>Ga0255780_10001541_pt1 | contig 21327 bp, 20 predicted proteins | sample 071ome_32_FD_179978 | JGI IMG/M metagenome (GOLD analysis project Ga0255780, IMG submission 179978) | Coastal salt marsh microbial communities from the Groves Creek Marsh, Skidaway Island, Georgia - 071405AT metaG (version 2) | ecosystem: Environmental > Aquatic > Marine > Intertidal zone >... | reverse complement strand
CTCACGTTTGCAATGACATGCTGCTGTTCCAGGTGGATCTGTTCAGTGCCGAGGGCACCATGCCGACCAATATCCTGGAAGTGGGACGGCGCCTGAAAGATATCCGGCATTCCAGCCAGACCCGGACCATCACCGACATCGTCAAGGACACCCAGAAGATTCGTGCCGTGGTCAGGCGACTGATGGAAAAGCTCCCCGACGAATCACTGTCCGATGAGGAACACCAGTTGCTCAGCAAGTGGAGCTGTGATGCGGCCATTACCCTGGTGCACCTGATCTACCGGCAAAAACACCATGAACTGGCTTCCAAGGATTACGAGTTTTCCAGCCTGTCCATGCAGGAACATTGGCAGGCCGGGATTCAGGATATTGAGCACCTGCTGGCACAGGAAGAATGGATCAATCGTCAACCCCAGAAGGATGAAGTTTCGGTGTTTGATTTCAACGAGATCCATCCTGAACCATTGGTCTAGGGAACCTGCCTACGCCGACCTCTTATAGATCGTTCAGCGGATTCGGCTGGCCTGCTGTGAAAGTTCGTGGATTACCCTCATTGAATATCTTGTGCAGGCTGAAGAACCACTCACCGTCGATCTTCACGTACTCGTCTTCCCAGGAACCAAAGCTCAGCCACTGGATCTCGCGACGATTGGCATTGTTGGCATAGTTCATCCAGTACGTAATGGCCTTGGCTGTATTACCTTCCACTTTGACCACCTGGTTGGTAATCAGGTGGCGCACGGTTGATGGCCACTCCTTGCCATCCGGGGTTTCAGCCGGCTGGAAACCCATGGTCCTCAGATCGTACGTGCCTGTGGACATGAATTCGCGAATGGCCTCGCGGCCTTCCACCACGCCGCCGGCCCAATCCAACACACCATCCACGGCAAATACCTCGGCGTAGCCATCGGCATCAAAATAATCCATGGCCAGCACATAACGGTGCTGCAGGTCGATGATGGCAGCGCGATCATCGGCATAACCGTCAGGATGCTTTTCGGCCAGCGCTGTAGTTGCAGCCAGCATCATAGTCAGCAGTGTCAGTAGTTTCTTCATGGTTTACCCCTTCTCTATCAAACTGTTATCAACGCCAGGACAACCCGGTTTATTCCTCTTGTCTGACTGGCTGAATTGTTCATTAATTCCGCATCCCGTCGTTCATGAAACTGAACCGGCGGGACAGAGACAGCCATACTATCGCTATTGCTGTTGAATACCTAGAGTCCCGATGGCAGACCTCGTCATTGCCGCAAAACTGCTTTTGAGCTACCGGCCAGGGTGCTGCCATCAACGGTGACGCTGTATACGCGGCCATGGGATACCCCTGGCATATCTGGACCTCGTGTCGCCTGGGCATCCCAGTTTTCTTCCATAATCTTTCCTTATTACATACTGAGGTAGGTCAACACTTTTAGTTAACTATTCTGATAAGATTTCTCTTCAACCTAATTGTCATACAATTAGTCAGGCCAGGAGGAGCATCCATGTTGCAGGACAAAGTCAGAACAGCAGGTTTTATTATCACGACATCCCTGGTGATGTTGTCAGGCAATTCAATTGTCCTGGCGGCAGAAGAACACCCCGATTTCACCGGTGTCTGGACTACCTACACGGAACCCGGCGGTGGCAGGGCTCCGCGCGGATCTGCTGCGAACTTACCACTGACCCCTGAAGGTAAAAGACGTATTGAAGAGTACCGGGCACTGGTTGAACCTTTTGATGATAACGCCGCAACGTACTGCACTACCTATGGCATTCCCACCATGATGGAAGCAGTCGGGAGCTACCCGATCGAGTTTATTCAAAAACCCGACCAGCTGACGATCATTTACGAAGTGGAAGGTGAAACTCGCCGGGTCTATTTTGGTGACCGCATCCTGCCTGAAGAACGACGCTTTCCCAACCGGCAGGGCTATTCAGCCGGCCACTGGGAAGGTGATGTGCTGGTGGTGGAGACGACCAGTATTACCGACGGTCAGGACCAGCGCACGCACCCGCATAGTGATCAGGCGCGTATGACAGAGCGCTTCAGCCTGCACACGGACGAGGCCGGTGTCGAATACATGGCCTGGGAAATGAGCATGACGGATCCGGTTTATTACACCGAACCGGTAACAGCGTCCAGAAAATGGGCCGGCCTGGAAAACGGCGCCATCCTGCCCTATAACTGCACTGAAGAACCCTGGATGAAACTGCTGGACATGCGGCGTGAGCAATTGCATGCCGGCGAACCGGTAACTGCCACGATGGCCGATGTCTATGCTACCGAAATGTATGAATCCAAATAATTTAACACGACAAAATCAGGAACTGATCACCATGAAAAAAATATACTTAGCCACGCTCACAGCTATCTGGTGCCTTGCGGGTGTCAGCACTGTGTTAGCTCATCATTCCGCCGCACCCTTTGATTTTGAAAATAGAGTCACTATTGAAGGTATCGTCAAGGAAATAAAAATTATTAATCCACACTCGGTATTCATCCTGGAAGTTACGGATGACGCCAGGGGCACCCGGGATATCGAGTTCGAAGGCATGAGTGCGAGCATATTTTACCGTTCCGGTTTTACCCCCAATGCTGCAAAACCCGGCGACAAAATCGAAATAACCATCGCACCCCGCAAAGACGGTGAAGATGGCGGTTTTGTCTCTTCCATGGTGTCACAGGACGGTGAGTGGTTTGGATTTGGTACCCCTGAATAACCAGGGTATGTAAAGAATAAACAGGAGCGACAACACATGTTATTCAAGCAACCCTTAACACGAGCAGTGATACTGATGGGGCTGGCCGGTTTTTTCCCGTCAGCAGCCATGGCACAAAACCAGGACGGCCTGAGCATGCTGGCGCCGGAAAATCTGAACAAACCCCGCCCTGAAGCCCCTTTTAACCTGACCGGTGCCTGGTCGTGGGATCGTAGTGCTGGCAGCGCAAGTTTCGACCCACCCGATGACCTGGAATTAACCCCCTATGGCCAGGGTCATTACGACGCCGCCATGAAAGCAGCAGAAGAAGGCAAGGTTTATCGCAATGATATCGGTTTGTGCTGGCCCATTGGCTTGCCAATCATGATGCTCAGGGCCTGGCCCGTGCACATGATCCAGATGCCTACTGGTATTTACATGGTCCAGGAGCTGATGAACGAACTGAGAGTCATTTTCATGGACGGCCGCGAACATACGCCTATCGACTATGCCATTCCCAGTTGGGCGGGTGAGTCCATTGGCCATTGGGAAGGTGATGCCCTGGTAATAGAAACCACCAATTTCGTCGACGAAAGGCACTGGATCAATGAACGCAGAGGCCTTCCAGGCAGCGATCAATTACATATTACAGAACGTATCACCATGCCGGACGAAGATACCCTGGAAATAGAATTTACCTTTACGGACCCCAAGGTGTTTGTCGGCAGCTGGTCAACGACCAAGCGCATGTCACGCACCAATGATCGCGACCTGCAGGAAGTACGTTGTTTGCCTGATCTGAACGATCATATGCCAACCACACAGGCCGATGAATTCAACGTCCGCGAATAATACAGGAGACAGGTAATGAGAATTCTGAAAACAACCGCTTTATTGCTGGCGCTTATTGTCCAGTCACAACTCGCCTTCAGCCACCACAGTTCCTCAGGTATCGACCAGAACGGCAGAGTCACCGTCTCGGGAACAGTCAAGGAATTCAAGTGGGGCAATCCGCATAGCTGGATCGAACTTGAAGTCGTCAACGATGAGGGTGTCACCGAGATCTGGAATTTCGAGATGAACCCGCCGCTGTACCTGATTCGTGAAGGCTTTACCCGCTTCATTTTGAAGCCTGGTGATAAAATCGATGTCACGGCCAAGCCATTCTTTGATGGCAGACCGGGAGGCATCTACATGTCTGTGAAACTGCCTGATGGCACCGTGCTGGGTAGAGAATAAGCACAGTTTTCATATGCGCCTGATCATCACTGCCACCGCCACGTTTTTGCTCATTGCACCAGGTTATGCGCAATTACAGCAAACCAATGCAGCGGCCGGGCCTGCGGCTACAGAAATCTGGGAACCTGTACCAGAATTCATAGATTCCGGGTCGATGCCGGAGGGCTCGTATCCTCCACCGTCTGACGCCATCGTGCTTTTTGATGGTGGCGAGCTCGATGAATGGGTGAACGTGCGGGACGGCACACCGGCGGCCTGGACTGTCACCGATGGCGTCATGACTGTAAACAAGACGGCCGGCAACATCGAAACACGACGCCGTTTCAGCAGTTACCAGCTGCATCTTGAATGGCTCATTCCCGAGAATATTTCCGGCACTGACCAGGCCCGTGGTAACAGCGGCCTCTTTCTCGCCTCAACCGGTCCCGGTGACGCAGGTTACGAGCTGCAGATTCTTGATTCCTACCAGAATGCCACCTACGTCAACGGCATGGCAGGCAGTATCTACAAGCAATCAATTCCCCTGGTGAATCCCGCCCGCCAACCCGGTCAATGGCAAAGTTACGATATCACCTGGTCGGCACCGGTTTTTGCCACAGACGGTTCTCTGCAAAATCCTGCTCGTGTCACCGTGTTTTTCAACGGCGTGCTGGTTCAGGACAATTTCGAGCTAAAAGGTGACACACGCTTTATCGGCGCGCCGCAATACAATGCCCACGGTGATTCCCCCATCAAGCTGCAGGCACATAACGATCCCAGCCCCCCGATCAGCTTTCGCAATATCTGGGTACGCCCACTACAGGATTAACCAGGCCTCTGTCATGCGCCGCAACGCGATGACATCAATTGCCTGAATCAGGTACTGTGGACACAGCCAGTATTCCTGGTGATACACTGCATGAAAACCTGGTAAACAGATCGCTTCCTATTTTGGGGTTTAACCATGGCTGCAGAATCCAACCAGTATGACGCCATCGTCGTCGGCTCCGGTATTACCGGTGGCTGGGCGGCAAAGGAACTCACCGAGAAAGGCCTGCGCGTGCTCATGCTCGAGCGCGGCAAGAATATCGAGCACGTCAAGGATTACGTCAATGCCACCAAGGCGCCCTGGGAATATCCCCATCGCGGCGGCAGGACGGTGGCTATGGAAGAAGCCTACCCGGTGCTCAGGCGCGACTATCCCCTGAACGAGAAGAACCTGGACTGGTGGGCCTCCGACCAGGATTCACCCTATACCGAAATCAAGCGCTTCGACTGGTTCCGCGGCTACCATGTTGGCGGTCGCTCCCTGATGTGGGGCCGGCAGAGTTACCGCTGGAGTGATATCGATTTCGAAGCCAATGACCGTGACGGGGTCGCCGTGGACTGGCCCATTCGTTATGCAGACATGGCCCCCTGGTACAGCTATGTCGAGCGTCATGCCGGCATCTCCGGAGCCGCCGAGGGCTTGGAACAATTGCCCGACAGCGAGTTCATGCCGCCGATTCCGCTCAACTGCGGCGAGGAAATGATTGCCGAGCGCCTGGCCAGCCAGTACAACGGACGCCGCCGCATCATTAATGCCCGCGTCGCCAATATCACCCAACCCCTGCCCGGGCGCACCAATTGCCAGTTCCGTAATGCCTGCTGGCTGGGTTGTCCCTTCGGCGCCTATTTCAGTACCCAGAGCTCCACACTGCCTGCTGCCATGGCCACGGGCCGACTGACCTTGCGTCCGTTTGCGCTGGTCACGGAGATTCTTTACGATCGCGACCGCCAACGTGCCACGGGCGTGCAGGTGATGGATGCCATCACCGAACAGGTCACCGAGTACACCGCCCCCATTATTTTCCTGTGCGCCTCTACCCTGAATTCCACCTGGCTCCTGATGCGCTCTGCCACCGATGTCTGGCCCGATGGCCTGGGCAGCAGTTCCGGCGAGCTGGGCCACAACCTCATGGACCATCATTTCCGCCTGGGTGCCCAGGGCACCATTGATGACGACTATCTTGAGGACAAGTATTACTTCGGCCGCCGTCCCTGCGGCTTCTACATTCCCCGCTATCGCAATATCGGTGGTGAACAGCGCGACTACCTGCGCGGCTTCGGATACCAGGGCAGCGCCAGTCGCGAAGGCTGGCAGCGCGCCGTGGCGGAACTGGGTGTGGGTGGCAACTTCAAGGACATGGCCGCCAAACCGGGTAACTGGAATATCGGCGCCAACGCCTTTGGCGAAATGCTGCCGGATCACAGCAACAGGATCAGCATCGATGAAACCACGACCGATGCCTGGGGCCTGCCGGTACTGGCTATTGATTGCGAGACCAAGGACAACGAAGCGCGCATGCGCGTGGACATGATGAACGACATGGCAGAGATGCTCGATGCCTGTGGCGTGAAGGACGTCACCACTTTCGATGCCGGCTACGCCCCCGGCATGGGTATTCACGAAATGGGGACGGCCCGCATGGGACGTGATCCGCGCACGTCGGTGTTGAATGCCTGGAACCAGGTCTGGGATGCGCCCAACGTGTTTGTGACTGACGGCTCCTGCATGACCTCGGCGTCCTGCGTCAATCCGTCGCTGACCTACATGGCCCTGACCGCTCGTGCCTGTGACTACGCGGTAAAAGAACTCAACCGCCGCAACCTGTAAGGGAGAAACTTATGGCTGAAGCAGAAACCATCAATCGCCGCGAAGCCATGCGCCGTGTCAGCGCCATGCTCGGCGGCGTTTCCTTTATTGGCGGCACTGCCCTGCTGGAAGGCTGCGCGTCCTACCAGGCGGGAGATTACACTGGCAACCTGTTTTCCGCACAGGACATCGCCTTGCTTGATGAAATCGCCGACACCATCCTGCCGGCCACCGACACACCGGGCGCCAGGGCAGCAGGGGTCGGCCCCTTTATCGCGGTGATGGTGACCGATACCTATTATCCCGACGACCAGGCGATTTTCCTGGATGGCCTCGAGACCATCGAGGCGACCAGCCGGCAACGCTTTGGTGCCGGCATCATGGACATCACGCCCGCCCAGCGCCTGGCCCTGGTCGAAGCACTGGACCGGGAACAGTTCGAACACATGAACAATAATGCCCCAGGCGCACCTGCCCATTATTTCCGCATGATGAAGCAGCTCACCCTGCTGGGCTATTTCACTTCCGAAATCGGCTACACCCAGGCCATGCGCTACCAGGAAGTCCCCGGCCGCTTCGAGCCCTGTACCGAACTGTCACCGGATGACACCATCTGGGCAGACCATGCGTAACGCTTCGAACAAGGTTAAATCCGTTCGCGTTTTATCCTTTATCCTTTGTCTTTTATCGCCCCTGGTGTTGGCACAGGAACCCGAAGACTGGTTCCAGCTCTTCAATGGCCGCAACCTCGACGGCTGGATTGCCAAAGTCCGCACCTACCCCGCCGGCGAAAACCCGATGAATACCTTTCGCGTGGAGGACGGCCTGCTGACCGTGTCCTATGACGGTTACGAGAACTTCGATAACCGCTTCGGCCACCTGTTCTACGACACCCCTTTTTCCCATTACCGCCTGCGCGTGGAATACCGTTTTATTGGCGACCCTGCCCCGGGCACACAGGAATGGGCCTACCGCAACTCCGGCGCCATGCTGCACTCACAGGACCCGTACTCCATGCCCCCGGAACAGGATTTTCCCATCTCCATTGAATTCCAGTTTCTCGGCGGCCTGAGCGATGGCAATGCCCGGCCTTCCGGCAACATGTGTTCTCCGGGCACCCATATCGTGTTCAAGGGCCAGTGGACTGACCAGCATTGCATCAATTCCACCTCCCCTACCCTGGATGGTGACCAGTGGGTACAGGTGGAAGTGCTGATGCTGGGCAATGAACAAGTAATCCATTATGTGAACGGGGAAATCGTGATGAGCTATGGTGGACTCACTACTGGCGGCGGTGTGGTGTCAGGCCACGATCCGGCACAGAAGCCGGAAGGCGCAGCCCTGGAAGCCGGTTATATTTCGTTGCAAAGTGAAGGCCACCCGCTGCAATTTCGTCGCGTGGAACTGCTCAACCTGAAGGGCTGCATGGACAGCACCGCGGCAAAATTCAAACCCTGGTTCGTGGAAGCTGATCCGGCGGCGTGCCTGTACCAGGAATAATAAAATCACATGCCATGGGAAAGTCCTGGCAACCTTGTTGATATTAGCTCGGGGGAAACATCATGAGATCCTTGTTTCGCACTGCCGGTATTCTCGGCTTGTTGTCTGCCGCAACCCTCCAGGCGCAAGCGCCCCAACCACCGGTGGGCACACGCGCCACTGACACACCACTGTATCTGGCTTCCGCCTCGGCCTCGGAACGCGCCATGGCCATTTGCAGCGGCCTGTGGACAGGCAACCAGACCATGGCGCAGATGGAAGAACACATCCTGTTTCCCGATGGCGACATGATCACGGCTATCGACCGGGAAAACCGCACGGTGTCAGTGACCTACGATGCCAGCATGCCGCCGCGCATTGTGGTCTGGCGCAATGTACTGGGCTGCGCGCAACTACCCGTCGGTGCGACGATGGCAGATGCGCAATACCTGCCCCGGGTGCCCGAGCGCCTGCAAACACCAGACCTTGATGACCAGTCCTGGCCCATGGGTGACCAGGATGCCACTGCTGAATTACCTCCTGCCCAACAATCGGCACTGGACCAGGTGGTCGCATCAGCTTTTGATGCAGAAAACTATGGCGGTACCACCTGGGGTGTCGTTGTGGTCAAGGACGGCAAGATTGTCGCCGAACAATATGACATGGGCTTTGATATTCACGTGGGTCACCAGACCCATTCTGCCGCCAAGAGTTTTGCCTCCACGCTGGTCGGCATTGCCACGAAGAAAAACCGGCTGGACATCACGCGCGCTCCCGCATTGGAAGAATGGGACACCCCCGGAGACCCCCGCGGCCAGATCACTGTTGAAGATTTGCTGCACATGTCCAGCGGACTGTATGGCGAAGGCGGCGGCAGTCCGCAAGCCGACATCTATTTCCAGGGCAGCACCGTGGCAGAGATGGCAGTGACCAATTTTCTACACACCCTGCCCGGTACCCGCTTTCTCTACAATCCCCCAGACACCATGCTGCTGACTCGCGCCGTTCGCCAGGCCGTGAACAATGACCGGCGCTTTTTGCGTTACCCCTATGAAGAGCTGTACTGGAAGATCGGCATGACCCGCACCGTCACAACAGGTGACTGGAATGGCGATTTCCTGATGTCCGGCCAGACCTACAGCACGGCCCGCGACTTTGCCCGCTTCGGCCTGTTCTACCTGGCCGACGGTGTCTGGAACGGCGAGCGCATTCTGCCGGAAGGCTGGGCTGAATATGTGGCCACGCCCGGCCCGGTACAACCGGAGGGGAATGGTCCGCGCTATGGCGCCCAGTTCTGGTTATATGGCGGACAGTCAGGATTGCCGGCAGATGCCTACAGTCCCAATGGCGGCCTGGGCCAGTACGCGATGATCGTGCCTTCGGAAAACCTCGTGGTAGTCAGGCGTGGCCTCGACACCAATGGCGGTTTCCAGATAGCCCGTTTTGCCGCTGATGTGATCGCTGCTTTAAACCAGCAGTAGTAGCCTATCCCGGCTTAAGCGATGAAAAAAATGTCACCCTGACGGGAGAACGGCAACGACAAAAGTCTGGACAAGACAAAGATTTTTAAACATTCTGTCACTTGATACAGCCAGCCACTTAATAATAAAAACAGGTTTCAGGAGGTATTCCCCCATGACAAACCGTAGAAAGTTTCTCCAAACCAGCCTTTCAGTGTCTGCACTGCCTTTCACCACCGGGTTGATGAAACCTGGCGAGTATGAAGGAGAGGCAGGTAGCAATATCCCGGTCAAAAAAGGAATTTTTGATGGCCGTTATGCTGAAGGTGAGGCTTTCGCCCAGACCCTCTCCGGCTTTGATGTCCCCCTATATGAACTGTCTGATGGCGATATCACCACGCTGTGGGTGGATGAGCTGGACCTGCTGTGGCGCCAAAAGCCGGTTGCCATAGCCGGGATGACACAGTTCGGGCCGATGTTTGCACTGGAAAAACTTGCCAATGAGCACGGTATGCAGATGATGCTGCGTATTGATCACCAGGTCCGCAAGGATGAAACCATCGCTCACGTCATAAAAGGTCCCGTGGAATCCATTGCACTGGCCGAGAAATTAAAAAAGCAGGAAGTTCCCTGGCCGGCACTTTCCGCAGCCCTGTTGACGCACTGTCGAATTGAAACTTCCCTACGAATTGAGCAAACCGTAGTCACACCAGGTGGTAGTCCAGCATTCATACAGGAAACTACCAATGATGCGCTGCACTCCGTTATTCATTACTACACCCCTCAGGCCATCCAGGAAGGTCATGATATTCCCTGGGACGGGCCGTTGTTTTCATGGGTAATCGCGCCTGTAAGCAAAGCCTGAATTACGATGCAGGTACAAAGCATTATCGGACTTTCCAAAGACAGAATTTGAGGACACAAGAATGGCAACATTACCTCCCGGCATAAGCAACGAAGTGTTTTCCAATGCACTTTCCCGGTTCGAAGCCGCCATCGGTTCCGAATGGGTATTCAAATCGGATGAAGACGTAGCCCTGTATCGCGATGCCTATTCCCCGGAACGGGGCGAACCTACGGAAAGGCTGGTCTCAGCTGCCGTGGCCCCTGATTCCGTGGAACAGGTCCAGGCAATAGTGCGCATCGCCAATGAACTCAAAATTCCACTCTACCCGATTTCCACCGGCAAGAACCTGGGCTATGGTGGCTCCGCGCCCATTCTGTCGGGCAGCGTGGTCGTTGACCTGAAGCGCATGAACAAGGTGATCTCCGTGGATGAGGGACGCTGTTCCTGTGTTGTCGAACCCGGCGTTTCCTATTTCGATCTGCACCGGCATATTCGGGAAAGAGATCTCAAGGTATGGATTGACTGCCCTGATCCGGGCTGGGGCAGCGTTGTCGGCAACGCTCTTGATCACGGTGTCGGATATACCTACGGTCAGTATCGCGACCATTTCGGCAGTCATTGTGGCATGGAGGTAGTCCTGCCCAACGGTGAGGTCATGCGCACCGGCATGGCGGCACTTGCCAACGAGGACTCCTGGGCCGACTACAAATACGGCTTTGGCCCCTATGTAGCCGGCCTGTTCGGCCAGGCCAATTTCGGCATTGTCACCAAGATGGGTTTCTGGCTCATGCCGCAACCGGAGGCCTACCGTACCGGTACCATCTCTGTGCCCAAACGCCAGGACATCATTCCCCTGGTTGCACAAGTCAATCACCTGGAGAACCAGGGACTTATCGGCCAGCCGGGATTCCGCAGTCCGATGAGCGCCGCCCAGGCCCGGGAACCTGAATTGCGGGCCCTGCTTGAAAAGGAAGGTGGCGCCAGTGATGCCGAGCTGGACCGCTTTGCCGAATCGAAAGGTATTCCCTCCTGGAGTGTCGAACTCAAGTTTTACGGCCCTGAACAGACCATCGCCGGCAGTTGGGAATATGCCAAGGCACAGATAAGTGCGGCAGTGCCTGGAACCACATTTGAAGACGGCGTGAGGTATCGATTCCCGCTATCGCCAGAGGAAGAAGCACAGGTTCACCGTAACCACCGGCTTGTCGATATAGGCGTACCTAACCTGGCCATTTTCACTATCGCCGGTGGGCGTACTGCGCAAAACCCCGACAACGCCGATGGCGGCCAGTTTTACTTTGCCCCGATTGTTCCGCGCACGGGAGAGGCGTTGCTGGATGCTGGTCGCAAGATGGCCCAGGCCTATCGTGAAGTGGGGCTTCGCTATAACGAGTATTACCCTACCCCCGCGTGCTGGCACTACAGGGCCTTCATCATGATATCCAGCTTGCCGGTCAGCCGCCTGGATCCTGAAATCAACAGGCACTCACGTGAAGCCTACGCCCACCTGGCACAAGTTGCTGCTGAAAACGGCTGGGGGGAATATCGCTCGCCGCCGTTTGGTGTCGACATGGTGATGGATGCCTACTCCTTCAATAATCATGCCCTCAGGCGTTTTAACGAAACACTCAAGGATGCCGTGGATCCCAACGGTATTATTGCTGCAGGACGCGGTGGTATCTGGCCAAAGTATTTGCGTGATAACGAGGAGGACGTATGAAAAAGCATCTTCTTTACATGGTCACCATCATTGCCGCCTGTCATGGCCTGACCGCCTGCGCACAGGGCACCAGCTCCAGCTCTGCTAAAGTCACCCAGGGCAAAGAGGTTTACGACAAATGGTGTGTCCACTGTCACGGCACCGGCATCGGCCTGGGTGGCGGTGCTTTGCCCGGAACCCAGCAACTGGCCATCAAGTACCGCAACTCCGACATACCGGCGGTACTTGATCAGCGTACAGACATGACTCCCGAGTTTATCGAGGTCATCGTGCGCCAGGGCGTCTCCTTTATGCCCCAGTTCCGCAAGACGGAGGTCAGCGACTCTGAACTGGCGATGCTCAATGCCTACCTGACAAGGAACAATCGTTGACCTGGTTTATGATTCTGGCCGACGTCCTTCATAAGCACAGCGCAACAAATCGACAATCCCCTCCCGGGTGACTTTGCGAGGATTAAAGTAGGGGTTGCTTGAAGCAATCTCTGCAGCCTGCTCCAGGTCCGACTCCTGCATACCGATGGCCTCCAGGGACACCGGGGCACCCAGCGATTTGTTCAGATCAAATAACCCGCCGGCAGCATCCTTTGCGTCCAATGCCCGCTTTATCGCTTCCATGGCCTCGGGCGCCGCATCACTGTTGTAGGCAGTGGCATAGGGCAGGATCACGGTATGCACCTGCGCATGGGGCAGGTTAAAAGATCCGCCCAGGGTATGGCACAACTTGTGATGCAGGGCCATGCCCACACTGCCCAGTACCGTGCCTGCCAGCCAGGCCCCGTAGAGGACATCAGAGCGTGCTTCGCTGTCTTCGGGATTTTTCACGATCCTGGGCAAGCCCTGCGCCATGGCACGTATACCCTCCTCTGCCATCATGGAAATCACCGGGTTGGCTTCCTGGGCATAGAGGGCCTCGACGCAATGGGCAACCGCATTCATGCCGCTGACTACACAAAGTTCCGAAGGCAAAGACAGACTCAGTTCCGGGTCATAAATCACGGTGCGTGGCATCACCTTCATGTCCCGTCCGGTTTTTTTGACCCCGTCCGTGGTCAGTCCCCAGATCGGTGTCATTTCTGAACCGGCATACGTGGTAGGTACAGCAACAATGGGCACGCCGGTTTCCAGGGCAATCGCCTTGGCCAGGCCGATGGTCGAGCCACCCCCGACGGCAATACAGCCATCAGCGTTCTCGTTGCCGGCATGGGCAACCGCAGCCTCGGCCGTTTCACGGGGTACATGCATTTTGGCCTGGTCGTACACGCCGGCACTGAGCCCGCCCAGTTGTGCCGAGACCCGTTCTGCCATGGCACACTGGCCCGGTGTGGATAACACCAGCACATTGGATAACCCCAGTCGTTCAACTTCTTCACCAAGTTGTGCCAGCATGCCGGCACCAAATACCACGCGACAGGGCAATGCGTTATAAACAAAATTCTTCATACGTTGTTTGACTCCACTGACTACCGGGCAATGACCTGACGGGCTAATTTGACGGTCAGGCTAGCCATTTCATGCCCACGTTATCACTGCCGTGAAGATATTCAACACTCTTGTTTGGAAGGCAAACAGACCTGTTTGCCGCGATGAAACCGGATTGACAGCCCAGAGTGTCAGGGAACAGGTGCCAGCTCCGCTTCCCGAATTATTTCTGCCGCATTTTCCCGGGTCAGCCAACCCTGGGCCTGCAAGTCCTCAACACTTTCCCGAACCTGCCTGACATAGTCTGCATGGCTTGAATAAAGGGCTTCCAGCCTGTCCTTGTCAAAGGAAATCTTGTAACCGTAAAACATGCAGTTGAACGAGGGGGTCTTGGCACCGATCCAGCGTGCCGTGGGCACATCCACGTAAGGCGTGCGAACACCCCCCAGGGCATTGCCATGTTCATCGACAATAAAGGATGCCGCCGGATCAAAATCTGCACTTGCCTCGGGCACCAGCTCCAGGCGCGGTGAACGGGGTGCGGGGTTGCCGTCACGCACCCAGGCATCCAGGTTGCGCCAGGCGGCATTCATGAGATAGCGGTTGGGAAAATCCGAAGGTTCCACATCCACCTGGTCGCATACCGGGTCAGCGCCCAGGCCACCGACAGCCTGCAGCATGTCTTCATCGGAAGGTGATGAACGGCCCTCCCAGGGATCCACGTGCACACCACCGGCCACTTCATAACGCCGGTATAGATCGTCCTGTGACTCTGCATCCTGGCGCCTGACCCCGATATTTGTGCCGATATCTCCCTGTGCAAAAAGCTCAATCACCGGCACACCGGCAGGTCCGGTCAACAGGCGTGGATCACCTTCCGGAAACTCTTCCATGCATTGATACAGGGGCACCTGCCAGGGCGGACTGCCGCTGTACAAATAACCGTCGTACAGGGGCTCACCCAGGGCATTTTCAATCGCCCGGGCAAAAACCGTGGCATAGGTGCGGGCATAACCCGCTGTTTGGGATTGCCCGGTCATGTACAGGCGTTGTGCTGGCACACCAGCGGGATTATCGGCACTGTCACTTTTCAGCAGCAGCCCAAGCTGGGTGAGTATGTCCCAGGCCAGGCCGGTTTCATCGTCAGGCGTGGTCGGATTGGACCAGGAGTTGATGGCACTGGCAGCACAGGTGGGACCGTTTTCCGGGTGGGCCATGGACAAGGAAGCATACCTGGCCGGGTCAAAACGCTTCAGGGCTATCATGGTATTGGGTTTGACTGTCACACCCACCCAGGTCACGCCATCAGCCATGAACTGCAGGTGGGATTCTGCCCACATGATGGGCAGGTCCACCGGCGAAGACGGGTTCAGGGCCTCGACGATGACCACCCCGCTGGCTGCAGAGATTGCTGCCGGACGCCGGACCAGGATGCGGGTCTGGTACGGACCGGCGGCCAGTGGCTCGAGAGGATCGGTACCATCACCTGACGGCCAGTCATAAACGCCCGCCTCACCTGACAGCAGGTATTCCTGCTCAACATAACCGTAATCGGCCAGGTCCAGGGGTACCTGCTGGTGGTTGGCTGCCAGCAAGGGATGTGACGTTGCCGTCACGGGCACCGGTGTACTGATTTCCGGTAATTCCAGCAACTGTGCTGAAACAGTATTGCCGGCAAACAGGATAACCAGGAGCAATGAACATGTTGGCAGTAATTTGTTTAGCGACGTTTTCAATGAAATATCTCCAACATATGGTGTGATGGAAACCCGGTCCAGGGACTAACTCCTGCCCATGGTAATTTTATTCCGGCACCACATCCATGACCGGGCTGCCATCAAAAAAGTTGAACGGGCGCAGGCGGAATGAATGCCACAGCGTCGGCATGCCCGGCCAGTCTTCAGAACGTGTGATGTGGCGAAAACCCACTGTGTACCAGAGCACCACGTCCTGGTTATCGATGCTTTCCTCGCCCTGTGCCCATTGCACCAGGCCGTCCACGTTGTTGTTCTGGTTCGGGTAATCCCCGGACGCGTAAAGCTCATTTTGTGCGTAACGGGTCAGCCAGACCGGATTGGCCGACCAGCCTGCACGCTCCTGCAGGGGATCATCCGCGGACAGGACAGATGTGGCATTGTGACCGGGATACAACTGGTAGCCGGTGGCATGGCCCAGGTTGTTTTCCCGGCTGCTGCTGACGATGCGCAGGTAACCGCCATGTTCCCCCTGATCCAGCACGCCTTCCGTGGTGACCGTTTCTTCCTCGACACGCCACAGGCTGCGTCGGGGGTTGGCTGCCGGCAATGTTTCCGTGACGACCCTGTCATACATTGTCCTGTTGGTCTGACCATCAATATCCAGGTCAACACGAAAAGAAATGAAATGGTCATGATTGACCCCGACCAGGCCGTTGCCAATCATGTTGCCATAAGTCGTATCAGCGCCTGCCGTAAGATCGGCGAGTGACTGGGCCGCCACTGCCTTGACGGCATCAATGCCGGCAGCACCCGCCCTGACTTCGATATCACCGGCCTTGCTGAACACATAATCCACCATGTAATCGTAATTACCGACCACCGGTGCCATCCTGACAACCAGTTCCACGGCCGGCACACTCGCCGTTGCGTTATCACCCACATGACGCCACAGGGGACTGCCCAGGGGCCTTTCAAAGACACAGGTGCTGTCTTCAAGCACCAGCGGGTTGCCGGCATCATCGGCCACCACCTGGTCCAGGTAGATGGCAGAAGCCGGGCAATCGGCACCACGCTGCAGCCTGCTGGATAGCAGGCCAAACCCGTACTCTCCCACATCCATGTAGGCCTTCCAGGACCAGGTGGCTGCCGGGTCCATGTAAGGCACAAACATTTCCGAGACTGATAGCTGGTAGGCCACCGGACGCTCTTGACCCTGGTCATCATAGGTCACCAGGGACACCACCGGACCGACCCGTTGATCCGTGCGCAAATGAAAGCGCCAGTTATCCCATGAAATGAGGGAGCCGTCTATTTCAATATTCGAACCTTCAGGGGTTTCTATGGTGACCGGCTTCATTGCCTGGCGGTAACCGCTGGAATCTTCATACGCCAGGCTCGGCCTGTCGGTGGTACCGGGTACAACACCCAGGTCGATGACATCGAGTACTTCCCCGCTACCGACATCGATAATGCCCATCAGGCCCTCGATAGGCAGGCCAAAGGTCATGACATCTTCATCGCGGGCATCAAAGCAGGATGAATAAAGAATCCTGCGGCCCGCATACTCGGCAGGCAGTACAGGCCCCGGGGTTAATGGGGTGCAAAACAGGGCCGAATCCTGCGCAAAACCGCGGGCAGCCATGGCATCCTGCCAGCGTGGGTCGGCCCACAACAGGCCGGTGACATCAGTTTCTTCCAGCAGCACACGCGGCTGTACACCCTGTACTTCACGCCAGTCTTCCACGCTGGCATCGGTCAGGTTGATGTCTGCCTCGAAGACGCTGCCATCTTCCATCACAATGGCAAAGGCGCGACGGGTAAAAGCCTCGCCTTCCTGCCAGGACCAGACATCGGCCTTGTCGTTTTCCAGCAGGGTCAGGGTGGGAAAGCGTGCATTGGCAGTGACGCGTCCGGCATCCTGTAAAATGCTGACGGCGGCTTCAATCTCTGAAGGGGTCAGGGCATCCATGGGATGGGAAGGTGTTGCTGAAGGTTGTAATATCGCAGCCTGCGGCAATACCAGGGTTATCACCACCAGGCACTTACCAGCCCTGTTTTTTATCCTTGCCACTATTCCCATAGCTTTCCCCTTTTACTCGGCTTCATAGACCAGCTCACCCTCAATCCAGGTCATCATAACCTGCGTGTCATGAATTTCGGTGACCGGAATGTCAAAAATGTTTCGATCAATGACCACCATGTCTGCCAGCATGCCTTGCGACAGGCTTCCGGTGAGATGACTGCGACCCACCTGCCTGGCGGCGTTGACCGTAAACATGTCCACCGCCTGCTCCAGGGTGATTTTTTCTGCCTCACCCAATGTCTCACCAACACCACCCGGTGCCTGGCGTGTCACCAGTGTTTCAATGCCGATCCACGGGTTGACGCCGGGGACTACCGGCCAGTCAGAACCAGGCACCACCAGCGCACCAGCTTCCATGGCATCTTTCACCGGTATCCAGCGCTGCATGCGCTGCTCACCGACGGCGTTGACGATATCCGGAATAATGGGATTGGGGTACCAGATATAGGGTGACATCTCGAAGGTAGCCCCGATGCTGCGGGCACGCCGGATATCGTCCATTTTGACAAAACTGTTATGGGCCACTTCATGCAGGCGGCCACTGAAACCATTGGCATTGCGCGCTGCCTCAATGGCATCCAGTCCCGCCCGCACAGCGCCGTCACCGGCAGCATGCATCTTGACCTGGAAGCCCATGGCATCCCATCGCGTCACCAGGTCGGCAAGCTCGGCTGCCGGGACCATGAGAATGCCGCGCTCGTCACTGTCCTCGTAAGGATCCACCATGGCAGCGGTATGGCCGTCAGTAGGCACACCGTCCAGGGCAATCTTGATGCAATCGGGTCGCAGGCGGTCACGGGCATACAGGTTACGGTCGGCAACGTATTCAGGCATGCCGCCATTGTCATTGCCGCCAAAGGCACCCCCGCGCCACATCATGCAGGTATTGATGCGTTGGGGCAGCCGCCCCTGGTCCGACAGTTCGGCATAGGCAGCCAGCGCAGGACCGCCAACACCGGCATCGGTGTAGGTGGTAATGCCATAAGAGAGCATCAGTTGGGATGACCAGTAAAGGGCTTCCCTCACCTGTTCCTCGGACACGGGTGGTACGATACCCCTGACCAGGCCAGCTGCGCTTTCCCGCAGGACACCGGTCACATCGCCCACGGCGTTTTTCTCGATAATGCCACCCGGCGGGTTCAGCGTGTCATTGGTAATACCGGCAAGTTCAAGTGCACGACTGTTCACCCAGATACTGTGACCACTGATGTCCACCAGTGATACCGGATTATCCGGTGCCACTTCATCCAGCAAGCTGCGATGCATGACTGTCCCGAACGAGGCAGCATCCCACTGCCCTCCCGTGATCCATTCCCCTGCTTCCCTGTTCGCCGCACATTCGGCAACGGCATTGAGCAGCGCTTCCCTGCCGGCGCCCTGGGGAAAATTACACTGGAACTGGGACAGGCCGGCGCCCATGGGGTGTACATGCAGGTCATGCAAACCGGGCATGACAGTGGCCCCGTCAAGATCCATAACCTGTGTCGCATTACCAGCAAGAGTCGCCACCTCCTCATCGTTGCCAACAGCGACAATGACGCCATCGCGCACGGCCAAAGACTCTTCCCAGCCATTCGGTGTGTAGACCTGGGCATTTTCCAGGATGAGATCGGCCTGCTGGGCCATGGCAATACCAGGCAGGATTCCGGCCAGGAAGATCGCCACCGTTTTCAAAGTGCTGTTACATGTATCCGTTTTCATTTGCTCACCTCGACGAATTAGTCGTGAATTCAAGTTGGAAACCAGGAGTGGCTGCACGCGGCCGGCAGGACCGACAAACCTGTGCCTGTGACACACCATTGAAGAGCAAGGAAAACCGGGGAACAATAGCGGAAATTGCTCATATGTGCGGAAAACCGGCGAAAACCGGTTGGAACGCAATCTGCGTCCATGAGGGAAAATACCTATTTGGTAATTTATTCTGCCGGGCTATAGTCTTGCGTGTGAAGGATGGAGAGTAATTGCGTACGCGTGTTGACGTGAAGTTTTTCGTAAATATTGCGCAGGTGGTTTTCCACCGTCCGAGGACTGATTTCCAGCCGCAGCGCAATCTCCTTGTTGGCGTAACCGCTGGCCACGGCCATGACGACTTCATGTTCACGTGAAGTCAGCGCAGAAAAATGAATGTGTTTGGGGATTCTGGTGTTTACCGGAACCGGACTTGAAGCCTGACCCTGCAGGCATGCCTCGACAAGACGGACGCGGGCAAGCTCCAGTGCGGCAAATTCAGGGCGGGTACCCGGTCGGTGGAAATTAAATATCCAGGCTTGCTGTGTCGTTTTGTCCCTGAGCATGAAACCGGCATGATGCACCAGCCCATTGGGTTCGAGAAATTTACGGAAATAGGACTGGAATTCCTGGCCAGTTAACGCAAAGTCAGCCTTGGCATCCAGCTCATCCTTGTTACTGGTGAGTCGTTCAAGGAAAGGGTCAAAGCGGTGAAAATGGGCCAGGTAGTCGTCTGATACAGAATTGGCAACGCCGATACTGGTCAGGTTGGCTATGCGCGGCCTGTCCTGCCGCAGATCGAGATGTCGATAGGCTGCCGATTCAGCGCCAATCACCGAGGCTATGGGATCAAGCAGATTAGCGGCGACCTGGCCTGGCTGATCATGCAGGCGCAGAGAGCCGCACAGGTCAGCGAGTTTGCCCAGTTCGGCTTCCACAGATGGCTGTTGCATGGCAACATTCCTCGGCCGGGGATAATTGAAAGAGAAGCAGGATAACGCGAATCAGCCTGCCCGTACAACAAAGGGGATCACCCATGAAATTGCTCAAAAGCCTGTTTTTTACGACCAATATTGCCCTGGTAGCGGCCAATCTTAATGCCCAGCAGGTGTTGCCCCCCCCATTACAGAACCACCCTTCTGAAGTCCCGGTGGCTGTGCAAATCCTGCGCTGGCATATGCTCGACGACAACGTCAATGCCCTGGCCTTTCGGGAAATGGACCAGCTCTTTACTACCCGTACCGTCGCCCGCAGTGGTCCGGTCTGGGAACTGCCGCGCCATGACCAGGACCTGGATTTCACCTACACCTGGAACGGCGAAACCTACAGCGCCGAAGAGTTCCTGGAGCGCACCTATACCAATGCCCTGCTGGTCATGAAAGATGGCGTTATCGTCAATGAAATCTACCGCAACAATTCCACGCCGGATTCCCGTTTCATCGGCTGGTCCATGACCAAGTCCGTGACTTCCATCCTGGTAGGATGTGCCCTGGCAGACGGCTACATTGATTCACTGGATACACCCATCGATGACTACCTGCCGGCATTGGCTGGCGGTGGCTACGAGGATGTTTCCATTCGCCATGTCATGCAGATGCGCTCCGGGGTCGATTACGAGGAACGCTATGACTTTGGTAATCCCGGTATCGCCGCCAGCAATCATATCGCTGCGCTGGTGAAGAACACCGCCCGTTTTGTCGATGTGGCACGCACCCTGCCCCGTATCCATGAACCCGGCGAATTCTTCCAGTACAAAACCATTGATACCGCCGTACTGGGCTGGCTGATTGAACAATCAACCGGCATGAGTGTGGCAGCCTACACGGAACGCTGCCTCTGGGAGCCCCTGGGTGCAGAAGCAGATGGTTTCTACATCATGGACGGCGCGCCAGGCGTGGGTCGCGAGTTCAGTGGCGCCGGTTTCAATGCCACCCTGCGCGACTTCGCCCGTTTCGGACAGATGGTATTGAACCGCGGTGTGGCCGATGGCCGGCGCATTGTTTCAGAAGAGTGGATCAGGCAGTCCACCCGCCCCAGCGGCGGCAATGCCGACCAGCCCAGCGGCTACGGCCTGCAGTGGTGGATGATGGGTGATAACGCCTTTTCCGCTATCGGGTTGCAGGGACAATACGTCTTTGTTGATCCCGATACTGACACTGTCGTGGTCAAGCTCAGTTATTTTCCGCCAGGCAACAATGCCGCCGGTGCTGAAACGCAGGCATTCCTGGAAGCGGCTTCACGCTGGCAGCCCTGATATTTCTGCTAGAATGCAGCCTGTGTATTTTTTACAGGAAGCAACATGGAAAAGCGGACTTCCAGTCTGACCCTCATAGCCAGCCTTGTTTTCGGCTGCCTGGTGT
>Ga0255780_10001534_pt1 | contig 21375 bp, 30 predicted proteins | sample 071ome_32_FD_179978 | JGI IMG/M metagenome (GOLD analysis project Ga0255780, IMG submission 179978) | Coastal salt marsh microbial communities from the Groves Creek Marsh, Skidaway Island, Georgia - 071405AT metaG (version 2) | ecosystem: Environmental > Aquatic > Marine > Intertidal zone >... | reverse complement strand
TAGTAATTTCTTGTGTCCTATTGTTGGTGGGTTGAATCGGCCAAAGGCAAATAATGCTGTTGAACGATCGTCCTCCCTAAGAAACAGTTCCTTGAGTAACATCGTATTCGCCTTGCTTTATGTTTTCTAGTTCCCGGTCTGATATTATCCTTGCCACTTGCTGTCTGGTCTCTTTTGGGAACATGGTCTTGACATCATCTGGTGTGGAGCCGAACTCCTTGACGTATTCCTTGGCGGCATCATCCACCAAGTACATCCAAAGTTTCTGTGCTTTCTCGTGGTCATAGACATTCTTTTTCAATTTTCTTTTGATGTTTGATATGATCGGCATGAACCTTCTTCTGTACAAATCCTCGTTGTTCATTATATAGGTGTCTAGTTCGTTTACCGCGTCCGAGTCTATGTTTTCTAATATAAATTGTGATGCTCTCATACAAGCATATTTATGCTAGTAAAGGTTCTCTAACAGCCACATGTAGAACGGTGATGAGAATGTGAATTTCCATTCGCCATTAAACCCCATCTTTGTGACATTTTTAAACGAGTCTTTGAGGTCATTGCCTGATTCCCGTTGCTGTGTGGCCCATGGTTCTGGATAGTCCGGAGTGTACACACCCTCATACACCAGTGCTCCTATATCTATCTCGTCGATTTCGATTTTCTTGATGTTCAACAGTTGGTCCTTGATTATGTCGCCCTTAGCATTCACCACAGTCTGGTTATTGCCTTTACCGGATCGATTGATTATCAGAGAGTAATCACTGCCCTCGTCAAACTCATGCTCGAATTCGATCACGTCTGGCTTGTCCTCTGTTCCGGTGACATCTTTTTTTACGATCACAGAATTGTTGATTGTGATTTCCGCCACCGGTGGTCTGTTCCACATGGTGGCGTACAGTTCTAACCTGATTTTTAATTTTTCGGTAGCCATTCAAATTCCAATCCTGCTGTGTGTCCTGTGTACTCGGTATTTAAATCATCTCGAAACAGTTCTATGACTATCTGAGTGCCCGGAATAATTACCTTAGCATATTTGTCAGTCTTGTGCAGTACTTCTGCCTCTTTGGTCTTGCCGTTGTTTGTGCAGATTATTGTTATTGTTTCCATTTATACATCCTTTCCAAATGTTCTGTAATTTCTCTTCTGTTGCCTCCCTGTGCCTCAAATTCATCGATGAACATGTCGATCAGGTTAGCCGCCAGTCTTCTGTACTCCGGAAGTGCATCTTCCTGTAATTTCCTTATGGATGCCTGTGGTTCGGTGTGTACGATCGTACCAACTGGCATGTTGTCAATCCAACTACCGGCCTTACACATATCATTCTGAATTTTATGTAGTCGCTCGGTGGGATTGAATGTGGGAAGTAATTTTCTTGAATGATCTATCAAGATACACATCAGTGTGCCGAAGTAGTCTTCTTTGTAGATTTCTTTTTGCATTTAATTTTTCCACTTGGGATCATTGGGATTGATCGGAACAAACATGTCTTTTTTCATGTCATAGACCAGTCCATGCTTTGTTGCGTTGTCTTGACTGCTGTGTCCATACATCAACTTCTGTATGTTGTCGGTCAACACCTCCTTGCCATTTGCGTCTTTGGTGTAACACTTGGGATTTTTCATCCATAAAAACTTACAAGCACCCCAAAACTTTTTGACGTAGTTCATGCCCAGCTCAACCCCGTCATTCCCGGCGACACCCGACACGTCCTGCCTGTACTCTGCTGTGAAACTGTATGAAGCGTCGAGGTCATGTGTTGGTGTGTGATTGTAGAAGAAACCTATGTTCTTCTCTTTGTTGTGCTGTGTAAGATCTGAATTGATTGTCTTGTAGTTGATGCTACCATCTAGATTCACACTCTCGGCTACTTCCAAATCCATACTACCTGAAGTAATATGGCTTGGGAGTGAGAACGACCAACCGAGAGTGTTATTCTCATCTTTGTGTATTTCGTAAGCCAATTTCCATGACTCAGTCTTTACATCTGAGAAGCCTGTTATCAAACTGTCCTTCACTGTGTTCACATCGGTGTCACCTTGAGAATAGTCTATGCTCAAGACATTGTTGCCTATCTGGTAACTTGCACCGATCTGTGCGAAATTTGTTAGGTTGTTTTCACCTACAGAAAGCACACCTTCAGAACTGTTGCCCAACCATGTGGTGTTCTCCTTCATCTGTCCAACGTTTCCGTTGATTGCAAATCTGTCAGATATGAATATCTTCTTACCTATGTTTGTGGAATAGTCTCCGTTTCCGCTCTCACCGGTAAACAGACCAAACTGCATGTATCCGAGATCCCACTGTCCTCCCTGGGTAAACGATCCATACATTTGATTTATCGGCATGTACACATATCCGTTTTTCATTTGTTCGATGTCTGAAATTTTTCTTTTGTCCTGTACAACAAAACTAGAACCTAGGTTCATGTAGTAGTTCCTGTCATAGTCATCCAAAACCATGATCTGCAAGTTCTGTAGACTAGACGGCAAGGCAGTGCCTGTTGAGAAATATGTATTGTTGATATTCACGACAGGATGGTCAACCCTGCCTGTCGTCACTATTCCGACGGCGCCTTGTGGTTTTGTCGCTTCATCGAGGTCTAGCAGTCCCTGTCCATGCACACTGACATTGTAGTCAGGCAAGTTCTTGTCTGCCGTGTTCATAACAAGTTTGACAAGATTGTCGCCTTTCATGTAAGGCCACATCTGGTGCAACACACCAAACGCACCCGTCACGTGTGGAGCCGCAAACGATGTACCACTGCCTGTGGTGTATCTGTCATCGCCTATGGCACCTTTTATGTTTGTACCTGGTGCTAAAATATAGAAGTCCGAAATCCTGTGTGTGTCATTGCAGGTATTGTTGACGGTGTTGATGTCTAGACAAACATGTCCTGCTTTGTTACCTGACACGTTTGAACCATCCCAGTTACCCACTATCACCATCTTGCCACCTAACACAAGGTTTCCTGCACTGTCTTCTTCCACTGCCCATATGCCCGGGTCTCCTGCATGGTTGAATCCATAGTTACCAGCGGAGTTCACTAGTATGATGTCGTTGTCTGTGGCTATCTTCCAATATTTTGCATCACCATGTCCGTTGGCCTGTATCTTGCTTATTATTTCAGATGCATTGTAAGTGCCATCATCCAGTTGAGTCACAGTCGATGTTTTACTAGCACCCTCATAGAAAAGTTGGGGTGCGTTGAAACTCATGTTCACCGCCACGACATCGTATTCCTTTCCGCCGTCTGATTCGGGTGATTTCAGTTTAGCGAAGTCATGTAAGGCCTGTTGTGCGGCACTTTTAGATATCCCTCCACTGCTGTACCTGTCCACATTGGCACCGACCAATTGAGAGTTGAATGCAACACCGTGCATGTCATTATTTTTGGTCAGGCTGTATTCTGTGTAGGGCTCACCGTTTTGATACTTTGTTGTGGTGCTGTAATCACCGGTTGTCAATCTACCATTCTCATCCAAACTATCCCCGTCTCTTTTACCTGCAATTATAGATGCTACGAAGGTACCGTGTCCCTGTGCACCTTCGTCCACTGTGCCATTATATGGATCATAGTCCTTGTAGAACAGATACTTGCCGTCAAGTTTCTCGTGGTCAGTGTCCTGCCACGTGTCAATAACTCCAAGCACAGCACCTTCACCAGTCCAACCCTTGGCATAGGCGTCCGCGGCATTTATCATATCGAGGCCGTGGTTGCTGTTGTACTCCGACGTCTGGTGATCTGCAACAACAGAACTCATGTTTTCTGTTGGCGTGCCTAAATTTATGTCATTGTCAGTGTATGCGTTTGAAACAAGTTGTGAACTCAACTGTGTACCGGCATCACTTGTGGTAACAACTTGGTCTGTTGTTGTCTCGCTTTGTAATATGTTTTCCGATCTTGAAGATTCGCTTACCTGTGTGGTGGTCCAGTCTCCTGTGACCGTCGTGGAGGTTCCGTTGATGATTTCGGTTGTTCCGTCCTTGTATGTCAGTTCCTGCCTTGGTGTTGTCGTTGTAATACTTCTTGTGTCTTTTTTAACAACATCGGTGTAGTGTCTGGTCCTGTAAACCCTTGTGGTTATGGGTGTTGTCACGGTGGTGTCAACGTATCTCGTTACGACTACGGTAGAAGTATTGTCTCCGTGTTCGGTTGTTGTGGTAACATCTCTGTTCGTTGTGTCCGTGGTAGCACTTCCTTCTTCTGTTTCGGTTGTTGTATCTTCTGCATCGATGTAAGTTGTTTCCGTGTATTCGGCACTGGATTCAGTTTCTGTCGTAACACTTGGTTCCAAATCAACAGTTGCGGTCACAGGGTTGTCACCCGTTCTGGTCTCTGTTTCTGTGGTTACCGTGGGATCTAACTCTGTTGTCGTTGTGTCAACGACTGTGCAAGTCTGGGCTCCGTCTGATGTGGTGCCGTTTAAGAAAGTTGTTCTTGGGAATGTACATCTAGTGGTCACTGTTGTTCTAATGTTGGCTGTGGAAGTGGTCTTAGTTCTAGTCTCATCACCACCACCAGCGTACACTGTCATCCAATCTGAATAACTTACAGTGGAATTACCTATTGCGTCTGTGTTTTCACTGCTGTCATTTGTGATAGTTTCTACAGATTTTACCTTCTTTGTGTTTGCATAATCGCTCGAAGTAGAATTTTTCTCTTGCTCGATGATCTCACTTGCTCTTTCTTGCTTGTCCACTAGGTTGTAGTCTGCTAGAGTGATGGTTTGACCATTTGCCACTTTTTGTATGACAGGTTTGACATAGTTCTGTAGGTAAAGCATGGCCGCATGTGCCTGCTTGAATGAATCTGAATTGTATATGGTGTATTTGTCTGCGTCACTTTGACTGTTGATAAGGTCTTCTGTCTGATCCCAAAGTGTTTGGGCAGTCGCCAATTGCGTCAACAAGGTGTTTGCTTGAGCAATATCATTTTCGTCTGGTCCGGTGATCACACCTTGTATCGCACTGATGTCACCGCTCGATATGACAGATTGGAAATCGGATAATAGATTGCTGTAAGAACTTACGAGACTTGCTGACCCTGAAAGATTAGTGAGGTCATTGTTTATGAAATCGTCAACTACTCCAACGGCTCCGCCTCCTCCGCCACCACCACCACAGGCAGTAAGAGTCAAACCAGCCATGCCGGCCAAAACTGTGTTTTTAATCTTTGATCTGATCTTCATAGTAATGCACCCATTACGGTTGCACCCAAGATGAAGAATAGGATGTATCTTGTGTATAATGAAAAGGATCGGAATATCTTGTATCCATTCTCCCTAAGGCAAATCACATGGGCATCAATTGACTCCGCTGTGATATTCACATCAACAGTGTTGATCTGTTCTAAGTCTTTGTCGTTCATAGTGTTAGTATAACACGGAACGCGGATCTGTCAACTCAAGTCGATCTTACAAAAACCTAGTGTTTATGCGACTTTTTAAGAATTTATCAGTACAGAACTGATGGTTCCTGCCGTAACTGAAGTGGCTTTTGCCCTTACCCAAACAAAATTTCCTGTGAAATTGGCAGTGGATGTAAGGGTGCTCTGGTCTGTTGTGAATGTCGTACCTGCTATATCAAACCAATCGTCTTCGGTCGGGGTAGTGGCCAATGATCCCTGCATCTTGATCGAACCAGTAAGTGTGGCATTCACTTGGTATGCCACTGTGTGTACTCCGTCGGGTTGTGAATAATAACCATCACCTTTACTCTTATCTGACACGAATCCTGTGTGATCTAACGTGGTGGTTGTAGATCCATCCGATGTTTCAGTGGTGACAATTTCCTCGACAATGAGTTCGTTTGCAGAAGTCACTGTTTTCACAGTGAATGTGGAATTGTTGTTTGTTGTGCCCGTCACAGTGATTAGATCTCTTACAGCGAATCCGTTCAAAGCAGTGCTGGTTGACGTTATCTTATATTCAGATCCCGTGGCTGTGAAACTGATGTCCGTACCCGAGACATTCGCTATGTGCGATTTAGATGCTAGTAATGTGGTGCTTGTCTGTGCCATCGTTGTTATTTATTCACTCTTTCTTCTCTTGAATCTTGCTGTTTTTGGACCCAGACCATACACAGCGGCCAGTTCATTTGGTTCCTGTCCATCAACTGTGAGTATGTTGATGTACCTTATCTTGTAGGCCCGGCCATCCGCTGAACCAAGTTCCTCACAGATGCAATCATCCTCGCCCACTTTCCTTACCCTCAGCAGGCTCCTTTTTATCACCGGACTTCCCATCCATGTCTTCTGGATCATGCTCTCGACTATGCTCTGATCATTGAATATCTTCTTATCCCTTAACTTTTTTATTGCTTCCATGTTCCGCCTTTCTGAATTGTATTACTTTATCAATTGCCTGTTGCGCCATCATGTAGATGGGCGTGAGGAATTTTTCTTCCGTGACATAAAAATAACCACCAGTGAAGTATGCGGATTCACTGTGTAGCAGGCCTATCACGTCTCTGCTTGTGACCAAGCAGTTGTCCTTGTTGGATTCTATGAAATTCTTCAATGTTTCAATCTGATTGCCCGTCATTATGTCCGCTGTCTCCTTTTTAAGATATACTTGATATTTGTATTTGCCATGTGGCAATCTAAGACATCCTATCATGTTCTTGCCGAGGCCTGCGAACTTGGGATCAACAGTTTCAGATGCTGTCCAGAACTCCCAAAAATTATCAATCAATGACAAGGATCTCTCATAGTCGGTATAGAATATGGCCTTCTTGCCTTGGAAACGGAATTTTATTTCCGCTCTATTTTCAAGTATGAAGTCTGCCAACTTGTTCATGTCTGTAGCATCATTGTATAGCCTTTTGATGTGTAGCAGGTGAGAATCGTTTGTTGGGTAAAACATCAAACTACCTGGCAGTCTCAATTCCGTCTTGTGATGGAATCTACCATAGTACAATCTATTGTGATTTTTTCTCATCCGACACTTTTGGTTTGAATTGATCTAAAACTTTTTTCTCTTTTTTTGCTTTGAAGTTCACAGTCAACTTAGGAATAACATCTTCTGATAAACCTACTTCAACCATACCGCCCTCTGTGAGTTCACCGAACAACATCATCTTGGATAGGGGTTTCTTAATCTCGTCGTCTATCACACGTTGCAGTGGTCTCGCACCAAGGTTAGCGTCAAAGCCTTTGGTCATTAAGAACTCTATAGCAGTATCCGTGGCGTTAACTTCAACGTCCTTCTCCATGGTCATTGTGTTAAGTTCTAGTAAGAATTTCTTGACAACCGACTTCATGGTGTCTTTGCTCAACTTGTCGAACTTAATCACAGCATCTAATCTGTTCCTGAATTCTGGCGGGAAGAACTTCTTCAATGCCTTATCGTCTTCGCCTGTTCTCTGGCTCTTACCAAAACCTATGTTGTTCCTTTCATTCTCCTCCGCACCTAGGTTGGATGTCATTATCAATGTGATGTTCCTACAGTCTGCTTTTTTACCATTAGATCCTGTCACTGTACCGTAGTCCATTACCTGCAATAACATGTTAGACACGTCCCTGTGTGCTTTCTCAATCTCGTCGAACAGCACTACTGCGTGTGGATTCTTCTCGACCTCGTTGATGAACATACCACCTCCCATGTTGCTGTCCTCATATCCCACGTAGCCCGGGGGTGATCCGATCAGTTTGGCGATAGAATGTTTCTCTTGGTATTCAGACATGTCAAACCTAATCAGTTCAACACCTAGCGTCTTCGCAAGTTGTCTGGCAGTTTCTGTCTTACCGCAACCCGTTGGTCCAAGGAACAAGAAAGATCCAACCGGTTTGGTCAGACTCTTCAATCCTGCCCTGGCAACCAGTATCTTGTCTGTGATTGTGTTGATGGCCTTGTCCTGTCCAAAAACCTGTAATTTCATTTTTTCTTCCAGTGTTTTTAAATTACTTGCCTGTTTCTGAGATAATTGCTCTATGCTGATTCCAGTCATTACTGAAATCTCGTGTATGATCTCGTCATGATCGATCTTACCGTTTTTAACTCCGTTCAGTCTTAATCTTGCACAGGCAACATCAATTACATCAATCGCCTTGTCTGGCAGTTTCTTGTCAGCGATAAATTTGGTCGAATAGTCTACTGCGTCCTCACAGGCCTCATCTGTGATCGTGCAGTCGTGGAACTTTTCATAGTATTGCTTCACACCTTTCAATATTTTTACTGCGGTTTCTTTAGATGGCTCTCCGACTTGCAGTCTCTGGAACCTTCTCATCAGTGCCCTATCTTTTTCGAAATACTTCCTGTATTCTTCCCAGGTTGTTGAAGCGAGAACTTTGATTGTACCTTTTAACAAAGCGGGTTTCAACATGTTGGCCATGTCCATATTATTTCCCTGTCCTGTCGCACCAGCACCCACTATCATGTGTGCCTCGTCTATGAACAATATGCTCTTGCCCTTCTGGTCCAGTGCGTTGACTATCAGTTTCAATCTCTCCTCAAAATCTCCCCTGAATTTACTGCCAGCAATCAGACTGTTAACATCCAGACTCCATACAATGTGGTCCCTGAGGTATTCAGGCACATCATCCTTGTTCTTGGCTATCCTTCTGGCCAGTCCTTCCACAACCGCCGTCTTTCCAACACCAGGATCACCAACTATAAGCACATTGTTTTTGTTCCTTCTTGCCAGTATCTGTTTTAAGTCCTCGGTCTCTTGTTCTCTGCCTATCACGGGATCTATCTTCTTGTCGAAGTATTTCTGGTTTAGGTTTTCGCAGTAGCTCTTCAATATCCTGTCTGCTTGGTTTGGCCTCAGTTTCTGCTCCTGCCCTGGGTTACCTGCATTGCCTAATTGTGCCATGCCCTCATCCAATATGGTCTCCGTTGAAACAAGATCCATCAGGTCCTGTTTATTGACTTGGTGCTTCTTGAGGAAGAATGCCGCATAGCTCTTCTTCTCCGCGAATATAGATATCAAGATGTCGATCGATGATACATCCTGCCTGCCTTGGAATAGTGCCTGGGTGAACGCTCGATTCATCAATCGCTCCAGTGAAGCCGTCTTACGTGGGGTCATGGGTTCCTTTCCCTTGGCAACAATGTCGTTGCACTTGGTGTCCAGGTAGTCCTCAACGTCTTTGATCAACATGCTCACGTTGACCTTGAAATCGTGCAAGACTGTGCCAATAGATTCGTCTTTTATCAGTGCCAGGAGCACGTGTTCGATTGTGACATATTCGTGTCTCCTCTTTTCCGCTTCCTTAACGGCATTTTCGAATATGTTTTCTAGTCCTTCGTTTGCTTCTAACATTTCCACTCCAATCTATTATTCCTTTTTGTATTTTTGTAAAAGTCTGTAGGTCCTTGTCGTCCCATTCCAATTCTTGTTGAATGGCCTGTATGAGCCTGGTCACATCCTTTTGTGCCTTGGTTACTGTCTTGTATGTGCCATTCAAAATTTTCCATGCTTTAGTCTCCTTGGGTCTCTTTATTTTCTTGCCATTTGCCATCGTAATTTAGAGACTCTCTTATTAAACGTAATACCCTCAAGGTGATCGAGTTCATGCTGGAAGCACTTGCTCTCCATGCCATTGAGTCTTGCGAATCTTGTTTTGCCTTGTGTTGTTTCATATTGTACTTCTACTGTTTTTGGTCTTTCTACTTTGATAAAGATGTCCTTGAAACTCAGACACCCTTCCACGTCAATGACTTTCTCTTCACCGAAGTTTATCACCTGTGGATTCCAAATTATAGCATGTTTTTGAAATGTGTCAAATGACTCGTGACCAATTGCGAAGAATCTTTTGGTAATGCCAATTTGGTTTGCGGCCAGTCCCATTCCACGTTCATCCAGCATGAGTTTTATCATGTCTGTTTCAAACTTTTCGATGTCATCATATCCCTCGATACGATCATTCTCTGTCCACGGTGTACTGGTCTGTAGCAGTGTCTCGTGCGGATATTGGAACAACTGTATCATTTTACGATCTCCACATCTGCTTCCGTCTCTATCACCACTCGTGCACCACAATTCAGCAAAGGTTTATCGTTGCCGCCGTATATGACTTTGCTTGGTCCTTTGATTTCCACTGCATGGCAGTAGGTGTTCTTGGAACCCTGCTTAATGGTGATCACGGGATCGTTGGTGCCGTGCTTCTTATTGGCCCGGATCACGTGTTGGTTCACGTGTATGTACTTCTTTTTTGTTCTCATCATAGGTCCTTTATCTTCTTTAAATCATGTGCCGACAACTGCGGTATCAATACGTGTATCTTGATATACAGGTTCCCACGGATATTTAATGTCTTGTGTACAGGCATGCCAAGACCCTTTAAGGTCAGCAGAGTGCCCGGCTGTGTGCCCGCTGGAACTTTGACTTTGACTACCTTGTCTTCCAGTGTCTTGAGATTGAATTCATACCCACGCACAGCCTTGAAGCAGTCTATGGTCTTGTCTGTGTAGAGATCATTTCCCTTACGTGTGTATCCGTCTGAATCAAGCACACTCATCACCACCATGAGATCTCCACGTGGGATATTCCTTATGCTGTCATCACCCATGTTAGAGAACTTGAAAGTTACACCGTGTTGAACTCCGGCAGGGATCTTGACGGTGGCGAACTCCTCGCGACCCGATGGCAGTTTATAATTGATTGTTTTTTCATTATTCCGCATGGCTTCTTTAATAGAGATTGCCATCCTCACCTGCACGTTCCTGTTTCCCCTCGGTTGTTGTCGCACGTTACGGAATATTCTTTCATCACCTTGCCTGCCCGTGAAGTTGAACTTGAATCCACCCGTGTCGCCAAAACCTGAAAAGAAATCTCCGAATATGTCTTCATTGAAGAAAGGGTGTTCACCGCCGCCCGGACGCTGTCCACCAAACTTTCTCATGGTGTCGTAGTCGTGCCTCTTCTGTGAGCTCTTGAGTGTGTCGTGTGCCTCGTTGATCTCCTGGAACTTGTCCTTGTCGCCACCCCTGTCAGGGTGATGTTGTTTGGCCAATTCCTTGAATGCCTTGGTAATCTCGGCACTTGTGGCCTTTTCATTCACACCCAGGATGTCATAGTAATTTTTCATTTTCTATAATTTTATACTATATTTGTATTGTGTCAACTTTTGTGCAGGTTCAGTGCCATGGCCCATATGGTAAAACTGACACGTTCTCCCTGGGTCGGTGAAATCGCCCTGTGTTTATCTTGTGGTTTGAATATAACCGCGTCACCTTTATTGAGACTTATTTCCCTGTCAATGATTTCTAACCTGGCACCGGGTGCCGATTGGAGTTCACATGTGAGTGTAAAGTGTCTCACATGGGTCCGTAACTTTGACCATGTGTCCGTGTGCCATCCATAATGTTCGCCTTTACCGTAAAAAGCCACTTGTGGTGTTTGTATCCAGTCAATTACTGGATCTATCTTATTGAACATTTCTATCCATTTTGACCAGTTTGTGCTGTCTTTGTACCAAGATACTCTGTTGTTTCTTACATTAGATCTGCCAAGCGTGGTACCGACTTGTATATTGTCTCTGGCACAGGACACGATGTGATCGCACTCATCATCCGTGAGAAACTTGAAAGGTTCATATAGTTTCATCTATATGTAATTATTTTTATTTCTTGATGTCTGTCTTCTTACCGTTCACGTAAAGTCCAAACCAGGCCGCTCCAGCACCAACCACAACAGACACGAAACCTGCCTGTGCGTTGTTTGGATTCTCCAGTGTCATGAACCACTCCATGGTGTTGTAGAACACCAGTCCGTACAGCACCATCATTATCCTTGGAACTGTTCTCCAGTTTGAAAGGAACTGTGGTAATTCATCTCTCAGGAACACCCAGATGACCTTGATCAGTTCCCAACCATCCCGGGCACCTTTCTTGATCATGCTGTCTTTTTTTACTATCAACTTGTCTTCATTCAATTGTTCAGCCATTATTTTAACTCCGGTATTTTGTTATTTCTTTTCCTGTGTCCGTTCCAAGCAACGAAGCCACCAATTCTCAATGACCAATATGCCAGGTAGTTCATAGTGTAGAATCCGTTGACGATTATGTTGATGTCTCTGAATATCTCGTCTGCTCTCTTCTGATTCAACTCACCCATTGTTTTCTTCTTGTTCACTTCCAATAATGTCTTGTACTTGTATGCATAGTCATGCACCAGACCACCGATCAATAGAACTCCTACCGGTGAGAAGAACGTCCTGAGAAACTTAGGAATACTGGCACCATCGAATTGGAAGCCTGCCGGTATCACATACTCTGTACCGTCGATGTTGTATTTCCAGTCTTTTGTGATCTCCCAATTACGTGTTGAGAGCAACCACATGGCTATGCCTTTCCAGAATCCCTTGCCTTTCGTTTTGATTGGTAGGGGTTTCAGTTCGGGGAATCCTTTGAAGTTGAATTTTAAATTTGGTTTTTTTCTTTTATCTGTAAAATTGATTATCGCTCCAATGATCACGACAGCGATCAGTATCGTCCACTGCCAAAATTTCATTGCTAATGCCACTAATAGTTCCATAAGTCTCCTCGTTTATGTGCGTATTTATTCGATCGCGCCCTTGACGACGCCTGCTTCTACCAGTTTCTTACGATTCCGCATGTGTTGTTTCTGAACGTCGGCCTTTGCACCACCGAAGTAAGCCACCGCGTGTCCCTCTCGACACATGATCTCACTCACTAATTTGTTCTCGATCACAAAATCGCCTAGCACCCTGCCGAACTTGCCCTTCATGTCCTCACCTTTCTTGCTGATTGTTGTCCTCAGCACCGGCTTTGGTCCCAGCAGTGACTTCAGTCTCGCTTTGGCCGCCAAGCCAAACTTCTTCTCGATCTTGTCCCTGGTCCTTGACTCAGGTGTGTCTATGCCCATGATCCTCACACGCTCGTTCATCTGCCATATGCCGAATCCCAGGTCGATGTCCACGTCCACTGTGTCACCGTCTATCACTTTCTTCAATTTACATCTGTACGTCCACATTATTCCGTCTCCTCGTAGTATTTTTTGTATTCTTCTAAAAGATTATTTGTTTCCTGTAATTTCTGTCTTATCTGTGCGAAGTTCTTCGCTATCATTTCGAAGTCCTTGTCGGTCAGTCCGAACAGCACGGGATCTATGCCCTCCGCTTCCAGTTTGGCGAACACTTCCTGTGCGTTCTCTGAAGTTATGATGATCCATCTCACCTTCTCCAGGTCCAGTGCCTCGGGTTTTGGTAGGTTCAATTTGGCCCTTGGCTCCTCCACAGAGAATATCTTCACACGTTTCTCACCCACGCTACAGGCGGATAGTAGGAGTATCAGTGCTATTGCTAAAATTTTATTCATATGGTACATACGCCGGGTTGGCCAGTGATGGGCACTCCGGGTTTATCTCCGACTTCTTGGTTGCTTTCAGTTCCTCTTCCGTCCTCTCGGCTCCGGACGCCAGTTCCACACACCTCGCGGCGTTGTTAGCACCCTTGTTGATGATCCTCTCAATGGCTCCCGTCCTGTCTATGGCCAGTTTGCCGATGTCTCGTTTGCCCTTGTTGAATCTCTTGTCCAGATCCTCCAGGTCCTTCTTGAACGTCATCACCAAGGCGTTGAGCTTCTTGTTGCTCTCCATTATGGCCGTGAAGTCCTTCTTCTGCTGTTCCAGTAATTTGGTCTGTGACTCTATGCCCCGTTCCAGTTCGATCTGGTTGGCCTTCAGCGTGGCGTTGTCCGCCCGTAATTTCATCACGTACACACCCGCACCGGCTATGCCAGTTATTAGGAGTACTGCGAATATCATCTTAATACTTGAAAACATAATGTACGTATTTATTGTCAGGATCTGTGTACATCACAGGTCACACAGTGGAATCCACCGCCCAGCGTTCTAGACTGGCGCATTGGTAAAGATAACACTTCAAATTTGTGTTTTTCTAAGGTTTGAATGAGGTCTTTCTGTATCTCATCAACCACTATGGTTTCAGGATTCAAAGATAAAACATTCATTCCAATCCATTTAGAAGCGATAGGGAACACGTGGAAGTCTCGAGGAGCACAATCATTTACCCATATTATTTCATAGTCTCTCATGAAGGCAGGCAAGGTGTCAACGCTTACCCTGGCACCGTTTGCTATCACAGTATTTTCTCTACACGAAAGCAGGGTTGAATCTATGTGTGTGATTTGGTGTTCAACTGCTCGCCATTTTATAACTTCAAATTCTGTTCCCACCTGTTGTTGTAACCACTCTGCACCGGCCTCGTTGGCGGAGTGAGACAACGAGTAAACAAGTTTGTCATTCACCTTGAGTACGTTGGCGGCGTCGAACATCGGATCATCTGCTGTGGTCGGTCTGGGTGCCCTGATTACCTTTGCTCCTGATTGTTTGAGTTCGGGGTACAGATCTAATTCTCTTGAACGACTCGAGAACGGAGTTGGGCACTCTATCACTGTGGCACCCACTGTCAATATGATGTCCCTGGCGGAATATGCCCACGAAGAAGCAGATATACTCGGTCTTACAACTTCTATTCCTCTGCTTTGCAGAGTGTGTGCAAGATTGTCGAGATCCTCTCTGGCTTCATCTAAAACAAAATCCGGTAAATTGCCTTTTGGTAAATCTGCTGGAAACGTGGATCGTGCTATAGTGCTTTCAAATTCCTTGTCATCAACGGGCCAAGAAAATTTTTCCACACTACCGATCATAACTGACTTCAGTTGATCATATTCGTTCGAGGTAGAAACTTGCATTTTATTTTTTTATCGCAGAGCGTGAATATTTATTGTATTAATACAAGCCTATAAGTAATCGTGCATGGAACAGAAATCAGTTTTACCACCGTTGAGAGACAAGAAATATGGAGGGGCATGGAGCATACATGATGTTGAATCCACTGCTTTCTTGAAATGTATAGATCACAGGCAAGGAAATAGAAAAGAGTTTTTGAATGATTATAGGCAATGGTTTTGCAATAATAAAGATTTCAAAGGACTAGAACAGTTCCAACACATAGATTTTAGTGCAGGAACCACGGAAACTTTTGGCCAATTCTATTATCAACACATCAACAAAAGATTAAGGTTGATAAAGGGAGAATATTTCTACCACTGGTTGATGGCCAGAAACTATTTTAAAAGCAGTGCAGTGATAGGCGATGAACCTTTAGCGGACGGTGATGTAGTAGTAATAAGTTGTCCTTTTTCGGACACAGGCAATACACCAGATAATTTTTACGATATTTTGACACAATGCGAGGACCTACACATTCCTGTTATGCTAGATCTTGCCTACATCAATGTGTCAAACATCAGTGAACTCGATTTGTCATACAAATGCATACACACAATAACAACATCGTTAAGCAAAATTTTTCCTGTTGAAGCACACAGGATAGGTATCAGATTACGTAGAGATTTCTATGACGACAGCCTTTTTGCATACAATCAAAATGATTATGTAAATCTGCACAGCGTAAATGTAGGTCATCAACTTATAAAAAAATTTGACAACAATTGGTTGTACAACAAGTATGAAACAAAACAGGCCGAAACATGTGCCAAACTGGGTGTTGCTCCTTCTTCATGCGTAATATTTGGCCTAGGGCAAAAAGGAAATTTTGACGAATACAATAGAGGTGGGAAAACAAACAGACTGTGTTTTTCTAAGTTGTGGGATAAACGAATTACCTAACGCCAGTCAACTGTAAGGTATATCGTACACCATCACTGTGATTAGCACCCATGTGAGAGTGTTCACTGGTCCATTCTACCCAGTCGCCAGGTTTCCAATTTGTAATCGTTTCGTCTTCGATGCAAAATATCTGACCAGGCCTCCATGGTTGTAGGAAAACCAATCTTCTAACAACATCTTTTTTGTTTACTTTATAGTGATCACTGAATCTAGAAAAATGGTCAGTGTGCCATGGTGTCACGTGTCCTGGCGAAAGTTTATAGAACGCAACAGCACATATCTTCCATTGTTCAATCCTCAACGCATCTGTCCATTTCCAATCAAGACCATGCTCTTCAGCAGTCTTATCTGAACATAGACTGTCAGTGATTTTGTCCTTGTCATAGTATTTGGCGGCATTCCAGGTCGATAGATCAGGTAATGGATACCTTTTGAATGGTAAGTCTATGACTCGATTTATGTCTATCTTCAGTTCGTTGTGACCTTGTGTGTACATATCTATAATTATATGCATGAGTATAACTGATAATTGGATATGGTGTCAATACACTCCTGGAGCAGGTGGTAAAATGTTAAGCACAATGCTCCAGTTGAGCCAGAACGTAGATTCATGGCATGAATCAATAGACACAGATTTTTCCAAATATGTGAACGAAAAAATCATCATTGGAAAAAACAAACACATGAAGAACGAGCCGCATTTTCCATATAAGTTGGATTGGTACACCAGGCAACTGCCGTTCACTAGGGGAGACAATCTAACTGAGGAAGAAGTGCAGAAAAATTTTAACAAGCATAACAAGTCTAACTTAGATAAAGTGTTGGTGATGCCATGGTTCAAGCCATACCTACCAAAATGGTTTAAAGGACGTGTTTTAAGGATACTGAACGATAAGCACAGCATGGAATGGTTGAAACAAAGGCGTGACGAGATTTTCTATCATTGGGATGGCAACACTGTTTACAAGAAAAGGTGGATACCGGAAGAGATAGCGAACGACAATCTCGCCACTAAATTCTCCGATAATCCAGAATGGAAAGAAGTTTTTGAATCTAAAGACATTTTTTACCAAAAAGAGTTTTTTCAACATCCGGAAGTGAGACTAATGTGTGTTCATGATTCTGATCCTAGAATAAAATTAGAAATCAATCTTAGTGACTTACTAAACAAGGACGGTGACCTAATGGCTATTGAATGCAATCGTGCATTTGGACTGGATATAGATTTGCCTAAAGCAAAATATTTGTTAGACTCATGGCGTGGAAACAATAATTACAGTTAGATGAATACAATTTATGGTATCAAGATAGGTTTCGTTGGATTGGGCAAACTAGGTATGCCATGTGCAGAAGCCATAGCCAAGAAAGGTTTTGATGTGGCCGGTTATGACATAGAGCACAAGAACAGCAACATAATTGAGATACGGGAAGACATAGAAGACCTATGTAGAGACAGAGACATTGTATTTGTTGCCACTCCCACACCGCATGAAGATGGGTATGATGGCAAAACACCAATCAGTAACCTACCTGTTAAAGATTTTAACTATGATGCTGTTAAGAAGGTTTTGACCAAATGCAACAAGCACATGGGAGTTACCCAGACTCTGGTCTTGATATCAACGGTATTACCTGGTACCTGTAGGCGTGATCTTCAACCTCTGGTCACAAACACGAAATTGATTTACAATCCTTATTTAATAGCAATGGGCACGGTTGCAGACGATGTAATCAATCCTGAAATGATAATGATAGGTTCTAAGAATGGACCTGCCGGTACAAACTGCAAAGCCAGAAGTGAACTGCTTGAAAGTTTCTACAATCAAGTGTGCGACAATTTTCCTCGTGTAGAAATTGGTACTTTCGAAGAGGCAGAGAGTATGAAGATATTTTACAACACTTTTATCAGTAACAAAATAGCATTGGTCAACATGATACAGGACGTGTCACACAAGTTAGGGAACATGGATGTTGACAAGGTCACAGAGGCATTGGGCAATAGCACTATGAGGATCATCAGTAAAAGATACATGAAAGCCGGAATGGGTGACGGTGGCAGTTGCCATCCCAGGGATAATATTGCACTACGTTGGCTAGCGAAGGAATTGGACTTAGGTTATGATTTGTTTGAAGCAATAATGACTGCCCGCGAAACACAGGCAGAAAACATGGCAAGGGCTATTCTGACACATGGAAAAAATGTGCATTTCTCTTCCGATTCATACAAACCAGGAGTGCCTTTGATTGATGGCTCTTACTCCTTGCTAGTTCAACATTTTGTAATCAGACTCGGGGGACAGATAGTGAATGGTTTTGACACACCTGTTGATGTGGTTGTGCGAGTACATGAGTCAGATCAAATAAGTGCCGACCAACACACTATAATTTTCGATCCATGGCGAAGTTATCCTAAAGCGGACAATGTTGTCTATTACGGGAAAAATTAATTATTCTTCTTCAAGCACGTCGTAAGGTTGCTGGTTCTTTTCGTCGTACCAATAGAGACTTCTGTGAGGATGTTTATCTATTTTGTAATTGTTTAATTCGCTGACATAGTAGAACATCCTAAATCCATCCCTATATACATCTTTTGGACAGGCAAGTGGTTCAGGGTGTCCATGAAATCCTAACTTGTGGTGACGGAAGATAACCGCATTACCGGCGTTAGGGTAATACCTAGTCTTGCACTCTTTTCTTTCAAAGTCCCAAAACTGAAGATCGCCGTTCCATTCCTTTTTCCAATCCTTGTTCAGATAGATGTTTATAGACAACATTCGATACAACTTCAATGTGTTGTTGAAATTGAAATCGCTGTGAATCTTTAGGCTGTCTCCTGTTGTACACCTCATGTAACCTGCACCAATCATGTGTGGGTCTGGTATAAGGTCATAGTGTCCTGTAAGATCTCCCAACCAATTTAGAAATTTTTTCGAACTCAGTGCATTCTTTACCTGTGTTGCAATAGGACATTCATCCACGTCTTGTCTTTCTAGCATGTGGCTACCGTTTCTAGTGAATTCTCTGGTCCAATTTAAATTGTGACACTCATTCTTCATTCCGCTGATAGTTTCTTCCGGAAGAAAATTTTCCAACATGATGTTTGGGTATGGTGGAGACTTTACGTACTCGATATTAAGTTTTTGTGTGTTTGAAAAGTTTTTTTTAATATGTTCTACAAGTTGCATGGCATTACTGTATCAAACCTTGTTTGTATACAGTTTTACCGTTCTCTTTCATGGCAGTCAGCACAGACTTCCTGTTGCCTGCTGATTTGTAACTGACGTGTACCCATCCCGAGTCAGGTATGCCAGGTGTGTAAAATTCCAATATCAGTTGATCGAAATCTAGATTTTCTTCTATCCATTTTGCAACATCATAGTTGCCTGTGCCCGGACACTCTATGTCGGCCGCCTCACCCTTGCAGTGCTGTGATTTGCTGGAACCACCAACAGCCTCGTTCAATGCTGGTCCTCTGTAACCTGAATTGATCACCGTGACTCCGAAGTTGTCTCTCACCTTCTGCACCACGTTCTGGAAAAGTTCTTTTGCGTTTGCCAGGTGTTCTTCGCCGGGCGTGTTGTCCAGTCCTTTCCTGGTCGCAGTCTGGCTCTTGGTGAATTCTGCCAGTGTGAAATTTTCGCTTAATCTTACCATCCGCTTTTACTTAGTAGTGCGGATTCTCCGCCCTTGCTGAAAATGAATCTGTCTTCTGTTGTTTTTGTGATCTGGTATGGTCCGAAGTATTTCGTGAAGAACAAACATTCGCTCATAGCACTCTCATCCAGTCTGAACGCTTTGACCTCGTTCATGATCATGTTGGTGTTGCCAAATGCGTGTAGTTCAAACTTCAGTGTGTCCGCACCTTGTTTCTTTACTTCTATGCGGTTGTTGTCCAATTTGAATTCCATCATCTGGAACTTGTCAAAGAATGTCTTGATCTCGCCCAGTCTCATGCCCTGTATCTTCTGTGTGTAAGCAATAGGTGTCCTAGGCAGTATGTCTGCCAGGTTCTTGGCCGATGCCTCGAAGGGTGTTGGATCCTTGTGATAGGTAAATTCGAATATTTCTATGTTGGTTAATTTTTTCAAGTCTTCTAGGAATTTAAAGATGTGTTGGTCGACCTTCTCGACCCTTGCAAACTCTACGAACACTCTATGCTTACCGTCCTCTAGTGAACCCGGTGTGGCGTCCGCGTCTAGCACTTCCTTGTACCCAGTTTCGGCGAAACGTTCCAGATCCTTGGCAGGTGCCTGTCCGTCCACAGAGAACGCGAGCACCATGATGTTCCTGTCCTCGCCCATCTTGGATTTGAACTGGTCAACGGAAAATCTTTTGGATACAACTCCTTCTAGATCTCCTGCTTTCAATCCTTCATTAAGAAATGTCATTTATGCTATTTAGATCTCCAGACGCTTCATCAGTTGCGTCTTGACTCTCGATCTCGTCCTTGCCGTGTTTGAAATTACCAATAAGTTCTTTTGGCATTCGTATTTCAACGATCCAGATATCGTGGGCGTCTATCTTGCCCTTTGTGGTGCCCGGTCTGTAGTCCTCCGGTCCTTTTATCTTCCTGGGTTTTAATAATTCGTCTCGTTTGTAAGTGACCTTGCAACCTCTGTCTAGCAATCTCTTGCCTCCAGCAGGATCAGGCATCTTGTCCGCTGGCCACATGAACGAACATGTGACGAAGTGTCTAGAATCAACGGGTCCTGAAAGCAATTCGCCCTCTTCCCAGTTCTGGAACACGTACACGTCCAACTCGTCAATCACTCTCTCAAAGTCCTTCAGTATACCTAGGGTGGGACCAACTGCATATAAAGACTGCACGTTTCTGATTATGTCTAATACATCATGCATAGTGCTTATTTACCTTAAAGATCAGTGTTGTAAAATATGCATAGTTATTTTGGAAATTTAGATGTAAGTAATTGTACATGAGTCTACATCAAAGACACATCAAATCACAATCAACAATCAACTACGAGGAACCTTATGCTTTTACGAAGCCTACAACTGCGGCCTTTATTTCAACGAAAACTATGGAAACAAATGAGGAAAAAGAGGGTGTACGACAAACGAGTGAAAATGTACATGCTGAACCAGGATTGGCTGAAAATACGAAAGCAGAAGGACAGACGGAGACGACGTGTTTTGCTAAAACTATGGAAAGCAAAACAGTTGGCTTTCTTGCGTAGGAGATACGCGAACGTTATTTGATGAATTGATCCATCGCTTCAGCGTACCACTGACGGTAGTGCTGTTCAACACGTTCATAGGGGATCTGGTCCCTCTGTGCTATAGGTATACCTGGTAGGTCATTCTTCAGGACCTCCTTGTTGACGAGATCAAGCACCACTGTGTATTCCTGCATCTTGCCGGGTCCTATCTTCTTCTTGGACAGTTCAACGAACTCGTCAAACTTCTTGTCTGGTTTAATTATGTACTTCACACAGAAGTATCTTTTCTTGTTGTGTTTGCTACCCATTTGATAGCCTCGCTAGTTTGATCATCACACTTGCTAGATTGATCTCTGGATCTGCTACGAACGAGTGATCAACCAATCCCTGCTTGATAATTAGCACCGCCTTGTCCTGTGCGTCCTCATCTTTGGATATGATCTCCAGGTTATCATACAACCATCTGTATATCTCCTCGCACTCCTCTGGTCTCGCTTGGGCACAAACAAGTTTCCTTGCTTCCTGTATCTTGCCCTGTTTGAACAGATCCACCATCTGCAGTCTGTAGTCCTGTTGT
>Ga0255780_10001530_pt1 | contig 21394 bp, 23 predicted proteins | sample 071ome_32_FD_179978 | JGI IMG/M metagenome (GOLD analysis project Ga0255780, IMG submission 179978) | Coastal salt marsh microbial communities from the Groves Creek Marsh, Skidaway Island, Georgia - 071405AT metaG (version 2) | ecosystem: Environmental > Aquatic > Marine > Intertidal zone >... | reverse complement strand
AGAAGTAGCGCGGGTAATAGATGCTTACGATGCGTCCAAGCTTATGTCGTTAGTAAAGGCGAAAATGCCCGATGCTATCTTTAGCGGCGTACAAGCGAAAGGCGGGGATTTGAACGATGACGTCCCATTCTGATTTGAATGATATAGGCAAATGGCCTTGGAGCATTGTACCAACGCGAGCATTTGGTGATAGCCGATTAAATGATGCAGATCGTAGGGTATTAGGTGCATTGTGCGCTTTCGTGAATAGGGCAGGCGTTTGCTGGCCTGCATTGGATACGATGCAAGATATATCAGGATATGCGACTAGAAAAAGCGTTTTCGACGCCATCCAACGATTGAAGCGCGCCGGGTATGTCCGACAACTAAAACCGAAAGACTATCAAGAAACTAAGAGTGGATGGAAAACCAATCGCTATCAAGTCTTATGGTTGGGTAATGAACCCACGCCGACGTATGAAGATATAAACGCTGCAACACGATTGCAGGATGTAGCGTTAAAGGATGATAGCAACGAAGACAAAGGGGGATTGGGGGAAGATGACGCCTCACTGTCTCTCGCTCACTCTCTCGCTCATGCTTACTCAGCGACTGTCGAGCGAGTGCTTGGCCAGCCTAGAAGGGCAGAGAATGAGCTAGGCGCTGCCCGTCAACTAGCAGCGATGGGTGTTGATGTACCTACCATAATAAAAGCAACAGAAGCGCAGTGCAGGGCTTGCCTAGCGCGTAGAGCGGGAGTTCCTGCCCTTGCTGATGTTGGCCGCGCATTAGACAAAGGTACGTTTGCCCTCGCGCAATAACCCACCCCTCTATCGTCTGGCAGAAAATGGACCCCTTCCCCCCGCCCCCGGTCTGTATCGGTAGGGGGGTGTCACACAAAATTTTCCTTACTTTTCGGAGAAACGCCTTGTTTAGCTTACAAACTTGCCCTGAATGTTGCGGAGTGAAATATCTTCGCTATGATGATTCGCCCGATTGTGCGAAAGAGCCGACGAATGTTTTTGCCATTTGTTATCTCTGCAACGGGCATGGGGAAATATATATGGAGGAGGACACACCCGATGAAACGGGATGAAGTATTAGACCTAGCGAAAGCTACGCTAGTGGACCGAGGCGCTGATTATGGCGATGCTCGTGTGAACTTTGATCGGATTGCAGTTATGTGGACTGTGATTATGGGTCAGCAAGTGACGAGGGCGCAGGTAGCCCAATGCATGATTTGTCTAAAGCTGTCACGTTTAGCGGAGACACCTAGCCATGAGGATTCGTGGCTGGATATCGTGGCGTATGCGGCTCTTGGTTCGGAGGTACACGAGTGACCGAAGATAAACTATCCGTTCGTGAAATACGCGCCGCTTTGGCTTCTCAGGATGAGGAGCGACGTGAGGCGGTTGTAAATGAGCTTGAGGCGCTCGGCAGTAGCGAGATTACTGACGTGCTGTCTTGGGACGAGTTAGGACGTGTGCAGGTTCTAGCCTCGGATAAACTGTCTCCACGAGCCCGTCGTGCCATTAAGAAGGTGAAGATTACGCCTAACGAGAATGGCAATACGATTGAGGTGGAGATGCATGATAAGATGTCTGCCCTTCGATTGCTGGCGAAGCATCGTGGCTTACTTGAGCCTAATAGTGATGATCGCCGTCCTAGCATGATTGGGATCAATGTGAAGGGGCCAGACGTAACAACCTATGAAGTAGTGGAGGATGAAGAGTGATTTGGCAGTACGCATTAGAGGGAGGGATTGTTGAGAGCGGTATGTTCACAACGATGGACGTTGCTATTAATGATTTGGTGAGGCGGAATGAAGCCGCTGGACGTGAGGTAGAGATTGTTTCGCGTGATAAGGATTTGACGCAGTTTGTGTTGGTGTATCCCAGTGCTGGTCGCAGGGTTGAGGGTACGTTGTCTAAGTTGAAGCAGAATACTGGACCGACGCCGATTGATATTGACGACTTTATTGAACCTGTGGCTGAATTACAGAAGCAAGGTGTAAAACGGAAAGAGGTTTGCCGAAAGTTAGGTATTTCAATTTCTGCGTTTATTAAGGTTAATAAATTGTTAAGAGTACGCAAATTGGAGGAGAAAAATGGCTAAGTGTAGAAGTATTTGTATTGAGTGCCACCGTCGTGGTGTTTATTGCATGAAGAGAATGGATGAGGTTAATAGCGATTTAGATCGGGAAGTAGCGAAGATCGTTCGTAAGAAGAGTGAGTTTTATGACTTCGTTGATGATTTCTATGATGATTATGAGCCGTTTGATGAGGTGAATATTACGAACGGCATGGGTATGACGCCGAAACAGATTGATGAGGCTGATGCTAGGTTTGGTGCTGCTATGCAGAAGTATGGGTTAATCTTTGATGACGGGCCTTCTATAGAGCAGAGAAGGTGGAGGAATATTATCTAATGTCTAGGTCGCCACGCGCCACAGACCGTTCGCCGCGCCGTCGCCGCCAGAAGGGCGACGACGCGCTCACTGGTCTTAACTTGGATTTTTCGCAAAGTCCTACGACGTGGCGATTTTTAAATGACGATAGCTTCGTGCGGGGTCTAATGGGTCCAGTAGGTAGCGGAAAAACTTACGCTTGCTTGGCGGAGGTGATGCTTCGCGCTGTGAAGCAGACACCTTCGCCCGTCGATAATGTGCGGTACACGCGGTTTGCGGTTATTCGTAATAGCTATCCTGAACTGCGGACCACGACGATTAAGACGTGGCAGGAGTTGTTTCCAGAGCATATGTGGGGTGAGATGCGGTGGTCCCCACCGATTACGCACCATATTAAGTTGCCACCAAGAGAAGATACGCCGGGGTTAGATTGTGAAGTTATCTTTCTGGCGTTGGATCAACCTCGTGACGTTAGGAAGTTATTGTCGCTGGAATTGACGGGTGGCTTTGTTGATGAGGCTCGTGAGTTGCCGAAGGCGGTGGTTGATGGTCTAACGTCGCGTGTTGGTCGTTATCCGACGAAGAAGAATGGTGGTTGTCCGTGGCGTGGGGTCTGGATGTCCACCAACCCGATGGATTCGGATCATTGGTGGCATGAGTTAGCGGAGAAGAATCCGATTAAAGGTCGGTATCCGTGGAAGTTCTATAAGCAGCCCGGTGGTGTTACTGATGCGACTAAGGAGCATGAGGATGCAATCTTTGGGGCGAATAAGTATTGGCGTTTAAATCCGAAGGCTGAGAACTTGAATAATTTGCCGCCCGGTTATTACGAGCAGCAGTTAGCTGGTAAGACACTTGATTGGATCGAGTGTTATGCTGGAGCTAAGTATGTTTACGTGCAGGACGGTAAACCTGTCTGGCATGAGTATAGTGATAGCTTAATGTCGGCTGACGTTGAGATTGAGGTCGGTATGCCAGTGCATATTGGCTTGGACTTTGGTTTAACGCCTGCTGCTGTTTTTGGGCAAAAGATGCCGAATGGGCGTTGGCATATCGTGCATGAGTTGGTAGCCTTTGATATGGGTCTTGAGAGGTTCGCCCATCACCTTATGGCAGATATCAGCACTAAGTTTCCTAAGAGCGAAGTGTTTATCTGGGGTGACCCCGCAGGTGGTAAACGCGATGAAATATTTGAAGTAACGGCGTTTGACCATCTGCGGACCCTTGGTTTGAGAGCGCAGCCTACTAACTCGAATGATTTTATGGTGCGTCGTGAAGCTGGCGCTATGCCGATGAATAGATTGATTGATGGTCGTCCCGGTTTGCTTGTGTCGAAAGATTGCAATCGTATTCGGAAGTCATTGGCTGGTGGATATCATTTTAAGCGATTGGCGATTGGTGCTGGTCAAGAACGGTTCAGAGATGTGCCGTCAAAGAACGATCATTCACACGTTGGTGATGCGTATGGGTATCTGATGTTGGGTGGTGGTGAGCATCGCCGTCTGACTAGGAACCCTAATGGTAAACCATTGTTTAAACAAATCAATGCGTCGATGGACTTCAACGTGTTTGCATAAAAAAGAGGGGTGCCCGAAAGCACCCCTCAATTACGCACACAGGGAGGAGAACGGACCCGCATGATCGTCCATTCGTTTTATATCATAGTGGTATATCCATACGGGATCAACAAAAAACTATGCAAAGATTGAGTTCTAATAGGAGCTTGCAGATAGTCCCATTTTTCTGGGGGCATGTAAAATTGATGGATTTACGTCCATTTGAACAGGCGTATTTTGATAGTATGCCTGACTATATTGAGCGTCTGAAGGAATATGGTACGCAGAAACATTGTTACACAGCGATACATGCTGGAAACATAATTGCTTGTTGGGGCGCATACCCACTTTGGGAAGGTGTTTCCGAGGCTTGGCTATTAACTTCATATCAGTTTGAAACAATTCCTATTACAGCTACACGCACTGCTATACGATACTTCAATAAAATTTATATTGATATGCAATTACATAGATTGCAAATCACTGTAAATTGTAACGATGAGCTTGCAATGCGATGGGCATTTGCATTAAAAATGAAACAAGAAGGTGTCTTGCGCGATTATGGGCCAGACAAATCTGATTATGCAATGTTTGCGAGGACTGAGTAATGGGATTCCTTATGTCTAGACCTAGAGCGCCTGCGCCAGCGGCGGTTGCTCCAGAAACTGTTGCTGCCCAAGAACGTCAAGAGCAACGTATTGAAAGTGAGGAAAGAAGGCAGAAGGCGCAAATGGCTGCAAGTATTCGCGCCCGTCGTAGGGGTGGCCAGCGTATGTTGCTTTCCTCGGATCGTGATGAGCCTAGGCTTGGTATCACATCAAACATGAACGCTTATAAAGGGGTTTAATTATGGGTGGTGTTCCAAGAACGATTCTTAGAGCGGTTACCAGTGTTCCAAGGGCTGCTGCTAGTGCAGCTTCTGAGGTTGCTGATGTAGTTTCTGATACAGCTAGGGCTGTAACCCAAACACCTAGACCTAGAGCAGCGCCAGCTCCTGCTGCTCCCGCTACACCATCCCAAGCAGCCGAGGCTACTACTGAAGCTCCTGCTGCTGCCACTCCATCAAAACCCGCTGCTAAAGTAACTCGCTCTACTGAGGATCAACGCCGCGCTGCTGCTTCTGTTCGTGCGCGCCGTATAGGCAGGCGTGGACTTTTGAGCCGTCGAAGAGCGTCTACTCTTGGTTTACGTGAAGATCAAAAAACAACATTAGGTGCTGGTTAATGCCGAAAGTAGTTCTTAAAGACGGTAAGACCCGTCACTTTTCTTACAGTAAAAAGGGTATGTCTGCTGCAAAAGAATATGCGCGTCAGTATGGCGGTCGTATTGAAAGCGTCAGCATGAAGACAAAGATGAGAAAGAAGAAGGAAACGGCATGAAACAAGTTTGGGAAAAGAAACGCCCTAAAGATTTAGGTAAGCCTAAGAGCTTAACGTCAGGTCAAAAGCGTTCAGCTATGAGAGCTGCTAAAAAGGCTGGTCGTCCTTATCCTAACTTGGTTGATAACATGAGGGCCGCGCGTGGTTAAGAAGGCGTATCAAAACCCTGAAGGTGGTCTTAATGAGGCTGGGCGTAAATATTTTAAACGCACTGAAGGCGCTAATCTTAAGAAACCACAAAAAAGTGGTACTGATGGTAGGCGTGTCAGTTTCGCTGCTCGTTTTGCTGGTATGAAGGGTCCGATGAAAGATGAAAAAGGTAGGCCCACGCGTAAAGCTCTTGCTCTAAAAGCTTGGGGTTTTGGTTCAGAAGAAGCTGCTCGTAACTTTGCGGCGCGTCATAAGAAAGGTTAAGCCATGCTGACCGTCGATCAAATTATGAAACGTCATGCTCTTGCACAACGTCGCAAGGATAATTGGCGTCAGATTTACGAAGACTGCTATGAGTTTGCTTTACCGCAGCGTAATTTGTATGACGGTTATTACGAAGGTGGTGGTACACCCGGCCAGAATAAAATGGCGCGTGTGTTTGATTCTACTGCTATTAGTGCGACGCAAAGATTTGCTAACCGCATTCAAGCTGGTTTGTTTCCGCCATATGGTCGTTGGTGTCGTCTTGAACCCGGCCCTGATATTCCTGCGGATCGCCAGTTAGAAGCGCAAGCTGCATTAGATTTATACGCAGAAAAGATGTTTTCGGTTCTCCGCCAATCAAATTTTGATTTGGCAATGGGTGAATTTCTTATGGACCTTGCGGTTGGTACGGCGGTTATGCTTGTGCAACCGGGCGACGACATGACACCAATCCGCTTTACTGCTGTGCCTCAATACCTTGTGGCTATTGAAGAGGGTGCACATGGTCGCGTTGATAACGTGTATCGTCGTATGCGGATTAAGGCTGAAGCAATCAAGCAACACTGGATGGATGCAGAAATTCCTGACCGTCTAGCGCGTATGATTGAGGAAAAGCCAACAGAAGAGATTGAGTTGGTTGAGGCAACAATCCTTGATATGAACCGTGGTGATTATGATTATCATGTGATTTGGCCAGAAGGTAAGGCACAGATTGTGCAGCGCAAGATGAAGTCTTCGCCTTGGATTGTGGCTCGATACATGAAGGTTGCTGGTGAAGTTTATGGTCGTGGGCCTCTTGTTACTGCAATCCCAGACATTAAGACACTCAATAAGACGCTAGAGCTTTTGCTCAAAAACGCATCTTTGTCTATTGCTGGTGTCTATACGGCTGCTGATGATGGTGTTCTAAACCCACAGATGATCCGTATAACGCCGGGTGCAATAATCCCCGTGGCTCGTAATGGTGGTCCACAAGGTGAGAGCTTAAAGATGTTGCCGCGTTCTGGTGACTTCAACGTGTCTCAGATTGTTATCAATGATCTACGCATGAACATTAAGAAGATCATGCTGGATGATACTCTACCACCTGACAATATGTCTGCTCGTTCTGCGACTGAGATTGCAGAGCGTATGAAGGAACTAGCGCAGAACCTTGGCTCTGCGTTTGGACGCCTAATTACAGAGACAATGGGTCCGCTGATTGCGCGTATCCTTTATGTCATGGATGAGCGCGGTATGATTGAGATGCCACTTCGTGTAAATGGTCTTGAGGTTAAGGTGACGCCTGTATCACCGATTGCTCAAGCTCAGAACATGGGTGATATTGAGAAGATCACGCAATGGGTGCAGTTGTCTTCTGCACTTGGCCCAGAAGGTCAGATGGCTCCGCGTATGGGCGCTATTGCTGATTACGTTGCTGACAAACTTGGTGTGCCAGCAGAGCTACGTACATCACCAGTAGAACGTCAGGAAATGATGGAACAAGCCGCTCAGATGGCACAGATGGCGGCAATGGAAGGTCAAGCACCAGAAGGAATGTAAATGTCCATCGTAGAAGGTTGGGAAGGTCTTCGGCAAGTAGAGCCGGAGCTACGTCTTACAAATCAAAACGAACAAGATGACATTGATAGATTATATCTCCGAGTCTTTGGTAGCGACGATGGGCAGGAAATACTGTCCCACTTGCGTTCGCTTACCATAGAGCAGCCCACATGGTATCCGGGCGAAGAAGCGTCCCACGGCTATGCGCGCGAGGGGCAAAACTCACTAGTCCGCGAAATAGAGCGGCGAATTAGAAGGGCATCTAAATTATGAACGCAACCGAAGGCTTGCTGGCCGAAGCCTCAGTCGAGAGCGACGATAACCAGCAAGAACAGGAAGTAAGTATCTCCCATCTTGATGAGGCTCCTGCATCAGAGGCAAAATCGGTTGATGAAGTAACCGTTGCGTCTGAAGATGAGGAGACTGAGTTTGTTAGGCCAGATTGGTATCCAGAGAAATTTTGGAACGAAGAAGAAGGCCCGGACCTTGAGAACCTCGTTAAGTCCTATAACGAACTACAAAAGAAATTTTCGCAAGGAAAACACAAAGCTCCCGAAGAATATGATGGTGCTGTATTTCAAAACGCCAGTATTCCAGAAGATGACGAACTCTATGTAACTTATAAGGATTGGGCGAAAGAGCATGGGATAACTCAAGCTGCTTTCGATCAATTAGCTGAAAAGTACATTGAGATGGCTGGTGGTCAGATAGATCAAGAAGAAATATCTTACCAAGAAGAGTATAAGAAACTCGGACCCAATGCTGATGCTACTATTAAATCTATGACGGATTGGGCACAAAGCCTTGTTCGCAAAGGTGTGTGGGGCGAGAATGACTTTGAAGAGTTCAAGATCATGGGTGGTACTGCCGATGGTATGCGCGCTCTTCAGAAGATACGGGCATATTATGGGGATCAGACTGTGCCTGTTGATGTCTCAACCATTGAAGAAGGACCAAGCCGCGAAGAGCTAACCGCTATGGTTGGTCGTCCTGAGTACAATACTGATCCAGCATATCGTGCCAAGGTCGAACGTATGTTTGAAAAGATGTACGGAGGTGATCCTTATCAACCAATATAAGTGTTGCAAAAATGCAACACTGTTACTTGTTTACAACTAACAATTAGTTTCTTATATTGGGTCTGACGGATACCCATTACTGGCCCGTCAGACCCGCCTTGGGACGTGGCGCTAAATCGTTCAAGCTCGCAGCCCGTATGGATACCTGCACAGCGATTAATTTGATAACTGTTTCAACGAAAGGAACTAAGAAATGGCTGTTGGCATTTCTAACGCTTTCGTCCAGTTGTTTGATGCTGAAGTCAAGCAGGCATATCAAGCGTCTCGTGCGCTTGCAGGCGTGACTCGCGAGCGAAACAACGTCGAAGGCAATCAGGTGAAGTTCCCCAAAATTGGGAAAGGCACCGCAACTATCCGCGTCCCTCAATCGGACGTGACCCCTCTTAATGTCTCTTACTCTCAAGTGACAGCTTCAATGTCGGATTATATTGCTGCTGAATACAGTGATATCTTCCATCAAGCGAAAGTAAACTTTGACGAGCGCCGTGAACTCGTGCAGGTCGTTGGTAACGCCATTGGCCGTCGCATGGATCAACTCGTCATTGACGCACTGAATGCTTCATCGGGCGCAGCAACTGTTGCAACTTCAGTCGGTGGTGCTGGTACTAACCTAAACCTCGCTAAGTTACTTGCTGCTAAAAAAGCTCTGGACGCCAAAAACGTCCCTGCTGAAGGTCGTTGCATGATTATCCATGCTAATGGTCTGTCTGCATTGCTTGACGAAACTGAACTCACCAGCAGCGACTTCTCTACTGTGAAGGCTCTGTCTATGGGTGAGATCGACACATTCCTCGGATTCAAGTTCATCATGCTTGGTGATCGTGACGAAGGTGGCTTGCCACTTCCATCCACGCGCACCAGCTTTGCCTTCCACCGCGATGCGGTTGGCCTTGGCATTAGCATGAACCAAAAGTCTGAGATTAACTATGTGCCTGAGAAGACATCCTTCCTTGTCGCTTCAATGTTCTCCGCTGGAGCCATTGCAATCGACGATGAAGGTATCGTCAAAATCTCTAGCACTGAATAAGGAGGCTGAATTATGGCTTTTGATGCTGCTGGCCTCGGTGTTGTTTCAGCTTCTAAAAAGGGTAATGCTCCTAGCATCTACACCTATCAGACCGCTGATACGATTGCTGATGTAAATACCGCTGGTTACTTCAATGACTTATCGGACACTCTTGCAGTGGGCGATTTGATTTATTGCGTAACCTCTACTGGAGGCACTCGCGTTAGCACACTCACCCAAGTTCTCTCGAACGCAAGTGGTGTTGTTGACGTTGCTGACGGTACAACTCTTGCCGCAACTGACGGCGACTAATAGGATCGGGGTGGGTTTCGGCCCACCCCTTTTCTTGCGGAGTAAAATATGGCTTCTGGGGATACCAAACTAACTATCTGTTCAGACGCCATGCTGATGCTTGGCGCGTCTGCTATTTCTTCTTTTTCAGAGGGAACAGATGAGGCGCAGATTGCGGATCGCTTGTATAACGATATCCGCGATACTTTAATTATGCAGTACCCATATTCTTGGTCGATCAAGAAGGTTAAGTTAGCCAGATTGGTTGATACTCCAGTAAATGAATGGAAGTATGAATATGCACTACCCGGTGATATCTTAGGAAATCCTAAAGCTCTATTCATCACAGGTTCTGTTGGTGCAATACCAGTAAGAGACTTTGATATATACGGAACTTCTGTTTATACGAACTACGAGCAGATTTGGATTGATTATCAATTCAGACCAGAACCTGCTTTTTTCCCACCATACTTCGTTAATCTATTAAAACACGCATTAGCTGCTGCTTTTGCTGAACCCATTACGGACCAAATCCAAAAAGGTGATTACTATCATCGACTTGCATATGGATCACCTAGTGAGAATATGCGTGGTGGTTTAGCAAGAGTTGCTATGAATATTGATGGCGTTGATCGTCCACCACAAAACATTATGGACTTCCCATTAACTGAGATACGCGCATGAGCAGAATTGTTCGTTTGCAGAACAATTTTACATCTGGTGAGCTAGACCCACGTCTACGCTCAAGGACAGATATTGCTCAATATCAGTCAGGTCTTACAACTGCTCGTAATGTTTCTATACAGCCCCAAGGTGGTGCTAGTCGTAGACCGGGCACTAAATATATAGCAGAGCTTGATGCTGGGGCTGCTAACGCTGTCCGTATGGTTTCTTTTGAGTTTAGTGTAAGCGACAGCTACATGCTCGTATTTACACCCGGAAGAATGTACGTTTTTAAAGACGGTGCCCAAGTTACAAATATCAATAGTTCTGGTAATGATTACGCCACTGTGTCAGGGCTTACTGCGGCCATCTTACCTGAAATGAATTGGGTGCAATCTGCTGATACAGTGATCGTCGTACATGAAGACCTTGAGCCAATAAAGATTGTGCGTGGTGCAACCGATGCTGATTGGGAAGTAAGCACCATTGTTTTCGATCATATCCCTAGATTTGCTTTTAATATTGATACACACATAACGACTTACGATATTACACCTAGTGCAGTGAGTGGTAATATTACTCTAACCGCTTCTGGTGCCACTACTGATACTGGAACAGCGCAAGCTGGAACAACCAGCACGATTACATTAAAGGCTGCAAGTAGTTTTACTGCCGATGATGAGCCTAACGGTATGTTCATCACGTTGACTTCTGGCACTGGTTCTGGGCAAGTTCGCCATGTTGAAGATTATGTTGCTTCAACAAAGGTACTGACAGTTTACCCAGATTGGGATACTGCTCCAGATGCTACAACGGGATATAAAGTACAGCCGTTTGGTACAGCAATGGTTGATGAATACATTGTTGCAATCACTGGATTTGGCCGCGCACGTGTTGTTGAATTTGTTAGCGACACAGAGGTTAAAGCTGTAACGGAAATACCATTCTTTGATACAAACACAATATCTGCTGGAGATTATGAGACAGAACATGGATACGAGCCAACATGGTCTTCTACTCGTGGATGGCCTAGAAGTGTTACCTTCCATGAAGGCCGCTTGTATTTCGGCGGAAGCAGATCACGCCCCTCAACAATCTGGGGTTCGCGCGTTGCTTCATTCTTTGACTTTAGCGTAAACGAAGCATTTGATGACGATAGCGTTGAAGCATCGCTAGATACAGGTACGTTTAATGCGGTTGTAGATATTTACTCTGGCCGACATTTGCAGGTGTTTACAACGGGTGGTGAGTTTTATGTGCCTCAGTCTTTAGATGAGCCTATAACACCATCTAATCTTATTGTTAAACAGCAATCAGCATTTGGTATGAAGCCGGGTATTCGGATTCAAAACATTGATGGTGCTAGTCTTTTTATCCAAAGGCAAGGTAAGGCACTACAAGACTTTCTATTTGCTGATGTTCAAAACGCTTATGCTTCAGCAAAGATATCTTTACTATCATCGCACTTGCTTAAATCTCCAGAAGAGATGGCAACTCGTGTTGCAACAAGTACTGATGAGGGTGATCGTCTTTTAATCGTCAATGGCGATGATGGGTCTATAGCTTGTTATACGTTGTTACGATCACAAAACGTCGTTGCACCTTCTGAGTGGACGACTGATGGTGAATTTATAAATGTAGGTGTTGATATCGACACGATTTACGTTGTGGTAAAACGCAGCATTAACGGGTCTGATGTTTATCTTGTGGAGTTATTTGATGATGAAGTATTTGTTGATTCCGCTAAAACGGGTGGTGCAGCTTCTTCTGTTACTATGGATCACCTTGAAGCCGAGACTGTGCAGATTATACGAGATGGTATTGTCGAGCCTTCGCAAGTTGTACCAGCGTCTCCGTACACTATTACGTTCTCTCAAGCAGCGACTTCTAGCTATCAGGTTGGGCTAAACTTCGAGACTGAACTCAAGACGCTTCCAGTAGAGCCGGGACTACAAAGCGGTCCATTGCGCGGCTTTAAGAAGCGTATATTTGAAGTAAATGCTGAAGTTTACGAGACTCAATCTATGACTATTGGCGGTAAAGAGATTGCGTTCCGTCGTCTTGATGGGTCTATCTTAGACTCCGCTGTTCCAGAGTTTACTGGCATCAAGACATTACATGGCATTTTAGGTTATACTTACGAAGGTCAAATAACGATTGGGCAATCGGTTCCACTTAAAATGACTGTGTTAGGTATCGACTATAAACTAAGCGCGGGGCAATAAGATGTCTGCTGCATTACCAGTTATAGGAGTAGCACTCGCTGCTGTTTCTGCGTATGGGCAATATCAATCTGGACGAGCGCAAGCTAAAGGCCTTGCTCGTCAAGCAACAATGGCCACTATAGAGGCCAAGGGAAAAGCTCTTGACGCTAGGGCGCAGGGTATTGAGGCTTTAAAACAATTAAATAAAGCTAATGCCGCATTAAATGCACGAGCCGCTGCTGGTGGTATTGATCCATTCTCAGGAAGCGCGAAAAGTCTTGCGGTTTACAATATGTCAGAAGGAGCTCAAGAGTTTTACATTAGCGAAGACAATCAGATTATTCTAAGAGAAGGTGGTCAGATTGCAGCGCAAAATTACATGCAACAAGCAAAGTCTGCGCAAAAAGCTGGTCTATATCAAGCTGTTGGCACATTAGGCTCTGCTGCATTAGCTTATAGTCAGACTGGTGGCAAACCAAGTGGCGGTAATACCGCAAGTGTTTGGACGTGAGGTAAAAAATGGCAGAACGTCTTCCTCGCTATCGCCCACTTGGTTTAAGACTTACAGGTGCGCCACGTATTGATTTTGCTGCGGCAGGCGCAGCAGAAGCTGCTGGTTATCAACGTCTTTCTAGTGCGTTAGATAGAATAAGTTCATATGCCTTTGAGGAAGCTGGTCGTCGAGCTAAGATTGAAGGTGAGGAGTTTGGTTACAAGTTAGGTCAAAATCCAGATCAAATAAAAACAGCTCTTGAGGCTGGTGCAAACGTCGATGATATTGTCGGTGATCCAGATACAATCTTTGGCGCAGCATCTCGTGCCGCTGTAGGTGCACAGCTTAGAGTTGAATTAGAAACTGACGTTCGTTCAAAGTTAGCTCAACTTTCTGCTGCTATTGAGGGTGGTGATATACTAGACCCAGCAGATGTTGAGACAGAAATAGACGCGATTACTGAAGGACATACTTCACTGTTGTCCCAATTCGGTAGTAAATATGCACGTCAGTATAGAGCAACCATTGGTACTTTAGCTGCGCCTGTCTATAAATCAGCTCTTGAACAATCCTATAAACTTAGAAACGCAGCGATTGCTGCTAAGTTTGATGCTGGATTGGAAAGCGCTAGAGATATTGGTTACAAAATATTCAATGATTATCAAGGTGGACAAACTGTAATTGATGGTCAGGTTGTTTTAGACGCGGATGCTAAGTTTGATGTATTGTCTAGGTCTATTATAGATGAGGCGATTAATACAAAAAATCCTGCAAATATAAATCGTGCCAAAGAATATGTTCGCAATCTTAGAACAGACGCAAAGGTTAATGCGCTTCGTAAGTTTGCGCGTGAAAACCCAAGCGATGTTAATCTTACTGCTGGTTTATTTGGAAATAAAACGGCGTTGTATTATAGCCTTGACGAAGATTCTAAAGCAAAAGTGCGTGATGAAATACGTGACGAACGCGCAGCTTTATATAGAGAAAATGAAAATAATATTGCTTTATCTAAGCGTAAGGCACAGACACGTTTTTATCAAATTCAAGCTGAAATAGATTTACTTCCTGATTATGCTGACCAAAAACGTGAAGAACTTGCTATTGAAGCAGAAAGTATCGCAAAGACTGGCCTCTTTGATGTTTCTCAAGATGATTTACTTTCTTTGCGTGTTAGACCAGAACGTCCTGCACAGCCATCTTCGCAAGATGGAATAGATCGTGTAACACAAAGAGTTATTGAAAGTTATATAATTGATATTGCTCAATTAAATGAAGAATTAGCTTTTAATAATGTGCGTGGAAAAGAAGCTAATACAATTAGAAAAGAGTTCTTAGCGTTTCAAGAAGCACAAGAAGATAAAATTGTTGAGATACTGCAAAGGTCAAAACTATCTTTTGGAAGAGAAATTTCTAAGGATGTTGGTAAATACATTCTTAATGCGCTACCTGTAATTTATGAAATGAATAAAACTGAAAATAAAAAATTGCTTTCAGAAGGTAAGGGACCAGAGCTATTAACTCAAACCACACAAAGATATATAGATCTTAAAATAGGTGAAACAAATTATAACAACATAGTAAAGCTGCGTTCAGATACAAAACAAGCATATGGTAAATATGCTCCTAACTTTAATTGGGACAATTCTGGAATACAGGAAGTTCAAGACTTTATTGATAGAATTGATACTTTACCTATTAATGATGAAAGAAAAGCAGACCTTGGGGATCAGCTTAAAAAACTGAAAAGGATGTTAAGTGAATGACAGACATCTTTGCAGAAATGACTGCTGCTAAAGATGCAGCGTTCTACACCCCACCCGGCACACCAGCTACCTCAGAAGAGGAAAGAATGAATCAATCTATCACCGAAGATCATTTGGTGATGGATCATAAGTTCGTAAATAATTCCAAAGTTATGTATCGCCTCATGCAAGGTGAGCCGTTCACTGGTACGGATGAGGAAGCTGGACGGTATGGGATTAATTTGATTGGCGAATTTAATTACAACTTTGCTCAACCATTTGGTGGTGAAGTTGGTGGGGTTGAAATACAACCCGGAGCAATTTCACAAGTAACTCGTTTAATGGCTAATGGTTCTCGTGAAAATGCAATGCGTTGGGTTTACATGATGGATCAATATGAGCGTCTACCTAATTGGACGGCATCTGGTTCATGGCGTATGTTAGGTGGTTTGCTTAGAGACCCAAGTACGTGGGGCGCACCTTTTACTGGTGGTGCTGCATTTGCTGCACGTAAAGCAGGCAAAGAAGGTTTGTATTTAGCACTAAGAAAAATTGCATCAGGATTAACCACCAAGAAAGCTGCTGCTGTTGTTGGAGGCGCACATACGGGTGTTCCGGCGGCTGGAGAGTTAAAAATTAAAGAACAAGCAGATATTCCTATAGAGCCAGAAGATATAGCTGGTGCTGCCTTAGAGACGGCTATAGGCGCTGCTGCTGGGCCTGCACTTATGACTGCTGCTGAAATGGCTCCACAAGCTATACGAGCTATTGGTGATATATTAAGTGATGGCGTTGACGCAGGTGCGGTTGATGCAGCTTCTAACGTAGGGGTACAGTAATGGCTCGGATACCCAGAACTATTACCACAAAAATTCTTGAGCCTCTCCGTAAGCCGGGTGAGCGCGCTACTGACTTTAGGACACGACGTCGTTCTCCAACTAAAGCAGAAGGCGAGCCACTTGAGGTAACAGTTACACCTAGAGTTGAGGCAGAAGTTCCAGAAAATGTTGCTCCTACGGTTGAGGCGGAAGCTCCTGCACCGGAAGCACCGATTGATAACGTAGATCAAGAAGTACTTACACCTCCTCCAGAAGATCCAATAGTTGTACCAGAAGCTGTTGAAGACCTTGGTGATATTCCAGATGCACCGACTGGACCTGTAAAGCCAGAGCCAGTATCTGAAGATGAAATGAAGCGTATGCTAGACCAGCGTGATAAAGAGCTTGGTTCTGAAAGACAAGCTCCATCACCTAGTCAATTACAAAAAGAAGCAGGCGTTGTCACAGGCCCATTCAATACAACAATGTACGACAATGACGGTCTTGCAGCCACCATTCAATCATTTGCTGATAAAGCACCAGAATTAAAAACTAAAACTATTCAATCTCTTTACGAAGAGGCTCAGACACGAGGCGCTAGTAAAGACGTTCTCAATGCAATGTTTGCTGGTCAAAAAATGGAAAGCGCTGTTGGTGACAACGAGCTTGCTGTTCGTATGGCTGGACTTGTGTCTTTACATGACGCAAGCGCAACACGTCTCGATGACTTAATGAAAAGCATGGCGGATAATCAACTAGACGATGCTGGACAATTAGAATTACGTGAAGCTATTGCACAGCACGACATTATTTATGGTGAGATGGTAAACGCCAAGCGTGATGTCGCGCGCACTATGAATGTTTTTAAGAACGTAAAGAACAAAGAAGTTGTTAGCTTTAGTGAGATACGTTCCGCACTTGATTCACTAGGTGGTTCTGACAACCTTCGTGCCTTTGCTGAAAAATATAATGACCTCAAGAAAGAAGGTCGTGCGGCTCAAAACAAAATGCTCAGTCGTAGCACCGCTGGTCGAATATACGATGCAGCGGTTTATGCGGCTCAGTCCGTATTGTTAATGAATCCAGATACGCATCTATATAATTTATCTGCTAATACTTTGATGTTGGCTCTTGATCCAGTAGAGCGTTTTGCTGCTGTTGGTTTCGGTAAACTTCGTCCGCGAATCGCCAAGGTTTTTGGCAAGTCTTATGACGAAGATTCAGCAATGATGGATGATGTGGCCGCTGCTGGTTGGGCTATGATGGAAGGTATTAAAGATGGATGGATACTTGCTGGTCGCTCATTAAAAGAAAGCGAAGGCGCTAAAGAAGTATATCGCAATCCATATAGAGCCGATTATCTATTCAAACGCGAACTTGATAAAGCTCGTTCTGAAAGTCTCTTTAAGCAAGGTTTCGGTAAAATTATTGATGCTATGGGTACTGTTTACAGCATACCCTTTAAAGCCCTTGGCGCGTCTGATGAGTTTATCGGTGGTTATGCAGCTCGTGCTGAGTTGCTTCGTGAAGGCGTAAGGATTGGTAGAAAAGTTTATCAAGACGCTCTTGATTCTGGTAAGTCTCAAGCAGATGCTATGTCTGCGGCACAAAATGCAACAAGGAAATTACTGACTGAACGTCCAGCAGATGTTGCACAAAATATACAGCATTTCCGCAAGATGATAACCATGACTTCAGATCCGAACTTAGGTTTGAAATCTGGTCGTTTGATGTGGAAAGCAAATAAAGTCTTAAACAATCCGCTTTTAAAACCTATAACAATGTTTAGCCGAACGGTTACAAACATTGCTAGTGAAGGTGCGGCTCGTTCACCTCTCTTCTTTTTGTCGCCACGCTTTCACGAGGAATGGTCGCGCGGTGGTCGTCACCGTGACTTAGCTTTAGGCCGTATTGCTGTTGGTTCTGGCATGATGATTGGTGGATACCAATTAGCTATCAATGATAGAATTACAGGACAAGGCCCATCAGCAACTCAAGACCGTAATAATCTTCGTGAGCTTGGTTGGTTGCCATTTTCTATTCGTCTTGGCAAAGATGAAGTTACGACTAATGATATAAAGAGATTGCAAAAACTGGTTGGTGAGGATCAAGTCAGAGTTGGTAAAGGTCAATTTAATGGAGAAATATTCATCTCATTATCAAGACTTGAGCCATTTAACATTCCGTTTTTACTAAGTGCTGCGTATGCGGATGCTGTTAAGTATAGAGCATATGATCCTGATGATACTGAACTTGCTGTTATGACGAGTGCTAGTGCAGCAGCACTAGCTGAATTTACCACTAATATTCCTGTTATGACTACATTTGCTGAAATTATGAGAATTGCAAATGTTAGAGGTAGTGAAGAAACAGGATCAAAATTGGTAGATATATTTAATAGTGCATCACGCGCTTATAGTAATTTTGCAATCAATGCGACACCCGGTGTTAATCTATTGAATAGTTCATTAACGGCTAAATTTGAGAGGATGTCTGATCCAGCTATTAGTAATGTTGGTGTTAATGACGCTCAAAATCAATATTTATACGACGCATATGGTATAGACGATCCTAATTCATTACCGGGAATTGGAGCGTTCCTTGAGTCTTACAACAGGCTTCGTAGCCGCGTACCTTTAATTAGCAAGGGAGTGCCATATAAACTTGATCCATTAACAGGTGATCCGATTGGTGCAGATAAATCTCTCTTGCACAGCTCATTGCCTATGTTTGTTTCTAAAGGTAAATTTAGCAAAATTAGAGAATACCTTGATGAATTAAATCATGGTGTGGCTAATCCAAATTTTGTAATTCACGGTGTTCGTTTACCCGCAGAAGTGCAAAACAGGTATGTAAAACTCTACACCAAAGAGGTTGAAATTGATGGCTTGAACATGAGCGAGGCTATCATTCAAGCTGTAGACGAGAAAATGGATTATTATGAAAGTGCTAATAACAATAAGGGTCAAAAAGCTAATATAGCAGTTATGCGTAGTATCATTGATTCTATTGTGTCTGACTATCGTAAGATAGCTCGTGCAAGATTGTTTGGTACATTCCAAGAAGATAAAGATGATCCTGAGTTAGCGGATTTTTCAATAGAAGCCTTGGATGGGAACAGTCATGGCTTTAGGGATAGTATTATTGAAAGACCTGATTTGGCACATAGAATGAGGCGAAACTATAACGAGTATAAACGATTTGGCACTCGCTGACATGAGTGATAGATTGCTGGTCAACGTGAGGGATTAAAATGGCTAACTACAATATCAATGCTGTAACGAGGCGGGTCGTCTACACTGGTAGCGCTGGTGTTGGGCCATATGCATTTTCGTTTGAAATCCTAGTTCAAACCGACGTGGCTGTGTATTTCAATAACACGTTATTGACACTCACAACCGATTATACCGTGACAATCAATGCAAACGGTACTGGTAGCATTACGATTGTAACTGGCACGAATGTCCCCTCTACGCCTACTGCAAGCGATCAGATAGCTATCGTTGGTGCCCGTGATATCGAGCGCACTACAGACTTCGTTACTGCTGGTGAACTACGTGCAGCAGCTCTTAACGAGCAGCTTGATGGCCTCACCATCTTCGATCAACAGCTTCTTGAATTAACAGACCGCGCTATCACAGCACCCGTTACTGACCCAGCTAGTATTGATATGACCTTACCTGCAAGAGATAGCCGTAAAGGTAAATATCTTGCGTTTAACGAAACAACAGGTAATCCCGAAGTTGGTGCTGAAAGTTCTGATGTAACAAGCCTTGCGGCTATTACTGATGATATTGCGCTTTTAGCGGACATTCAAGACGGCACTACAGCAACAAATGCTATTACAACTGTCTCAAGTAATAGTGCGAATGTAACAACAGTAGCTGGTATATCTTCCGATGTAACCACGGTTTCTGGAAATACTAGCAACATTAACACCGTTTCATCTAATTTAACTGGTGCAAACACAATCGGCACTGTTGCTTCAAACATTGCTAATGTGAATACGGTTGGCGGTATTAGTTCGGATGTCTCTACGGTTGCAGCTAATGACGCAAACATTACTGCGGTTGCGGCTGATGCAACGGATATTGGAATTGTCGGTAGTAATATTACTAACGTAAACACAGTGGCTGGTATTAGCGCTGATGTTACAGCTGCGGCTGCTATTGATGCTGCTGACTTGAGTACACTGGCAACCAATATCACTGATGTCGTTACCGTTTCAGACAATATATCTGATGTCAGCAATGTATCTACAAATATGTCGAGCGTTATTGCTGCGGTTTCGTCTGCAACTAGCGCTTCGGTAAGTGCTGCTGCTGCCGCCTCTTCTGCTACAGCGGCGGCTGCAAGTGCGGCGTCAATTACCGGAGACGTTGCGGATGCTCAAGCAGCGCGAGTAGGTGCTGAGGCTGCACTAGATAGTTTCGATGATCGTTATCTTGGTGCCAAGGCAAACGATCCAACTCTGGACAACGACGGCAATGCTTTGCTGACTGGTGCTTTGTATTGGAACACCACAGTCGATAGCATGAAGGCTTATGATGGTAGTGCTTGGCAAACTTCTTATACCACGATTGATGCGGCTGGCGGGTTACTTGACATTAACAACTTGTCTGACGTTTCAAGCGCTGCCGACTCAAGGACTAACTTAGGCTTAGGATCAGCTGCAGTTGAGGATACGGATGCATTTGAAGCAGCTCTAGCAGCTATCTCAGCGTCCAAATCAGTCACCGCTGTCGACGTGTTTGTATATGACACCTCGAAGGACAGCGATGGAGGTGCATGGCGTAAGCGTACTCAGCATACCTCATGGTATAACGAAACCTTGAACACAAGCACCCGTGGTAGTCGTAAAGAGTTTCCAGCGGTTGCTGTGATTGTGGCTGAGATTGATACTGTTACGATCTATGATGGTGATGACCCTGATTTGCCGATGTGGATGGTGTTCAACAAGGGTAGCGCTCGTGCAATAGGCAATGCAGATGTGCTTTCTATGACTGCGTTAAACGGAGAAATGTGTGTAGGAATCTCTTCAAATGGTTTACGTCGAATAAACTTTGTAAAAGATTTGTCTCGTTATGTTAGCCAATTCGCCGATAGTTCGTTAGGCTTTGTGGTTGACCGCAATAAATCCAATGCCTTAGGTGCACTAGGTGATAACACCATTATTAATGGTGTAGTCAACGACGTAGCCATGACCGTCCTCCCTGACGCCCCGATTGACCCTGCTACGGGTATTCAAACCCCAACGATTGCAGTGGCGACGGACGGTGGCGTGAGTGTTCTTAAGGATGATGGTACTGTTGTTGATATTACTCACAGTGCTGCGAATTTGGCGACTGGTGTTGATTTTAGGCAGGATGGTGCAATCGTCTATGGTGTAGATAATCAATCTTCCCGTATGAGATTTGTTCACGTTGACCATGAAATTCCAACTTCTGATGTATCAAAAGGCAGCTCAGTGGCAGGAACAGACAGTGATGAATTTTATCCGCAAGATTCTACTATTCGGACTGATACATCTTTACGTCTTCTTCCTGACGACTTCTCAGGTGCAAAGCCACTCATTTCAAATGAAGTTGTCTCAAGCAATTTGGGTATAAACTTCTTATCAACTGTTCCTTCTGCCCCAACAACAGGCATGGTTGCGTTTACTACCTCAAAATATGCTAGTGGCTATCAAGTAGGCGACATCAAAGGTGCTTTTCTTTCGAGTACAGGTACAAGCACTTTGTCTGGCACTGAGTTGGTAACTAACGGGGATTTTGCGACTAATGACTTAACTGGTTGGGTTGATAATTCTGACGCTGGCGGG
>Ga0255780_10001513_pt1 | contig 21512 bp, 18 predicted proteins | sample 071ome_32_FD_179978 | JGI IMG/M metagenome (GOLD analysis project Ga0255780, IMG submission 179978) | Coastal salt marsh microbial communities from the Groves Creek Marsh, Skidaway Island, Georgia - 071405AT metaG (version 2) | ecosystem: Environmental > Aquatic > Marine > Intertidal zone >... | reverse complement strand
CTCTCACGCTCACGCTCTCACGCTCACGCTCACTCGCGCGTCGCGCTCGTTCGTTCGCAGCCGAGTCACGTGCGGAAAAAGGTGCTGGAGGAGGCAGAGCGGCGGGTGCGGGGGGAGGGGTTCAAAGAGAAGATGCGATGGATTTTGAGGCGGAAGGCCAGGGGGTACTGATGATACGGATGATGCGTTTCACCACGTTTATTGTTTCATGGATGCAAGTCGTCGACGTAACCTGTCCATGCCGATCGCTTTCTCGTACGCTCCCTCGAGTCGGATTTTTCTTCCGATTGCTTTCCATCGGGGCATGTGTGTGTCCAGTGTCGGCTCGGTCGTGGTGTCGTCGACGTCCGGTACCGCGATTGCCTCGAGTTCCGTCTTGATCGCCTGTGCCCTCTCGTTGTTGCTGTCATCGTCGTTCTCGTCGTTATTGCCCCTCTTATCGTCTGCGTCTTCTGCTCCTGCTCCTGCTTCTCTCTTCTTGAGGCTGTACGGCCTGATGCCCGTCGTCTTGAGCCGCTTCCGGGCCTCGACGGCAGCGCTCGTCGACGTCGGGTTTTGGACCCACTCGCGGAGGAGCACATAGACGGGGTCGCCTTGTTCTTGTCCTTGCGTCACCAGGACGTTCCTGTCCCGGGCGGCGAGGAGGACGGAGGCGGGGACGACGTCCGAGGAATCGTGCATCTTCGCGAGACCACGCTGCGACGACTCTACGACGACTCTACGACGACTCTACGACGACGCTCGTATACGCAGCTGCTGCCAATGAATGCTACCACTACACCAGCGACAGTGACAGTGACAGCTACACCAGTAGGATCATTTCAAACGTTTTCGTTCAGCTTTCAGGAGCTTGTCGACCCGCTGGAATTCTTCGAGCTCCTCGTCCTGTGCCTCCTTGCCCTCCTCGTGCAGCTGGTCGATGCCGTTCCGTACAGCGTCCGCGTCTTCTGCGTCGTCCTCGTTCGTCACGCCCAGGCAGTATCGAGCCAGCTGTCCGGGCGTGTAGAGCAGCACCGCGTCGGTCGCCAGCAACGTCTCCATCTTCTGCCGCGCCGCCCCGTCGCCGCGGGCGCCGTCACTGCCGCCCGCGAGCGCTTTGAAGACGCAGTGACACGCCAGATCGAACTCCACCCCTTGCAGCAAGACCAGCTCGGACTTGAGGATGATCTCTTCCGGGAGCCCTCCGACAGCAGCGACCTGCGCTGCCTTCATGTAGCAGTCCTCGACCTTGCACGCGAGATACAGGCACGTGAGGACGATACCCTGTGGGTCAACTTCGAGACAGCTCTTCTTGACGTAAAAGCGCCGCAGGAAGGAGCATGACGACGTGATGATCTTGTCCGGTTGCTTGAGCTTTCGGCAGAGCTGGATCAGCGTCCGGGAATGGTGGGCGAGGAGCTTGCGTTCGAGGGATGCCGAGAACTCTGTGGATTCCGTCTGTTTCAGCGCCCGCCCCCGAGCTGCGGCGCGCGCTGCGTCTAGGTCGGCCGGCGTGTACAGCCACTTGGCGCGTTGTGTGCTGGAGGGATAGTCCATGGAGGTGATGGGAGTTGGGAGTTGGGAGACGGGCGCGCGGTCGACTTGGCGTGCCTCGCCGTCGATGCTGAAGGCGTGGTTCAATCCGGTTGTCTCTTGCTCGCCCTGGGTACGACCGGCGCTCGCTCCCTCTGGTCCTTTTCGCAAATCGGTTCAAACAAAAATAATCGCATTGCTCCGCGGCTTCGACACAGGCGAGGTCGGACATGTTCCGGTTCAACTTCATAGGGGGGGAGCAAGACGCGCCGAGTCCGGCGGAACCGACGGCCCCGGGGGACGAGCGACTGGGGGAGCAGACGGCGTTCCGTGCGAGTGAGGAGATACGAGTCTCGTCGGCCGACGCGAGCTCCTCGGGGCGTCTCGATTCGTTCGATTCGTTCCGAGTCTCGGACGCGTACTCTATTCGCAGAGCGGCCAACCCGGTGGTGGACGCGGACGCGCATGCGCAGGCCTCCACGTCGGAGTCTGACCTCATTCCGGGTCGGTACGAGGGCGGGTACAAGGTTTGGGAGTGTAGCGTCGACTTGAGTCGGTACATCGCGAGCTCCTCGGATATTGCAGCTTTGTTTGCGTCGGGCACGCGCGTGATCGAGCTCGGGTGCGGTCAGGGTCTGGTCGGCATCACGGCGCTGGCGCTTGGCGCCGGGGAGGTTCACTTCCAGGACTACGACGCGAGCGTCATTCGGGATCTGACGGTTCCCGTCGTGGGCGAAAATGTTCGGATACTCGGGTCGAGGACTGTGCGGTATTTTGCCGGGGACTGGGCGACGCTCGCCCCGGACGTGCTGGGGCCTCGTCGACTCGTCGGCTCGTACGACGTCGTTTTAACGAGTGAATCGATCTACAACGAAAAGGCTTCGGTCAGACTCTTGGACTGTATCAAATGCTGCCTCAAGCCCGGCACGGGGGTCTGTTATCTGGCAGCCAAGTCGTTCTATTTCGGCGTCGGTGGTGGGGTCGCGGGGTTTCAGGCGGCCGTCGACCGGGACGGCACGTTGAGGCATCGCGTTGTCAGAGTGATTGACGACGGCAAGTCCAACCGGCGAGAGATCCTGGAGCTACGGTATAATGAATGAGGTATAACATTGTCAATGATCTTCTCGATCAGCTCTCCATCTCCACGCCGTCCTCCACCTCGTCGGTCTCCATCTGCTGGCTCTCTTCTTTGGCCGCGTCGTCGGCCGCCTCTGCGGGCGGCTCCTCGACCTTGGCAGGTTTCGGCTTGGGCGTGCTCAGGATCGGTCCGCAGAAGATCGACACGGTCTCGCCACGTTTCGAGATGTCGGCCGCCACCAGGACCGGATCCTCGTACGACGGGGTCGACTCCTGCAGCTGCTCCTTCTCGGCGAGCCAGTTGAGCGCGTTCTGGCACTCGCCGATCACCTTCTCCAAGTCGGCCTCCGGGATGTGCGCAACGTCCGGGCTGCCGGCCCTGGCCATGGTCTCCTCGCAAAGCTGCTTGAGTGCCCTGCTGGCGGCGGGTCTCGCCTCCGCCTCGCGGGCCCGGGCCCGGATCGGCTCTCCGGATGCCTGCAGCTCCTTCAGCTTGGCGACGTAGACGCTCTTCTTCTCGTCCTCGCCCTCGTCGTACAGCCAGTCCTCGGCGGCCTCCAGGGCGGCGGAAATGTCGGCCTTCTTGTCCGGGTGGACAAAGTCGGCCAGAGCCTCGTACATCTGGTTGCGCAGGTCATAGACGTACGACTCGACGGCGTTCTTCGCGTCGGCCGTGTCCTCCTGGATCTTGGCCTGCAGGGCCATCTCGCTCTCGAGCTCGAACAGCTTCTGGACTCCCTGCTCGGTGATTTCTCCCGTGTCGGAGGCCGAAAAGCTGACCGCCTTCTTGGTGGTCTTGACCTTGGGCTTGGGCGGCTCGGGGGACGCTGCCCCCGCGGCGTCGGGCATCGCCTCGTCGCCGTTCGCGTTGGCGTTGGCGGCAGCGTCGCCGTCACCGTTTGCCTCTCCGTCCGCGGCCTTCGAGTCGCCGGCCGGAGCGGCGACCGGGATCTCGGTCTCCTCGATCGCGTTGACCGACTCGACAGCGACGACGCCGTTCCTGGTCAACAAGACCTTGACCTTGATCTTGGCCTTGCCATCCTCCGCGGATCCCTTCGGGATCGGCCCGATAGACCACTTGCCGATCTTCCGATCGGCCGTGCTGGGAATGTCCGACTCGTCCGAGTACTTGGCCTCTATCTCAAACGGCTCGGACCGATAAAACGTCAGCATCTTGGCGCACGGCACGTGGCTGCCCTTGCTGAAGACGACGTTGGTCGACACCTCGCCGTCCTTGTCCCAAGAAAACTCGACCGTGTACGGGAAGGAGTCCTGCACCTGGAACTCGCGGACGCGGAACGCGGGCGACAGCATGGCGCACTGCAGGGCGCAGCCGCGGGACACCGTCTCCTTCGAGTTGAGCGTCCTCGACGGCTCCTTGCCGAAGTACCCCTGGATGATCCTCTGCACGCACGGCATGCGCGACGCTCCGCCGACAATCTCGATCGACGAGACCTGGTCGGGCGTCAGTCCGGCCCCCTCGACGGCCGCGGCAACCGGCGTCAGCAGCCTGTCGAGGATCGACTTGCACTTCTCCTCGAAGACGTCCCTTTCGATCTTGCTATTTGCGTCTACCTCCGGCGTCAACGACTCGACACTGATGGTAGCGATCGGGTTGGTGGTCATGATCTTCTTGGTCTTCTCGCACGCCCTCGTCAGCCTGTAGGCGCTGCGGAGGTTGGACCGGACGTCAATCTTGTGCTTGGCGTCGAACTCGTCCGCAAAGTGGTCAAACAGCACCTTGTCAAAGTCACGGCCTCCCAGGTTCCTATCCCATGCATTGGAAAGCACGGAAAGCTCCCCCTTCTTGAGCGCCACCACGCAGACCTGCGTGCTCGAGTGGCCGACGTCGACAAACGCGACGTTCACCGGGACATCCTCCGGCAGGTCCGTCTTGTACAGCCCGTACGCCAGCGCAGTCGCCGTCGTCTCATCCATCAACCTCAGGCAGTTCAGTCCAGCAATCTTGGCCGCCGCCAGCATCGAGTACCGCTCCTTCTCCGTGTAGTAGACCGGCACGCTCAGCACGGCGTCCTTCACCTCGGCGCCGTCCTCCTTCTCCGCGATATCGCGAAGGTCCACCAGCAGCGCCGCCATCACCTGCTCTGGGGTCATCTGCGTCTGGCTCCCCATGTACGTCACCTCGACCATCGCCTCGTTGTTGGGCCCCTTGACCACCGAGAACGGATAGAGCGGCATGTCCGCCTGCACGACCGGATCGTCAAACTGCTTCCCCATCAGCCGCTTGATCTCGCTCACGGTGTTCTTCGGGTTGGTCGCCAGGCCACCCGCCCCGGCCGTGCCGATCATACGCTGCTTCTCCGTGAACGAGACGACGGCCGGCGTCTCCCGAGACGACTCGCGATTCAACAGCACGTCGACGCCTCCCTTGCGCGCCAGTGCAATGCACGACGAGGCGTTCCCCACGTCGATTCCGGCCACAGACATCTTCCTAAAGAATCGAATCGAAGAAGAAGATCAAACGAACTCGAACACGAGATGAGGACGTTCTCGCGCTGAATCTGGTGGTCTGAACACGTAAATATTAACACTGCTCGGTGGCGGAGGCGACATCGACGTCGGTGGCGAGGCGCCGCAGGGCACATGGGAACCGCCAAGAAGAACTTTCTCGAAGAACGAAGCCGCCAGATCAATTTCGATATCTCTCCTCGCATCATGCCCGCGGAACGATGATCGTGGTACTCGCGAGGCACGGTCAGACGCAGTGGAACCTCGAGCACCGCTTGCAGAGCGACACAGATGCGCCGGGGGTCCAGTTGACCACTCTCGGCCGCGAGCAGGCCGCCGAGATCCCCCTGACCTTTGACTGGGGTGACTGGAGCTGGGACGACGCCGTCAACAGCGCCACGTTCTACACGTCGCCGTTGAAGCGCTGCCTGGAGACCCTCGACTGCATGGGCGTCGACGCACATGCAGATCGAGTCGTTCGGGACGACCTGCTGAGGGAGCGCTGCCTTGGCGCGTTGGCGGGACTCGTCCTCGACCGCGACGTGGCAAAGCGGCTCAAAGCGGGAGCCGAGGAGGACGGAATCGAAACGACTGACGCGCTCATGCAGCGGTCTCGCCGGGCGCTGGAAGCAATCTGTGCCGCCGAGGCTCGGAATGCTCAGAGCGGGAGGAACGAGAGGATTGCTGTCTGTGTCACGCACGGCGCGTTCATGCAATCCGTTGGCAGGTGGGCAGGACCGAACCGCAAATGGCCAAGGGTCGAGAATGGACACGTGTGCGTGTTGCGGAGGGACGATCGGACGACGCGGTGGAGCGTCCTGGAGTGGAACAAGGGCAAGGGCAAGGCATCTTCGGATGTGGCCACGTTTGGCGGCGGCGATTTTGGATAGTGGTACGTACGTACGAGTAATATGTTACGTTACGACAACGGTCGGTACAACAGCAGCCGGCGCGCCCGGTTCAGGAGCCGGGCCTCGTTGGCCGACTCCACGGCCTCCACCTCGAACCCGCACTTCTCCTCGTAGAGTTTCCGGGCCGGCACGTTCTCCTCGACCACGTGAACATACATGTTCCGCACGCCCATCTCCCCGGCGTACGCGCACGCACCCTCGATGATCGTCTGTGCGATCCCCCGCTTCCGCAACGGCGCCAACACGCAGACGTTGCTCAGGTACGCCCGGTCTTCCTGCGTCCCCTGCCGCCCCACCAGCTCTTCGCTGGGCAATTTGTTCCCGATCGTCACGTCCAGCGTCCCGCAGACGTAGGCAGTCAACCCGGGGTCGACGTTTGGGACGTGCACGTGCACGCCCCCGGCGATGACCGACTCCACTTCGTGAACGGCCGAGCCGATCTCGCCCCGCGTCAGCGTCGCGACCACTGGAAAGAAGGCCAAGTTGCTGCTGTTGTTGAACGCGTTCGGTTCCTCGCGCTCGCGCTCGCGCTCGTCGGCGCCAGACGCCACCCCGAGGCCGGCCTCCATCTGTTCGAGTGCATCCGTCGCGCAGATCAACAGGTGCGCCCGCTTCGCGTACTCGCTCCTGTCCTCCGGGTACGTCCCGAACGAGTACGCTCGCAAGTAGGACGCTGCCCGGAGCACGTTGCTGTCGACCGCCTGGTCCCTCGAGAATCGCTGCAGGCGCACGGGGGCGACCGAGGCTGTTGCTTCGTCGTCGTCCGGTCGGCCGCTGGTGCTCGCGACGATCGCCCGTGTCCTGGATGCCGCCGATGATGGCAGCGGGTGGAGGATCGGTGTGCGGGCGAGCCCGGCATTGAGGTTTGTGGGTCGCAACGCACGCATTTCCTTCGATTTCGTTTCGAATACGCACGCTACCTCGCGTCCATCAGCGGCAGCCGACCGTCGTCGAGATCGCACCGAGCCTCTGATGGCGACGCGCCAAGCAGCGCGCCCAGCGGCGCGTCCGGGCGGCCTTCGAGGAGGCAGGAATCACCCACCCAACAGACGAAGACTCGTCGCGCGCGTCCGTGCCCTTGACGAGGAGCAGGCCGAGCGCCTGCGCCTGCTGCCGCTCGCATCGTCCTTCCTCGGCATCACAGCCGTCATCGGCAACAGACTGGTGGACGGGGCCACCCCGACGTTGGTCGCGAGCTCGGCCCAGTCTCGCGCCGACGTGGCGACCATCTTTGTCGCCGCCGTCCTTGGTCTAACGGGCCTCCAGTGGCTCTCCGTCAAGCCCAAAGCCCCGAAGGTCGTCGACCTCGAGGTCGGCGGGGAGGCCGTCGAGTACGTCCGCGACGGCGTCGGTGAAGGGGTCGGACGGGAGGTCCGGGCCTTTTGGGACGCAGCCAGCAGCGCGACCAAGACGGACATGATGGTCGTGTTCTGGAAGGGACGGTGCGTTTCCCACTTTGGATTCAAGCGGCGAGACCTCCGAGAAGACCTCTTGAGAGATCTCAGGCCCGGGAAACTCCTCCAGGAATGCCAGGCCACCAACACGTCCCGCTCCCTAGCCAACCTCGCGCTCTTCCCCGGCCGCTTCGAGTTCTTCGAGTACCTCCCGTACGACACGCAAGCCGTCCACGTCCAACCCATGCACCCGGACGGCGTCGTCATTCTCGGTAGTGCGACCCAGAGGAGCTTCACCATCCTCGACCAGGCCTGGATCGGGTGCTGGGCCGACAAGCTCTCCGTCGTGCTGGATGGTGATGGTCGTTTATAACCTCGTCGTTTACCGTATAACATTGTGATATAGATTGTTCGTTCCCACCATACCCTTCCTCGGACGTCAAGGCGGCCGCGCTGGAGAAGCTGAAGTCGCACAGTCCGGCAAGCTCCCCGTCGTCGACGCCGAGGGAAACTTCCTCGTCTGCCTACGCCTACTTCCTCATGAACACGTTCCACCAGCCCTTGGAATACGGTGTGTAGGGAGCACGCCACCTGGCGAACAAGCGAAGCGCGTAGCGCGAGTGAGCGTCGAGTCTGGGCGCGCGATGAGCGATGAGCGATGAGCGCGAGTCGTCGGTCGAGTTCAATACCCACTTCATGTCCCCAAAGTCCGGAATCTCCCCGCCGTTCTTCGTCGCCTCGTCCATGCTCATCTCACCCAGGTCCAACTTGAGCACCCTGTCCAACCTCAGCTTCATGAACGTGATCCACGTCTTGTCCGTGCTCACCAGCGCCACCGCCGGCTTGCCTACCCTCTTCGCCTCCGGGAACTTGTCAAGCCACGCCGGCTCGCACACGAAGAAAAAGTCAATCTCCCTGTTCTGCTCCTCATAGTACCTCGCCAGTTCCCTCAGCTGCTCCGCAAGCGCCTCGTTCTGAACGTCGTTGAAGAAAAATTCGGCGCTCGCGCAGCACGCGTACCAGTTCGGGGTGCCCGACGACGGCGACACGATCGGCGGCAGCTCCGGAGCCTTCTTCCCTGCGGACGTGGCCACGGCAGACCTCACCGTCAGGTTCCTAGAACTGGAGAGGGGAGCGCTCGAGGCGCGGTGGGGGATGGCCATGGCGGGCCGGCTCGCCACGGCCAACCTGCTCGCCGAGCTCGGCGCGCACGTCTGCACAGTCGTCTTTGCAGAAATCATCGTAAAATGTAAAATGTATGATGACGGCTGTTACCAGCGAGAATAAATTGAATCGAACGAAAAGCGCATCTAGATGAGGAGGATTTGGCCTCCTCGGGAGGGGACGACCACGCTGGTGGTCGGCCACGAGCGGGGGGACGCTGCAACGAAGCGCCGCCCGACCTCCTCGCGCCGAGGTCCTCTGACGGCACGGCTCGGGGCCTGGGAGCGAGCGCCGGGGGCGGGGGATGCGAAGACGGGTCTGCAACAGCGGCGACGAGATCGAGGCCTTCCAGAGGCTCAGCTCCCAGCCTCGCACCCAGCCTCGCACGACGACGCTCGACTCCACGACGCCCAATGCGCGCAGTTACATTCATATCTTGACGTAAACACTCGGAATGGCTGCTCAATCTGTACGTCCGGCAGTCTCGCTACGCCGCAGCCAAGGCGCTTGGCCATGCGGAAAAAATCTCCTACGTCCCGTCGCGCTCCTGGGTCCTCTCGATGCGCCGTCTCTCACGCTGATCAACACACATTGCAGGTTTTCCGTTCTCCGCTGTCGGTCAAGCCGTCCAGGAGGGGCGGTCTGGTACGTCGGGCCGATTCATGGAAGTTTCGCACGCTCATGAACGGCAGTGCACGCTCTCGTGCCTCGCATCCGCAACCGCGCCTCTGACATACCGCTCTGCTCGTCATTACTCATGTCTAGGTCGTGCGCGCGGACGCGAAGGATATCGTCTTTGACAACGATTCCAGGCGCAAGATGCAGAAGGGTATCAACAAGGTCGCCGACGCCGTGGCCATCACACTGGGTCCCCGTGGACGTAACGTGGTGCTCGAGCAGGACTACGGTGTTCCGCAGGTGATCAACGATGGTGTGTCGATCGCGCGTGCGATCGAGCTGGAGGACCCGGTCGAGAATGCTGGGGCGCAGCTCATCAAGGAGGTGGCTGGTCGCACGAACGATGCGGCCGGAGATGGTACCACGACGGCGACCGTGCTAGCGAGGGAGATGATCCACTTTGGCCTGCAGGCCGTGACGTCCGGGGCGAACCCCATCTCGATCAAGAAGGGGATTGACAAGACGACGGCCTTCTTGATGGACAAGCTACTCGAGAACTCGAGGCCGGTCAAGGGAAGCAACGATATTCTGGCCGTTGCTTCTATTTCTGCCGGAAACGATGATGAGATCGGACGGATGATCGCCGATGCGCTCGACAAGGTCGGCGCGGACGGCGTGCTGGCGATCGAGAGCGGGCAGGGGCTGGACACGACCGTGGACGTCCAGGAGGGTATGGAGATCGATAGGGGGTACATTAGCCCGCAGTTTGTCACCAACAACGAGAGGCTGCTGACGGAGTTCGAGAACTGCCTGGTGCTCATCACCGACCAGAAGATCGAGCAGGTCAAGGACCTGGTGCCGGTCCTGGAGCAGGTGACGAGGGCCAACAAGCCGCTCCTTATCATCGCCGAGGACGTTTCTGGAGAGGCTCTGGCCACGCTGGTGGTGAACAAGCTCAGGGGAATCGTGTCGGTGTGTGCGATCAAGGCACCCGGGTTTGGCGAGCGTCGCAAGAGCCTGTTGCAGGATATCGCGATCGTGACGGGCGCGGAGTTCATCGCCAAGGACCTCGGAATGAAGGTGGAGGAGACGTCCCTCGACATGCTGGGAACGGCGAGGAAGGCGACGGTGGCCAACACCACGTGCACGCTCATCGCGGACGCCGCCAACAAGGACGAGATCTCGGCCCGTATCAAACAGATCAAGAAGGAGCTGGCCGAGACCGACAGCGTCTACGACACGGAGAAGCTGTCTGAGCGTATCGCCAAGCTCGCGGGAGGTGTCGCCGTCATCAAGGTCGGTGCCGCCACCGAGACAGAGCTGGAGGACCGCAAGCTGAGGATTGAGGACGCCAAGAACGCCACGTTTGCAGCCGTCGAGGAGGGCATCGTGCCGGGAGGCGGCACGGCCCTGCTGCACCTCTCCGAGTTCGTCCCCGCGTTCAAGGAGACGCTGACGCACCCCGAGGAGATCCTCGGCGCCGACATCGTCATGAAAGCGCTCCGCGCTCCCTGCCGCCGGATCGCCGAGAACTCCGGAGTCGAGGGCGAGGTCATCGTCCAGAAGGTCCTGGGCCAGCCGTTCGAGGTTGGTTACAACGCAATGTACGACCGGGTCGAGAACCTGATCGAGTCGGGTGTCCTCGACCCGACCAAGGTGACTCGCAGCGGACTGTCCAACGCCGCCTCCATCGCTGGAATCATGCTGACGACCCAGGCCGTCATGACCGAGAAGCCCGAGAACAAGGCCAAAGCGCCGGGTGGCATGGCCGGTGGCATGCCGGCGGGCATGACCATGTAGTCAGTTACTATCCCTCCTTTCTTCTCTTCTTCCAGCGTTGTTATAGTGCAAAATTGAAATTCAACGGTCGCCATCTCTTCGTTCCCGCCTCAATTCCCGCCAACCGTCATCAAGCCTTGAAGCTCCTCAGCGTCTTGTCCATGAGCGCGTCCTTCCCGGCACTCCATTGTTTCTCCGTCGCTCCGACCACGAAGAGGTAGACCAGGTCGTCCTTAACGGTGACAGCGGCGCCGAAGCGACCCCCGACTTTGGCGTAAGGCGCGTTGATTTCGTAGACGTAGTATTCCCGGCCGTCGGAGAACTTTTCGATGGTGATCTTCTCGGCATCGTCCGACGAGTCCAGGTAGTTGCCCGTGACGAACGCGCCGAGGCTCTCGATGACTCCTTCGGGCGTTCCAAGGTCACGAACGGTGGCGTTCGCCTTCGAGACGAGCCTATACACCGGGGAAACGACCAGCTGGCAGAACCCGTCGGCCTTGGACTCCCAGATGGTCTCCACCCAAGGCTCGTCGCACTTGGGCATACAGAAGTTTCCGGAGAGAATATTGAGGATCGTCCCCTCCGACCAGTTCGCGGGGAGGTCGAAGTTATAGTAATTCCCCGTGATGACCCCGGCCCGGATCGACGGGGTTGCGCGGGCATCCGGCGTATACCGAACGTATCCATCGTTGCTGGACGACGGCGGGCAAAAGTCGCCAGCGGTACGCGTTGCCTGCTTTGCCGAGGCGGGTGCGGCCGGGAGCGCAGCAGCAGCGGCCGAGAGCACCAGGGCTGACAGGAACTCGCGCTTGTTCACGCTCCCTTCCGAGCTCGTGGTCGACGACGACGAGGCTCTGACGTTCACGCTCGTCCTCCCCCTCCTCGCACGTTGAACGAGCGGCTTGGCCACCGTCGCCGACGTTTTTGCGCACGATGCATACATCATCATAGATAGGAAAAGTCTGGCCACATTCATGCGTGGCCACTAGCAAAACAGGCTCGAAAACGCACCGATGTCGCTCGCCTCGTGTAGTGTGTGTAGGAGTTCATCGACCAGTGTAGTGATCGGGCGCATCACGTCCAGAGTTGCGTATAACCCGTTCAGTCTGTCCCGATCGGCGCGGCGGATGACTGCTCGAGCAACGAGTGGTGCCAACGGTGGTGGTGCCACCGCCCCACCCGCCTCGCCAGGGCTCTTGGTGGGCTACAAAACGCCCCCCACGCCGATGACGGACATCGTGGACCAGCCGCGCGAGCCGCTCTACTCGTTCTCGCCGCTCTACAGGAACAAGGTGCTCGAGATGAGGCGACCGGCTGCCCATCCCACTTTCGAGTTCATCATCAATACCCACCGCGTTGTACACGCCCAGGTCCTCCGCCACGATGGAGAAATCCTCGAACAAGTTCCTCCCGCCGTTCTTCGCCCCGTGCTCCATGTCATCCATCAAATGCGCCGGCATCACAATCTGCTTCCTCATCATGTCGGCAAAGGCGAGCATGGCCCCGTTGGGGTCCTGCCTGAACAGCTCGTCGATGATCCTTGTGTACGCAATCTCGTGGCGCGACTCGTCCGCCGCGATGGCCCCGCAGATCTTGCTCAGCGTCTCGTCCCCGTACTCGAGCGCCAGGCGCGCCGTGTTCCCGTGTGACACCTTGGTGGCCCTCTCCTGGAACGACGTGTAGACAAACCCGAGATACGGGTTGTTCTCCGTCTTTGGGTTCATCCCGCTCCCGATCAGATTCTGGATGGTCACTTCCACCGAGCGCATGTTCACCCTGCCCGTCAGCCAGCAGAACTTGTTCATCAGGTCGCCGTGACGGTTCTCCTCCGCCACCCACTGCCTCGTCCACTGTCCCCACGGCGACGGCGACGCCCCCGTCTCGTCCCTCACGCCATCCAGCGTATTAAGCATGGCCATGTACGTCGGCAGCGCCTCCTCCGTGATCATGTCTCCCACCAGCGTGACAAAGTACTCGTCCGGGATGTTCTTCGTCCTCTCCCTCAGGTCGTGGATCTGGTCCAGAAAGTCCGGCGACTCGGGATCCGGCAAGAAGTCCTGTGGCTGCCAGAGCTTATCTACGGGCTTGAGGATCGGCAGGATCTGTTCGGCCGCGAAATCGTCCAGCGAGTTGATGAGCTCGAGCCTCTCTTGGGTGATGGAATGGAGCACCTGTCCGTCGATAATGATGGGCCCCTCCTTGGTCGCCGCGGCCGAGCAGATATGGCTACGACGCTGCTGAACGCGCTGGGCAGCGCGAACATTGGGCAGCGCCGTGTGGCAGCGAGCAGCGACGGAACGCATAATTCGGGGCTGGCGTGAGAAAAGCCTCTATCGCGCGTGCAAGTGCAAATGGCGTGCTATTCGTAGCCTGCAGGTGATGAATGGGAGCATGGAGGCGTAATGGGCGTGGTGGGTGGTGGGTGGTGGGTGCGGGCGTGTCGAGCGAGCGAATCCGAGGCGATGAGTTCCATGAACGTCCGGGCGAAGCTCAGACGCTGGACTGGACGGCCGTGACGCACCTTCAATGAGCCAATCTATGTGACTGACGATGACTGAATTAGAGTGCAGGCGTGGCGGGAGGCGGGAGGCGGGAGGCGGGAGGGGTCAGGGAGGCTCGTGATGCGAGAAGGGGGATCCGACAAGAGGCTGGCTGGCGAACGAGGACGGGTCGTCCGCCCACGACTACCGACTACGAACACGACGACTACTAACACGCACAAGCAAAGAATCAAATGAAATGCATCGCCCGGTCATTCTCCTCCTCCTCCGCGTCTCTCTTCTAGACCTCCTCGTGCTCCTCGTGGGCTGCCTTGCTCACCGCCACGACCTTGGGGGCGATGCCGGCAAAATCGGGCGATTTGATCTTGAAGACCTTGTCCAGGATCTCCTCGATCCCTCTGTCGGGGGTGGAGGCGCCCGAGGTGACGCCGATGGTGATGGGGCCGTCGGGGAGCCAGCACGAGGTCTCGACGAGCTCGCCGTGGGCGAGCTTGTGCGTCACCGTGTTCTTCTCGACGTCAATGCGCGCCGCGGTGTCGACCCAGAAGCTGGGGATGTTTTTGAGCTCGCCAATCTCCTGGAGGTGAGAGGTGTTGGAGGAGTTGAACCCGCCGACGACGATCATCATGTCGAGCCTCTTCGGGTCGTTGGGGTCGTCCTGGTGGGCGGTCATCTCGTAGACGGCGTCCTGCCTCTCCTGGGTGGCGTCGCAGATGGTGTCCATGATCATAAAGTGGTCGTTGAGCTCTGCCGGTCCGTACTTCTCCATCATGGTCTTCTCGAGGAGCTTTCCGATGGCCTCGGTCTCGCCCTTGAGCATGGTGGTCTGGTTGGCCATGCCGATCCTCTCGAGGGAGGTGTCAGGGTCAAAGTCGTCGGACATGGCGTTCTTGAACTTGGCCAAGAACTCCTCCCTGTTTCCGCCGTTCATGATGTAGTCGCACACGTAATTCGTTTCCTTCATGTCCTTGACGATCAGGTAGGTGCCGGCGAAGGACGCGGTGGCCACGGTCTCTTCGTGGGCCCACTTGCCGTGGATGATCGAGGTGTGCCCCTTGCGCGCCTGGTTGTCGACGGCGTTCCAGACCTTGCTGACCCACGGACAGGTCGTGTCGACAATCTGCACCTTCTTGTCGTCCAGCAGCCTCATCTCCTCCACGGACGCGCCAAAGGCGGGAAGAATGACGACGTCGCCCTCCTTGACGGCGCTGAAGTCCTTCTCTCCGAGCTCGCTCTTCTCGGACGGCTGGGCCTCGATGAACTCAATGTCCATCTCGGCGAGCCTCTGGTTGACCTTGGGGTTGTGGATGATCTCGTTGGTGATGTGCAGGCGCTTGTCGGGGTACCTGCGAAGCCGAGGACACGACCGGGAGCGGGAGCGGGACGCACGAGTGAGCGAGGGAGTGGAGGAGTGGAGGAGTGGGGTGAAGAAAAATGGCGACGTACGCTTTGCGAGCCTCGTAGGCCATCTGCACGGCCCGTTCCACGCCCCAGCAGTATCCGTAGGCCTCGGCGAGCAGCACAGTCACGTCTCCCTGCTGCCACTGGTTGTTCTCGGCGCGCATCTGGGCCACGAGACCCGTGGTCGAGTAGCCCACGCCGTGCTCCTCCATGAGGTCGAGCGAAGCCTCGTCGTTCGAAGGCTTCCTCGTGTACCTGCCGCTCTTGTTGAGCGACCTCCTGAACTCCCTTGCACTCTCAGTCTGGGGGGAGGCAGCCTGGGCCAGGACGAGCCTGCCGCTGCCCCGCTGAACAATTTTAGCAGCTCGCGCTTGAATCGGCCCGCTCGAGCCGAGCGAGAGCGACGGAGAGCGCTGCATTGCGTCGATGTAGGTGATGAGATACACTGTACGTACGATGCGTCCACTCTTTACGTTATGAAGATCGGGCGTGAGGAAGGAACAAGGGACGAGTCGGAAGGAGGAATCGCTCGATCCGCTGGGCCGTGATCGCGTTGACTCGGTACCGACAGTTCGCGGTTGGCGCTTCGTCTGCTGGCTCTGGGCTGTCGGATCCGGTCGACGCGGGACGCGGGAAGCCGGACGTCGGCGAGCGACGACCCTGGCGTGGCGCGTTGAAGCGCAGCGGGCCACACAGCCGGCACTGACCACCGGACACCCACCTCCGAACACCGAACATTGAACACCGAACATTGAACACCGAACACCCTCCATCCTCCACCGGCCTCCCGTCCCTATACCCTCGGTGCTCGCCCGATCGAGCGAAGGCGATCGTGGAGGGAAGCCAGGAGCCAGGATGTGTGGGCGGCCTCACATTGCCCGACTCGACCTCCTCGAGTCGAGCAAGAGCTTCGACCTGCATGCAGAATTACAATCGTGTATATTCGTACCCACAGCACCCAACCCGCGTGCCGATCAGCAGCGCAGCGCAGCCACGAGGAGCTCCTACTACGCCCAGATTCCCTTCTAGAAGTCTCCGAATTCGAAACAAACCCACGCGCCCAGAACGAATCCAGTGGACGAAGACGGACCATGCAGACCACGAGGAAGCTTGCATCTGCTCTGACGAGGCGTACGGCGCTCGGCGCGTCCTGGGACGGCGCGTTGACGGGACTCCTCGGCCAGTCCGCTGCCACGGCCTCTCCCACGGCCGCCGCGGGCTCGTCGCTCTCTCGGCTCTCCGGGCTCTCTCAGACCCGAGGATACGCCGCGAAGGAGCTTCGATTCGGCGTCGACTGCAGGAACGGCGTCTTGGCCGGCGTCGAGCGCCTGGCCGACGCGGTGCAGGTGACGATGGGCCCAAAGGGTCGCAACGTTGTCATCGAGCAGCCCTATGGCGGGCCGAAGATCACCAAGGACGGTGTCACTGTCGCCAAGGCGCTCGAGTTTTCCGATAAGTACCAGAACGTGGGGGCCTCGCTCGTCAAGCAGGTCGCCTCGGCCACCAACGACGTCGCCGGCGACGGGACCACGACGGCGACTGTGCTGACCAGGGCGATCCTCGTCGAGGGGCTTCGCTCCGTGGCCGCCGGCCTGAATCCGATGGACCTGAAGCGGGGTATCAACGCGGCCGTCGACCACGTCATCGGACAGCTGAAGAGCCGCGCCAAGATGATCAGCACGCCCGAGGAGATCTCCCAGGTCGGGACCATTTCCGCCAACGGGGACGTCGCCATCGGCGATCTCATTGCCAAGGCCATGGAGAAGGTCGGAAAGGAGGGCGTCATCACCGTCCAGGACGGAAAGACGCTGGAGAACGAACTGGAGGTCGTCGAGGGAATGAAGTTCGACAGGGGCTACATCTCCCCGTACTTCGTGACCGACCAGAAGACCATGAAGGTGGAGCTCGAGGATCCGCTCATATTGATTGTGGAGAAGAAGATTGGCAGCATTCAGAGCGTGATCCCCATCCTCGAGCAGGTCGTCAAGACGCAGCGGCCGCTGCTCATGATCTCGGAAGACGTGGAGAGCGAGGCCCTCGCCACGCTGATCGTGAACAAGCTGCGCGGTGGACTCAAGGTCTGCGCTGTGAAGGCTCCTGGCTTTGGAGACAACCGCAAGGCCAACCTGCAGGACATCGCGGTCCTGACGGGCGGAACCGTCATATCGGAGGACGTGGGCCTGTCCCTCGACAAGGCCGACGTGAGCATGCTGGGCTCCGCCAAGAAGGTGACCATCTCCAAGGACGACACCGTGATGCTGGGCGGAGGAGGCGAGAAGGACGCCGTCGCCGACAGGTGCGACATGATCCGGCAGGCGGCCGACGCCGCGTCGTCCGACTACGACCGGGAAAAGCTGCAGGAACGCCTCGCCAAGCTGTCCGGTGGCGTTGCCGTGCTCAAAATCGGCGGAGCATCCGAGGTGGAGGTCGGCGAGGTCAAGGACCGCGTCACTGACGCGCTCAACGCCACCAAGGCTGCCGTCGAGGAGGGCATCGTCCCGGGCGGCGGCACGGCCCTCGTCTACGCGTCGAGGACCCTCGACGCGGTCCGCGACGTCTGTGAGAACTTCGACCAGAAGGTGGGCGTTGACATCGTCGAGCGCGCGATCCGCGTGCCCACGAAGACCATCGCCGCCAACGCCGGCAAGGAGGGCGCCGTCATCGTCGGCAAGCTCCTCGAGCACACCGGCGACGAGGCCTACGGGTACAACGCGGCCAAGGATGAGTTCGGGGACCTCGTCAAGGCCGGCGTCATCGACCCCATCAAGGTCGTCAGGACGGCCCTGATGGACGCCGCGAGCGTCGCCAGCCTCCTGACCACCGCCGAGTGCATCATCGTCGAGGCCCCCAAGGACGACAAGGCGGGTGGCGGCATGGGCGGTATGGGTGGCATGGGTGGCATGGGCGGCATGGACTTTTGATCACGTTAGAGTACCCGTTGTGGAGTCGTCGTCGTCCTCATCGTCGTTGCGTTGAAAGGTATAGGGTTAAAGAAAGACGCCTTCGTCAAAGCTCAACCTGCGACCTGCGCCGTTGCCGCTCCCTTTCCTTCTCCGTCGTGGCCGTTCGCAGCCGTCGTCGCATTTGTAGCATGTGTCGCAGTCGTCGCAGTCGTCGCAGTCGTCGCAGTCGTCGCTTTTGAGATTCCGTCGACGGCCGCGACCGTCGCGCCGCCTTCGATCATCACGAGCGTAAAGTCGACCTGTCCCGGGGCCGTGGTTCCAGCCGTGGTCTCTGCCTTCACCGTCGCGTCGAGCCCGAACGCTTTCAGCGCCCCCTTCACCAGCGCCTCGGGCAACGCCAAGTACTCTGCACAGAGAACCGACCCGGGAACCCGCTCCACGCCCCCATACACGTTCTGAGAGACCCGCTTCGTCCACCGGAAACTGGTGTCGCGCAGCACAAACGTCCCCTTGTGGTTCGTCTTCAGGTTATCGATGGGCTTCGAAAACACCGCGCTCCAGAAGTCCTTACACACCCACTTGACGATATCGATCTGGGACGAGAGCGGGGGCTTTTTCCGGGAGCTCAACAGCTCTGCCAGGGCCGCGCCGACCTCCTCGCCGAGGGCCGCGATCCGCGACGAAGAGGCCGAGGAAGAGGGGGTGCTTTCGCTGGCGTTGTTCGATGCGCTGTTCCGCCAGTACCGCACAGCCTCTGCCACCAGATACTCTGCCGTCGAAGCGGTCAGCGTCAGCGCGTGCGACGGTGACTGCGAGTCGTCTGCCTTGCTGCTCATCTCGAGAAAATTCAAAAACCGAAATATCGCGTCGTCTCGTGTTCGGTGTCTCGTCATGAGGGCTCGGATCAACACGCAGTTCTCTGTGTGTCCGGCGAGGGGAGCCACCCGGGCCACGCAGCTCGGGGCAGCGCGGCGAAACCCCGGGCGTGTCGTGGGACCGATTCGAGTCGTCGGTGCGTCGTCGTCGTGGCTCGAGCAGCCGCTGAAGCACGTCATCGAGTCGCAGCAGTTCGACAAGGAGGCGCTCGCCGAGATTTTCCGGGTCACACGCCAGATGGAGGACATTCGCCCCAACACGGACGAGGCCCGGCAGCTGCAGGGTCGCATCATGTCGACACTGTTTTACGAGCCGTCCACGAGGACACGTCTGTCGTTCGAGTCGGCGATGGCCAGGTTGGGCGGCACGGTCCTCTCGACGGAATCTGCTGGCGAGTTCTCGTCGGCGGCCAAGGGCGAGTCGCTCGAAGACTCGATCAGGACGGTTGAAGCCTACGCGGACGTTATCGTGCTCCGGCACTTCCAGGCGGGCTCGGCCAAGAAGGCGGCGGCGGCGGCCTCGGTCCCGATCCTCAACGCGGGAGACGGTCCCGGGCAGCATCCGACCCAGGCGCTTCTGGACGTCTACACGATCCAGCGGGAAATTGGTCGGCTCGACAACATCAAGATCGGGATGGTGGGCGACCTGGCGAACGGCAGGACGGTACGATCCCTGGCGTATGTGCTCAGCATGTACGACAACGTGCAGATGTACTTTGTGGCGCCGGACGTGGTGCGGATGAAGGTGGACATCAAGACGTTCCTGACTGAGCAGGGCGTCGAGTGGCACGAGGTGGACGACTTGAAGGCGGTGGCCAGCGACGTGGACGTGCTCTACCAGACGAGGATCCAGAAGGAGCGGTTTCAGGACCGTCCGGAGGACTACGAGAAAGCCAAGGGGAAGTTCATCATCGACCCGGGCACGATGGCGCTCATGCGGGATGACGCCGTCGTCCTGCACCCGCTTCCCAGGGTCGACGAGATCGACCCAGCGTGCGACGACGATCCCCGCGCTGCCTACTTTAGGCAGGCCAAGAACGGACTGTACGTGCGGATGGCGCTGCTGAAACTGGCGCTCGGTGGTAGTTAGTTAGGCCGCTCGGGTGGACGTAGTGGTAGTAGTAGTGATACTTGCTCGTGGTGTTTGTGGAACGTGTGTAATGCAGACTCTAGAGTCTGAGGACAGATCTGTCCTCATCTCTCTTATGGGAAAATCTTATGGTGGTTGACTTACATCTCGTCGGTGGTTGAGTCGAGCGTCTTGGGATTGGTCGTTTTTAGTAGGTAGCGGTTGGCATCGTCTCTCTTTGTTTATTTCCTGGGTTTATTTCGGTGGATCGGCGGGTGGCATATCAAAAGCCCCCGTACTCCGGCGGATTGTTATTTGGTCGTCGCCCGGCAGAGGTCGTCCCGCACAGCGGGTCGTCCACGTCTGCCGGGGCGAATGGCGTTTTATTTGGTTTCTTCGCGGTGCGTCGTAGTATGGTCGTAGTATGCTCGTAGTATGGTCGTAGTATGGTCGTAGTATGGTCGTAGTATGGTGCTCGGTGTTGTGCATGGTATGGTCGTCGGTGGTGAAAACATCTCGTCTCGTTGTCCAGTGGTTGACACTGTCACTTCTTGCCGAACTGGAGTTTTAACCACTGCGTCGGCCTCAGAACGTCATCCACGATCGTCTCAATGGTCTCCCCGCTCGCGGACGTGAACTGCAGGTGGTGCTGGCGAACGAGCAAACGAGCGAGAGAACGAGCGAGAGAACGAGCGATGCGCGAGTGAGAGAGAGAGAGAGAGAGAGAGAGAGAGAGAGAGACGGATCGTCGGTTCGCTTCGATACCTACCGGACCGCTCTTCAGTTCCGCTCCCGAGAAGTCCTCCCAGAAGCCAAACTGGCTGGGCGTGAGCTCCCTGCCGTCCAGCTTGACACTCGCGATGCGGTCAGCAGTCATGGAGAAGAAAAAGCCACGATAATACTTATTGTGGTTGTCTTTCAAATCCTAGCGAATGAACGAGCGAGGCGCGTAGCGCGTGGCGCGAGTGAGCGAGTGAGCGAGCGAGCGTCGGGGCGGGCACACGTCGACCAAGTTCAAATACCAACCATCCTGATCTCGTTGCCGGGGTCGAAATGCGCGTTGCACTCGTCCCGGGAGAGCCACCGCCAAGCGATCTTCACGCGATGCGGCCAACGTCCCGTCACCTTCTCGTACGCCTCGTTCGACAGATCGAGGTCGCCGTCGGCGCACTCGGGACACAGGTCGTAGACCTTGAGAACCTGAGGCTTGAAGCGGGTCGGGCAGAACGCATCCTCGCACCTGGACAACGAGCAAACGAGCAAACGAGCAAAAGAGCAAACGAACGAGTCGACGAGCGTAGCGCGAGTGAGCGTCGGAGCGAGTTCACGAGGGTCGGGCTCGACACGCACCAGACTTCAACGCATTCCCCACAATGCTCGCCCTGGGCCCACTGGTTGGCATTGATGGCCGCGAACATCTCTTTGGCCTCCGGCGGGATCTGCCTGTTGGCGCATGCGAACTTGGAGGCGTCGGTAACGGCAGTCGAGTAGGCGGTACCCTCGCCTGTGAACTCCGGATCGATCCCCGCAGAGCGGGCCGCCTTCATCTCAGCTTGCATCGTGGCTTTCGTTGCAAACTGCGACAGGTCCTTGCCTTCCGGGTTCACCACCGTCTCGCCAATCTCTTCGAGCAGCTCACGAGCGAGCGCGGTAGGAAGGAAGAGCGAGAGGAAGAGGACGAGCGAGAGGCTGCGTGTGCGTGTGTGTGTCGAACGAGGTCGAGGTCGAGGTCGAGGGCGAGGGTGAGTGGGTGTTTGTGTATGAAACGCCGGCGTGCGTCCGCGCTCCCTGACCCTCTCACTCGCGCTCACTCAGTAGCCCGAGTCCAAGGTCAGTCAA
>Ga0255780_10001506_pt1 | contig 21584 bp, 16 predicted proteins | sample 071ome_32_FD_179978 | JGI IMG/M metagenome (GOLD analysis project Ga0255780, IMG submission 179978) | Coastal salt marsh microbial communities from the Groves Creek Marsh, Skidaway Island, Georgia - 071405AT metaG (version 2) | ecosystem: Environmental > Aquatic > Marine > Intertidal zone >... | reverse complement strand
ATCGACCCAACATTGATGATCTTGTAGACGTAGTCGCGCGTCCCTTGGTCGATCATCTGTTGCGCCGCCCACTTCATGACGTTGAACTTGCCCCAGGCGTTCACACCCATGATGAAGTCGTAGTTGTCTTTCGGAGTGTTCGGGAAGATCGTCGGCTTGTTGACCCCGGCGTTGTTCAGCAAGAGGTTGATTTCTCCGAACTCGGCGACCACGTGAGCGACCGCGGCCTTCGCTTGCTCCTCGCTCGTCACATCCAACGAGATATGCGTGGCGCTGCCCCCGGCGGCGCGAATCTCCTCGGCGACCGAGGCGATGCCCTCCTCATTAATGTCGGCAACGCACACTTCGGCTCCCAGAGAAGCCCAATCCTTCGCGATTGCGGCGCCCATTCCTTGCGCGCCCCCTGTGATCAGGGCCTTTCTGCCTGCTAGACGATCAGACGACATACCGACGATTCCTTTCTGCGCTGCGACTCGAACGGTGCGCTTGCTGCACGTGGTGACGAAGACTACGGCATTGTTCTGTGTCAGAGAACGAATTTTCCGGATGTTCGTCCCGCGCTCCACGGGTCAGAACGAGGCTCGAGACGGCCCGAGTATTCTCACGCTCGGGAGGACAGGCATGGTTTCGGAAATTCCACCGCCGGACGACACCCAGTCCGAATGGACCATCGTCGGTGAGCGAATCAGGGTCGCTCGGGAGTCGTCGGGCATCAGTGTGCGCGAGCTTGCTCGGCGCATCGGTGTATCGCCGAGCCACGTGTCCAATGTGGAGCGGGGGTTGGCGTCCTTCAGCGTGCGCGCCCTCTACAGCGTGGTGAGCCATTTGGACATCAGCATGGACAGCCTGTTCGAGGACGCCAAATGGGGGGCCTCCCAAGAGAATGCCCCAGTGCTCGAGGCGGTTCCCGACGCACCCCAGGCGCAACGGACGCGCCTCGATGAATCCGGCATCGTGCTCCGCAGGGGGGAGCGACCCACCATCCACCTCGGGAATCGCCGTTGGGAGCGCCTCACGAGCGGCTCGCCACTGCGCGAAGCCGAATTCCTCGAAGTGCACTACGCCCCAGGGGCGGATCAGGAGGAACTCCCCGACTTCCTGCACCACCAGTCGCGCGAGTGGGGAACCGTCATCCAAGGTCGCCTCAACGTTCAGGTGGGGTACGACGAAGCCGTTCTCTCACCCGGTGACTCGATCTCCTTCGCATCGAACGTGCCCCACCGATTCTGGAACGAGTCCGACGAAGAGGTCATCGCGATCTGGTTCGTCCTCGATGAGGGGACGCTGGACAAGAGCCATTCGGATGAATCGGACAATTCACGCCTGTTCGGGGCGCCCCGCCACATGTAGTTACCGCGCTGTTATGTAGAAGATAACGTTTTGGGAAAGTTTCCGCGATCCTGGTTGATCAGGCCGTGCGGGAAACATACGTTTCGGCTATCTGTTTTTCCTCATGGACACTCAGGAGTCGCGTGTGACCACCACGAGTTCGGCCGACATCGCTATTGCCGCCACGGGCATCTCCAAGCGATTCGGCGGCGCGTTGGCCGTGGACGACGTCTCCCTGCGAATCGCGCCCGGTGAGATTCACTCCATCGTCGGCGAGAACGGTGCCGGGAAATCGACGCTCATGCGCGTCATGGCAGGGATTATCGAATCCGACAGCGGATCGGTCGAGGTTTTCGGAACGCCGGTAGACCCGGGCACTCGGGCTGCGATCGACGCTGGCATCGCCCTCGTGCACCAGGAACTCAGTTTGGTTCCGGAGATGACCGTCGCAGAGAACATCCTCTTGGGCGCTTTCCCCACACGCTTCGGATTCACCCGCTACAAGGACCTGAAAGAGATCGCAGCCAACGCGCTGGCAGAAATCGGTGTTTCAGTAGACCTCGATGAGCGAGTGTCCCGCCTCTCGGTTGCACTCCGGCAATTCGTGGAAATTGCCCGTGCGGTTGCTCGCCAACCGAAAGTCCTGATTCTCGACGAGCCCACGGCCACGCTCACACCCGCAGAGACCGACTACCTGCTACGCATGTTGTCGCGTCTCGCCGAGGGCGGCATGGCGATCGCCTACATCTCCCACAGGATTCCCGAGGTTTTCGAGATCTCGTCGAACGTGACCATTCTGCGAGACGGGCGTCAGGTTCTCACCGCACCGATTGCGGACCTCACTCCGCAAGAAGTCATCGACAACATGGTTGGCCGGGAATTGAAGGAGGACCTGCAGACCCATCGCGATGCGACACCGGGCGAGGTTGTGCTGCGGGCCACCGACATCGAGGCTCCCCGCGTCAACTCGGTCAGCCTCGAAGTCCGCGCCGGCGAGATCGTGGGCCTTGGTGGACTTGTCGGCGCCGGACGATCCGAACTTGTGCGGGCGATCATCGGTGCAGACAACCGGACGGCCGGCCGCGTGACCCTCACGCGGAACGGCCGCAGCGTCACACTCTCGAGCTACACGTCAGCCGTTCGCAATGGCGTCGGCTATGTCCCTGAAGAGCGCCGCACCGACGGCCTCGCCTTGATCATGACCGTGTCGGACAACATCCGGCTACCTAACCGCCAGCAACTCTCTCGCTTCGGTATCAAGGCTCCGCGGAAGATCGCGGAGTTCGCCCAGGAACTCGCCGACAAGGTGGGCCTGCGGCCGCCGGAGATCGAGCGGGAGGCCGGGCAATACAGCGGTGGCAACCAGCAAAAAGTTGTCTTGGCAAAGTGGCTGGGGCGCCGACCGGACTTCATGGTTCTCGATGAACCAACACGCGGGGTCGACGTCGGTGCGAAAGCAGAAATCCATCGCCTCGTCAAAGAGATGGCCGACAACGGCACCGCGGTTCTCGTCGTCAGTTCCGATTTACCCGAGCTTTTGGAGTTGTCCGACGTCATCCACGTCATGAGGGATGGACGCATCACTGGATCTCTGACACGCGAGGACGCAACGGAGCAGTCGGTCATGACTCTGGCCGCCGGCGAAGCAGAGGCGGTCGCGTAATGGCCCAACAAACAGCGCCCTCGGCGGCAGAGGCAACCACGCAAAGCGAATCCTCACGGCTCGCCGGAACCCTCACCTGGATGTCCCAAAACGGCATCTTCATCTTCACCGCAATCCTGATCCTCTTCGCGCTTATTTTCGTGGATGGATTTGGCTCCTTGATGAACATCACCGACGTCTTCCACCGGGCAGCCCCCATCGGGATTGTCGCGGTGGGTATGACGTTCGTGGTGATCAGCGGCAACTACCTCGACCTGTCGGTTGTCGCCCAAGTGGCAACGGCCGGCGTGATCTTGATTGCCGTCAGTAACAACTACGGAATCTTCCCGGCCATCCTCGCGGCCCTTGCAGCGGCCATGCTCTTCGCGCTGGTCAACGGCACGGCCGTAGGAATCTTCAAGGCGAACGCCGTCATCGTGACGTTGGCCACGACCTTCATCGGGCTTGGACTATTGCGCTTCTTCTCCGGAGGTTCGATCTTCTTCGGACCACCGGATGGGCCGATTAGGACGTTTGGTCTCGGCAAGATCGGACCGATTCCGTATTCGGCCATCGTCCTGATCATCATGACGATCGTCCTCGGGCTGCTGTTGAACCGGACCAACTTCGGTTTCCTCGTTCGCTCATTCGGCGTGAACGAGTCCGCGACCCGCCTCGGTGGCACCAACACGGCCCTGGTAATTATCGGAGCCTTCCTGGTGACCGCTGTTGCTGCGATGATCGCTGGCTTCGTCCTCGCCGCCTTCTCCAACACTGCCGTCTCGAATGATGGAGTCGGATACGAGTTCCGGGCTCTCGCAGCGATCATCGTCGGAGGCACGAGCGTGTTCGGTGGCCGTGGCAGCGTCTATCGAACGTTCCTCGGAGTGATTTTCGTTAGCGTGCTGACCAACATCCTGGTTCTCTCCGGCATCAGCTTCGGCTACCAGCAAGTGGCACTCGGTGTTCTGATCGTGTTGGCCGTCTCCTTGGATGCCCTCGCACGCAAGGTGGCCCAGCGATGAGTACCACGATTTCTCTGGGCGCCGACGAGTCGACGGGCACGTGGGGTCGCATTCGGAGAACTGCGTCGCGACGCACCGAGGGACGCGGCATTGTGCTGCTGACCTTCATCATCATCATGGTCGCGCTTCTTGAGCCGCTCGCCTTGACCGCCTACGACGTCACACTGGGCCGCATCGCCTTGATCGGCATCGTTGCTCTGGGACTGACAGCAGTCATCCTGATGGGTGAACTCGACCTGAGTGTGGCCAGCACGTTGGCCGTCGCCGGCGTCATCATGGCCAGCATCCCCGACCTTGCGCTAGGAATCGTCGCGGCTCTCGTCGCCGGACTCGTCGTCGGTGTCATCAACGCATTCTTCGTCGCAGTGATCGGCATCAACTCCTTCATCGCAACACTCGGAACACTTTTCGCGCTACGCGGACTCGCATTCGTCCTGTCCAACGAGGCCCCTGTCAGCCTGGAAAACAAAGACGCCGGAATCGCCTTCGGCCAACCGCTTATCGGGCCGCTCACGCCCCGGATCCTGATCTTCATTCTCGTCTTCATCGCCATCCAGCTTTTCGTTTCGCGAGTGAAGACGGGCCGCGAATTCTTCGCCGTCGGCGGCAACCGCCAAGCCGCACGGGACGCGGGCATACCGGTCAACAAGAGGATCTTCACCGGATTCATGATCTCCGGCTTTGTCGCGGCTCTCGCTGGCGTCATCAACACCCTCGAACGCACAACGGCCGATCCGACAGCCGGTTCCACCGTTCTGCTCGCCAGTTTCGCCGCGGCGATCATCGGCGGCAACTACCTCAAGGGGGGTCGCGGATCGATCGTCGGGACACTCATCGGCGCTGCATCACTCGGAATCTTGCAGGTAGCGCTGACCATCTCGGGCGTCCAAGTACCTATCCAGCAGATCTACATCGGTGTCATCTTGCTGCTCGCGGTGACCACCGACCCCACCAGTCTTCGTGCGGTTCGCGGAAGTCTTCGGACCTTCCGTCAAAGTCGCATGAAAACCCCGGACAGCTAGCGCTATCCGGACCCCTGCCACCTCCGGTGGCTGACCAGAAGAAACCAACGAAAAGAGGCAAGAAATGCGAAGGTCTCGCGTTACGTTCGCAGCCAGCGTGCTCGCTGCTGCGGCGCTTACTCTGGCCGCCTGCGGAGGGTCTGACGACTCCAGCAGTGCGGATTCAGGAAGCGACGACACTGCGTCGGAGGAAGTCGTCGAAGACGACGCTGCCGATGACGCGGCTGACGATGCTGCCGATGACGCAGCTGATGACACGGCAGCTGCCGATGCTGGCGGTGAAACCTACGAGGTTTACGCGCTGCTCCCCCAGGGCAACGACCAGCCGTACGGCACCACGTACCTACCCCCGATGGAAGCCAAGGCTGCTGAGCTTGGCATCAACCTGACCATCACCAACTCTGAGTACGACGCTGACAAGCAAGCCAGCGAGTGCGAGGTCGCGGTTGCTGCACAGCCCGACGGCATCATCCTGTGGCCGGCGGTGGCGGATTCCATTCGCCCGTGCCTCCAGGCTGCCAACGATGCCGGCATCCCGGTGTGGATCACCAACGCCGACGTCAATCCTGAGGACACCGACCTCACCTACGGCTACTCCGGTACCGACAGCTACGGCCAGGGTGCTGCTTCCGCCGAGATGTTCTGTGAGTTCGCTGATGGCAAGGAAATCGGAGCCATCCAGGTCAACGGCCTCACCGGTAACTCCGTGGCGACGCTCCGCGGAAACGGCTTCAGCGAGACTGTTGCTGAGCTGTGCCCGAACGTGACGATCCTCGCCGAGCAGCCCGGTAACTGGAACAAGGACGAGTCGCAGCTGGCTGCGTCCGAGATGCTCACCGCGAACCAGGGCAATGTCCAGGGCATCTACGCCGCTGACGACACCATGGTGGCGGGCGCCATCGACGCAGCCAAGGCTCAGGGCCTGGACGTCGACAGCTTGATCATCACGTCGATCGGCAACACCTTCCTCGGGAACCCGCTGGTGGCGTCCGGTGAGCTCGACGGCACCGTCTTCCAGTCGTCCTCATGGGACGGGGAGAACGCTGTTGTCGGTATCTACCGTGCGATGACCGGTGACACCAGCCTCGGTCGCGACGACGACGGCTCGGTGCTCTACATGCCGAACCCGGTTGTCACGATCGATAACTGGGATTCACCCGACGTAGCACCTGAGTGGTAAACCGCGACGTGCGGGAAACACCGCACACGTAGGACAGCCTGGTGGTTGTCCGGGTCTTCGGACCCGGGCAACCACCACCCCCTCACAAGACGTTCACCGCTGACCCATGGATTTTAGCAATCGATTGCATTTTCTCGGGGGTAGCACGTAAACTGAAACCGGACTGAGTCCTCCGAATGGGGCCAGAACGGGACAACAAAGGATTGCGAGAACTCGTCACCATGACTCTGACACCCGCCAGCGAATTCGCCCAAACGTCTATCGCCGCGCCTGGCATCATCGGCGTGGATTGGGAAGAACGAGTCGACTATGCACGCTTGCGGGATTACCGACTCGCCCGGGCACGCCAAGCCCTCGAGGCGAGCGACCTCGGTGCCCTCCTCGTTTTCGAGTCCTCAAACATTCGCTACGTCACCGCCACACACATCGGGACCTGGGGCCACAACAAGACCGAACGGTGGGCGCTGCTCACCCGCACCGGTGAGCCGTGGATCTGGGACTTCGGGTCGGCGGCCAAGAATCACCGGCTGTACTCGCCGTGGCTGAAGCCCGAGCAATCCAACGGTGGCAACAACGGTCTACAAGGCGCCATCGCCCCCACATCCGGGCTGCCTCAGGGCACCGCCCAACAGATCGCATCAATCCTGAAAGAAGAGGGCGTCGCGGGAATGCCGATCGGCGTCGACGTCATCGAGATGCCCATGCTGCGCGAGCTCGAGGCCGCAGGCATCACCGTCAACGACGGCCAGCAGGTCATGTTGAACGCCCGACAGATCAAGAACAAGGACGAGATCCTGCTCTTGAGCCAAGCGGCTTCCATGGTCGATGGTGTGTACCAGGACATTTCCGAAGCACTCAAGCCCGGTGTTCGCGAGAACGACATCGTGGCCCTCGCTACCCGCCGCCTGCTGGAGATGGGGTCGGAGCAGGTGGAGGCCATTAACTCCATCGCCGGTGAGCGTTGCTCACCGCACCCCCACGTCTTCTCCGACCGCCTCATCCGACCCGGCGATCAGGCGTACTTCGACATCATCCACGCCTTCAATGGCTACCGCACCTGCTACTACCGAACCTTCGCCGTTGGGCGCGCAACCAACGCCCACCGTGACGCGTACAAGAAGGCCCGCGAACTCATCGACTCGGCGATCGCCATGGTCAAGCCCGGTGTCACCACCGACCAGATCGCCGCTCTGTGGCCTACCGCCCAAGAATTCGGCTTCTCGTCCGAGATGGAAGCTTTCGGCCTGCAATTCGGGCACGGCCTCGGGCTCGGCCTACACGAGCGCCCTGTCATCAGCCGCCTGAACTCTTTGGAGAACCCCGTCGAGATCGAGCCGGGGATGGTTTTCGCCCTGGAGACGTACTGGCCAGCCAGCGACGGTCACTCTGCTGCACGCATCGAAGAAGAGTTGGTCGTCACCGACACGGGTGCGGAATTGCTGACGCTCTTCCCCGCCGAGGAACTCTTCGTTACGAACCCGTACTAAAGATTTCTGGATGGCGCACGAGTTCCTTTCTCGTTCGCCGAATGTGACCGAGAAGGTACAGCTCAGCGTCTTCGGTGTCGCGACGGTCCATCGCTTCCATCAGGAGTCGGTGTTCGGCGTTCACGATCTGGGCGCGCCCTGAACCAGTGAGCGACATGAAGGCTCGTCGGTAATGCTGTGTTGAATTCCACAGCCGGACTACGGACAGCATCAGATGTTCATCGGAACAACCGGTGTAGCTCGCCATATGGAATTCCCGATCCAGAATCAAAAACTCCGTGACATCCACTCCTTGCTCGATTCTGCGTTGAATGTCGGAGATTTCGGCCAGGTCCGCTGAACTCAGATTGGCCATACTTTCCGATAGCGCAAGCGGCTCGAGGCGTTCGCGCATTCGATACAACGTCTCGACTTCACCTGGATCGAGCAATGGAACTCGCGCACCCTTGTTCGGCTCAACCTGAACCAAGCCTTCGGCAGCCAATATGCGCAATGCTTCGCGCACAGGTAGACGACTTCCGCCGAGGCGTTCGGCGATGTCTTCCTGGCGCAAGCGCTGCCCCGGGGCGATCGAGCCATTAAGAATGTCATCGCGCAGCGCCTGCGCGATTCGCGAACTCGCAGCGGACTCCGCTGGCACGTCGGACATGGTCTAGGCGAAGCGCTCGGGATCGTGGTCGAAGGCTTTGCCGTTGGGATACGACACCAACTCGAACTGCATTCCCCACGGAGCAAGGAAATACACCCATCGTTGGCCCTCACTGGCGTTCTTGCTGACCGTGGGCTCCCCCAACACCGTGACGCCCTTGCTCTTCAAGTACTCAACCGCCGCATCGAGATCGTCGACATACAGGGCCACATGGTGCCCTCCGATGTCCGAATTCTTGGGGACCTGTGTCTGCTGATCTGGCGCCTCGTACTCGAAGACCTCGAAGACCGCTTGGCCGCCGAGCCGGAAGAAGTGAAGCCTGCGCATCACCGTCCGTGGGTGAACGTTCAGATGCTCGAGCATCCAGTCCGAATCTTCATGGACGAACGGACCCAAGGGATACATGTATTCGCATCCCAAAACGTTGACGAGGAAATCCTCCGCCTCCGCCAAATTGGGAACCGTGAAACCGATGTGGTCTAGGCGTCGTACACCAGGCAGGGCCATGGCTGTTCCTTCCGTCGCGTCCCCTAAGTATGGATCCAAAATAGCAATATTTCTCGTAAATTTTCGAAATTTAGGTTGTTATTGGATCCAATTCATGCCACCCTGCCTCTATGACTACGCGAGCCAACCTCTCCCCCGAGGCTCCTTGGATCCAAATTTCCACGACGGAAGACGATTGGGATGCGGCCGATCCCTCCCTACTCACCTCGATGCTTAGCCAGCTCGTTCTCATTCGGACCTTTGAAGAGGCGGCACTGGAACTGGCTGCGGAGGGAAACATCCACGGCCCGGCTCATTCCAGCATCGGTCAGGAGGGCGGCGCGGTTGGGTCGGTGTTGCCACTGACGAGTGCCGACACCGTCAATGGTTCCCATCGCGGCCATCATCAATTCATCGCCAAGGTCCTGGCTCACGTTGCGCCCCACGGCATCGATCCACGCGAAGAGTTCGCCGCGAACATCCATGACGTACTGCTCACCACCATGGCCGAGATCTGCGGGCTCGACCGGGGTTTCAGTCACGGACGCGGTGGCTCGATGCACCTGCAGTGGGAGGAAGCTGGCGCCATCGGCACGAACGCGATCGTCGGCGGTGGTGTTCCACTCGCAGCCGGTTCAGCCTGGGCTCACAAGCACGCCGACACAACGAATGTCGCGGTCACCTATTTCGGCGACGGCGCGGCCAATATCGGATCGACGCTCGAGACGTTCAATCTCGCCGCAGCCTGGGATCTGCCGTTGTGCTTCTTCGTTGAGAACAACCTGTATGCCGTCTCGACTCACGTCTCCGAGGTCACCGGAGAGTCGCGATTGTCCGCCCGCGGCCCGGGATTTGGCATGGCAAGTTGGAAAGTCGACGGCATGGACCCGCTCGCTGTGTACCTGACCATGCAGGACGCCCTCGAGCATATGCGCAGTGGACGAGGACCGGCCTTGATCGAAGCCGACGTCTATCGCTTCTTCCACCAGAACGGCCCCTTCCCCGGAAGCGCTTTCCGCTACCGGTCTAAGGAGGAAGAGGCTGAGTGGCGAGCGCGGGATCCGATAGATCAGGTTGCCCGTCACCTGGTCCGACGCGGCATCATGAACGACGAGCAGGTCCAGAATGTCACCGCCCGAGCCAAGGATCTGATGGCCGGGATTCTGGGCGAACTGACCGAAGCCGTTCCCGGCGGTAAACCGGACGAGCGCCGAATCAAGCAATCAGAGTGGCCCGACCCAGCCTTTGTGGACATCGGCGTTCGCGGGGATCTCAGCGAACTCGAGGGGCTGCGCTGGTCTGATCGTGAGGACTTCTCCGGGGAAACGGCCGAGGTCAAGTTCATCGACGCCGTAGCTGGGGTGATGAATCGTCGGATGGAAACCGACGATCGCATCGTCGTTCTAGGTGAGGACATCCACCGGCTCAATGGCGGGACGAATGGCGCTACCCGTGGACTGAAGGATCGCTTCCCCGACCGAATTCTGGGGACCCCGATCAGTGAGAACGCGTTCACGGGGCTCGGTGGCGGCATGGCGCTCGATGGTCGCTTTCGGCCGGTCATCGAGTTCATGTATGCGGACTTCATGTGGGTGGCCGCCGATCAGTTGTTCAACCAAATCGGTAAGGCCCGGCACATGTTCGGCGGAACCGGTGACGTACCCGTGGTCTTGCGCAGCAAAGTTGCCCAAGGAACCGGCTACGGCTCCCAACACTCGATGGACCCCGCCGGTGTCTTCGTCACCAATCCCGGCTGGCGAATCGTGGCGCCATCAAATCCCTTCGACTACGTGGGGCTGATGAACACCGCATTGGCCTGCAACGACCCCGTCGTCATTCTCGAGCACGTCGACCTCTACACCAGTTCCGGAATGGGTCCCGTCGAGGACTACGACTACTACCTGCCCGTCGGAAAAGCAGCTCTTCGTCGCTCCGGCGACGACGTCACCATCATCAGCTACCTCGCCATGACCAACTACGTGCTCCAGGCCCTCGACGAGGTCAACTCCGTCGACGCGGACGTCATCGACCTTCGCTGGCTTGATCGCGCCAGCATCGACTGGGACACCATCGGCGAGAGCATCAAAAAGACGAACAACGTCCTCATCGCAGAGCAGGGTGCCCTCGGGACTTCCTACGGAGGGTGGCTTGCCGACGAGATTCAGCGGCGCTTCTTCGACTGGCTTGATCAGCCCGTTCAACGCGTGACCGGAGGCGAGGCGTCCCCGAGCATCAGCAAGGTGCTCGAGCGCGCGGCGATTGCCCAGGATGGAGAAGTCGCCCACGCTCTCCGCGAGATGCTGGAGGTGACCCATGGCTGAGCTCCTTCGCATGCCCGAGGTGGCTGCCGGAGCCTCGAGCGCTGTCTTGTCCCAATGGCCGACAGGCGTCGGTGCGTCTTTTTCCACCGGCGACGTCATCGCGATCATCGAGACCGACAAGGCCGTGGTCGATGTCGAGGCGGAAGCGGATGGAACCCTCGTACATCTGATCGCCACAGAGGGACAAGAGGTCACCATCGGTGACCCCATCGCCTTGATCGCAGCTCCGGGAGAGGATGTGGGGGACGTCGACGCGGTGCTCGCCAGCCTCGGCGTCGACTCGAACTCGGACAGCAGCACGGATGCTGCTCCCCCGCCGGCTCCGGTTCCCGCGTCACCGGCCAACGATCCGACGCCCGTTTCCACGGTGCTTGCCGAAGCACCTGCCAAAGCACCTACCGCCGAGGTCACGTCAGAGGCCGCTGTTCCAAGCGGCCGGCTCTTCGTCAGTCCTATCGCCCGTCGACTCGCGAAAGAGGCAGGTATCGCGCTGACCGGAATTGCAGGGACCGGACCCAACGGCCGCATCCGACGTCGCGACGTCGAAGCGGCAATTTCCGGAGCGCCATCGGCTGCCCCTGCTTCCCCGGCACCCGCTATCAGCAGTGCACCGGCCTCAGGTTTCGTGGATATCCCCCATTCGCGGCTGCGTCGCGCCATCGCCAATCGGCTTGTCGAGAGCAAGACGACGGCGCCACACTTCTACCTGCGGGGCTCAGCACAGGTCGACCGCCTCATGGCTCTCCGAGCCGAGATCAACGACGGCGAAGACGTTCGCGTCTCTGTCAACGATCTGGTGATCAAGGCGGTGGCCGCCGCGATGGTTCGAGTTCCGGCGATGAACGTGATCTGGACAGCCGACGCCATTCGACAGTTCCACACCGTCGACATGGCGGTAGCCATCGCTACTGAGTCCGGGTTGGTGACGCCGGTACTACGCAACGTTGAAGACATGTCGGTTCGCCATATCGCCGCAACCACCAAGGACTTTGCCGAGCGGGCACGCGCCGGAGGTCTGAAGCAGGCGGAACTCGAAGGGGGATCGACATCGGTCACCAACCTCGGAATGTTCGGTACCGAGGACTTCGACGCCATCATCAATCCGCCGCACGCATCAATACTGGCGGTCGGCGCAGCTAAGGAACAACCCATCGTGGCCGATGGACACATCACCGTGGGCTCGGTGATGAAGGTGTCGCTTTCCGTCGACCACCGACCTGTCGACGGGGCGACCGCGGCTGAGTGGATGCGAGAGTTCGTATCACTCCTCGAGAATCCGGCAAAGATTCTCGCTTAACTGCTCGCCCAGTACTCCGCGCTCGACTTGGACGATGTCAGCGCGCTGGCATCCTCGAACCCCGGCGCCATCGATGCTGCGGTTCCGGCCAGGTACTGATGATGGTCAATGCCCAACAGTCGTATCCAACTTTGTTGGCCGAAGGTGAGACCAATGAAACACCCGAGTTCGACGATTTGCTCCTCAGTGAAGAAGCGTGAGAGCTCATCCCACATGTGGTCCTGATCGACGCTCGCCGGGCCCCACGCAATCGCCTGCGCGTAACGAAGAGCGGCCTTCTGTTCATCGGTATAGGTGCTAGACGACTCGAAATTCAGTAGATCGTCGTACTGCATTTCTTGAAGACCTTGCTCGGCCGCCTTCTCACTTCGCTGGTTTCCACAGAATTCGCAGGTCACCGTGCGAGATATGTAGACCCGGCACAGTTCCTTGAGCGCGTGATCCATAACACCTTCGCGAAAGATCTTTTGCCAGGAGTCGGCAAAAAACCAGAAGGAGCGTTCCGAGTGCGCACGGACCGCAGAGGATTCAGGACGCGGCGTTCCATGTTCGGCGCAACGCTGTAACTCCCCCTGCATGTCCGAGTTGAGGGTCTCGTAGGGGACATATGAGATGCGCTGCACCATGGCCGTCCTTTCTGTTGGCTGTCGACAGCGACAATCATGACCCACGGGACTACGCTTGTGCAATCGATTGTTGTCACATGAGTGGGAGATCACGTGGGACAGACCGTGACACTCACCGTGAACGGTGAGCCTCGGGAATTCACCGCGGACCCCAACACCCCTCTTCTGTGGGCCTTGCGGGACACCTGGGGGCTCATCGGCACCCGGTTCGGGTGCGGAGCAGGCTCCTGTGGGGCATGCACGGTCTGGGTAGACGACGTGCCGGTGCATTCCTGCGATACCCCCGTGTGGTCGGTGGAAGGCAAGGCAGTCACCACCATCGAAGGCCTAACCAACGCCGGCCCACACCCCGTGCAGAACGCGGTCCTCACCCGTCAGGCCGGGCAATGCGGATTCTGCTTGTCCGGCATTCTCATGCGGGCAGCGGCGCTTGTGGATGCTGCCCGCAAAGACGGCGCACCCCTCGAACCCGACACCGTCCGCCAGGAACTAGACGGTCATCTCTGCCGCTGCGGTGTGCACAATCGAATCGTCCGCGCCGTCGTCGAGGCATCGGACGGCTGAGATGGAGAGCCCCTCCCTCGCCAACAACCCTCGCCTGTCCACCTGGCTTGATTTCTCTCAACCGGGTGAGGTGCACCTGCACATGGGCAAGTCAGAGTTGGGGCAGGGAATCGACACGGCCGTCGCCCAAATCCTCGCGGACATTTTGGGAGTGGCCGTCGACCAGGTGATCGTGCACGCGCCCGACACCGTGGGTGGTCCCGATGAGAATTTCACCGCCGGAAGCTTGTCGATTCCCCATTCGGGGTCTGCCATTGCCTCAGCCGCGGCCCACGCGCGGGCCCTATTTCGAGACCGCGCGAGCGAAGTTCTGGGTAGCGCAGACATCGAACCCGTGGACGGTGTGTTTTCTGCCAACGGGACAGCCCTGTCGTACTGGGATCTTTCACCCGAGGTGGACCTGAGCGTTGACGTTGACGTCGACGTACCGCTCCCCCCAGGTGCCGGAACGATCGGCGCATCAACGCCACGGGTCGATCTCCGAGGCAAGGTTCACGGAGAAGTCAGCTACCTGCATGACATGCGTCTTCCGGGAATGGTCTTCGGGAGGACCATCCGTCCAGCCTTTCGTGGCGCCAACCTCGCATCCGTCGACGAAGAAGCCGTACGCATGCAACCAGGGGTCCTGACAACCGTTCGCGATGGGAACTTTCTCGGAGTCATCGCCGGGACAGAAATTGATGTCCTGCGGGCACAGACAGCTCTCACTGTGTCCGCGACGTGGGATGGGAATCCTCACCCATGGAGCGATGCGGGCGTTTCAGAATTCCTTATGACGGTCGCTACCGACGACGTGGTTCTCGCAGAAGCAAATGTCAATGACGCAGCAACGTTTACCGCCCAATACTCCCGTCCCTTCTTGGCACACGCGTCTATCGGTACCGCCTGCGCCGTCGCTGTATGGAGCGAGGACATGGGGCGTCTTGAGGTGTGGAGTCACACCCAGGGTGTCTATCCACTGCGCAACGATCTTGCCCGGGCTTTTGACTGCCCCCCGGATGCTGTTCATGTTCACCACGTTCAAGGGGCTGGTTGCTACGGACACAATCCTGCCGACGACGTCGCCTTCGACGCCGCGCAATTGGCTCGCGCCGTGCCAGGTCTCCCCGTGCACGTCACGTGGTCGCGAGAGGACGAGCTCGGCTGGGGGCCGTTCGGTCCGGCGATGGTGGTACGCATTTCCAGCACCACCGATGAATCTGGGCTGATCACCGACTGGTCCTGGGATGGCTACGGCAATGGACACTCGTCTCGACCCAACACCTTGCCAACGCCGTCGCTTCTCGGGTACTCCGAATTGACTCGCTCTCCTGCCATTCCTGCGTCAGAGGACCCGCCCCCCGCCGCAGGTGCCGGGATCGGCCGGAACGCAGTTCCCGGGTATGACATCCCCGCTATCCGAGCGGTTGCTCACCGAGCACTCGAGATGCCGGTGAGGGCGTCTGCTTTGCGGTCGCTCGGTGCCCATATGAACGTCTTCGCCATCGAATCGCATATAGACGACCTGGCGCGCCAATTCGACATGGATCCGGTGGAGTACCGACTGCGTCATCTATCGGAACCGCGAGCTCGTGCCGTGGTGGAATCTGCCGCAACCGCTGCGGATTGGGGATCGAGCATCCCCACCGATCGGGGTCGCGGAATCGGATTTGCTCGCTACAAGGGTCTCGGCGCATGGTGCGCTGTCGTCGCCGACGTCGAGGCCGTCGAGGAAGTCCGCGTCACCGGCTTGTGGATCGCCGTGGACTGCGGTCGGGTGATCAACCCGGACGGGGTGGAGAACCAGATCGAGGGTGGAGCGATACAAGCGATGAGTTGGACGTTGCGCGAGCGAGTTCGATTCGATGCCGGTGCGGTGAGCAGTAATACGTGGGAGGACTACCCCATCGTCCGCTTTGTCGACACACCTCCTGTGCATGTGTTTCTCATCGACCAACCTCGGGAGAAGTGGCTTGGCGCCGGGGAAGCATCCATGGGGCCAACCGCAGCGGCCCTCGGTAATGCCATCACGAACGCGCTGGGCATCCGCGTCCGGGATCTACCCATCACTGCCGACGCCATCGTCGCAGCGATGGATGACTGAACACCTAGCCCGGGAACTCCAGTCCTAGATCCCGCATCATCACCATGGCAGCGTTACGACCCGGGGAGCCGGTGATCGATCCACCAGGGTGGGTGGTTCCCCCAGTTTGATACAGGCCCGGGATCGGCATGGTGTGGGACGCCCAGCCTGCAGCGGGACGAAGCGGTCCGCTGTAGGGCACTCCCTTGTCTCCACCATGGGCGCACCCATTGATCATGTGTGGATTCCACCGCTCGATGTCGACAGGGCTCTTCGCGATGCGCGCCTCGATATGTTCCGCCGTGACGTTCGGTACCGCTGTCGACACGTACTCGACCATCGCGTCGGCGTGACGTTCTTTCGCATCATCCCAGTTGTCGTATCCGTACGGGGCGACATGAGATGCGGGCACCAATATCTTCACGGTCTGCTTGCCGGCCGGGGCACGCGAGGGATCCACGATGCTCGGTGTTGCGACCAGCGTCCATGCTGATCCCTCCACAGGCTGTCGATCGCGAATTGCCCGTACTTGTGACACAACCTCATGCGGCCACAGGGCCAAACCACTGCTGACCGCCGTGTCTTCCGGCTTCTTGCCGGCAAAGGTCGGCACCTGATCCATCACCAGGAAAGCGGCGAACAGTGGAATGCCTATGTCATACGTCTCCACCCCGTAGGTGAAGGAATCACCCCAGGCATCAGCGGGTGCCATATCGATGAGATGTTTGACATGAATCGTGGACAACACGGCATCCTTTGCGAGGAACTGACGGCCTTGAGTGTCTTCGATGCCCACGCACCGATCACCCTCAAGCAGAAGTCTCTGCACAGTGGTGTCGCAATGGATCTCTCCACCGTGCTCTGTGATCACCGACACGAGCGCATCCGTAAGTTTTCCTGATCCGCCCACCGGGATAGTCCAACTTCGTTGCTGACGCCCACCCATGATTGAGTACGGCAGGACGCCTGACCCCGGCAAGTCGACTGAGCCGAATGTCTGGCATGCCTCCCACAGCAGAAATGCCTGAATGTGTTCCTCGGTGAACTCGTGCATGATCACGTCAACAGCACTCATTGCTCGACGACGACGCCACACTCCCCCATTGGGCAATTCATCGAGGAGGGCATCTAGCGGCGGGCCCCAACCGATCGGAGTGTTGTTGGCCTTGCCGAAGGCCACCTTCGCGCGCTCCCAATCCTGAAGGAAGTCGAGGTAGTAATCGGCGTCACGTTGACTGAAGCGAGCAAACTCCGCGTGGGTCTTCTCGGGATCGACGTACATCGCGACCTGCTCCCCATCCGGCATCGCGACGCGAGCGACGGGATCCGGGTCGACGTACTCGAGTCCGTACTTCGAGACCAACCCAAGGGTGTCATCCTTAATGACCGGATTGAACTGGATGATGGTGTGACCTGTTGAGCACGAGTCCATGAAGAACCCCGGCAAATATTCCTCGGTCGCCACCCCACCGCCAGGAATTGGTCGGGTGTCAACAACGAGGACGCTCTTGCCCGCCCGTGCAAGGTACGCCGCGGTGATCAGGGCGTTATGCCCCGCACCCGCAACGACAATGTCGGCTTCCAGCGTCTGTGTCATGCAATCGATTGTATTCACTCATGCTGGTCTCGGTGGCCGAATGCAGAGGCGGGGTCCACCGATGGTGGACCCCGCCTCTCAACTCCCGCTGATTACTCCTTACCGAAGTACTTGTACTGGGGTCCTCGCCACAGCGGGTTGACGGTGAAGTCCTGCAGCCACGTGCGGTACGGGAATGCCAGGCCTTCTTGCGCGGCGTACACCCACATCGGATCTTCGTACAGCAGCTGCTGCAGTTCCGAGTAGATGGCTTGCCGCTCCTCGGGATCGACGGTTCCCTTTCCAGCGTCGATCAGTTCGGCGATGCGGTCCGGGTCCTCGTAGGCATCCCGCATGCCGTGCTTGCTACCCCAGTCACCATCCGGATGCTGGTGTGGATCGAAGAACTGATGCGGATCCGCACCTGGATCGGCGTTCTTCACCCACAGAGCGAACGGAACGGGATCTGCACCGAGGTTTTCGTCAAACTGCGTTTCCGCCTGATTGACGACGTTGACCTTGAACTTCGGATTCAGTTTCTCAATTCCGTCCTTCATCAACAACGCCACGCCCTCAAACTCCGGCTCACCAGACTGAACGAGTACCGACACCTCGAAGCCGGAATCCCAGTATTCGGTCTGCTCCAGGAGTTCCGTTGCCTTCTCGGGGTCATATTCATAGATCGGGGCGTTCTCGTCGTACCCAAACACACCCTGTGGGATGTAGGCGGTGTAGCGCGCTCCATATCCATCAAGGAAAGAGTTGATGTACGTGTCGTAGTCAAACGCGTAGTTGAACGCTTGACGGATCTTCTTATCGGCGAAGAAGTCCGAGGGGATCGTGTCACTCGAAGGCAGGTCGTCGGAGCGCATATTGAACCCGAGGTGAATGGGCTCCAACAGAAGACCGCCTTCGAAGATCGCGATTCCCTCGTTCTCTCGAACATCGCTCACATTGGAAGGTGAAATGTCAATGATGTCCGCGTCACCAGCCTGCAGAGCAAGAACGCGAGAGCTCTCCTCCGGAGTGATGTCCCAGCGGACGCCAGCGCGCGCGGGGTCTCCCCAGTAGTCGTCGTTCACATCCATCGTGAGCGACTCGCCGCGCTTCCACTCGCCGAACGTGTACGGACCGGTACCAACCATGTTGGTATCCATCCACTCGTTCGGGGTATCAGCTTCCACGCCGCCGTTGGCCTCGACGGACTCCGAGCTGACGATTGAGGCAACCGGGTTGTTCACCACCGAATACAGGAATGATGCGTCCGGCTCAATGAGCGTTACCTCGAACGTGTAGTCATCCACAGCAGTCATGGATTCGACCGAGTCCACGAGGGCCGCTGCCTGGCCTTCGGGAAGATTCATCGTCATGGCTCGTTCCCAGGAGTAGACGACGTCCTCCGCTGTGAACTCCGATCCATCGTGGAAGGTGACGCCCTCCCGAAGTGGGAACGTGTAGGTGAGACGGTCGTCGCTCACCAAACCGTTCTCCTGAGTGGGAACCTCAGTCGCCAGGCTCGGTAGAAGGTCGGGGCCATCGGGACCAACTTCGAGAAGTCGTTCGTAGACGTTGTCGATGAACGCCTCACCCTTTTCACCCTGCTCCGCACGGGCCGGATCCAAGGTGGCAGGTTCACCATTCTGGGCATGAACAATGACACCAGCGTTACGGATCTCACTCGTGGCCGCGCTGTCGTCTCCGCCTGACTCCGTCTCCTGGGAATCAGACGATCCACCACACGCGGCCACAACCATGGCGACGGCTGCACTTCCCGCCATCACTCCGAGCGATCGGCGCCAGGCACCGCCGCCTCTTTGACCTACCATCATTCATACCTTCTTTCCGTTAGCGGCGCAGTTCGACGCCTAATTGTTCCACCAATTTCCCGACTGGGCATGCACGCACGCACTCATTCGTCCGGGTTCGATTACCTCGAGGGTGATGTCGTCAACCTCCGGTAAGTTCACTCTCAACTCCTTGCCTTCCCGGCGAACATCAATCTCGACATTCCCAACAGTGCCCCGGAGGTCGGTCACCTCTTCTGCCAAGGCCCGCGAAGCATCATCATCCGTCAAGCGAATAAGCGCGCTGAATTCACTCGAGCGCTCCACTGCCTCAATTCCCTCGAAGGACGCAGGTGACGACACTTCGAGCTGTTCGAGAACATCGTCCACACGCCAACCGCACGTGCTCACTGCGACTGGACACCGCGGGTGAAGCCGGCACCCCGTTGGTGGATCAATGGGGTTGGGCACTGACCCCGTCAGTCGTCGATGGCCATCCGCAACGGAGTCTCCGGTCAGCGACGGATTGGAGTCGCGCAACACCTCGGTGTACGGATGGAAAGGATTATCGAAAACTTCTCGTGTTGGACCTTGTTCCACCAGCCTCCCCAGGTACATGACGGCGATCTCGTCCGACATGTGTTCGACCACGCCAAGGTCGTGAGTGATGAAGAGATACGTCAACTCGAATTCGTGCTGGAGCGAGACGAGCAGATTCAAAATCTGAGCCTGCACGGAAACGTCGAGAGCACTCGTCGGCTCATCCAAGATGATGAATTCCGGATTCAACGCAAGAGCACGGGCGATAGAAATGCGCTGCCGCTGACCCCCGGAGAACTGGTGCGGGTAACGAAGCAGGTGCTGTGGGCCAAGACCGACTCGCTCGAGCAACTCGAGAACCTGCTGATTGAGATTCTCTCCCGAGGCTTCGTTGTACACCCGGAGCGGGCGACCGACGATGTCACGAACCAGTTGCCGAGGGTTGAGTGATGAGAAGGCATCCTGAAACACGACCTGACAATTCCGACGATAGCGCCGCTGGAACTCCCGAGACATGGAACCGAGTCGATGCTGACCTTGGAGCCGTTGCCATGCTTCTCTGTCCTCGCCAGACATGGATTTCGGGTCCCTGCCACGTAAGCGATCGACATCCTCTGCGTCAGAGGGGTCAAGATCAAACCACAAATCACCTGAGGTTGGGCTTTCCAAGCCCGCGATCACCTTGCCTAGCGTTGTCTTCCCGCACCCAGATTCACCAACGAGACCGACCGTCGATCCCCGGGGAATTGTCAGCGATACACCGTCGACGGCTTTGACATGCGAGGTCACTCTTTGCAGGACACCCTCTTTGACCGGATAGTGCACGGCGACATCCCGCAAGGTAATGAGGCTTCGTCGGCTCGCGACGGCTCCTGGGACGTGCACGTCGTCGCTGATCGTCATGTGGTCACCTCCGCACTCGCATACTGCTGAGGCATGTCCCCCGGCGCTGCTCCAACGGCCGCTGCCGATTCGAAGCGAAGACACGAAACCAGGCGATCGGGCAGAGGATGTGACTCTCCGGGTATGTGCGTTGTGCAAGCCTTCCCCGCCCACGCACACCTACTCACGAAGTGGCACTGACGTGGCGCATCAATCAAGACAGGGACTGTCCCGGGAATGGCTGCCAACTCTCCCCGCTTCGTTTCAGCTCGAGGAATCGCGTTCATGAGCCCCTGGGTGTACGGATGCAAGGGAGCACTCAGGACATCCCGACAGTCGCCGATCTCCGCGATACGCCCTGCGTACATGACCGCCAGTCGATCGGCTATTTGTCGGACGAGCGAGAGATCGTGGGTGATGTACAAGATCGCAGTGCCCTTGCGTTCCTGCAATTCCGACAGCAGATCGAGGATTCGAGCTTGAATGGTCACATCGAGGGCAGTCGTAGGTTCATCCGCGATGAGCAGATCCGGATCACACGCAAGCGCCTGGGCAATCATGACGCGTTGTTTCATTCCACCGGAGAGCTCGTGCGGGTAGGACGTCATCACTTTTCTTGGATTAGGTACGCCCGTGTCGGCGAGCGCCTGCAGTACCCGTTCGTCCAGAGCTTCGGTCAGACGTTTGGTCGCTGACGGGTGAGTGAACCGGTAAGCCGTGCGTCGCACGAGGCCACCACGGTGCCGGAGATAACGAGATGCACCGCGACTACGGGTGCCGAGACCTGCACTCTCGAATACGGATGCTTCTCGGTGCTCAGCGAAAACTTCGCCCAGTTGCCGCCCGATAGTTAGAGCAGGATTCAGCGCCTTGGACGGGTCCTGGAACACCATCGCAATTCGATCCCCGCGCAGCGCACGCACCTGATGCTCCGATGCTTCGAGAACGTCCAACGGCTCGCTTTCTTCGATCCCTTGGAAGTAGATCGAGCCTGCCGAGTAGATCCCCGGTGGCTGGGGAACAAGCCGGAGAATGGATCGAGCGGTCACGCTCTTGCCACATCCCGTCTCTCCTGCAAGAGCCAGAGTCTCGCCGCGTTTAATGGAGAAGGA
>Ga0255780_10001505_pt1 | contig 21589 bp, 23 predicted proteins | sample 071ome_32_FD_179978 | JGI IMG/M metagenome (GOLD analysis project Ga0255780, IMG submission 179978) | Coastal salt marsh microbial communities from the Groves Creek Marsh, Skidaway Island, Georgia - 071405AT metaG (version 2) | ecosystem: Environmental > Aquatic > Marine > Intertidal zone >... | reverse complement strand
TGTTCTCGCTGCCGCAGCGTTCCTGACGCTGCTCGCCACGCTCGTCTACATCCGATCCGCTCGTCTCCGTTTCCGGGTGGTGCGCCTCATCGATGCCGATGTGAACCGCGATGTGGAAGCCCACTCGCTGGCGTTCTCGGCCTACCGGAAGGAAGCCCACTCGGCGATCGTCTACGGCCTCCTCACCGCGGTGCTGGGGTCGGCTGCTGTCATCGACAACCCCGACGTGATCGTCGGGTTTGCAGTGCTGGCCGCTCCTGCCGTCGCCTCGCTGTGGTGGGCGCGTCTGTCGGTCCGCGAGGCCCGCATGGCCCGCAACCGTTGGGATATCGAGCGCCGTGCCGGTGAAGCCCTTGAGCAGGAACAGCTCGCCCCGAAGGCCTGGGCGGCTCGCCTCGCTCCCGAAGAGGTGCCGGACTTCTCTGGTTTCGAGATTGGGCGCGTCTACCAGGCTGGCTCGGGTCTGATGGCGGGTGACTTCTTCGACGTGCACCGTGTCGGCCCGACCCGTGTTGCGGCTGTCATCGGCGATGTCGCCGGTCACGGCATCGAGTCGTCGATCACCGCCTTCCAGGCCAAGTACCTGCTCCGGGTCTTCCTGCGTCAGTTCCGCGATCCGGCCCAGGCGTTCGAGGAGCTCAACGAGCAGCTCGCCGCCGGCGACCGGCACGAGGAGTTCATCTCGGCGGCTGTGGTCGTGTTCGACACCGAGGCTGGCACCTTGCGCTACGCATCGGCCGGACATCCGCCGTTCTTCTTGTTCCAGGAGGACGGCGTGCTTCCCTTGCGTTCCACCGGCCCGCTGCTAATGCTCGATCCGAAGGCGTCGTACTTCTCCCGAGAGATTCCGATGGAGTCCGGCGATCTGGTCGTGATGTACACCGACGGTCTGGCCGAGGCCCGCGCCGGCGGCTCGCTCTTTGGCGAAGACCGCATCATCAAGGCGGCCGAACGGGAGCTTGCCGCACCGCCCGATGTGCTCTGCAAGGCCTTGCTCGATGCTGCCAAGGATCATGCCGGCGGCGTCATCGACGACGACACCGCCATCATGGCGATTCGTCGCGACTGATACCGGCGTCGGAGATCGCATTCAGCTCGGTGTGGTGGCCGCTGACGGGCTCGAGGCCTCTAACCTCACCGTCGTGCCTTGGTGCGAGTCGTGCGACCGTTACTTCACCCCAACCTCGGTCGAGACCGAAGGCGCTTGCCCGACCTGCGGCGACCAGCTCGAGTCGGCCCCGGACACCGACCACGCCCCACCGAAGACGCCGTGGCACTTCTGGGCGGGAGTGGTCGCTGCGGGTGGGTATTTGATCTGGCGGGCATTCGAGGGCGTGCTCTCCATCTTTTGATGCGCTAAACGTCGCCTGCGCGGAGCGGCTGATGCCGAGCGCAGGGTCTGCAGGTGGGAGCAACGCCAGCCGTCCGGTACGATCCACCCCTCACACGGGCTGTGGCGCAGCTTGGTTAGCGCGTCGGTCTGGGGGACCGAAGGTCGGAGGTTCAAATCCTCTCAGCCCGACCCCTGAGAATCCCTGCTTCGGCGGGGATTCTCGCCGTTTTGGGGTGGGTTGATCGAGCGAGGCGATGAGCTGTAGGCCGTCGCATCCAGTCGTGCGGCTACGTTGTGGCGATGAAGCGATTCTTGATGTGTCTTTCGGTTGCCGTGGCGGCTGCTGGCTGCGGTGGCGACTCCTCCGACGAACTTGAGGCTGCACTCGAGCGGATCGAGGAGCTTGAGGCGGCTCAGCAAGACGATGCAGAGACGCCATCAACGCAGCCGACGCCCACGGCGTCGCCAGCCACTTCTTCGACCACGACTGCGCCGCCGACCACGACGACTTCGGCGCCGACCACCACGACCTCCACCACGACCACAGTGCCCGTCTGTGACGCTTCGTGGTCCGCCGCACCTGATGTCACATCGGGCTGGCCATCGGCTGCGTTCAGCGCCCCCGGGCGTTCGCTGCAGGAAGAGGTCAGGATCGGAACACATCCGGGCTATGACCGCTTTCTCATTGAGTTCGAGGAGGACGGACGAACCCCGAATGGGTGGAGCGTCAGCTGGATCTCCGGGTCGCCAATCCATGACGGATCCGGTGAGCCGGTCGACATGGAAGGCGATGAGTTCCTTGAAGTTCGCTATCTCGGTTCGGCTGGGTCGGTGACCTACCCCGAGGTCTGGTACGACGGCCCACAGGAATTCTTCGGCAGCGCCATTGGCGCCGGCAACCTCGTCGAGGCGGAGATGGCGGGGGACTACGAGGGCTATGTGACCTGGTACGTATCCGCCGAAACGGCACGCCCGTTCAACGTCTTCACGCTGACGGGTCCGCCCCGTCTGGTCGTCGACATCTGCCACTAGGGGCGGCGGGCCGCATCGCGGCATCGTCAGTGCTTCCGCCGTCAGCCCTGAGCCCTAGGCTCCCCACCATGACTCCTGAGGAGTTCCGCGCTGCCGCCCACGAACTGATCGACTGGCTGGTCGACCGTCGTGTTGCGATCGAAGATCGTCCCGTGCGCCCGCCCGTAGAGCCGGGCGACATCCGACGAGCCTTGCCCACGCAACCGCCGCAGGGTGGAGATTCGGCGAGTGGACTGATCGCCGATCTCGAATTGATCATCGCTCCGGGCATCACCGAAGTGCAGCATCCGATGCACTTCGGCTGGTTCCCGTCGAACGCCAGCCTTTCGTCGATCCTGGGCGACTTCGCATCGTCGGGCCTCGCCTCGCTGGGCATCTCTTGGGAGTCATCGCCGAGCCTTACCGAGGTTGAAGAAGTCGTGGTTGACTGGCTCCGAGAGCTGACCGGACTCAGCGATGCGTGGTCTGGTGTCATCCAAGACACGGCGTCGACCGCCTGTCTCGTCGCCATGTTGGCGGCCCGTGAGCGGGCCACCGACCACGCCCAGGCCGGGGGCGGGGTGCTCAGCTTCGGCAAGCGGCTCCACGTCTACACCACCAGCGAAGCCCATTCGTCGGTGCGAAAGGGCGCCCTGCTTGCGGGTTTCGCGGCCGACGACATCCGGGTGATCGAGGTCGATCCGGTGAGTCGAGACATGCGAGCCGATGCGTTGGCCGAGACCATGGCCGCCGACGTCGCTGCCGGTGGTGTGCCGGCGATTGTGGTCGCGTCGCTCGGGTCGACTGCTGTGACGGCGTTCGATCCCTTGCCCGCAATCGTCGACATCGCTCGTCGCCACGGAGCGTGGGTGCACGCCGACGCCGCAATGGCTGGCTCGGCGATGCTTCTTCCCGAATACCGCCATCTCTTCTCGGGAATCGAAGACGCCGACTCCATCTCGTGGAACCCCCACAAATGGATGGGCACGATCCTCGATACGTCGCTGTTGTACCTGCGAGACCCCGAGCACCTGATCCGGGTGATGTCGACCAACCCGAGTTATCTCCAGTCGACCGCCGGTGGGGAGGCCACCCAGTACCGCGACTGGGGGATCCCGCTCGGGCGCCGCTTCCGAGCGCTCAAGCTCTGGTACCAACTCCGACTCGATGGCCCGGAGGCGATCCGTCAGCGACTCCGGCGCGACCTCGACAACGCTCAATGGTTCGCCGAACGCATCGCCGAGAAGCCGGGCTGGGAGGTCGTGGCGCCGGTGCGGCTCCAGACCGTGTGTGTGCGCCACACGCCCGCGGAACTCGAGGGTGATGCGGCAGCGATCAGCGATCACAATCAGCGTTGGGTCCGTGAGCTCAACGTGTCGGGCGCCGCTTTCCTGTCCCCGTCGCTGCTCGATGGTGGATGGATGGCGAGGGTGTCGATCGGCGTGGAGTCGACCGAACGACCACATCTCGAACGGCTACTCGACCTGATGGACGAACACACTCGTATCAAGTAGCCGCACCGCAGACGGGTTCAGTACCCGTCGGTCAGTGGTCCGTCGAGACCAGGGCGGTCCGCCGCCACATGAGACGGCGCCAGCCCCAACTCGACCAGTCGATCGGGCCAGGCCGAATCGCCGATGTTCGCTGCGGTGGCTTGGGCGAGGGCATCAGCGGTGTGAATGCCGTAGCCGCCTTGGCCGACCAGCCAGTAAAAGCCGTCGACGGTCGGGTCGAAGCCACTGACGGGTGTGCGATCCGAGGTGAAGGTGCGCAGGCCAGCCCACGTCGAGCGGACGTGACGCACCTCGAGGGTTGTGAACGCTGCAAGGTTGTGAAGCCCGAGCGCGACATCGTGTTCTTCGGGCTTTGCATCGCACGGTTCCGACGGCGTCTCGTCGGCCGGTGAAACGAGCAAACCGCCCGGCTCCGGTTTGCAGTACCCGATCATGCCGCTGCGGTCGTCAGGCTGGAACGCAGTGATCGGCCAGCGACGGACCTCGTCGGCGTCGAAGTGCTCGGGGATTGCAGCGATCGCAATGGTGCGGCGCAACGGATGCAGACCGAGAGGTTGCGCGCCCGCAAGTTGACCGATCCGGTCGCCCCATGCTCCTGCGGCATTCACCACGACCGGCGCTGAGAGCCTGTGCTCGCCGGCTTCGACCCGCCACGTACCGTTTGCGCGTTCAAGTGAACGCACCGGAGCCGATGTGTGGATCATGCCCTCCGCGGCGCGAAAGCGCTGGACATAGTTCTGGTGGTAGCCGGCGACGTCGATGTCCTTGGAGTCGGGTTCCCACAACGCCCCGGCGATCTCGGGCCGCAGGATCGGCAGGATTTCCCGTGCCTGGTCGCCATCGAGGTACTCGGTTGTCGGGACGAGCGCCTTGGCGTGCTCAACCTGGGCCTTGAGTGCTTCTACGCGCGGTTCGCGCCCGACCATGAGCTCCGGTCTGGGGCCGAGGAAGGGGAGCAGTGATGCTTTCGACGCAAGGGTGAGCTTGCGTACTTCGTCGTTGCCGTAATTCTCGAGGTACTGCGCGGCCGATCGTCCGGTCGTGTGGAATGCCAAGGTCGCCTCGGCCTCGACCAGCACGACCGATGCTCCCTGTTCGGCGAGTCGGGCAGCGGCGGACACGCCGGCGATCCCACCCCCGATGACGACGACGTCACAGCTCCTCATGGCCAGCACCCTAGAGCGGGAGTACCATCACGTCATGGCCGTCACCGATGCGAATCCCGACAGTTTCCGCCGCATGGACGAGTCCACTGCCGAGCAGTGGGCCCACATCGGCGCTCGGACCTTCGAGAACCAGGGTCGGGTCGCCGACCGGATGATCATGCTGCTCGAGTCGCTCGCCGAGATTAGCGATGGCTTCATCACCGACCAGCTCACCCACTGCCTGCAGACGGCGACGATGGCCGAGAAGGCAGGCGCCGACGACGAGATGATCTTCGGTGCGCTCATGCACGACGTCGGCAAGGCGGTCTCGGTGCCCAACCACGGCGCCATCTCGGCGGAGATGATCAAGCCCTACGTGCGCGACGACGTCTACAAGGCGATCCTCAATCACCAGGACTTCCAGGGGAAGCACTACTACGGCCACTTCGGTGCCCCCACCGATCTGCGCTACACGAAGTACGACCAGAGCGAGTCGTGGTGGGCGCTGTGCGCCGAGTTCACCGACGACTGGGATCAGCAGGCCTTCGACCCCGACGCCGAGACGTACCCGCTCGAACACTTCGAGCCCCTGATCCGCAAGGTCACCGCCACGACCAAGCAGGCCCTCGGCGACTGAGAGACGCAGCGCCGTACGGCGTGACGCCTAGTGCGGCGTAAGGCCGCCGTCGGCGATCAGCGCCTGGCCGGTGATGAAACTGCCGGCGTCGGAGCACAGCAGCAGCGCCGGGCCGACCATCTCGTCGGGGTCGGCGCCGCGCCGCATGAACGCCGCCTGCTGCATCGACTCGACGGCTTCGGGCGGGTTGTTCATCACCATGTCGGTCATGACCGTGCCGGGAGCCAAGGCGTTGACCCGGATGCCGCTCGGGGCAAACGCGGCGGCCATCGACCGGGTGAGCCCCAGAAGGCCGGCCTTGCCGGCGGAATACATGGCGCCGTGCGGATTGAACAGGAACGCCGCCGCCGAGATGATGTTGAGCACCGCCGCATTGCCGGACGCCTCAAGATGGGGCAGCGCCCGTTCGACGAGGAACGCCGGCCCCCGCAGGTTCGTGTCGAGTGACTTGCTCCACGCCTCCTCGGTCAGATGACCGAGCGGCAAGGCCAGCGCGTTGGCGGCGCCGTTGACGACGATGTCGATGCGGCCGAAGGCGGCGACCGTCTCATCGACCAGAGCCGAGATCGAATCGAGATCGCCCATGTGCGTGGGAACGCCGATCGCCTCGATTCCCATCTCGGCGAGGTGCGCGACCATGGCGTCGCAGGCGTCGGCCTTGCGGCTCGCCACCGCGATCTTGGCTCCGGCGACTCCGAACCCCTCGGCGATCGCCTTGCCGATGCCGCGGGTGCCGCCGGTGATGATGGCGACCCGACCGGTCAGGTCGTGGAGGCTGTCGAGTTTTTCGCGATCCATGGTGTGGTCCTCGTGGGTGTGTGCGTCAGCTGGTGGTGGAGCCGCCGTTGACGGCGATGGTCTGGCCGGTGATCCACGCCGCCTCGTCGGAGGCGAGGAAGGTGACGGCGTAGCCGATGTCGTCCGGCGTGCCGGTTCGGCCCACAGGGATCATGCGGGCTATCTTCTCGGTGATCTCGCTTGGCCCGCCCTCGCGTTCCATCAGGCCGATGGCGAGGGTGTTGGCGGTGACTCCGTCGAGCGCGGTCTCGAGCGCAAGGTGTCGCATGAACGAGATTGCGCCGCCCTTGCCGGCGCCGTAAAGCGATACGCCGATGTTTTGCCCGTGGGTGCCGGAGCCGGACGAGATCGTGATGACTCGTCCGTGGCCTCGCTCGCACATGCCGTCGATCACGGCACGTGTGCAGTTGAGAACGCCCACGATGTTGATGTCGAGAAAGGGAGCCCAGTCGTCGGGGGTCGTCTGCCGGAAGGGGAGGGGACGCATGGAAGGCGGGATGCCGGCGTTGTTGACCAAGATGTCGACCGGGGCGACGGCGGCGAGCGATGTGGTCACGGCCTCGAGGTCGGTGACATCGAAGGGGAGCGCGAGCGCTCGTTCGCCCAGATCTGCCGCTGCGGTCATCGCCCGGTCGGGTTCAAGGTCGTTGACGTAGACGTGCGCGCCCGCATCGATCAGCACCCGGGCGATGCCGAGGCCGACACCCCGGCCCGCGCCGGTGACGAGAGCAGTGCGATCGGTGAGGTCGAACACGAGCCTGCACCGTAGTGTGCGACCATGACGGAGGACCCAAACGACACTCGCCTGCGCCGCTTCGAGGGGCGGCGGGCTCTGGTTACCGGCGCGAGCCGCGGCATCGGGGCGGGTATCGCCGAACGACTCGCCGCCGAGGGTGCCGATGTGGCGCTCGTCGCTCGAACTCGGTCGGAACACGCCGTTCTCGAGGGCTCACTGGAGGAGACCGCAGCGCGCTGTGAGGCACACGGTGCCAGCTCGGTGGTCATCGTCGCCGACATCACGCAGCCCGATGATCGGGAGCGTCTCATCGCCGAGGCGGTCGACGGTCTCGGCGGGCCGATCGACGTGTTGATCAACAACGCAGCGGCGGCGATCTATCAACCGATGGCCGACTACCCATTGAAGCGCCGCCATCTCACGTTCGAGGCCAACGTCCACGCACCGCTCGATCTTGCCCAGGCGGTGCTGCCGTCGATGCTCGCGGCAGGGGAGGGCTGGATCCTCAACCTGTCGAGCGGCACCGCTCGTCCCTGGCCTGGCCCACCCTTCGAGGTCGGCAGTTTGGGCACCACCATTGCAATCTATGGCGCGTCAAAAGCGGCACTCGATCGGCTCACGAATGGCCTCGGCGCGGAACTGTACGGCAGTGGCGTGCGGGTCAACGCCGTCCAGCCACGCGCAGCCGTGCTCTCGGAAGGTGCAGCCAAGCTCGCCGGGACGAAGTTGCGGCCCGAACAGGTCGAGTCGATCGAGCAGATGGTTGAGGGGTCGGTCGTGCTCGCCTGCTGTGTCGAAGATGTCACCGGCCGGTCGACGGTCAGCCTCGACAACCTGGTCGAGTTCAATCTCGCCGTTCGGGGGCTTGACGCCCGACCGTTGCGGTAGGCGCCACTGAGCGAGCTTGCTCAGGCAGCGAGATCGGCGGAAAGCGCTGCCTGCTGCTCCGGGGTGAGTTCAACCTCGGCCTGCAGGGCCGGGAAGTCGGTGCCGATCGCAACCGGTGCCGACGGACAGTCGAAGGTGAGGTACTGCACCGCCGAGAGTCGGTCCGTGCCGACCTGCATCGGGTCGAACGAGGCGTAGGCCTTGGAGCCGTCGGCGAACTTCACATAAATGCGTTCCTGCAGGCCCATCCAGGCGATGAGGAGCGGCTTGCGATCCTCTTCCCGCGGGATTTCGATCAGGAGGGCGCAGCCGAGCTGGCCGGTGGCGCCGAGCATCTTGTTGTAGGTCGTGATCTCGTCGACGATCGCTGCTTCGCGAGCGATGCGCTCCGCCCGCATGATCTCCTGCACCTGATAGCGGAGGGTCTCACGGTTCTCGAACAGGAACGTGAGGTTCTCGCCGAGGTGAATGCGACGGGGTTTCTTGAGTTCGAGGACGTCGGCACGGTACGCCGCACGCGTGTCCTCGTAGGTCTGGTAGTCGACGATGTCGGATCGTTGGATCAGGCGGGTCATGGGGGATCAGTCCTCGCTGGGGGTGTCGGGAACCTTGGTGGGGAAGCCGTCCTCGCGGTAGGCCTTGGCGAGGATCGACATCGGGTGCATCGGGCGCCGTCCGGCGTGCTGCCCGAACTGGGTGGCCGCAAGCGGACAGTCGGTCGCCCAAACCTCGGCGTCGCTCGCTGCATTCATGCCGTCGAAGGCCTTCTTGCCGATGCGGACCGAGACTTCGAAGCCCTCGGTCTTCATCGCGTAGGTGCCGTCGTGGCCGCAGCACTCCATGGTGGTGGAGGGCGTGACGCCGGGGATCTTGCGAATGAGGTCGCGTCCCTTGAAGCCGACGGCCTGGGCGCGAAGGTGGCAGGGAGCGTGGTAGCTGACGTCGCCCGGGGTGGACTTGAAGTCCTCGTTGAACCGCTCTTCCTTACGGATCGACCACAGGAACTCCGCCGGGTCCAGCACGGCATCGGCGACGGTGGCTGCCTTGTCGCGATCGGCTTCGGCGACAAGTTCGGGGTACTCCTGGCGCAGCATCATCGAGCAGGTCGGGTTGATGGCGAGCACCTTCTTGCCGGCCTCGACGTGAGGCAGCAGCTTGTCGAGGTTGGCGCTGGCCTTCTTCTGCATGGTGTCGAGATCGCCCGACTCCCATGCAGGCATGCCGCAGCAATTGAGACCAGCCTCACAGGTGATGTCGACCTGGTTGTGCTGCAGCACCTCGACGGTGTCTTTGCCGATCTCGGGTTCGTTGTGCTGTACGTAGCAGGTCTGGAACAGCACGGCCTCGCCATCGGCGGGGTTCTCGCTGATCAGGCCCTGGGCAGTCGCCCATTTCTCGAAGGTCTGGCGGGCGAAGCTGGGCAGTTCCTTTTCGGGATGGATCCCGAGTGTCTTTTCGAGGAACTGCCGGTGGATCTTGGAGCGCGAGTTGAGTGTGTTGGCGGCGCCGAGGCTGGCTCGTGCGGCCTTTGCGGTGCGGTCGGGATCACCGAGCACCTTGTCGCGCAGGGTGACCTTGCCTCGCTCCTTGGTGCGCTGCGCCTTGTAGCGGTGCACCAACTTGGGGAAGTCGAGGAGGTACTCGTGCTCGTCGCGCACGGTGTACGGGCACTGGACCTCGCACAGCTTGCACTGGAAGCACTCGTCCATCACCTGGGCGGTCTCAGCCTCGGTGATCTTGCGGACGTCGCCGTCGTGGCGATCGTCGATGAAGGAGAACAACGACGGGAAGCTGTCGCAGTACTTGAAGCACATGCGGCAGCCGTGACAGATCTCGAAGGTGCGCTCGATCTCCTTGGCGAGCGCACCTCCGTCCCAGTACACGGGTTCCGAAGGGTCATAGGACAGGCCATCAGTGGGGGAGTAGGAGATGGGGCCGTCGCCCATGGGGGTTACCTCTCGGTCAGTCTTTTGGGTTCGTGCGTGGTCGACGCTCGATCAGGAGATCGAGTCGAGCATCTCCTCGAAGCGGCCGGCGTGGCTCTTCTCGGCCTTGGCGAGGGTCTCGAACCAGTCGGCGATCTCGTCGAAGCCCTCTTCGCGGGCGGTCTTGGCCATGCCCGGGTACATCTCGGTGTACTCGTGGGTCTCGCCGGCGACGGCGCTCTTAAGGTTGGCGACGGTGTCGCCCATGGGCTCGTCGGTGGCGGGGTCGCCGACCGGCTTCAGGTAGTCGAGGTGGCCGTGCGCGTGCCCGGTCTCGCCTTCGGCGGTCTCACGGAAGTTGCCGGCGACCTCGGGGTAGCCTTCGACGTCGGCGATCTTTGCGAAGTACAGGTAGCGGCGGTTGGCCTGGGACTCGCCAGCGAAGGCGGCCTTCAGGTTGCCATGGGTCTCGGTGCCGTTCAGTTCGGGCATTGGGTTTCCTCACTCGGGAAGGGGGTTGATCAACAGCGGACGCCCAAGTTTGGACGACCATGGGGCACACTACCCGCGGTTTGGACTTTGTCCAAAGTCGGACACGATTTCTTTTGAAGACGTTCGGCTGATAGAGTGCACAACGTGCATCCAACCCTGCTCGAGCGCCTGCAACAGCAACGCGGCTACCGCCTCACGGCCCAGCGTCGCGTCGTGGCCCAAGTACTCGAAGGTGAAAACCTGCATCTGACCGCCGACGAAGTGCTGAGTCAGGCTGAAGCGATGCTGCCGGAGATCTCCCGCGCCACCGTCTACTCGACACTCCAGCAATTCGTCGACATGGGGCAATTGCTCGAACTCAGCCTCGACGGCCGCAGCCGGCGCTACGACCCCAACATCGATCCGCCACACCATCACCTGATCTGCGCCGAGTGCGACGGGGTCTTCGACGTCGCTCACAATGTGGCGGCGCCCGACGCCGGCGACGGACTCGAAATCGAGTCTGCGCAGATCATCTACCGCGGACGCTGCGCCGACTGCGCCTGACCGGCGCTTCGCTTCGACACCAGTCTCTGCTGGAGCAACGCCGCCGACCGGCGGCGTTAGGACCGGCGTAGGGCGATTCGGCCGGCGCCGTCGACCGCTCGGCCGATGACTGCGGCGGTGTGTCCGTCGGCGACCAGGCCGGCGACGACGTCATTAGCCTGATCGGGATCGACCCCGAAGACGAGGCCACCCGATGTCTGGGCGTCGGCGAGGATCGTTACGTCGAGATCATCGACGCCGACACCGATGTCGAGCCACTCCTCGATCCAGGCAAGGTTCCGGCCGGTGCCGCCGGGCACCACGCCATCGGCCGCAAGTTCGGCAGCACCTTCGATCACGGGGACGTCATCGACGACGATCTCGAGTCCGACGCCGGATTCCTGGGCCATCCGGCCGGCATGGCCGAGCAGTCCGAAGCCGGTGACATCGGTGGCCCCTGAAGCCCCGGCCGCAACCGCTGCTGCGGCGCCTGCGGCGTTGGTGGTGGTCATGGAGGTGATGGCGGCCTGCATCGTGGCGGCATCGACGACATCGCGCTTTTGCGCGGTGGTGATGATGCCGATGCCGAGCGGCTTGGTGAGAAGGAGCGACTGGCCGGCCCGGAGACCGGCGTTGGTGAGCATCTTGTCGGGATGGACGTCGCCCACGACCGCCATGCCGAACTTGGGTTCGGGGTCGTCGACCGTGTGCCCACCAGCGACCACAAAGCCGCACTCGTGCGCAATGTCCTGGCCTCCGAGCAGGACGTCGCCGAGGAGGTCGTTCGAGAGTTCCTCGGTGTTCCAGCACACGAGGTTGAGTCCGAGCAGCGGAGTGCCGCCCATCGCGTAGATATCGCTGACGGCATTCGCGGCAGCAACCCGACCCCAGTCGCGCGCATCGTCGACCACCGGCGTGATGAAGTCGGCGGTGACGACGAGGGCGCGTTCGTCAGAGAGGCGGTAGACCGCGGCATCGTCGCCGCTGGCCGCCCCGACGAGCAGGTTCGGTGAATCAGGTGGAGTGAGACGGCGCACGACCTGCGCCAGTTCGCCGGGGGCGAGCTTGCAGCCTCAACCAGCGCCGTGGCTGAACTCCGTCAGTCGTCGTGTCATGTCACCTCCTCGGCCGTGTCGGGTGGGAGCCGGAGGCCGGCGCCGCATTCCTCGTACCCGCACCCTACGCCGTAGGGTCTTACACATGACCGACACCGTCGATCCTCGCCTGCAAACCCGTGCAACCGAACTCTTCGGCGTTCGATTCCCGATCGTGCAGACCGGCATGGGTTGGGTCGCCGGCGCATCACTCGTCAGCGGCACCGCCAACGCGGGCGGACTCGGCATCCTCGCCGCCGCCACCATGACCTTCGACGAGATGGTCGAAGCGATCGACGAGGTGCACGAGCGCACGGACAAGCCATTCGGCGTGAATCTTCGAACCGATGCGGTCGACATCGAACAGCGGGTCGATCATCTGATCTCCGCAGAGGTCAAGGTCGCATCCTTCGCCCAGGCACCGCGACCCGACATGGTGGCCAAGCTCAAGGAGGCAGGCCTCGTTGTCATGCCCACGGTCGGCGCCCGCCGTCACGCCGAAAAGGTCGCTGAATGGGGCGTCGACGCTGTGCTGTGCCAGGGCGGCGAAGGGGGCGGGCATACCGGGTCGGTGCCGACGTCGCTGTTGTTGCCGCAGGTGATTGATGCCGTCGACATTCCCGTGATCGCTGCCGGTGGCTTCCACGATGGCCGAGGTCTTGCCGCTGCCCTTGCGTGGGGCGCTGATGGCATCGCCATGGGCACGCGTTTCCTGCTCACCGCCGACTCCAAAGTCCCCGAGGAGATCAAGCAGGCGTATCTCGCCACGCCGGTGACCGGCACGGTTGTCTCCACCGCCATCGACGGTGCGCCCCAGCGGGTGATCCGCACCGACATGGTCGATTCGCTCGAAAAGGCCGGCCTCACCCGCTTCCCGAAGGCGGCGCTGAATGCCCTGCGCTTCCGGAAGATGACCGCCACCTCGCTCGGCGACCTGCTCCGTGAAGGTCTGGCCATGAAGAAGAACCAGGATCTTTCCTGGGCACAGCTCGCCATGGCGGCCAACGCTCCGATGCTGACCAAGGCCACGATGGTCGACGGCGAGATTGGAGTCGGCATCCTCCCCACCGGCCAGTGCGTCGGTGTGGTTGACGATCTTCCGACGTGCGACGAGCTGATTCAGCGAATCGTCGCCGAGGCGGTCGAGGCAATGAACCGCCTTGCTCCCGCCAGTTCCTCCTAGACTGCTCAGGTTCGCCAGCAGCGAATTCCGGTGAGATCCCGGAACTGTCCCGCAACGGTAATGCCACGCTCTCGGGGGTGGACGAGTCCGGTCGCCTGACGGTGAACGTTAACGAACCAACCCTCGAGGAAGGGGAGGCTCGTGCGAGAGGGGGCTCCTGAGAGGGTGGTTCGCTGTCGCTCGTGCCCGACCAGCTCGAGCCACAGGAGGAAACCACCATGACGATGCGCTCGAAGCTCATCGCTCTTCTGGCTGTGCTCGCGTTGTTCGCTGCTGCCTGCGGCGATGATGACAACGACACCGCGAGCGAGGCCGAATCAACGTCGACCTCGACATCGACGACGGCATCCGCCACCGACGAAGATCACGACCGCCCGGAGCGCATCGTCTCGATCGATCCGTCGGGCACCGAGATTATCTACGCCATCGGCGCAGGGGACCGCGTCGTCGCCGTGGACGACTACTCGTACTTCCCCGAGGGCACCCCGGTGACCGATCTTTCCGGTTGGCAGCCCAACGTTGAGGCGATTCTGGCCTTCGAGCCGGATCTTGTCGTCATGGGCTCCAACAGCGACATCGAAGCAGGTCTCGAGGCCGCCGGTGTGGCTGTTGCCCTGAGCAACGCTCCCATGTCGTTCGACGACGTCTACAGCCAGATCGAGGCCATCGGCGCCGCCACCGGAAACATCGGTGAGGCCGCCGAACTCGTGCTCGAGATGCAGACCGAGATTGGTGAGCTGACGGCCAATGCCCCCGACAGTTCGGGCCTGCGCTACTTCCACGAACTCGACAACACCCTGTACAGCGTGACCTCGTCGACCTTCATCGGCGCCGTGTATGCCTTGTTCGGTCTCGAGAATGTCGCCGATCCGGCCGACGCCGACGGTGCCGCCTTCGGGTATCCGCAGCTCAGCGACGAGTACCTCGTCGACGCTGATCCCGACATCATCTTCTTGGCCGACACCATCTGCTGCGGCCAGAGTGCCGAGACCGTTGCCGAGCGCGCCGGCTGGGACCAGCTCGCGGCCGTCCAGAACGGCACCGTCATCGAACTCAACGACGACATCGTGTCGCGCTGGGGACCGCGCCTCGTCGACTTCATCGAAGCAATCGCTCTGGCCGTCGAGTCGGCGACCGTCCCGGCCTGACCCCGAGCTGGCCGAGGCCATGACCGACACGAGTTCCGCCGGGACCGGAGCGGAGCCACTGCGAGTGGCCCGCCTTCGGCCCGCCGCGCTCGTCGCCGCGCTCGTCGCCGTCGTCGGCGCAATGGTCATCGGGATGGCCCTGGGGCCGGTCGACATCTCCCCGAAACTGATCGTCTACGAACTGTTGGACGATCTGCCTTTCATCGAACTCGACTCCGGGCTGTCGGACCAGCGGGTCGCCATCATCGAACAGATCCGGTTGCCCCGCGTGGTGCTCGGCTTTCTCGTCGGTGCGACGTTGTCCGTGAGCGGCGCTACGTATCAGGGCGCATTTCGCAACCCGCTCGCCGATCCGTACCTACTCGGCATCGCCGCAGGCGCCGGTCTCGGTGCCACGGTGGCGATCACCCAGGACTGGGGTGACGGTGCGGGCTTCACTGATCCGGTCCCGCTGGCGGCCTTCGCTGGAGCACTGCTCGCCATCGTGTTGTCGTACACCGCAGGACACGTCGGCGGCCGCTCCACGGCATCCCTCATTCTCGCCGGCGTTGCCGTTGCGAGCTTCCTGACTGCGGCGCAGACCTATGTGCTGCAGGCCAACTCCGACGCATTCCGGGAGGTCTACGCCTGGATCCTCGGTCGCATCGCGACGAGCGGCTGGTCCGAGGTGGTGCTGATGGTGCCGTACTTCCTGCTCGCTGCTGGCATCGTCTTCCGCTACCGGCGGGCCCTCGACGTGCTCGCTGTCGGTGACGAAGAAGCACAGGCGCTCGGCCTCGAGCCGCGAAAGATTCGCATGATCGTCGTGCTCGCTGCGTCGCTGGGAGCAGCGGCTGCCGTCTCGGTCAGCGGCCTGATCGGCTTCGTGGGCATCATCGTTCCGCATGCCGTGCGGTTGGCCTTCGGCGCCAGCCACCGCGTGCTGATCCCGCTGTCGCTGCTGTTCGGTGGAGCGTTCATGGTCTTGGCCGACCTCGCCGCCCGAACGATCGTCGAACCCGCCGAACTGCCAATCGGCGTAGTCACCGCCTTCCTCGGCGCCCCGTTCTTCGTGTTGGTGCTGCGCACGAGTCGGAGGTCGGTGTGGTGAGCATCATCTCGATCTCCGGCCTCACGGTCGATCTCGGAAACCAGCGAATCCTGGACGGCGTCGACCTCAACATTGACGCAGGCGAGTGGATCACCATCATCGGACCCAACGGAGCTGGCAAGACCACGATGCTTCGCTCGCTCCTCGGCACGGTCGAGCACACCGGCACAATTGAACTCGACGGCACACAGCCGAAGAAGCCGATCGAGCGGGCCCGTCGCCTCGCCTACGTGCCCCAAAGCCCGGTAATCCCCAGCGGGATGCTTGTCGGGGATTACGTGCTCCTCGGGCGCACACCGCATCGAGGCGTCTTCGGCCGTGACTCCGACACGGACTGCAACATTGCAATGGACGTCCTCACACGACTCGACCTTGCCGACTTCACGATGCGCGAGGTCGGCTCACTTTCGGGCGGCGAACGTCAACGAGTCGTGTTGGCGCGTGCGCTCGCCCAGCAAGCTGACATCGTGCTGCTCGACGAGCCGACAACAGCGCTCGACCTGGGCCATCAACAAGACGTCCTCGACCTCGTCGAATCGTTACGGCGCGATCGGGGTCTCACGGTCGTCGCCACACTGCACGACCTCACCCTCGCAGCCCGATACGGCGACCGCATCGCAGTGTTGTCGGGTGGGCGTATCGTCGAGACTGGACCGCCGTCGGCAGTGCTCACCGCCGCCACGATCGCCGAACACTTCGGCGCCACCGTTCGCATCATCGACGATCCCGACGGGCCGGTGATCGTTCCCACCACAGGAGTACCTCAATGACCGAAGAACGTGAGTCCAGCTCCACACCGAACGACGCGCCGCCAGAGCAGGATCCCCGCCCCGACGGGCTCCGATCGGCCAAGAGCCTGCTCCTGGTCAACACCGGAGACGGCAAGGGCAAGTCGTCGGCCGCGTTCGGTGTCGCCATGCGCGCCCGCGCCCGAGACTGGCCCGTCGCTGTCATCCAATTCCTGAAGAGCGACGACTGGGTCACCGGCGAGCAATTGATGGCCGAGCCGCTCGGCATCGACTTCCAGTCGCTCGGCGACGGCTTCACCTGGGATTCCGCCGACCTCACCAAGGATGAGGCCGAGGCGAGGGAGGCCTGGCGTCAAGGGAAGGAAATCGTTGAGGCAGGCGAGCATCGACTCGTTGTTTTCGACGAGATCACCTATCCCCTCAACTGGGGATGGATCGACTCGGACGAGGTCGAGGCGACCTTCCGCGACCGCCCCGAACGGGTCTCCATCATTGCGACCGGCCGTGACGCACCGGCGTGGCTCATTGACCTCGCCGACACCGTCACGGTCATGGAAAACCGCAAGCACGCCTACGAGCAGGGCATCGCCGCCAAGAAGGGCATCGATTACTAGTGCGCTGGAGCGACTCGTGATCCTTTTCATCACCGGTGGCGCCCGGTCGGGCAAGTCGACCGCAGCGGTCGAGGCAGCCCGCCACTGCGGCCGAGCAGTGGTCTTCGTTGCGACCGCAACCGCAGGCGACGACGAGATGGCGGAGCGCATCGCCCGCCACCAGAACGAACGTCCCGACGAATGGACGACCGTCGAGGCGCCGTGTGCGCTCGCAGAGGCCATCACGGACGCCGACCCGGAGGCGTGCGTCATCGTCGACTGCCTGTCCCTGTGGGTGGCCCATGCGTTGATGACGGACGAGACACTCAGTATCGAGTCGCTTGACCTGAGACTCGACGCTGTGGTCGCCGCCGCGAGCGGGCGACCTGGCCCGACGATCGTCGTGTCCAACGAAGTCGGTTCCGGCGTCGTCCCCGACAATCTGCTCGGCCGTGCCTTCCGCGACCACCTCGGACGCGCCAACCAGCGCTTCGCTGCAGTGGCTGATCGGGCTTTGCTCTCGGTGTCCGGTCGTCTCGTTGAACTCGGCTCCGCTTCGGAGACGCTTCGTGTCTGATTCCGCGCTCGCCCGTCTTCTCAAGCCCCTCCCCGGCCCCGACACGGTGTCGCAGGCCGCAGTGGCCGAGCGGGCAGCGACGACCCTCCGCCCGGCGGGTGCCTTCGGGCGCCTCGACGCCGTCGCCTCGTGGCTCGCAGCCTGGCAATGGTCGACCATACCGAAGGTCGAGAAGCCTGCCGTGGTCGTGTTCGGTGCTGATCATGGCGTCACCGCCGAGGGCGTCAGCGTGTACCCGAGCGAGGTGACCCAGGCGATGGTCGCCGCGATGGATCAGGGTGTCGCCACGGTGACGGCGCTCGCCCGGCAGGTCGGTGCGGCGTTCTCGTTCCACGACGCCGGCGTCGGTCGTCCGACAGGCAACATCCGTGTCGAGGACGCGATGAGCCCCGATGAGTTCGACGACGCGGTGAAGGTCGGGGTCGACGCGGTCGAGAACATCGATGCCGACCTGCTCGTCTTCGGTGAGGTCGGCATCGGCAACACCACCCCCGCTGCGGCGGTGACTGCGGCCGTGCTCGGAGGGCGTCCCGGCGATTGGGTCGGCCCCGGGACAGGCGTGCAGGGCGAGGCACTCGCCAACAAACGCCGCGTCGTCGACGACGCCGTCGCACGAGTTGGTGATGTCGCCCCACTCGAGGCACTCCGGCGACTCGGTGGCCGCGAGCTGGCAGCGATGGCCGGCGCAACCGTGGCGGCCCGCCATCGAGGGATCCCGGTGCTGCTCGACGGTTTCATCGCCACTGCGGCGGTCGTGCCTTTGCACATCGCTTGTCCTGGAGCCCTCGACCATGTGTGGGCCGGGCACGGATCCGCTGAACCCGGACACGAGCGGCAACTCGACGCGATCGGGAAGGAACCGCTGCTCACGCTCGATCTTCGTCTCGGTGAGGGGAGCGGTGCGGTGATCGCGATCCCGATCGTCCAGGCGGCCTGTGCGGCCGTCGTCGAGGTTGCCACGTTCGAGGAGTTTGGACTCGCATGAGCTTCCGGCACGCTTGGGCGTTCCTGACCCGCCTTCCGGGCGGTGCCCATCCGGCCGACGAGCGAGCGCTGGGCATGAGCGTCCCGTGGTTCCCGGTCGTCGGCGCCGTGATCGGGCTCATGATCGGGATGGTCTGGCTCGGGCTGAACGAACTCGTGTCGCCGCTCACGTCGGCGACGATCGCCGTGATGGTCGGTGTCATGATCACCGGGGCGTTCCACGAGGACGGCCTGGCCGATACCGCCGACTCGCTCGGCGGGTACACGCCCGAACGTCGTCTGGAAATCATGAAGGACTCGCGGGTCGGGACCTTCGGGGTGTTGGCGCTCGTCTTCTCTGTCCTGGTTCGCGTGGTTGCGCTCGCCGCGCTCGACCCGGTCGAGGGTGTGGTCGCCCTCGTGATGGCGCACGCAGTGGGTCGCAGCATCGCCACGATCGTGATGGCGTCCAGCCCTGCTGCCTCGTCGACCGGCCTCGGCCAGAGCTACACCGCACACCTGCCCAAGCCGGCGGTGTGGGCGATCAGCGCCGTGATCGCCGGCTGCAGCGTCGTGGGCGGTCCGGCCGGGGTCGTCGGCTACGGCCTCGCTCTCCTCGGCGCCCTCCTGATCGTCGCTCTCGCTCGACGTGCCTACGGCGGCACGACCGGTGACGTGCTCGGCGCGATCGAACAGGTCGGGGAGATGGCGGTGCTGTCTGCGGCAGCTCGTCTCGTCGCCGAGCACGGATGGCAGTGGGGGTGATGCTCCGACTCGTCCGCCATGGGGAGACGGACTGGTCGGCGGAGCGCCGCTACACCGGACGCACCGATGTCGACCTCAACGACGTCGGTCGGCGTCAGGCCGCCGCGCTTTCAGACATCGCCACCGGCCCCTACGAGTCGGTCTGGTGTTCTGATCTGGGACGCTGTGTGGAGACCGCCAGGCTGATGGGCGCCGAGGCGACGCCCACGGCCGAACTGCGTGAGTTCGACTTCGGTGAGATCGAGGGTCGACAGTGGGCCGACCTCGATGAGGCAACCCAGCAGGGGTTGCTCGACTTCGACGGCTTCGTGGCACCGGGTGGCGAATCCGTCGCCGCCTTCGGTCTGCGGATCGACCGGTTCGTCGACGGGCTGGCCGACGGTCATCACCTGCTGATCGTGCACGGTGGCGTGGTTCGGCATCTGCTGCGCCGTATCGGTAACGACGCTGAAGTCCGTCCCGGCACGTGGCGTGACGTGGAGCTGGGTCAGTCGAATTCGTAGGGCGCGGCGTCGTCGACCCAGACGCCCGCCTCGCGTTCGAGCCACGGCTCCGACGACGGAGGCTCGGCCCACACCTCGACGTGGGCGGCTCCGCGTCGCCGCCAGCGGCTCGGGGAACCGGCCGGCTCGAGCACGAGGTAGCCGCCGGTGACGGTTCGACCCGTGCGGCCGACGCCGTCGACCGGTTGCTCGAGCTTCACGACGGTGGTCGCCTCGTGGAGTTGCCCGGGAACGATGTCGCACACGATCCCGGTCACCGAGCCCGTGCCGAGCCAGGCTGCGTCCGGCCCCGGCCCGATGCGCACGGTCAACCCGATTGCAGGGATGAACGCCTTTTGCGGGGTTGCGCCGAACGGCTGATTCTGGGCGCCTGGCATGTTCTCGAACGAGTCGATGTAGCCGCCGCGGGTACCGCCAGCAGGTCCACCGGACTCGTGCAGCCGTCGATCAGGTTCGTCATCGGTCCGAGAACGCCGCCAGGGGGGAGTGGGGGCCATCCGCGAACGGTAGCGAGCCGATGCGAGTTCGGCCTTGTCGGGTCAGCCGCCGCTGACGAGCTGTTCGGCGCCCTTCGGCATCGCGACCTCGTCGTCTCGGTCGTCGAGCCAACCCTCGGGCAGATGAACGTCCTTGGGCGAGCCGGAGTGACCTCGCACCATCCTCATGCCTCCGACCGGGAACGGGGTCTCCCGGTCGAGTGATCCGATCAGCTCGCGCATCTCCTCGAGGGAACCGACCCGGTTGAGACGCGCCCGCATCTCGCCGCCGGCCGGGAAGCCCTTCAGGTACCAGCCGGTGTGCTTGCGGAAGTCGCGGATGCCGTGCGCTTCGCCCATCCACGCGCAAAGGAGTTCGGCGTGTTCGACCATGCCGTCGAGCACCTCACCCAGGTTGGGACGGGGTGGGACGGGCCGCTGGTCGAAGACGGCGGCGAGATCACCGAAGAGCCATGGTCGGCCGAGGCAGCCACGGCCGACCACCACACCGTCGCAACCGGTGGTGCGCATCATGCGCAACGCGTCGTCGGCTTCCCAGATGTCGCCATTGCCGAAGACGGGGATCGATGTGACGGCGTTCTTGAGTTCCGTGATGCGACGCCAGTCGGCGTGCCCCGAGTAAAGCTGGTTCGCCGTGCGGGCGTGGAGCGCAACGGCCTTGACGCCCTCATCCTCCGCAATGCGCCCGGCGTCGAGGAACGTGATCGCGTCGTCGTCGATGCCGACTCGGAACTTGACCGTGACCGGCACATCACCGGCGTTCTTCACGGCGGCCTGCACGATCTTGCGGTAGTGCTCACGCTTCCAGGGGAGCGCGGCACCGCCGCCGTGGCGGGTGACCTTCTTCATCGGGCAACCGAAGTTCATGTCGATGTGGTCGACCGGAATGCCATCGACCAGGCCGTCGACCAGAAGACGAGTGGCCTCGCCGATGGAATACGGGTCGGTGCCGTAGAGCTGGATCGAACGGGGCGACTCGTCGGGGGCGAAGGCGGCGAGCTCGAGACTCTTTCGATGCCCTTCGACCAACGCACGCGCCGTGATCATCTGGTTGACATAGATACCGGCGCCGTAGCGGCGACATAGGGTGCGGAATGGCGCATTGGTGACCCCCGCCATCGGAGCCAGTACGACAGGAGGCCACACCTCCATCGGGCCGATCGACGGCGCGGTGAACTCGCCCGGGCGAGCGGGTGGCTCCGGATCGGGAGACGGCAGGGGAGCGGCGTCGATATCGGCCATCGCCACTCAGGCTAGAGGGGCGTGTTCGTGGTGTGGTTCCGAGCCGTCCGACGACCGCCAGGCGGCTTCGCTGTGCCGGGCGATGAGGTCGAGCAGGATGTCCACGTCGTCGTGGGTCACCGCCGGGTTCATGAAGATCAGCCGGAAGCAGTTGACGCCGTGGACCGGTTGGTAGCCGCTC
>Ga0255780_10001494_pt1 | contig 21719 bp, 16 predicted proteins | sample 071ome_32_FD_179978 | JGI IMG/M metagenome (GOLD analysis project Ga0255780, IMG submission 179978) | Coastal salt marsh microbial communities from the Groves Creek Marsh, Skidaway Island, Georgia - 071405AT metaG (version 2) | ecosystem: Environmental > Aquatic > Marine > Intertidal zone >... | reverse complement strand
TCCGCCTCTAAGTACAACATCACCTGGATTATATGTTCTTCCGTTTTCCCAGTCTTCTCTATATTGATTACTTGTTGCAAAAATTGTCCAAGGGTTAGAACTATCATCCGAGTCTGGTGAAATATCTTTGCTGTTTGATGAAGCAAAGTATAAGTAACCACCAAAACTAACTACGTCACCGATATTATAAACCGTGCCCGGAGTATAAACGCCATCAAACTGATAACCTGGAATTTCTACTGTAAAGTAAGCATCATCTACGTCATCACTTGCAGCAGTATGAGATGTTATACAGCGTAATATTGTACCGCCATATTTTACAAGATCATTTTTCCTATAAATTGCACCGTTTTGGTAGTCTCCTCTAAATTCAATACCTTCATACCAAACTAACCATTTTGAGCTATCGTCTTCTAAAATAGTTTGTGAAGTGTGACCAACTATACATTCATATAAAGTGCCGTTATATTTTGCAATAGCACCATGATTGTAATCTGTACTTTGTGTCCAGTTACCTACATATGCAATATTTGAAACGTGTTTTTCCCAGTTAGAAGCTTCGTTACTGAATACATCAGCAGTGTGGTTATCTTTGCACCAGTAAGTTACGCCATCTTTTAAAACAATGTCACCTAAAACATATGCAGTTCCTTGAGTCCAATCTCCTAAGAAACTTTTACCAGCTGTCATTACAACCCAGCGAGGCTGTGGTTGTGGAGGTGTAGAACCTGGTAAAATTGCATCTAAGTCTTCAGCAAACGTTGCTGCCGCAGTGTGTCCTATAAGACAAACATAACTTCTACCATTTATCCTTATAACATCATCTCTGTTATAAGTTGTTCCTGATACCCATTGTCCTTTCCAGGTATATTTAAAACGTTCTAAATTAAATTCTGCCATTTTTTAATCCTTAATAACCACTAATTAATGGATTAGTTGGTTCTGTAACAACTTCATTATCTCTACCTTCGCCATAACCAGGTGTGCTTATGTCTTCTGGATAGTTATAACCTTCTGAAATTCTTTGTATAAGTAATCCTGTTTCTTCTTCAATATAATAAATCAAACTTCTTCCATCCCATTTCATTTGTGGGTATCTCAAGTTATCGTATTCAATATCATGTGTTTCTGTAACGCCGTCAAGGTAATCAATACCTTCTTCAAAGTCTGGAAAGTTCTCGTCTGCTGTACCTAAATCGTTAATAACGATAGGGTCTTCTCCAGGCTGTAACTGATCCAATCTTATAAGGAAAAGCTCTCCGTCATCATTTCGTCTCAAGCCGTAGAAATAACGTTTGATAAATCCGTTTAATACGTCTTGTGGTGTATTTCCTATATAATAACTCATAATATCTCCTTACGTTATCTCTACATAACTTAGAACAACATCAATTGCATCACTAACACTTGATCTTACAAGTAGTCTGTTGCTAGGCGCAATAATTAATTTTTCACCTGTGCTCACTGCTCGCAAACTTGTATTTGCAGGCACTAAGTTGTCTTTTAAATAATATCCAGTAACACTAGTATCATCTTCAATTAACACATCTACATAAACAAATGATGATGTTAGATTTGTTAAACTTAATCCAATTACTGTTGCCCTCTGAGTAGGACTTGTTTCTAGTATTTCTACAGGTACAGTTCCTACATCTTTAATAATTTTATTCTTAAAAAACGTTGCCATCTTATATTATCCTAACATCAATACTGTTTCAACTGCCAAATATTCTGCATCAATTGAGCTAATAGCACCACTTGAACCAGCAACACTTACCCATGTTACACCATCATATACTTCAACCCTTGCATCTGCAGAGTTAAAACGTAGCATTCCTACTTCTCTATATGCAGGGTCTGGTCTGTTTGTTGCATCACCGACTGGTAATACCATTCCAAATGTGCCAGCAAACTTGACATATCCATTGCCTGTATTTTGAAACTCTGTAACACTGTTGCTTACTGTATTAGTAATGACATTGTCATTAATACCAAAGTTATCAAATACTACCTTACCAGTGCCGTTGGCTCTGAACACTAAATCAGTGTCTGCTGTAACTGTACTTATCACGTTACCGTCTATTTGTATATCATCTACGGTTACTTTTGGAGCATTCAATTTGTCACTATCAATATCAACTATTGTGTTATTTTGAACGACAAATCTAATAATATTATCATTTGCTCCTGGAGTTAATTCTGCTGTTACATAAGTATCTCTGTCTAAGTCTATTACACCATGTAACTGTATCCAATTAGTACCGTTGTATCCTTCAAATATTTCTAAATCACTGTTGTATCTAATTTGTCCTGATTCAGGAGTTCCAGGTCTTTGTGCTTCTGTACCTATTGGAAGCCTTAGCGCACCTGTTGAATTAATTTTAACATATTCACTTCCAGGAGCAATTATTAAATCATTAGGTGTTGATATAGTGCTATCTGATATAGTAAATTCTTCAAGAACTATATTTCCTGTACCGTTTGCTCTAAGTTCCAAATCACTATTACTTAATGTTGTTGTAATAACGTTTTGGAATATTGTTATATCACCTGTACTAAAAGTATTAGCTGTAACATCATTTGCCAAATCAATATTATCAGCGGTAAATGTACCACTAATAGTTAGATCATTTCCTACTGTAACATTACCAGTTACAGTTAAATTGTTATCAATCTGAACATCATTTGACGGAACATAAATTGTACCTGTTCCATTTGCTCTCAATTCTAAATTAGCGTTAGACGCAACTGTTTCTATAAAGTTGTCATCAATATTAATATCACTAATTGTAAAACTATCTGAGGATACAGTGCCTGTTGCAGTTACATTTCTTGAAGAAACATCCTGTGTTACTGCTAAATCTTGACTGAATGAAACATTATTATTAGGAATTCTAACTACACCTGTGCCGTTAGCACGTAACTCTAGATCTGCATTTGAAGTAGTTGTAGTAATAAAGTTGTCATCTATAAGAATTTCTTCAAATTGTGCTGCTCCACTTACATCTAAACTTTGTGTTACAGTTGCACTTCCGGTTACTGTTGTGTCGCCTGTGTTTATGTCGCCAACGTGTGTAATTGTACCTGTAATGTTTGTATCACCTAGTGTAGTTGTTCCGCTTACAGTTAAATTGTTATCAATTTGAACATCATTATTAGGTACATAAATGTTTCCTGTTCCGTTGGCTCTAAGTTCTAGATCGGAGTTAGAAATAAGTGTTCTTATATAGTTGGTGTTAATTTCAATGTCGTCAATAAAAACATTATCAACATACAAGTTAGCCCATGTGTTAGTAGAACTACCTAGGCTGTATGTGCTTGTTACATCTGGAATTAAATCACTGTTAATACCTGCAACAATTTGTATTGTGTCTGTATCTTGGTCTCCAATTACAATGTTTCCGCCGATAGTAACATCACCTGTTACATCTAAGTTTCCTGTAATTGCAACATCATTAGGTATGTTGATTTGATTGCTAAATGCGTCAAAGTTTAAATCGCCTGATAAACTTTCAACAGTGTTACCACTTATGCGTATGTTGCCAGTGTCAATTCTTTCGCCATTTATAAATGTAGTATTTCCGTCTGTTTCAAACGTAACGCCATCTGTTAAATCAATGTTAATTGCACTTGCTACAAAACTTACGGTTCCGTCTTCTTGATTAACATAAAATAAATCGCCTACTCTAAAGTCACCTTTATGATCTACACTATTGTATCTAATCTTTGCAGCATTTAATTCTACTACTTCATTTTCTTGTATAACAGTTACAGGATCGTTATCAACTGATTTTCCGTTTCCTATGTATGCTAGGTTTTGCCCAATAGCATAAATTATAACACCGTCGCCGTCGCCATACAATCCATAGTTACCATAAACTGACGCAGAACCAATCATTCTTATTTCAGCGCCAAAGTCTCTTTTATCTACATTTTCTATTGTAGTAGCAGTTGCAGTGCCGTCTGAAATGCTTGCAGGAGTAGTATCAAATCCATCAAGATCATCATACTTTCCATCAATGCTTATTACATCTCCATTAACTGCTGCAATAGTAGCAGTTGCAACTGAAGATGAATCAGTTGATGTAAATGTTATTGTATTACCTGCTGTAAATGTTCCGGTAACGCCGCTCAACCTAACGTGTGTTTGTCCTGCGCCTTTTAATCCATCGTTGCTATTATATGCATAAATTGATTTGTCTGCAAAATATGTAAATGAGTTTAACCACTCAATTCTAACACCATTTGTAGCACTAATAGTATCTACACCAGGGCAAATAAATGTTGCTGAATGGAACAACATGCTTGCTTCACGACTGTTTGCTGTTGCATAAGCACCGTCGATGTATGCACCTTTACCTGCATCACCTGCATTAAATCCTCTTGGATCGTCTGCACTGTTGGTGCCAAGAGCAACACTTGAACCTGCTGTAATTACAGTTATATTTCTAATATATGGCGAACGTGTAGTTACTTCAAAGTCTGTTGCAAAACGGAATGCATATCCATTGTCTGGAAATGTTCTGTTACCGCTGTTACAACTAAACACAAGTCCTGAAACAAAAACTTTTTCTCCTGCTGTAGCAGTTATAGCAGAGTCAAATGTAACATTCATTATACCTGTTGTGTGGTTGTATGTTGCTGAAATAACGTTTGCTTGAGAACCGCTTAATGCCCAAGTAGTTTGATCAACATCTTGTAATATTCCATCACTTACATAAGCGTGTGCAAATGGAGATGTTCCTACATTTATATCAAAGTCTGTTGGTGAATTAACAGTATCAATTTCGTAAAATGTGCCGCCACTGTAAAATCCAGTAACCATTAGGTCTTCAATAGTACTTTCACCATTTAGTAAAAATGCATCATTATAACGTGTTTCTGCTGTAGGTTTAACTGTTACTGAACGCAGGCCTTGACCTTTAACTGTAACTCCTACTGGAACAGTTAATGGAAAGTTTTCTGTATAAACACCTGGATAAATGTGTATTGTGTCGCCTCCGGTTGCCAAACTAAGAGCATATTCAATAGTTCCAACTGGATCTTGTTGATGTGTCCCTGTGTTTGTATCGTCACCGTTTTCAGCAACGTAATAGATGTTGCCTTGACGTAAAGTCATATCAATACCATCTACAACAAGTGCAGTAGTAGTTAATGATGATGTTGTTAAGTTATTGACCCAAACATCTGCCCATTGCTTGCCGCCTGATGCAGGATCTGATCCAAGTGTATATGTGTTGTTTGCATCTGGAATAATGTTACTTGCAACACCTGCATTAAATGTAACATTGTCTGTGTCGGCATCGCCGATTGTTATGTTGCCGTCTGCACTAATATTTCCTGTAGCATGAATGTTTCCATCTACATTCATATCAGAAAATACTTCAACAGAACCGGTACCGTTTGGACGGAATTCTAAATTAGCATTTGAACTGTTTGTACTGATAACATTGCCTTCTATATCAATGCTATCTATTACTGCTTTGTTTTGATAAACAACATTATCTAGTGTGCCTAGATTTAAATATGCGTTGTCACTAGAAATAGTATTACCTTGAATATTGACATTGCCAATATCTGCTCTATTAGTAACTATTAGATTTGTGGTTTTTGTTGTACCATTAACATCGAGAACGTACTGAGGGGCAGTATTCTTAACGCCGATACGCTGATTATTTACATCTAGATACAGTAAGTCTGTCTCAAAGGCTAGATCGATCCCATTACGGATCAAGTTAGACTTTAAGAGCGGACCTGATATGCGACCAACAGCCATCTCTTCTCCTCAATACGGGGATCCTGTCCCTCTAGCCTAAATTTTCAGCTTGCGCTCTTTGCTGGCTAACCACAGTTCGTCCTGCCACGGATTGGTCTTCCATTGTGGCATTAATATTATTTATCGTATTTGAGAAATAGTACCTAGTTACCCTAGTATAAGAGTCCATTCATTAGACAGATCTTCCATGAATTCTGATGTAACAACACTGCCGCCACCTGCTGCTGATATCCAAGTAGAACCATCATACACTTCCATAAATCCATCTGTGGTATTCCAGCGTGTGTCGCCAATTTGATTACCAGTGCCGCGATCAGTTGTGTTATTTCCGTTTGGTATAACAACACCAAACGTCCCGCCAAATTTAATATAACCTTTGTTTGTTGCTGCAAGTGTCAAATCACTTCCTGAATTATTTTTAATAAGGTTATCTTTGAAACGCAAATCATTTAGATCTATTTCGCCAGTGCCGTTCCTTACTAATTCTAAGTCTGAGTTAGATACATTTGTTGTAATAACATTGTTATTAACTAAAACATCATCGACTTGTAATCCGTGTAGCCTAAATCCTGTTCCAGTAACTTCGCCTACTAAACTTGTAGAATCAATAGGATCAACAGCCGTATTCATGAATATGTTGATATTATTTGATGTTGGATCAACAACAACACTTTCGCCTCTGTCTGCAGAATAGATTCCGCCAAATCCAATTATGCCCGTAGAATAACCTTCAAAAACATTGTCAGTAGTTGAAAATCGTATTTGTCCTTCTTCACCAGTTAGTCGTTGTGCATTTGTACCAACCGGTAGTAACAATGCTGAAGTACTTGTAATATATGCATTTCCTAATGTAGTTAAATCTAATTCTCCACTAGTTGAATCAGGTGCAACTGCACCAAGTATATTGTCAGTAAAACCCACTTGTTGTAAAAATACTGTTCCTGTTCCTACAGCTCTTAATTCTAAATTAGCATTAGAAACAACAGTTGCAATATTATTGTCCCATATATCTATAGAATCGGTATGTAAAATATTAGCGTTAAAGTCTTGTGCTGCGGCAATACTATCTGAACCTAAAATGTCATCACCTGATAAGTCGCCGCTAAATGTCATGTTGTTATTAACAGTTAAATTTTGATTAATTTGTACTGCACTAGGTGTATAAACTTCTCCGGTACCGTTAGCTCTTAGTAATAAATTATTGTTTGCTTGTGTTGTTTCAATAAAATTATCTCTAATTTTTATATCGCTGCTTGCTATTAATTCAACACTAGTTATATTAGATTGCACATTCAAGTTTGCTAATGATAAATCTCTTGTAGATAAATTATTTTCTATTATAACATCAGTATAAGGAACAATTATTTCACCTGTTCCTGCTGCACGTAATTCTAAATCTGCATTAGAACTAGTAGTTGTAATTACATTTCCGTCTATAAGTATTTCTTCTAGTTGTACATATGAGCCAACTGTTAAATCTTGTGTAACAGTATAATTTGTAGAAGCATACCCACCAGTTTGGAAACTATCTCCTACATGAGTTATGTTTCCGGTAAGATTAATATCTTGTAAATCTGTTACACCATCAACTGTTAAATTGTTATCCACTACAACATTATTGTCCGGTATTAATATTTCGCCTGTACCACTGGCACGTAGGTCTAAATCTGCATTTGATTCTGTTGTAGTAATAAAGTTATCTTGAAATTTTATATCACTAATCTGTGCTTGACTCAACCAAGCATTTGACCAACGCTTGTTGCCTTTGCCTAAATCATATCTGCCGCTTATATCTGGTATAACATCTTGTGGAAATTCTGCATTAAACGCAACTGTGTCTGTGTTTTGATTACCTAATGTAATCAAACTTCCATCTATAGTTATGTTGCCAGTCATTGAAAGATTTTGACTCATTGCAACATTTGTTAAAAAGTTTGTAGTTCCTACACTTGCTAGATTTATATTTCCAGAAATTGATTCTATTAAATTTCCGCTTATTCTAATATTTCCAGTTTCTATTTTAGTGCCATCAACAACTGTAAGGTTGCCATTTGTATTAATGTTTAATCCGTTTATAGCATCAATGTCAGCTTCAGAAAGTGTAAGTGTAGTTGTTCCTGCTTCTTGATCAACAAAAAATTCATTACCTACACGGAAGTTGCCTAAATGGTCAATTGATTGATAGTAAATTTTACCACTATTAAGTTCTGTAACTTCTTGGCTTTGTATTACTCGACTAGGATCGTTATCAACATACTTACCTACTCCTATGTATGCAAAGTTATGTTGTATTAGATACATAAGGGTATCTGCACCGTCTGCTACTGCACCATAATTACCATAAACGTTTGCAGAACCAATTGATCTTAGCTCTGCGCCGTATTTTACAGTGCTTCCATCAGTGCTAAGATGTCCTGTAACACCATCTACAGCATACAATCCTCTATTAGCAAAGTAGGTAAATGAGTTAAGCCATTCTACCCTTACACCGTTTGTCATTGTAACTGCATCAACACCTGGTGTGATAAATGTTACACTATGGAATAGCATACTTGCTTCTTCGCTTGCACTGGTAACATCAGCACCGTCTATAAGAGCACCTTTACCAGCATCTCCACTTGCAAAGCCTCGCGGATCGCTTGCACTTGTAGTTGTGCCTTGTGTAATAACTGTTACGTTTTGAACATACGGAGATCTTGTAGTTACAACAGTGTTTGGTGCAAATCGGAAAGCATAACCTGTATCATTTCCACTGTCATAATAAAAATCTTTTACAGTTAGATTTTGAACTGTACTTTCACCATTTAGTAAAAATACATCCTCACTTTGATAAGCACTTTCAGGACGTATAATAGTGTTACGCATATCTTCGCCAATAATGCTAACTTGCGAGGGAACTTCTAAAGGTAATTCTTCTTCGTATCCGCCAGCATATACAAAAACTGTTACCGGACCGTCAATACTTGCATCTGCAAACGCAAGAGCTCGTCTAAGTGTTTTAAATGGACCGTTTGGATGATCACCAACATTAGCATCGTCCCCATTTTGTGCAACATATATTATATTGCCCTGTCTTAAAGTGTAAGGATCAATTCCTGACAAATCTACAGTAGTACTTGTGATTGTACCACCATTTACTAAAACCGTATATAGTTCGCTCCATCTTCTATCAGGCAAACCTAAATCATATGCTATATGAGTAGAAGGAACAATGTTAGAATCAACATCAGTATTAAAAACAACAGTATCAACAGGATATGTTGAATCATCTCCTGCGTTACCAAACGTAATATTACCATCAAAGGTTACATTTCCTGTGGCGTGTAAATTAGCATTAACTTGTAGATCGTTGAAAATTTCTACAGTGCCTGTACCGTTTGGAACTAATTCTATATCACTGTTAGATCTATAGGTAGATATTGAATTGTCTGATATGTGAAGATTATCAGTTTCAAAATTAGATAAATTTATGCTTTCAGAAGCATTTAAGTAAATGTTACCTACTAAAACATTTAGATTATTGTTAGATATATTATAATTTGCTATGTCAGCATTAGTAGCTATTTGATTTGTAGTAGAATATGTTTCGTTAGACAGATCAAGTTCTATACTTGCAACGTCTTTGTTAATCCCTATACGTCCGTTATTAACGTCAAGGTATAGTAATACATCTTGGTCTAATGTGTTTCTAAATTTTAAATCTATACCGTTGCGTTCTAAATTAGCAGTTAGTAACGGACCTGATATTCTACCTACTTGTGCCACTCATATTCTCCTTGACACAGTATTTATTGGATTATTTGTCGAAGTTATGTATGACTGTAATTGGTTTATCAAGATCAGGTGCTGATGTAAATTCAAGGTACCAACCTGGTAAGTATGGACCTGTGCTAGATCCTGCTTTTAATATAAATCCAGTGCCAGCAACATAGTTTGCTAAGTTACCCCCTGTGGTATCAACACCAACTTCAATTTGATTAGCAGCCGGAATACTTACAATAGTATGTACGCTAGGTGAGCTGCTATCATCTGTGTTTAATGATTCTATTATATCGTCAATATTGCTCTCAACACCACTTACATACAGTAAGTCATCTGTAGTGTATCCGTGATTAGTTTCAGTTTGAATAACTGTAGTTGAACCTACACTTACAACAGTGGCAATTTCTTTTCTATCGCCAGGATTTTGTGTAAGTGAATAGTTTGTTGTAGGAAGCTGATAAACGTTTTCTACAAAGACTAAAATGTTTTGTGCTGCTACTGGTGCAGGTACAAATGGATCTCCGCTGTCTAAAGGTCCAAAAAATGTTTCAACAGCATCACCATAGCCTACTGTTTGTACAGTAATAGGCGATGTTGTTGATGGTACCGTACTTCTAACACCTACCCAAGCACCATTTTCGTATGCTTCAAATCTATTGTCATCTGTATTATATCTTATGTATCCGTCAGCTGCACTTGACGGTCTTTCTGCAGATGTTCCTTTAGGCACAAGCATTGCTTTGTCACTGTCCATCTGAACAATGTCATTTACATCGTATTTTACGCCCTTTCCGGCTATCGATCTAAGGTTTGTACTTTGTGCCTTAATTAATCTCATGTTATACTTCCAAGTAACTAACTGTTGCAGCTAAATTTGTCAAGTTGCCTCCAATATCTGGATTAGCAACAAAAGAAATTTTATCTCCAGCTTCTAATACTATTTTTTCACTATCAAATGTAAATGTTTCGCCTGCTGGTAGTTCTAGTTCTCTAATTACACATGTAATACTATTGCTTAAAGAATCACCATTAGGAATTAAATGCATATCAAAGTCTGCTGTATTTGCTGATGGAGATGCTCCTGACGGACTATAAGTATTGCAAACCATTACATTTGTTATAGCATATCTTTTTCCAGCAGGTACAGTTAGTATATCTAATTGAGTTGTTTGTAATTGTTGATTTGTAATCGCCATTGTATTTCCTCGTTAAAACAGCATACTGAAAACCAGTGCTCTGTTCCTGCTTATTATTTCATCATTTGTATTTGATTTATTTACAAAATAAAGACCTGAGCCTCCTTCAGCTTCGGTTTTACTGTAAATTTTTACACCTTCACTTGGTGCTGTTGGATCTGTTAAAGTATCATCTTCTGACGGTGTTTCTGTAATTTCTAAAATGTCCTTAACTTTAACACTTCCTGTACCAGGACTTGCTAATATTAGATCACTATTACTAAGTGTTGATGATATTTCAGTACCTTGTATTTTTATGTCTTGTAATTCAGTTCTATTTGAATATGCACTTACAACTACATTACCATCTACACTTAATTCTACTCTACTTTCTACCCCAGCAGTATCAAAGTCAATTACTTCTACAGAAGTATCGTTTTCTTCGATTCTATCTTGGAATACTGCACCTAACACATAATTAACATAATCTGTAACTGCTTTTGTATTAGGTATTCCGTCGTCATCAACAATAACGCCACCGCCGCCGTCTGTAATAACACCACCCGAGTAAGTAAATATTTGTTCTTCGTAATCTGAACTACCAGTAACAGAAATTACTCCGCCGCCGGTGCTAACATACAATGTTCCTCCAGCAACAATACCTGGAGTTTTAATCGGAAGCTCTTGCGTACCTTGTTCAAAAACAAAAGTACCTTGCCCAGATGTTCCGCCTAAAGCCCAGGTTATTTGCTCATCATACACCATTCTAGCGTTAGTTACAGATCCACGCTCTATTTCTATACCGCTTCTGTAACCTAATGCAGCAGGAATACCTGCTGCAATATTGTCTTTAGAAAGTACAATGATGTTATCTGCTATAGTAACATTGGTCGAATCAACAGTAGTCGTAGTACCCTTTACTTCAAGGTTACCTGTAATATAAACCCTACCGTTTAGATTATTTGTTCCATCAGTAGTGTCAAGGGTAATTGTACCCCCGTCCTGCGTGATGATTTTGTAATCTCCGTTTGATACTCTGACTACCTTTGACATAAATTATCCTTAGATTGCTGTCAATACTAATATGTTAGCTGTAGAGTCGTCTTGTATTTCCCATGTATAACGATTGTTATCAAAATCAATCATTGTGCGGTTTTGTACTTTACGAATATAAACTGCTTCGCCGCCAGCAACAAATCCTTGTAGTGACATTTCGTCGTTACCTAATGATCCAGTCGCTTTATTAACTAAGGTGCATACACCTTCGTTACCACCTACTGCATCTGGGTCGTCTGATACTTTAAATTTTGTTTCTGAACGCTGAGAAAGGATAATTCCTAATGCACTAGCAGTATTTGCGCCTACTTTTACTGAAACTGTTAAACGATCTTCGCTGGTTAAATCAGCGCCGCCTGGTGATACTTGTGTTGCACCAAAGTATCTTTTATTAAGTGGTCTTCCCATGATTATTTCTCCTTTGTTTAATCATTGCCGTTCTAGGGGCTACGCGGTGGATTTCCGCATAAGTCTTGTTTTACCAAGCACCTATAATTGACATTAGTATTTATCAATCTATCCAAAAGCCTCAGCCATAAAAAAAGGGCGACTTGCGCCGCCCTTTAGTTAGTATATTACCTAAGTAATTACTGGAAGCTAACGTTAGCAATAGTAACTTCGCCTAGGTAATCTGCTGCGTTACCTAGTGAAGATGCTGTGTTGTTCAACTCAACATATCCGTAGCGTGTCATGAAGCTCACGACTGGCTCGAATGTTGCTGGGTCTAGTACAACACCACTGCTCATCAATGGAATGTATGGGCAGTAGAACGCTGCTGCGTCTGATTCGCTTGAACCTTTGTAACCAACAAGCACTGGAGTTGCGTCTGAAGCATATGTATCAACATAAACTTTCATTGCGTTGTTCAATGTACCAACGAACTTAGTGTTTGTAGGTGCTTCGAAGCTACCTTCAGTTGTACGTGCAAAAGCTGAAGTTGTTGCTGACTGAAGAACAGTTAGTGCGTATGGAGACACAACTGCCCAGTTACCAGCACCACGTCTTGTGCGTTGTGCAATCAAGTTAGCAGTTCTGTTAATTAGAACAGCTAGTGCAGCATGTTCGTCACCGACGAAAGTAGCAGTACCTGAAACAGCAGACTGATCGAAAGCAGCGGCTGTACCAGCTAGTGTGCGTAGAGATCCTAGAACCTCTTGGTCGATTTCAGCGGTAATTTCTTGTGCTAGAGCAGCCATAATTTCTGCTTCAACATCAATACCATGCTGTGCCTGCGCATCCTGTGCAGACTCAAAAGTCCAACGAGCACTCAACTTACGAGTTTTCGCTTCAACTGTTTGCTTCAAGATTTGAATGCTTAATCTGTTACCAGCTGAACCTTCTAGTGTAGCTGTTGCTCCACCAGCTGCAGGGCTTGCTGCATTACCAGAATAAGATTCTGCAATCTTGAATGGTGAAAGTGCTTCTTCACCAGCTACGGCACCGCTTGCGCCTGTACCAGCTGTATCTGAATAACGTACTCTCAATGTGTGGATTTGACCCACTGGACCGGTCATTGGCTGAACACCAACTAACTCGTTAGCAATAACGGTTGGCATTACACGTCTAATGACTGGTAGGATAACTCTGTTTAGAGTTGCGACATTTCCGGCAGAAGTAGCACCAGCTGTTGCTGTCTCAGCCAAATACTTGCGAGTATTTTCTAATGCGCTTGACATTACAGCTTTCTTTGTGCCTGATAGGCCTTCAAGAAGGGCACCTTTGGTTTCCTGCCAGCGACTTTCTAGTAGTTCTGACATCATTTTCTCCTTAATATATTCCAGCAAGACGTTTAATGTCAATGACATTGTTATCGACTGCTGCTTTACTACTGTTTGTGTTTTCTCTATTGCCTGTTACTTCTTTGCCTTCTCTTAATACTGCCTTCTGCTTTTCTGGTGCATTACCGTCAATTACTGCCGGTAGATACTTGTCAAACGCAGAACGAAGTCTGTTAGTTTGAACTGATTCCAGTAAGTCTGTCATAATATCTTTTTGTTGCTTGCTCAATGGAGCAATCAACTCATGCATGATTTCTTTACGCTCAGCAGCTTCAACAAGACGCTTTTTATCAGCTTCTTGAGACTCTACTAATTGTTTAGCTTTTGCAGCAAATGCTTTTGCTTCAGAAAGTTGTTTATCTTTTGTTTCAACAACTTTTAAAAGTTTTGCAGTTTCTGATTTTTCATTCAGATAGCTGTTAGCATATTCACTTGCGAATGCTTCAAACAACTTGCGTCCAAAATCGTTTCTACGTGCAACTTCAATATCTTCTTTAAGTTGAGACATTTCACTGCGTAGTGCTTTATCAACTGTTTCTGATACTGCTTTTGCACTTCTCTGGATAAAGTTTTCTTTGACTTTAGCCAGGTGACCTTTTGCTTCTTTGACAAGTTTAACTTTGGTTTCAGCAAGGTCTTTCTTGTCTTCGTAAAATTCTGCAATTTCTTTAGCAAGACTTTCGACAACAAACTCTTCCAATTTGCTAAAGTTTTCACTAATAGCTTTTTGGTCTTCATGAAGTTCTTTAATTTCTTTTGCTAGTGATTCAACTACAAAGTGCTTTAGTTTGCTTGCATTTTCACGCATTGCGACAGCGTATTTTGCTTTTGCTTCTGCTAATTGCTTACGATCTTCGGCAAATTCTGCAACTTCTTCAGCTAGTTTTTCTGAAATTAGGTTATCAATGGCTTCTACCATTGTTGTTTTGTCATGCTCATATTTTTGAGCAAATTCTTCACGGAGTTCAGCGGTGACTGCAAGGCGATTTTCTTTCACCTTGGCATCCCACGCCTCTTCAAGTTCGCGGCGCACGTCTTCGGAAACTACATCATTTTCAAATAGTGTTTTTAGTGCATCCAACATGTTATTCTCCTTTTATTGGAGTCTATTGATTATATTAATCAAAGATTCTTTTAAGTATTTTTGTGCCTTATTATCGTGTTTTGTTGCCTGTGCAAGTTCGTAAGCCTTGTATCCTCCGCGGGCATTCATTAGATGCTCGTAGATTGGTGTAGGGTAAGCGCCTGGCGCACTAGGTTGCGCCACGACATCAACTGTTATAATTTCAAAGTCAGATACGGTGTTATTTCCGTCTTCTGACACGTTACCAGAACCTCTAGAGCTGACGCCAAGTTTGACGCCAGACTCTAGCATGGTTTTTACTAAGTTCCCCATTGGGGTTGGTAGAATTTTAAGTTTTCCATAACCGTTTGCATCGTCCATCCACATTTCTGTAATCATGTGCGAAACACGGTCAAGATTAACATTAAGTCCGTCAGGGTGATCAACTTCTCCGAGAACACTAAATCCTCCACTAATTTGATCGTTGAGAGTTTTGACAGCCCTGCCAATTTCATTTACAGGATATACACGTTGGTTTGCATTACGCACACCTCCTTGTATGCAGATACCTTTCATGTAAAGGTCTTTCCCGTCGTTGGCATTCTCAACTACCACTTTCGCTTGGTCGAATGTCAAATGCTCTCTTAATAAGTTATTCATCCTTAGTCCTTATTTGCCGCCAATAATTGATTTTTTATTAGCTGCGTTTTCGCCACTGCCTTTTTTCTCAGCGCCGTGGCCCTTTGGCATAGACTTCATTGACTTACTTGCTTTACCACCAGGAACATTTACATTACCCATGTTGTCCTCTTTTGTTGATGGTTGAGCTAGTCCGCCTTGTGTTCCGCCGTTTCCGCCGTCACCGCCTTGTACCAAGTTAGAAGCAGTGCCACCCATGTCATTTTTACCAGCTACTGGTGACTTAGTGTTTGCACCGTTGTCGCCCATTTTAGCTGTTACTTTTTCTACATATTCGCGCATCTGCTCTGTTTCAGACTTAGGAGTTGTTTTTTCTTCAACTTCTTCATCTGATGCTTCATCGACTTCTTCATCGTCAGCTTCGAATGCCATTGCTTCTTCTTCTGGCTCTTCTTCGCCTTCGTCGTCGCCTTCATCACCCATGTCCATGTCGTCGTCATCGCCGCCCATGTCATCATCGCCGTCTTCGCCAGCCATTAGCTTTTCAAATTCAGCTTTAAGATCATCTAGTGCGTCTTCTAGGTCTTCAACACGGTCTTCCATGTCTCCGCCTTCTTCGTCGCCCATGTCCATATCCATTTCTGGCTCATCACCCATGTCCATCTCTGCATCGCCCATCATGTCGCCTGCAGGGTCCATTTCGTCTTCGCCTTCAACTTCAAATTCGTCTAGGTCAAATTCTTCTTCTAAATCGTCATCATCTGACTCATCTACTTCTTCATCATCTGACTCATCAACTTCTTCGTCGTCTGACTCATCTACTTCTTCATCAGTAGCTTCATCAACTTCTTCATCAGCTAAGTCATCTTCTAGTAGGGATTCGTATATTGAACGTGATTTTTCAACCACAATTTCGTGAAATAGCTCTTCAGCGCCTTCTTTATCTTCGTTGATAAGACGCTCAAGCATTTCTTCAAACTTGTTGCGATCTGCCATTGTTTTCTCCTATAAATGTTTTACCTATGGTAAGGCTGTCACTATTATTTACTCTTTATAGGAAAATATGCGTAGATATAGGCTCAAAACAGCCATTTTTTAAGAAAATATCAAATTCCAAACATATTTTGGAAATTTTTTATATCAATTGTTGTTAAATTGTTTAATTTATTTAGTTCGTCAGGTCGATAATTATCTGGTGCTATTACTCTGTAAAAATTAATATCTTTGTGATTTTCTATTACAGATTTTGTTTGTCTTAGCCAATTTCCAAAAAATGTAGCACCATCTCTACTTTGTTTGTAATTTTTTGTATCAGCATATATGTTGTTAAACTTTGTTCCGTTTTCTAAACCTTTGTAATCAAATCCTAAAATAAAAATATTTCTATGTCCATGCTGTGCTGCTAGCCATAATGCTGTTGGACCACTTGACCATCCTTTTGAAGGTTTGAAAAAATTTAAATTTTGCATAGCACCATATGCTTTATTAGGATTAGTCCATACTTCGTTGTTGTGTTGATATCCTGCTTTGTTAATTTCAAGAATCATTTTTACATCTACTGCAACAAGATAGTCAGGACTAAATGTTCTGTACAATGCATTACACCCATATACAGGACCAATTTTAGACATATCATTAGGATCAATTGGTTCTCTGCTTAACCCATTGCCTAACACAAACGCATTTAGTTGGTAATGATCTTTTCTTTTTTGATTTATTGAATAAGAAACTGTCTGCGGTTTAGCAGCTTCTTTTTGAAGTTGCTTTTTCTCACTTCTGCGTTCGGCCATCAGCCGTGCAGCTTCTTCTTTAGAATAAAGAGTCTTGTCTAATTTTGCCATTAAATCCCGGCAGCTTGTTGTTGTGCTGCGATCCCATACATTTGTCTAACGAAATCTAATTCTTTAGATTGCTCTCTAGTATGTAGTTCGGATGCTTTACGGGCTCTGTTGATTTGACGTAGTGTTAGTCTAGTTTTACGCTTGTCATCGGGATCAACAACAGATGTATCATACTCTGGCTCATAACCATTGTCTGTTGTTGGTTCTAGTGTTTCTTTGTCGAAATAAAATAACTCACGTAATATCATAATAATATTTATGCCTTATATTGTTTGTTCGGTTGGTTGAGCTGCTGGTGCTCCTCCAAGGTCTCCGCCTGTTGCTGTTTCAGGTGGTGCGCCTTCTCCGCCTTCTACAGGCTCTTCGCCTGTATCAGCTATATCTTCTGCTCCGTCAATATCTGCACTAATACCTGCGCTACTAATGCCTGCTGATCTCATTTCTCCTGCTGCATCAGTTTGTGGTGCTTGTAAAGTTTCGTCATTTTCTTCACGCCATAGTCTTTCGTTTTCTGCAATTTCCTCTGCGCTCATTCCTAAGAAGCGAGAAAGTGCAAATCTATTTGAAATATACGGTATAGCACTCATTTGTGTAAATGTTGGAACTCTACTGTTGTCTAGTTCTGCTTGTCTATAACTTGCAAAGTTTTGTGGTGGATTAAATTTAAGATCAAACATCGACGTATCTATGTTTGCACCTTTTTCCATCATGTAACGTTTAAAGTCTGTGTCAAACTCTTCCGAAATTAATCCTTGTAATCTTTCACAGTATTTGTTAAATCTTAATTCTTGAATATATGCTGTGCCTACTCGTCCGTCATTGTAAGAGCTTGTGGCATCGTCTGCACCTGTAGGAAGATAAGAGGAAGGAATTCGCAAGCCGCGTACGAGCTTATTAGTAAAGTAGCGTAGATCATCAATTTCTCCTAGGTTAGTACCTCCTGGCAATGTTTCAACTTTAGAGCCTCTACCTTCCGCGGTCTGTGGGAAGAAATAGTCTTCGTTGATTGACAGAGGATTGTATGACGAGTCTATGACATTCTGACCGCCCCCTGTCTGCGATGGGATCCTTCTTTGATGGATTTCCGTCTTTACTCTTTCAACAAACTGCATCGCTAGGTGCGATGGCATGTTGCCCACATCAACGTAGAATACTCTGCGCTCTGGCGCACGTTGGACACGATAGATAATAATCGCATCTTCAAGCAGTTCTTTCTGCTTATAAACTTTGAAAATACTTTCTAGTAGAGAATTACCAAATGGATAATTGTTATCTAATCCTTCTGATAACGATAAGTGAATAACATGTTTTGCATCAATGGCCATTTCACCATCTTCAACAGAATATCTACTACCAGCTAGTTGAGGAGAATTGCCAACCATTCCTCTAACGCCGCCTTGTAGGTATCCGCTACCACCACCTGTAATGTTTCCATTAGTTTGGTGTGGTGTTGTTGCAACCATTTCTTTAAAATTTATATTAACATTTTTAATAATGTATTGTTCAGGCTTTTTGCCTTCACTTTCATTAACAATAATTCTTGTTAGATTTGCTGGATCAATATGAAACCATTTTTTAGTTTCAGGATCTCTTAAAAATATTTGATCTCCGTACTTGAATACGTTACGGAAAATACGAAACATACGTGTTTCAAAGTTTTGTAATTTGCACCATTGTTTTAGATACTGCCCTAGAATAGTAATTTCTGTGTTAGTTGCACTTTTGTTAAATTCAAATTTAAAATTTGTGTTGTTTTCTGAGCTGGCTTGCGTACAAAATTCTGCAAGGATATCAAGAGCAGCATTCACTTCTGAATCTAAATCCATTGTGTTATACTGTCCATAACGCTCTACACGATTAGGTGATCCTACATATACATCTGGAAGATATGATGAATAGTTAGTACGAGCAGGACCAGGACTAGAAATTCCGCCTTTTGTACTAAAAGGAGAATAACTACCTGATGTATTGCTTGCTGTAGGCACTGGTGTAAAATATTTTTTCCAACTCATATTATAATCCTAAATTTTGAAAGATATTGCCACCGAGGCCTTTTTGTGTTTTCAATTGTTTTGTAGCTACACCTAATGACTTTTGCATGTTTCCTGCCATGCTTTCCATTGGACCTTTCATGCTTTCTGCCATTTCTTTCATAGGTCCTTGCATTTGTTCAGCCATTTGTTTCATCATAGGTGCCATTTGTTCTGCCATATTTTGCATCTGTGGTTGCATTTGTGTTGCCATACTCTGCATTTGTGGTCGTATAGTATTTAACATTCCTTGCAGTTGGGGAGCCATAGTCTTGGCCATTCCTTCCATCTTTGGAGCCATAGTCTTGGCCATAGATTTCATCTGAGGAGCTATAGTCTTGGTCATGCTTTCCATTTGCGGCTGCATTTGAGCCATTGCCTTAGCACCTTCAGTTTGTAATCCTTTGGCTAGATTTGTTAATTGTTCTTCAGTTAGAACTGCTTCTTTACCGTGCAACATTGCTGGAGTACCTTTGCCAAAGTTTTCTAAAATGTTGCCAGTTTTTCCAACAGAACCTGTGTCACGTTGGATAACACCTTTGATTTTTTCTGGGTCTAATCCTCGTAAAGCAGTTTTTATTTCTTCAATGGCTGCTCTTCTTGCTTCAGGAGAAGCACTTGCATCATTCATTTTAGTTAAAGACTCTCTTATTGATTGTGCTACACCTGTAGAAGACCCACCTTCTCCCTCCAACACTGTAAGTAGATTGTTTAACTTGGTCATATCAAATGGCTGGCCACCGCCTATAAACTTATCTGTTGCTTCGCCAATTCTTGCAGCAATAACTGACGGATCTACTTGGTTTAGTGCTGCTACAAACCCAACTACTGCTGGTGTAGCAAGATCTTTGTACAATCTATCAATGGCTTTTGTTTGTGTTTTAGCAGCCATATCAACTAGTTTTTCTTGTATAGCAAGTGTGCCTTTCAGTGCTGCTGCTGGATCAGGTTTATCTCCTGGTTTTTTGTCTTCTGTAAGTTTTTTCTTTTCTTCATCAGATAACGCTTCCCATGCTGCTGCCGCTTCTTCAGCAGTTTTGCCTTCTCTTTCCATTTGTGCCCCAAATCTTAGCAAACCCATGCTAGTTTCAGTATATGCACCTTCCATAGCAGCACCAGCAGGAGTTAGACTGCCAATCTGTGCCATAGCCCTATTTTGAGCACTACCTAAATCTTTAAGTCTAGCTCCTTGCACTCTTGCTTCATATTTTTTTAATTCTTCAGCACTTACTGTTTGATCAAATGTAGCACGTCTCATGTCTTGTAATGCCTGAGTAGTAAGTCCCATTTGAGATGCATACAATGCATTTTCTTTACTGATTGTGCCAGTAGCCATTATTTCTGTATATGCTGCAACTGCTTTAGGGCCCATAGCAACAGCTTTGTTTAAACCTTCTTGAAGCACAGCAGCTTTTTTAGCTTGTTCTCCGCCTTGTGCTTCAAGTTCTAAAATCATAGCTTTTACGCGGCCTTGATTTTGTGCTGCTTTCATTTCAGCATTAAGTTGATCTTTTTGCTTACCAGTCAATCTTGACAATGTATCAAGATTGTCCATGTATTCATATGTTGCAGAAGCTAATGCTTTTTGACGTTGAGCTTCGCTCATTCCTTGGAATGATTGCATTTGTGCAACTAGACCCATTGATTCCTGGAAATCGTCAAAGTCGTATCCCATACGTCTTAGTCTAGTTGCAAACCCATCTGAGCCTGTGCGCATTTCTTTTAACGCACCATAGAATGTTATTGCTCCTTTAGTTGCTGTACCTAAACCAAGTGCTACAAAATTTTCACTATTTTCTTTGATTCCTTTTGCAAACTCTTCCACAGTCAAACCAGCATTAATTGCTGCTTTGCCCATGTCTTCTAATTGGCCGTTAAAACTTACACCGCTTTTAGATATATTTTGATAAAGTTTAACTTGATCTTCTAGATATCCGGCAAATCCAGAAAGTATAGGAGCAGAAACTCCAAACATTTTTTCTAGAGCTTTTGTACTACCTGCTATTGATGGTCTAGAAGAAGAAAACAATACAGCCAAGTCGCCCATGCCTTTGGCCATGTCTTGAAGGCTTTTATTAAATTTGGTATTGTCTATAGGTTTCTGTTCTTTTTCTTCAGTGGCCAAAATTTTTCTCCGGTAGAATTCTCGCTATAAATACGTTATAGTTATTTATCCTAGGAAAAAACATGTCAGATAACACAAGTCCATTGAAGAAATATCAAAGGCAACCAAAATTATACATTGATTTGCCAAGCAAAGGAAGATATTATCCTCCTGGATCATTAGCAAAATCAGAAGAACTAGCTGTTTATTCAATGACTGCAAGTGACGAAATACTAATTAAAACGCCTGATGCTCTGTTTAACGGAGAAACCACAGTGCGCATTATTCAAAGTTGTATTCCTGATATTAAAAATCCATGGCAAATGCCTGTTATAGATTTATACACTTGTCTTGCAGCTATAAGATTAGCATCTTACGGATCTACCCTTTCAGTTACTACAGAATGTACAAAATGTAAGGAAGAAAATGCCTACAGTGTAAGCCTACAGAATATGATTGATCATTTACGCGGTGCAACATTTATTGAGCATTGCG
>Ga0255780_10001490_pt1 | contig 21734 bp, 18 predicted proteins | sample 071ome_32_FD_179978 | JGI IMG/M metagenome (GOLD analysis project Ga0255780, IMG submission 179978) | Coastal salt marsh microbial communities from the Groves Creek Marsh, Skidaway Island, Georgia - 071405AT metaG (version 2) | ecosystem: Environmental > Aquatic > Marine > Intertidal zone >... | reverse complement strand
TGGGCGCACGGTACCCGAGCCCGTTCCTACGGGCAGATCTCGGGCCGTCCGGTAGCGCGCATGACCCGTTGCGTAGGGCGGGTGGGGATCGAACCCACGACCCGGGGATTATGAGTCCCTTGCTCTGACCACTGAGCTACCGCCCCAAAGGGAGCGGGGCCCCGAAGGGCCCCGCTGGTGGCTCCGGGAGCAGGGCTCGAACCTGCGACCCGCTGATTAACAGTCAGCTGCTCTGCCAACTGAGCTATCCCGGAACGGCGACCCGCATGCTATCGCCGACGAACTCTGACGTCACCGGCGGATCAGCTGCCGTCGAGGAACTCTTGTAACTGATCTCGTGCTTGGGTGTTCCGTAGACGGGCCAGGGTGCGCGCCTCAATCTGGCGGATTCTCTCTCGGGTCACGCCGAGTGCTGCCCCCACTTCTTCCAGCGTTCGAGGTCGTTCTTCACCGATGCCAAATCGCAGTCGCAGGATCTCTTGTTCGCGCTCCCCCAAAGTCGCAAGCACCCTCGCGATCTCGTGTTCGCGGTCACGCGCCACGATCTGGGAGTCGGGCCCCGGATCGACATCGGGAACGAAATCACCGAGTTCGGCATCGTCCTCGTCGCCCACCGGTGTATCCAGCGACAGTGGGTCTTGCGACCATCGCAGCAGTTCCGTCACGCGCTCGGGTTCCATATGCAATCGCTCGGCAAGCTCACCCACCGTGGGCTCGCGATGGAACTCCTGCGCGAGTTCGCGACGCACGCGCAGCAGCCGATTGAGGTGCTCCACCATGTGCACTGGGATACGAATCGTCCGCGACTGATCCGCCAGCGATCGGGTAATTGCCTGACGTATCCACCACGTGGCGTAGGTCGAGAACTTGAACCCCTTCGTATGGTCAAACTTCTCGACGGCCCGCATCAGGCCCAGGTTTCCCTCTTGGATGAGATCTTGCAGCATCACCCCACGGTTCGTGTAACGCTTGGCGATGCTGACCACAAGACGCAGATTCGCCTGCGTCAACTCCGAGCGTGCCCGCTCCCCCATTCGCACACGGCGGAGAAGGCGTCGCCTCTCCCCCTCATCGATGCCGCCGGCATCGATCTGCGCTGCAGCCTCGATGCCATCGTGAATGGCCGCGGCGAGATGCCGTTCCTCATCTGCAGCCAGAAGATCAACACGTCCGATCTCATCGAGGTACATCCGCACGCTGTCGCCGGCGCCGGCATCGGTTGATCCGCGACGGGAGCGTCGCGCTCGACGCACAGACGAGCGCGCATCGTCATCATCGTCTCCCGAGCGGCGACGACGACGCCCCTCCGGCGGCGTGGCATCAGCATCCACATCGTCCACGCGCTCATCGATGGTGATTCCGTCACCGGCCAGAACGTCGGTGACGTTGGTCAAGATGTCGGGCGTGAGTTCCACCGCACGCAGCACATGCGCAAGATGCTCGGCCGTCACCACCCCACCACCACGCCCGACAGCCACAAGGGCGTTCCACTCCTCGGGATCAACAGCACCGAGTGGCGCAGCGGGCAATGGCCGGTCATCCACCAGCGACACGCTCCTCTGCGCGATCGGCCAACCAACCGAGCAGCCATTCGGCCGTCTCCGCGGCAACCGCCGGATCAGACATACCCTCTAGTCGTCGCCGTGCCTCCGCATCACGCCCAATTCGGTCGGCGTCGGCGGCACTCGGCACCGCCCGTAACTCGCGGCGCACCGCAGCGGCAATCAAGTTCCGCGCCTCTGCCTCGGGATCGGCCTCCACATCGGCAACCGCAACCCGATCCAGTAGTTCATGAAGATGATCTGGAGCTGCAGCTATCGATGCTGACACATCGCCCTGAGCGCCGACAAGAACATCGAAGGCCTCTCGGATGGTCGCATCGGAAAACACTTCGGCGATTAACCACGGCGCAATCGCATCCCAATCGGTGACGAGCAGACATAACGCAACAAACTCTGCCGACTCACGATCATGACGAACTGCTCGCGATGGCACACGCACACGGGCGGAGCGATCGCGACGGTCCGCAGCGGTAACGATCTCGGCGGCCGGCAAACCAAGTTGAGCAGCTACCTCGCCAGCGTAGAGACGCCGCACATTGGCATTGGGATGTTCGGCGATCATCGCTACGGCTCGTTCGCCGAGGCGGGCCCGGGCCTCGGGAGTGTCGGCAGGAACCCCGGTCATCAAGCGGCGGAGGCGGAACCCCAAGAACGGTTCAGCCGTGTCGACAGCCGTGCTCAAGGCCTCAGGGTCGGACTGTGCGAGATCACCAGGGTCACGCCCGTCGGGTAACCGTGCTACGGCGACTTCGATGTCGTAGGCGCGCTCCCACTCGTAGAAACGTTCGGCTGCCCCTTGACCAGCAGCATCGGCATCAAAGGCCAACACCACTTTCGAGGTGTAGCGCTTCAACAGTTTCACGTGCTCTTCGGTGAACGCCGTGCCACAGGTGGCCACCGCCAGCGGCACCCCGCTGCGATGGAACCCGATCACATCGGTATAGCCCTCGCACACGACAGCTACCCCGCGTCGCACAATGTCGGCCTTCGCCCAGTTCAGCCCGTACAGCGTGCGTGATTTTGTGTAGATCGGTGTCTCTGTCGAGTTCTTATATTTTGCGGGATCATCGGAGCCCGGCAGGATGCGACCACCGAGCGCGACCGGCTCGCCATCGGCGGTGAAGATCGGAAAGAGCACGCGGGCGCGGAAGGCATCTTGTAGGCGGCCTCGGCGGTTTGTGAACACCAGACCTGCTGCGGCGAGGTCGTCCGTCGACGCGATACCTGCCGTTGCCAACGCATCCCACCCGTCGGGAGCCCATCCGATGCGGAACGTGCGGACATCGTCGCCGGTGAGGCCCCGCGCCCGGAGGTACGACCGTGCCGGTCCGGCATCGTCACCGGTGAGTAGACGCTGGTGGTACCACTCGACCGCGGCATCCATTGCCGCGACGAGACGACCGCGTCGTGCGCGATCGCGCTGTTGCCCACCCGAGGTGTAGGTGAGTTCGATTCCGGCTCGCGACGCCAGGGCCTCAACGGCACCGACAAAGTCGGTGTGCTGCATCTGCTGCACGAAGGTGAAGATGTCACCTGCGGCATCACAGCCAAAGCACTTGTACCGACCCGTCTCCTCACGCACGTTGAATGACGGGGTCTTCTCGCCGTGAAATGGGCACAGACCAACCCAGTTACGTCCCGTGCGGCGCAACTGCACGTGTTGAGAAATCACATCGACGATCGACACCGAGGAGCGGATGCGCTCGATGTCATCGTCGGAGATCGCCACAGATGAAATCTACATCGGTGGGCTGCACCCGGTCGGCGGTCAGCCGTTCGTAATGATCGCCTGCGCTGCCGCCAGACGTGCGATCGGCACCCGGAACGGCGAACAACTGACGTAGTCAAGGCCAACACGGCGGAACAGATCGATCGACTCTGGATCGCCGCCGTGCTCTCCGCACACACCCAATTTGAGGTCGGCCCGGGTGGCACGACCCCGCTCCGCACCGAGGGCCACAAGATCGCCCACGCCGCTCTGGTCGATGGTGTCAAACGGATTGCGCTTCAACAGCCCCTGCTCGAGATAGGCCGGCATCATCCGGCTCTCCACATCATCGCGGCTGAATCCGAATGTGAGCTGGGTCAAGTCATTCGTACCGAATGAGAAGAAATCCGCCGCCTCGGCAATCTCATCGGCTCGCACCGCAGCACGTGGGGTTTCGATCATCGTCCCAATAGTGATCTTCGGTTTGCGCCGCATACCAGCCAATGCACGATCGATTTCCTCTTGCACCCATGACCGCGCCAGTGCGAGTTCTTCGCGGGTCACGGTGAGCGGGATCATGATTTCGACGATCGGATTCTTCCCGGCGTCGCGCAGCGTGGCGGCCGCGTCGAGCAGCGCCCGCACCTGCATGGCGTACAGACCGGGCTTGATCACGCCGAGACGTACCCCACGGGTGCCGATCATCGGGTTGTGCTCAGCCCACGATTCCGCAGCGGCCAACAATTTCGTGTCGCGAGCCGACAGCCCACGACGTGCTTGTTTGACCTTCAGCTCCTCAACCGATGGCAAGAACTCGTGCAACGGCGGGTCGAGCAACCGCACCGTCACCGGCAGGCCATCCATGGCCAACAAGATGTCTTCGAAGTCGGCCTGCTGGGCCGCACGCAACTTCTCGAGGGCCGCCGCTTCTTTGCGTGGGGTGTCGGCGAGGATCATCTCTCGCACGATCGGCAGACGATCGGGAGCCAAGAACATGTGCTCGGTTCGGCATAGGCCAATGCCTTCTGCCCCGTTACCGCGCGCCACGGTCGCATCAGCACCCGTGTCGGCGTTCGCGCGAACCGCCATCTTTCCCTTACGAATGCGGTCAGCCCACGACAGGATCGTGTGGTACTCCGCGGGTGGTTCAGCGGCCGACAACTCGAGGGCTCCCAGCATGACCTCGCCGGTGGTGCCATCGAGAGAGATCACATCGCCTTGGCGAACCACGGTGCTGCCCACGCTGAACTGACGCCCGTCGATACGTACCGCATCGGCACCGACCACGGCAGGGGTTCCCCATCCGCGAGCGACCACGGCCGCATGGCTCACAAGGCCGCCACGCGCCGTCAAAATGCCCTCGGCAACCATCATGCCGTGCACGTCCTCGGGGCTTGTTTCATTGCGCACGAGCACCACGGCCTCGCCGCGTTTGGCCGCCGACTCGGCCTCATCAGCGGTGAAGTACACACGGCCGACCGCCGCGCCCGGCGACGCACCCAACCCTTTGGCGATGGCCGCCGTGCGGGTCCGGAACTGCGGGTGCAGCACCGAGTCGAGGTGATCTGCGGTGACGCGCATCACCGCTTCTTCACGTGAAATGGTCCACTTCGACCCGCCGGAGCCCTTGGTGCCCTTGGTCATGTCGACCGCCATCTTCAATGCGGCGGCGCCGGTGCGCTTACCCACCCGGGTTTGCAACATCCACAAGCGGCCCTGCTCGATAGTGAACTCGGTGTCGCACATGTCGTGATAGTGCTCTTCGAGCCGGACGAAAATGTTGAGAAGTTCGGCGTGGATCGACGGGAAGATCTGCGCCATGTCGTCGAGTGTCTGCGTGTTGCGGATGCCGGCCACCACGTCCTCGCCCTGCGCATTCACGAGAAAATCGCCATAGGGACGGTTGTCGCCGGTGGCTGCGTTGCGGGTGAACCCCACTCCGGTGCCCGATGTGTCGTCGCGATTGCCGAACACCATCGTCTGGACGTTCACCGCGGTTCCAAGGTCGTGAGAGATCTTCTCCCGCACCCGGTATGCGACAGCTCGCGCCCCGTTCCACGAACGGAACACCGCCTCGATCGCGCCGTTCAACTGCTCGCGCGGATCCTGCGGGAAGGCTACGCCCGCGTGGCGTTTGACCGCACTCAGGTACTTTGCGGCGAGCTTCTTCAGCGTTGCTGCATCGAGGTCAGCGTCATTTGAGGTGCCCGCGGCTTCCTTGGCGGCATCGAGAGGGGCCTCGAAGACTTCTCCCTCGACTCCCATGACAATGCGTCCGTACATGGCGATAAATCGCCGATATGAGTCGTAGGCGAACCGCTCGTCACCGGTCACAGCGGCCAGGCCCTTCACGCTCTGGTCGTTGAGCCCGAGGTTCAACACGGTGTCCATCATTCCGGGCATCGAGAATTTCGCGCCCGACCGCACGCTGACAAGCAGCGGATCATCGGCATCACCAAGACGGCGACCCATAGTGCGTTCAAGTTTGCGGACATGCCGGGTGATCTCGTCATCGAGCCCTGCTGGCCACCCGTCGTGCATGTACGCCCGGCACGCATCGGTGGACACGGTAAATCCGGGTGGCACCGGCAGGCCGAGCACGGTGGTCATCTCGGCGAGGTTGGCCCCCTTGCCCCCGAGCAGATCCTTGTAGGACATGGGGGGCTTGCGATGCGAGTGGTCGAATGCATAGACGTACGGCACGGCGGTGCAGTCTAGGAGCCGACCTGTTGGCGCGCGAGCGGAATGCCTAGTGCGGGTCGGCGGCGAGTACCGCACGCTTCACGCGGGCGATGCACACATCGCCCGCTGCAGAGGTGATAACTCCCACATCCTCACCGGCAGCCGTCACCACATCGCCAACCTGCGCCGGTGCCATCACCACGATGAGGCGCCATGGTGCCGACGCGCCGCGCGAATCCATTCGCTCGACGAGTTCTTGGCCGGGATAACACCCTTTGGTGAACGACACCGCCAGGTCGGCCACGCCGAGTTCGGCCGGCAGCGTGGAACCCTCAACAATCTCTGCACCATGACGCGGCCACCCGCCGGCCACCCGGGCTCGTTCGACCTCAGGGTCTACTTCGCCAGCCTCGGCAACATGTTCGACGACGGCATCGGTGCGTAGCAAGAATCGCTGCAAACGTGCCGTCACCGCCTCGGCAGCACCCGGGTCGACGTCAATATCGATAACCGTGTCGTCGCTCCGGGACATCCCAACGAGTGCGATCACATGTCCGGTTGGCTGGAGTATGAGCGACCACCGTCGCTCGCCCACCGCGAGATCATCGAGGCGCTGACTGCACTGCGAGTGGAGGTAACTCAGCGCATCCGGGCCGCTAACTCGCAGAACCCCCCTCGACGCGGTGCTCCAGGTATCTGCGGCCGCGAGGCGAGCCGCCGGCTCGGGCACCTCCCAGCGAACTGCATCAAGATCACAACTCATCGACGCATCTCCTTGGCCGCAGCCACCGCGGCGAGCAGGGCCGCCGCTTTGTTGTGACATTCGAGGTCTTCATCCTCGGGTACGGAATCGGCAACGATCCCTGCCCCCGCTTGCAGCGAGGCCACCCGGTCGTCATCTCGCACGAACATGGTGCGGATACAAATGGCGGTATCGAGATTGCCCGACCAGTCGAGGTACCCAACCACACCGGCGTATGGACCACGTTTCACCGGTTCGAGTTCGTCGATGATCTCCATGGCGCGGACCTTCGGCGCTCCGCTCACCGTTCCGGCCGGCATGGTGGCGCGCAGAACATCAATCGGTCCGAGACCGTCGCGCAGCGTTCCCGAGACCTGCGAGGTGAGGTGCATCACATGGCTGTACCGCTCGAGGGTCATCAACTCATCTGGATGCACGGTGCCGTACTCGGCAACTCGCCCAACATCGTTCCGAGCGAGATCCACCAACATCACATGCTCGGCTCTTTCTTTGGGATGTTCGATGAGTTCGGCGGCGAGGCGGCGATCGTGCTCATCATCAACACCACGGCGCCGAGTGCCAGCGATCGGCCGGGAGATCACGGTGCGGCCACGCAACTGAACCATTGGCTCGGGTGACGATCCCACCAGCGTGCAGTGCTCCTCACGGAGGTAATACATGTACGGACTCGGGTTCAACTGCCGCAACACCCGGTACACGTCAAAGGGAGCGACATCGAGTTCAATATCGAAGCGCTGCGACAGCACCACCTGGAAAACATCGCCGGCATGCACGTACTCCTTGGCCACGGCCACCGCATCGCGATACCGGCCATCGGGCAGCGACGACACCGCTGCGGGCCGCTCAGCATCCGAGCGAGGTGGTGCGATCGGGTCCAAGTCCAACGGTGTCGACAGACGTTCCACCGCGGCAGCGACCGATGCCGCGGCACGGTCATAGGCCGCGTCGAGCACCGCAGACTCGGCCCGTGCGCCATCGGCTGAAGTGGTGAGTACCGACTCGATGAGGTACACGCGTTGGCGCCAGTGGTCAAAGGCCGCCAGCGACCCGATGATGCTCATCACCGCATCGGGCATGTGATGGTCGTCGGTCGGTACATGAGGCAGGTGCTCAACTTCACGCACAACGTCGTAACCGAGGTACCCCATGACGCCGCCGTACATCGGCGGGAGGTCATCAAACTGTGGCGTGCTGTGGCCATCGACGAGCGCTTCGAGTGCGGCCAGCATTCCGCGGTCGGTGGGAACCGCCACCCCAGGGTCACCGTCGATCGTTACCTCGTTACCGCGGGCGACGAGTGTGGCCACCGGGTCGCGACCAACGAAGGAGAATCTGCTCCATCGCTCACCATGTTCGACTGACTCGAGCAGGAAGCCGACGCCATCGCCGACCAGTTTCAGGTAGGCGGACACCGGGGTCTCGGTATCGGCAACGACCTCGACCCACACGGGCACAACCGTGTGGGTTGCGGCGAGGCGGTGGAACTCGTCGCGGTCGGGGTGCAACTCGACCCTCATTGGGCTGTCGTCATCCGAACGCGCGGAAAAAACAGGTCCGCTCACCGGTGTGGCAGGCACCACGGCCGTGTTGATGCACCATGAACAACAAGGTGTCACCGTCACAGTCGTAGTAGGCCTCGTGGACATCTTGATGGTCGCCGCTGGTGTCACCCTTGCGCCACAGTTCCGAACGGCTGCGCGACCAGTAGACCATTCGCCCCTCGTCGAATGTGCGCTGGAGCGACTCGGCGTTCATCCACGCCATCATCAGCACCTCTTTGGTGGTGACATCTTGGGCAATCGCCGGCACCAGTCCATCCGCGTTGAAACGCACGGCGTCGAGTTGCTCGGCGGTGGGTTCGATTCGCTCGTAGGTCACGCGACCAGCCTAGGGAACCACATGCCGAGGTCGGCAGTGCAGGGCGCGGTCACAAATACAGACCGGTGGAGGCCTCGATGCGCTCGGCGGCTACAGCATGGATATCCCGCTCGCGCAGCATGATGAGGTCCTCGCCTTGGACCTCCACCTCGTAGCGATCGTCGGGGCTGAACAGAACGCGGTCCTCCGCTTCTGCGGCGCGGACGTTCGGCCCGACGGCCACCACCTCGGCCCACACCAAACGTTTGGCCATCTGCGCGGTCGCCGGAATCAAAATGCCGCCGTTCGACCGGCGTTCACCGTCATCTCGACCGACGCGTACCAACAGCCGGTCATTCAGCATCTTGATCGGCAGCTTGTCGCGATCGGAGCTCACGCGGCGAGGGTACCGTGGCCTCGTGGCACCTGCGCAGTGGACCTCAGACGAGTTGGTCGCCGCCGACGGCCGCGCAGTGCCCTGCTCGGTGATCGGCGACCGCGCCGGGTGGGCCGTGGTGCTCGCCCATCCACATCCTCTCTACGGCGGCAACCGCAACCACCCGCTCCTACACGCGATTGGCGAACAGGTGGCGGCTCAGGGCGGCTGGGCGATCGCCCCGGCCCTGCGACCAGAGGGAGCCGGTGACACGCCACCGAGTGGACCGATGGCGGATCTGCAGGCCGCCATCAACTGTGCTCACGACACAGCTCCGGACCCGCCCGCACTCGTCGGATATTCCTTCGGAGCAGGCCTCATGGCTCATCATGCAGCAGGTACGTGGGCCGCAGCGTGCGCATTCGTGGCCCCGCCAGCGGACATGATGCATCTCCCTGCGCCACCTGACGGCTGTTTGATTGTCGTCGGCGCGCACGACACGATCGTCTCACCGGCCACATTGCGTGCATGGGCACCTGATCATGACCTCGCCGTCATCGACGGCGCCGACCATTTCCTCCATGGCCACATCGCACACATCGCTGAGCGTGTGGTCGACCACATCGCCACTGAACGAACGACATGAATCGCCTCGGCAAGTGCACATCGCCGTATCTGTTGGCACATGCCGACGATCCGATCGACTGGTGGCCTTGGTGCACCGACGCCTTCGACGAGGCCCGGCGCCGCGATGTACCGGTCATGGTCAGCATCGGTTACGACTCATGCCACTGGTGCCACCGGATGCACGAGGACACCTTTATTCATGCCGACGTCGGCGACGCTCTCCGACGTGACTTCGTTGCGATCAAAGTGGACCGCGAAGAACACCCCGACGTTGACGCCACCCATATGGCTGCAGTTGTTGCCCTTACCGGCGGTGGCGGATGGCCACTCACGACGATGTGCGATGCCGACGGCGCCGTGTTCTGGGCGGGCACCTACTACGACCACGACCGCATGCTGGGCCTCCTCGACGCCGTTGTCGGTGTGTGGCGAGATCGACGTGACGAGGTTGCAGCGAACAGTGCCAGCGTGCGCGACGCCATCATGTCGAGCTCGCCAGCATCGACCGCTGCGCCATCACCCGTCGGTGCGGACCTGACAATTGTCGACAACACCCTTACCGCCATCGCCGCCGGCTATGACCGCGACTACGGCGGTTTCGGCCGCGGGGCGAAATTTCCTGCCACTCCGCTGATCGACCTTGTGTTACGCGCCCACATGGCGAGCGGGGGTGGTGATGCGGCCGAGGTCGTCACCACCACTCTTGACGCCATCGATACCGGAGCCCTGTTTGACCCGATGACCTGCACATGGGCGAGGTACTGCACCGACCGAGAATGGCAACGACCACATTTCGAGCGTGGCCTCGGCGATCAGGCCGCGCTGATCCGCACCCACCTCCGTGCATGGTCCGCTCTTGGCCACCGCAGGTACGGCCTGGTGGCGACAGCAGCCATCGATGCGCTGCTCACCACGTGGCGCGCCGACGGTGGCGGCTATATCGCCGGCATCGATGCCGATGGACCTAGTGGCGACGGCATCGTCCGCGAGGGCGGCCATCTGACCCTTAGCCGCGATGATGTTCATGCAGCCTGCGGGGCGGATGCCGGTGACGTGATCGACCTGCTGGGACTCGGTGATCCCCGCCGCGAGATCGATCAGCGCTGGGCACCGGTGTTGAGCGATGCCGACCTCCTCGACGACGACGGTGTCAGGCGGGCACGTCGCGCGGTGCTCGCCATGCGACAGCAGTGGCCGCAACCGCGCCGAGACCACACCGTGGTCACCGCCACCAATGCGCGCTGGTGCGCAACCCTGGCTGATGCCGCACGACTATCGGGGCGCTCCGATTGGGCCGAGGCCGCGCACGAACTCGCGACCACGCTCGACACCACCCATCGCGATGGCGACCACTGGTTCCGCCTGCGGCGTGGCGATACCCCCGCGCTCGACGCAACCGCTCATGACCTCATCGCGCTTGCTGATGCCTTCACACGCACGGGCGAGATGGCAGGTGGTGGCCACTGGCATCAACGCGCCCGGCACGTCCTCGAATACGCACTCGATCATTTCTGGGATGCCGACAACGGCGGAGTGTTCACGCGCCCCGCCGACACCGCTGGCCCCGTCATCAACCGTTGCGAGTTCATCGACGATGCCGATATGTCGACGAACTCACTTGCAGCCCTCACCATGGTGCGCATGGCCTCGCTACACGATGAGCAGCGCTGGGCACATATGGCGGACCGCATCCTTGCTCAGATCACAGCCCGGGCAGTCGACAACCCCACTTCAGTCGCAGCCGGTGTGGCCGTTCTCGACACTCGTTACCGCGGTGTCACCGAAGTAGTGGTCGTCGGCGATGACCCTGACCTGCAACGCGCCGCGCATCGCATTGACCGCCCGGATCTGGTGCATCTCTGGGGGGAGCCATGGCCCACTCCGCTGTGGGCTCATCGCGCCAACGGCCCCGACGCGGTGCATATCTGCCGTGGCGGTGTGTGCGATCTACCGTTGACGACTGCCGCCGACGTCATACGACGACTCACCAACGCCTGAGATCGCGGAGGCACCCCAGCAGTGGTGCGCTCACATGGTCGCAACCATGTTGCCTAGTCACCGGTCGCGTCGCGTGACCACCGATCAGGGGTCACGAGAATGTCGTCGGCCCGACGACGAGGACGACCGGCGCTGCGACCGCGACGCGGCGTTGCGCCGTCCGGGTACCCAATAGCCACCACACCGACGGCAACAAACTGCTCAGGCACCGAAAAAGCGGTACGGACCGCTCCTTCGTGGGAGAACATGCCAAAGAGCAACGTCCCGAGGCCATGCTCGGTGGCTGCCAGCAGCAGTGCCATCGTCGCCATCGACGCGTCGACAAGCCAGTACGGGGTAGTCCACGCCTCCGGCCCAACACCAAGGCCGGTGCGGGACTTATCGGGCTCGCTGTAGCGCTCGACATAGGCCCACGGATCTGCAAAGGGGATCAGCAGCGTTGGGGCACGCAATAGGCCAGGCCAGGCAAATCCCTCTCGGCGTTCCACGGGCAACGTGATATTCCAGTAACGGTCACGATCCGCCCCGGTCAGTTCCAGAACATGCAGTCCCTGTGTTTTCCCCGCACTCGGTGATCGCGATGCCACGTCGATGATGTCGAGCAGCACGCTGCGTTCTACTGGCCGTTCCTCATAGGAACGGCACATGCGACGCCCCCGCGCGAGATCAGCGACCGGATGTTCGCGATCCACGGTGGTGTTGAACAGAACCGGTCAGCGCGCGCCGAGGCGCGCCAGATCCTCGGCCATCGACCATCCGTAGGCGATCACAACACCGCCGATGGAGGCGTCGACACCGTCGAAGAGGGCGGCCCGGGCCGGATCAACATCGCTTGGCTTCGCTGCCTCCACGTCGATGAATCCGCCCGATGATCCCTTGGCCACGCTGAATGATTCGGCGTCGTAATCGGCGTCGACACCAAAGCGCTTGGCCAAACGCCGGCCCCAAGCGCGCTCCTCACCGACAGCGCGCGTTCCGGGCGTCGGGGTGACATCGTCAAGATCTTTCAAGATCACCATGCCGTCGGCATTGCAGAACCGCGCCCCCACAACAACGTCCTCATCGGGAAAGGCCATGAGGGCACGATGGAATGCCTCGCGCATCAACCCACGCAGCGCGGTGTCACGACGAGAGGTGCGCTTCACGCTCAGCACGCCCAGCAGCACACAGGGTGTTCCCCCGATGCGCTCCAACGTAGAGAAGCAGTATCCGTGCAGTGCCGAGCCGCTGCGTGCCGTGGTCGCCAGCACCCAGTCCTCGGCGGCTGCAGTGAGTTGTTCGGCGTCGAATGCGCCGCCCATCGCGGCCATTTCTGCCAGATCCTCTTCGCTCAGCGCGCTTGCATCATTGGTGACAACGTCGAACGCCATACCCCTTCTCCCCTGTCGTCAGACACCATTGTGCCACCCGCGGCCACCGGAATGAGAAGCGACGGCTCAGAGCAGCACCGACTCGTGGCCGAAGGCCACTCGGAGTTCGCCAACTGCACGATCGAGATCCACACGAAAATCGTCGGATAGTCGAAGCGCTCGCCCACCACCAAGATCGATTTCAACTGCTGATGACCCCGGATACTCCACGATGATCGACCGCAACCGCATCAGCGATTCACGATCGGTACCTCCTGATGGCAGCCGCATGCGCAACAGCGGTGCTGGTCCTTCTTCCAGTCCGCTGAGCATCACGACATCTTGGGCAATGAGTGCCACCCGGTCGTCACGACGATCGAGTCGGGCGTGCACGGCGACAATGCGGTCGTCTTCAATACGAGACCCGATCGAGGCATAGGTACGGGGAAACAGGGTCACTTCAACCGCATCGACGAGGTCTTCCAGCATGAACACCGCCATGGGGTCGCCCTTTTTGGTGTACTTGCGCGCCAGCCCAGTGACCACGCCACCGACCACAACCGAACTGCCATCGTCGAGATCAGCCAGGTCGGCCACAGCATGTTCGGTACGCCGCCGCAACGCTGCCTCGAGGCCGAACAGCGGATGGTCCGAGACGTACAGCCCCAACATCTCCTTCTCGTTGCGCAGAAGAGTCGATTTGTCCCACTCGTCGGCGGGGATCACCACCCGATCATCGAACGCATCCGCGTCGTCATCGGCCGGCGCATCACCGAACAAGGTCATGATGCCCTGCTCGCGCTCACGGCGCGCACGCACCGCGCGATCGATGATCTCCTCATACACGCTGAGCAACCCCAGACGGCTGTGGCCGCAGCGATCAAAGGCACCCGCCTTGATCAACGACTCCACCGCACGCTTGTTCAGAACCTGCTCGGGTGCACGGTCGGCGAACTCGTGGAACGAGTTGTAGGGGCCGTTCTCGTCGCGCTCGGCCACCAACTGTCGCACCAGACCCTCGCCCACGTTGCGCACGGCCGACAACCCAAAGGTGATCGCACCCGGCGACCCAACCGGCAACTCGATGTCATCGGGCAGCTCATTGGGCTGCAGAGTGGCAAAGTCTGTCTCCGACCGGTTGATGTCAGGGGTGAGCACCCGGATGCCCGCCGCCCGACAGTCGGCAAGGTAGACGGCCGCCTTCTCCAGCTTGTCTTTGACGCTGGTCAGCAGGCACGCCAAGTACTCGACCGGATAATGGGCCTTGAGGTACGCGGTCTGATAGGTCACCAACCCGTATCCGAAGGTGTGGCTTTTGTTGAAGGCGTAGTCAGCGAACTTCTCGATCGTGTCGAACAGTTGTGAACCGAGTTCGCGTCCGTACCCGGTGGTATCACATCCATCTTCGAACTTGGATCGCTCGGCCTCCATCAATTCACGCTGCTTCTTGCCACAGGCCTTGCGGAGGTTGTCGGCTTGGGCGAGCGAGTACCCTGCGAACTTCTGCGCCACCCGCATGACGCTCTCTTGATAGATCATCAAGCCGAAGGTGTCGTCGAGAACCGGCTCGGCATCTGGATGGAAGAACGCAACGTCTTGACGACCGTTCTTGCGGTCGGCGTAGTCGTTGTGCATGTTCACGCTCATCGGACCTGGCCGGTAGAGCGCGAGCACAGCGGATACGTCCTCGAACGAGCTCGGCGCCATGCGACGTAACAACTGCCGCATGGGCGGTGACTCCAACTGAAACACGCCCACGGTGTCGCCCCGCGACAGCAGCTCGAACGTGGGCGCGTCGTCAAGTGCAATCGTGTCGATGTTGAAATCCGGCTCTCGGCGTCGAATCAATTCTTGGCTGTCGCTGATCACGTCGAGGTTGCGCAGACCCAAGAAGTCCATCTTGAGCAGTCCGAGTTCTTCCACCCCGTGCATCTCGTACTGGGTGACGATGGGCGCATCGGCGGGATCTTTACCCGACTCGGGTTTGCGCTGAATCGGCAGGTACTCGGTGACGGGTTCCTTCGTGATCACCACCGCTGCGGCGTGGATGCCATCGGAGCGCTTCAGCCCCTCGAGCCCGAGTGCCACGTCGATCACTTCTTTGACGTCGGCTTCGGACTCGTACATCGAACGAAGTTCTGACGCTGCCCGATAGCCGTCGATGTACTTGGGGTCCTCTTCCAGGCAGTAGCGCAGCGGGGTATCACGGCCCATCACAAGTGGCGGCATCGCCTTCGCAACTCGGTCGCCAAGACCGTAGGGATGGCCGAGCACCCGCGCAGCATCACGCACGGCGTTGCGCGCCTTGATCGTGCCAAAGGTGATGATCTGTGCCACATGGTCTCGGCCGTATTTCTCTGCGGCATAGCGGATCATCTCGTCGCGGTAGCGCGAGTCGAAGTCCATATCGATATCGGGCATCGAGATGCGTGACGGGTTCAAGAACCGCTCGAAGAGCAGGTCATAGCGGATCGGGTCGAGATCGGTGATCCACAAGCAGTACGCAACGGCGCATCCAGCGGCAGAGCCACGACCCGGACCGACTCGGATACCGGCATCGCGGGCATGGCGGATGAGGTCCCAGACGATCAAGAAGTAGGAGGAGAACCCCATCGAGGCGATGACCTCGAGTTCGTACGACACCCGCTCGACCACATCGGGAGCCAAATCATTGCCCCACCGGCGACGTGCCCCCTCCCAGGTGAGGTGTTCGAGGTATGCGCGGTCGTCGGCGAATCCCTCCGGCAGAGGGAAATCGGGCAGCACCGCCTCGCCGAATGTGATGTCCACATTGGCGCGCTCGGCGACCCACAGGGTGTTGTCGCAGGCCTCGGGTATCTCGCGGAACAGATAGCGCATCTCTTGCGCGGTCTTCAGGTAGTGCTGATCGCCGTCGAATTTGAAACGATCCGGGTCGCTCAGCATCGACCCGGTCTGCACGCACAGCAATGCGTCGTGGGCGACATGGTCGTGTTGGTGCGTGTAGTGCGAGTCGTTGGTTGCCAACAGCGGCGCCCCGATACGGCGAGCGATCTCGAGTAGCTGCGGATTCGTGCGCTTCTGATCGGGAATGCCGTGATCTTGAATCTCGACGAAGAGGTTGTCGCGACCGAAGATGTCTTGCAGTCGAGCGGCCTTGGCGGTTGCGCCCTCCACATCGTCACGCAGCAGCGATTGCAGCACATGCCCGCCGAGGCAGCCGGTGGTGGCGATGAGGCCATCGGAATAGCGCTCGAGGAGTTCCCAGTCGATTCGCGGCTTGTAGTAATACCCCTCGAGGAATGCGAGGCTCGACAACTGAATCAGGTTGCGGTATCCGGCCTGATTCTCTGCGAGCAAGGTGAGGTGGTAGTAGATCTTGTGGCCGCCCTCGGTTTCGCCTCCGGAGTCGTCCATGCGCCCGCGACGGGTTGGTCGCTCGCTGCGGTGTTCATGCGCCATATAGGCCTCGGTGCCGAGGATCGGTTTGATCCCTCGGGCACGGCACTCTTTGTAGAACTCGAGCGTGCCGTACATGTTCCCGTGATCGGTGATCCCGATTGCGGGTTGACCATCGGCATGGGCGCGCTCCACCAACTCGTCGAGTCGTGCAGCACCATCGAGCATCGAGAACTCGGTATGGACATGCAGGTGGGTGAACGAATCAGGCATCGGTGGAATTGTCGAGAGTTGGTGCCACCGACCGCCGGGAAACCGGTCGAATCACAGCGGCGTGATTCGTTGAATGTACCAGACCCCTCACGACGACGGATCGGGGTCAGAGATAGGTGCCCGGTCGTTCCCCGGGGGTCTCGCGCGACGGGAGTTGCCGCATCTGTTCAATCTGCTGTCGGGCAGCGACCTGCTGGGCGAACAGGGTGGCTTGGATGCCGTGGAACAGGCCTTCGAGCCATCCAACAAGTTGTGCTTGGGCAACCCGTAGCTCGGCATCGGAAGGAACCGCATCGTCGCTGAAGGGCAGCGCCAGGCTGTGGAGTTCGTGCTGCAGTTCGGGCGACAGTGCATCAGCGAGTTCCACCACCGACCGCTCGTACACCTCAACAAGGCGCTCACGACTCGCGTCGTCGAGTGGGGCCTGACGCACCTCCTCGAGTAGTTGTTTCACCATCGAACCGATGCGCAGGACCTTCGCCGGTTCGACGACGGCTGGTTGAGCACCCGCGGAGTCTTGCGACAGCAACTCGGGGTGCTCGACATCGCTCCCACCATTCACTGCGCCGGCTCCTGTGGTGACATCAGGGGGGTTCATCTCGTTCATTGCCTGCTCCTTCGTCTATGGATCGCGGGATGTGGTCTCACCGACGACCGCGGGCCCCCACCAGTGGCACCAACATCTCGTCGGAGGTCAGCGAGCCATGGCGGCAGATCAGGTCAAACGGCCCGCTGTCGTCGGGATCGTCGTATGACACAGGGCTGTGTGCGGCGACCACTACATCGCCGAGCCGTGCCGCCACCGCATCGATCATCGTTGGCCCAAACCAGCCGTCGGCAATGACGTCGGCCCTCGAGCGCACCCAACCGGTGGCAGCGAATTCTTCGCAGGCCGCGGCGAGGAGTTCGTCCTCGGCACCTGGTCGCGCATGGAACCACCTCATCCGACCCTCCCCCGACTGCTCGGCTGTCAACGACAACAGGTCACCGCTCGGGTGAACGATCGCATCACCCACGTCCACCTGGCCGTGATCGGCGGTCACCACCAGAGCACAGTCGCTGTCGAGCACATCGAGTAGATCACCGACCAGCCGATCGGCGGTGCGCAGTTCGGCGTCGTAGTAGTCCCCGAAACCTCGTTCATGGGCAACTTTGTCGACGCCGGCGTAGTACGCGTGCACCGTTCGGTGACCGGATGCGATGAGTTCGGCAACGATCACCGGCATCGATGACAACGCCCGATAGCCGTGGGGGTCACCACCGCGCAGGTGCGCCTCGGAGAATGCGCTGCCGATCAGCTCGTTCGCCGTGACATACGGGATTCGTTCGCCCAGGAACGGCGGCACACTTTGGACTTCGGCCGGCAGCATGCGTCGACGCCGATCACCGGTGTCGTCCCCCCACCAGCGCAACATGTTGGTGACCTCGCCACCGAGAAGCGTTCGATATCCGACCACGCCATGCTCGCCCGGGGTGCAGCCAGTGGCGATGCTCGTCAATGCGGTAGCAGTTGTGCTCGGTGCAACCGATGTGATTGCGGCGCCCTGCAGCGACGACAGCTCTGGCGTCAGGTCGCGCCTCTGCTGGAGTTGATTCCAGCCCAGGCCGTCGAGCACCAACAGCACGACCGCGCGTGCATCGTTCACCGCCGACGGCATCGCAGCCATCTCGCGATGCCCGAGCAACGCCGGAATGATGGCGGTCAGTCCACCGCCGTCATAGTCCGGGAGCATCGGTTCGGGAGGTGTGAACGCCATGACCCCCATAGTCCACCACGCCACTTCGTGTTCGGCAACGCCACCGGGGCACCGCAGCCGGGCTCCAGCACCTACGCTGTGCACATGCGCGTGTCGACCCGCGGTGACTATGCCTGCCGAGCCCTGCTCTCATTGGCCTTGCGCGCACCCGAGACCGGGCCGACGTCGGTGCGCGATATCGCCGAACGCACCGCACTGCCCCAGCCATACCTCGAGCAGATTCTTCTCGCGCTGAAAGGTGCGGGGCTCGTGCGGTCCAAACGAGGCGTGGGCGGCGGCTACGTGTTGGCCCGCGACCCGTCCGATATCGGATTATCTGAGATCCTGTCTGCGGTGGACGGTCCCATCACCCTCGGCGACTTCGGCGACCCGCACGCCGACGGCGCCTGCGATCACGAGGGCCAATGTGTCCTACTGGACATCTGGAAAGTCGCTGGGGAAACGATGCGGGCCCACCTCGGCGCGTACACCTTGGCATCCATCGTCGAGATGGCCCGCGGTGAACGTCAGTGGCCCTCGGTCATCTCCTGAGCCGGACCATCCAGCGGTTCATCCCTGCGACGAGCACACCGAGCGAGCATCTCGCGGAGATCAGTCGGTAGCGGGCTGTGAAACTCCACGACATCGCCGGTGGCTGGATGACGCAATTCAAGATGCTCTGCGTGCAGGAATGGGCGCGTCATCGTCAATACCGGGCGCCGCTGGCCGTACACCGGATCACCGACAAGGGGGTGCCCAATCGACGAGAGATGCACCCTGATCTGATGGGTGCGACCGGTCTCCAGGGAACATTCCAGAACAGCAAGTTGTGCTGGCTCGTCGAAATGCTCCACCACCCGATACCGCGTCCGCGACGGACGTCCATCGGCTGCGACCGCCATGCGCGTGGGGTCGCGCCGAGACCGGCCGATCGGCGCATCGATCACCCCATGCGGCGCGGTGGGAACACCCCAGACCAGTGCCCGGTAGCGCCGCCCCGCACTGTGGTCGGCGAACTGCTCGATGAGAGCCTCGTAGGCCTCGGGCGTGCGGGCAACAACCAGCAGTCCGCTGGAGCCAGCGTCCAGACGGTGAACAATGCCGGGTCGTTCGGCCTGACCCACGTCGGCGATCTCAGGAAAGGCGTGTAGCAGCCCATTCACCAACGTCGCATCCGGGTGACCCGCGCCCGGGTGCACAACGACCCCAGCGGCTTTGTCGACGACGATGATGTGGTCGTCGACATGGACCACATCGATCGTGATATTCGGATCTGCTTGCGGTAGTCCGGCAACCGGTGCGGTCGCGAGATCCACGGCCACGGTTTGCCCCTCGACGAGACGCACCCGGCCGACGGCTACGGTCTCACCATCGCACCGCACCCCACCGGCGGCGATCATCTCGGCGACGACCGATCGTGACAGCCCGGTCATCAGCGCGACAAAACGATCCAGCCGCTCGCCATCCATGACCGCAGGAACAACTTCAACCATCTGGCTCACCGCGCTCTCCCATCGTGCAACGCCGATGCGCGCATGATTTTCATGCAGCATCAACCCCGTCGGACCCGTCGGCTGGTTGTTGCCGCGAGTCCAACCACATGGCGATCACCAGCAGCACGGCGCCAATGTTGATCGCCATGTCGGCCACGTTGAACACCGGGAACCACTGCAGATCGATGAAGTCGACCACGCTGCCCCGCAGCCACGCCTCATCGCGTGCCAGTCGATCGATGAGATTGCCAACCGCACCGCCCAGGAGTATCCCCGAGGCAAGCCGCGCGCGCCGCGATTCGCCCTGTACGGCGTGCCGCACGAGAATCACCACCACCGCGAGCGCGGCAATGCCGATGAGCGGCCCGACTCCTGAGCCGGCCCCAAAGGCCATACCCGAATTGAAGGTGAGCCGGAGCCGAAGGGTCCACACCAGATCGATTGGGCCCGAGTCGAGAGCCCACAACGCCCACTGCTTCGTGATCTGATCACAAGCGATCACCGCAGCGGCAACGGCTGCAGGGAACGCTGCCGGAGAGCTGGCCGCCCTCCGGATCGCGGTCATCGGCGTCCGATCCCGCCGACCTTCTCCTCGACGAGTTCGGTCGACCACGGAATGGCCTCGAGGCGTTCCCGAGGAATTGGGCGACCCGACACGACGGAATACCCATACGTACCAGCCGCTACTCGCTCAAGCGCCTCATCGATCGCCGTGACCGCTTCGCGAGCCTGGGCCGACAACGCAAGGTCACGCTCGCGTTCCACGGCCATCGTGTCACCCTCGCCGCCCTCGTCGTCGAACTGCACGTCGCCCATCTCGGCTTCTTCGATGAGTTGGTTGGCCTCCGCAGTGAGCTGCTCGGCCTGCCCCAGCAGACGTTGACGTTCTCCGAGCAGAAGGTCGCGTTGGGATTTCACGAATTTTGCATCGAAATCTTTGGTGTAGCCGATGCCATCTTTGGTGAAGCGAGCCTTCGGCAGACCGCCGGAGGCTTCCTTCGTGGCCGGGGCCGATGAGGTCTTTCCCTTTACAGGGGAGACCTTCTTGGCGTCGGGCTTTTTCCCCGTTGCCGGTGTCGTGGCGCGCGCGGCCTTCTTGGCCACAGCGGACTTCTTCGCGGGCGCGGCCTTCTTGGCCACAGCGGACTTCTTCGCGGGCGCGGCCTTCTTGGGCGCGGCCTTCTTGGGCGCGGATTTTTTGGCGGGCGCCGATTTCTTGGCCGCGGACTTCTTTGCGGGTGCAGCTTTTTTTGGCGTCGTGCGGGCTGCAGATGCCTTCTTTGATGCGGACTTCTTGGCGGCCATCACCACCTCCTGATCGGCGGAGCACGATACCCGCTCCTCACGGCCAAATCGTGACCTTTCTCGAGCATTAGCTAACAAATGCGCGTGCTGACTTTTCAGACCTCGACTTTGACGACTGTGATCTGCGGTTCATCGCTACCACCACTGGTAATGCGTACATCCACGGCAAGGGTTTCGCGCGCAACCATGTCGCTATGGTCTCGCACCGCTGCAGCCACCTCGTCGCTGGTCACCAGATCAATCTCAATTCGGTCGCTGACATGAAGATCAGCATCACGTCGGGCACCCTGAATCAAGCGGATCACGTCGCGGGCCACGCCTTCGGCCTCAAGTTCTGGGGTGACAACAGTATCGAGCACCACAATGCCTCCTCCGCGGGGAAGTGTGGCGGCCGCACCGTCGGCTGCTGACACGAGCACAAATTCGTACTCGCCATCCATCAGTTCCACACCGCCCACGACAACACGGTCATCGTCGACCGACCAATCACCGGCCTTGTGAGCGGCGATGACCTGCTGGGTGGAACTACCGAGCCGAGGGCCGAGCGCCTTGGGATGCAGCACCAGTGATTCGGTGCCGTAGGCGGCAACATCGGTGGTCACCGTGACGTCTTTCAGGTTGAGTTCG
>Ga0255780_10001485_pt1 | contig 21759 bp, 20 predicted proteins | sample 071ome_32_FD_179978 | JGI IMG/M metagenome (GOLD analysis project Ga0255780, IMG submission 179978) | Coastal salt marsh microbial communities from the Groves Creek Marsh, Skidaway Island, Georgia - 071405AT metaG (version 2) | ecosystem: Environmental > Aquatic > Marine > Intertidal zone >... | reverse complement strand
CGACGCCCTCGACGTCGTGTTGATGCAACAGATCGCCCAACTCCTCGCCGCGGGTCCTGGCGCCAGCGCAGCCGATGTACTCGGTTCGCTCGGTGCCGACCTCATGCATCGGGAGTTCAGCGGCGACGCACTCATGCTTGAAGCCTTGGTGATGGCCCGACGTGATCCGGTCTTCCGCACGACCCTGCATGACCGTATGGCCGACGAGGAATCTCACCTTGCTGCCCTGATCGACAACGGCAAGGACGCCGGCATCATCGACCCGACGCTCTCCACCCGCGCCATCCTCACCCTGTGCCAGGCAATCTCGCTCGGCTTCGTGGTGATGGGTGCCATCGAGAAACCGACCGCCGACGCCGACGAGTGGAACACCGTCATCGATCGGCTGGTCACGGCGGCCCTGCCCGCCACCGACCCTGCCCCCATCGACCCTGAACCTGACCACGAGGACCTGTCATGACCATCGCCGAGCGCAACAACTTCGACGACGCCAACGACGTCGATCGCATCATGGAGATCGCGCAAGCGAACGACAATCCTGATGAGCTGATCCACCTCGTGCAGGACAACGCCGACGCGATCTTCACCTGGAACTACGACAAGGGTGAGCGGGCCAAGCTCGACAAGCTCTACGAGAAATCCAAGACCAGTCAGTGGAACGCCACCACCGATCTTGACTGGTCGATCGAGGTTGACCCCTACGAGGCGCTCAACCTCCAGCTCGAACTCCAGATGGATCCGTCCAACGTGGAGGATCCCGATTCGCCGCTCTACTCGTGGGGCGACAAGGAATGGCGTGAGTTCGGTCTCCAGTCGGCCAAGTGGCGCCTCAGCCAGTTCATGCACGGTGAGCAGGGCGCGTTGCTGTGCACCGCCAAAATCGTCGAGACCGTTCCGTGGATCGACGCCAAGTACTACGCCGCTCAGCAGACCGTCGACGAGGCCCGCCACGTCGAGGCCTTCGCCAGGTATCTCAACGAAAAGCTCGATGGTGGTTACCCGGTCAACCCGCACCTGCGGCTGCTGCTCGACGACATCATCAACGACTCCGACTGGGACATGACCTACCTGGGCATGCAGATCATGGTCGAGGGCCTGGCCCTCGCGGCGTTCGGCTTCATGCACGACCTCACCGAGGAACCGCTGCTGAAGAAGATGCTCCGCTACATCATGAGCGACGAAGCCCGTCACGTGGCCTTCGGTGTTCTGAGCCTCCAGGAGGTGTACCAGGACATGACCCTCGCCGAGATCCAGCACCGCCAGGAGTTCGCGTTCGAGGCCGCCCTGCGCATGCGTGACCGCTTCCTGCAGCAGGAAGTCTGGGAGTACATGGGGGTCGACAGCCGGGTCATGTGCGAGCGACTCCTCAACGCTCCGGAGGAGACCAAGGTCTTCCAGCGGATGCTGTTCTCCAAGATCGTCCCGAACTGTCGCAAGCTCGGTCTGCTCGACGCCGGCGAGGGCTGGCTGCGCGAAAAGTTCACGGAGATTGGCGTGATCGAGTTCGAACACATGCCCGACACCGGGGACGAGTTCCTCGAGTACGACCTCCAAGAAGAGAACTTCGAGGAGAAGGCGCAGTCGATGCATGAGGCCGCTGCTGCCACAGCGATGGGGAACGCCGAGGCCTGATCCCGTAGCCTTTCGGTCATGGGATACACCTGTTTCGAGATCGAGGAGAGCGAGGGCGTCGCCCACGTGATCCTCTCGCGCCCTGACGAACTCAACACGATGATTCCGGCCTTCTGGTCGGAACTGCCGGAGATCATCGACGAGATGAGCGACTCAGGCCGGGTGCGCTGTGTCGTGATCTCCTCGACCGGCAAGCACTTCAGCGCCGGTATGGACCTGTCGGTGTTCACCGGCGGCGACGTGTTGACCGAAGGTTCGGACGGTGCCTCCGGCGGCGTCCGCAACGAGGTGGGGCGTCAGCGAGCCAACCTCCGCACGAACGCCATGCATCTCCAACGCTCATTCTCGGCACTGGAGGAGGCCCGCATGCCCGTCCTGGTGGCGATTCAGGGTGGCGCCGTCGGCGGCGCCGTCGACATGGTGACGGCAGCCGACTGCCGCTACGCCACCGAGGATGCCTGGTTCTGCATCCAGGAGATCAACATCGGTATGACCGCCGATGTCGGGACCTTGCAGCGCCTCCCGAAGCTGATCCCGGACGGCATCGTCCGCGAACTCGCCTTCACCGGCGACCGCATGCTGGCGAAGCGAGCCAAGGAGGTCGGGCTCGTCAACGAGGTGTACGCCGACCAGGCCACCATGCTCGAGGACGTGCTCGGCATCGCTGGCCGTATCGCCTCGAAGTCACCGCTTGCGGTCTACGGGTCGAAGCAGTCGATCGTCTACGCCCGAGATCATTCGGTGGCGGACTCGCTCAACCAGATCGCCACCTGGCAGACCGGCATGTTCCAGCCCCGGGACATGATGGAGTCGTTCCAGGCCCAGATGGAGAAGCGCGAGCCGGAGTTCGACGACCTCAACCCGGTGCGGCGGGGGCTGGCCTAGTTCTCGGCGAGGGCGACATCGCCCACGCACACAAGCGTGGCCGCGATCCAACCGCCGAGCGCACCGAAGTCGTCGTCGAGCGAGCTGCCGTCGGCGAGCCGATCCTCGTCGAGCTCATACGAGCCCGCGTAGCTGATTTCGATGGCGAACTCGGGATCGGAGAGGTCAGCGCCATAAATGGATTCGACCGTGGGGCCGCTTCGGGTGAGTGGGTCGCGTCCGATGGGTGGTGACTCGAGGGGAAGGGAATTGAGCACCATGCTGGGATCGGGTGTTTCGGTGAGGCGTTGCCGTCGGAGGACGATCTCAATCTCGATGCGCGGCGGCTCGGTGAACTCCTCCTCGACGTACCAGCTGCGGTAGGCGGTCTGACTCCAGGTCGGCCAACTGCAAGTGATGTCGGCCTGCACCCTGGGCGGTTGCCCTTCGCCGGGTAGCCCGTAGGAGGTCTGCCACATCAGATCGCCGAGAAGGACGTCGCTCTGGAAGCGTTCCTCGAAGGCCTGCCGCTCCAGCCGGGCCTGCTCGAAGGCGTCGCGCAACGCCCCAATGGCGTCGGTGAACACGTGGTCGAGCATCAGCGCACCCTAGTAGCCGGCGCCGACGTCGACGGGGCCGATCAGTTCGTCGCCGGCGATCCAGCGGCCGACATTGACCCGCACCCGGTCGGCGATCAGCGGGAGGCCCATCTCCGGGGTGTTGCCCACGTGCGGGGTGATCACACAGTTGTCGAGTTCCCAGAGCGGGTGGCCGTCGGGGAGGGGCTCGGGGTCGGTGACGTCGAGCACGGCGCCGGCGATCACGCCCTCGCGCAGTGCTGTCACGAGGTCGTCGGTGACGACGTGACCGCCACGACCGACATTGCAGAGCCACGCATCGCTGCGCATCGCTGCGAGCGTCTCGGCATCGACGATGTTGCGGGTCTCATCGGTGAGGGCGAGGGCGACAATGACGGCGTCGACGTCGGCGACGGCCTCGTGGAGGCGGTCGGCGGTGAGCGTGCGAGCAGCGCCGGGGACGGGGTCGTCGCTTCGTCGGACGACGGTGACGTCGCAGCCCCATGGCTCGATGAGTTCCATGAAGGATTCGGTGATCCCGCCGCCTCCGAGGATGGTGAGTTTCGCTCCGAGGAGGTTCTTTCCGTCCTGCACCGGCCACGTCGATGCCCGCACATAGCGGGGGATGTCGCGAAATGCCGTCAACAGTGCCGTCATGATCCATTCGGCCACGGGCGGGGCATAGACCCCCTTCCCGCAGGTCCATGTGTGGTCGTGGTCGAGGTGATGTTGGAAGGTTTCGATCCCCGCATAGGGAAGCTGGATCCACTCGACACCGGGACCGGCCCCGATGATGTTCGGGAACTCGTCGGCGGCGGCGGGATCAGCGAACATGAGGGCGCTGGCCTGCTCGATCGGGACGACGGTGCCGCCTGCAGCCTCGACGGCCTCGACCATGACGGCGTGCATCGCCGGACGGGTGCTGGGTTCGACGGCGATCAGGTGACGTTCCGGCACGGACGAGGACGCTACCGCGAGGAGCGAAGGCCCGCGACCCATGCCTCGCTAGACCATCCCCGACAGACGCAGGTCGCTGCGTGCAAGATGGCGACATGCACAACCCCGAACACGACAGCGACGACGAGTTCGGCGACGGTATCGATTGGGGCGACGAGCCCGAGATCGACGCCGCCGCCTCCTGCAACCTCGAGAACCCCGAGGAGTGCGAGGCCTGCCAGTAGGCCTGCGGGTCAGTCGACCCCGTACTGACGATCGCCGGCGTCGCCGAGTCCCGGCACGATGAATCCCACCTCGTTGAGGTGTGAGTCGACGGACCCCGTCACCACCCGGTCGACCGCGCCGGAGGCCTGGAGCGCTTCGATGCCCTCCGGAGCGGCGAGGAGACAGATCAGCGTCACCGTGCCCGCGCCGGCCGCCTGCACCTGCTCTGCTGCGTAGATCGCCGAGCCGCCCGTTGCGAGCATCGGGTCGAGCACATGAGCAGGGCGGCCCTCAAGCGCAGGAATCGTGTTCATGTACACGGTCGGCTGCAGGGTCTCCTCGTCTCGCCGCAGGCCGAGAAAGCCCGTCTCCGAGCCCGGCATCGCTTCCAACCCGGCATCGAGCATGCCGAGGCCAGCCCGAAGGATCGGAATCAAGACCGGCTGGTCGACGAGTTCGACCCCATCGGCCGGCCCCATCGGTGATTCGACCGTGACCGGCGTGGTCGGGATCGTGCGGGCCGCCTCGAAGATCAACGCCCGAGCCACCTGGTGGAGGAGTTGACGAAAGCGGCGGCGATCGGTTGCGGCATCACGGAGCTCCGTGAGCTGCGCTGCCACTACGGGATGTTCGAGAACGTCGACATGCACGACACGAGCATGCCACGGGCGACTGTTCGAGCCTCGCTCAGAGTGGCGGCTCGACCTGCCAGGCCTCGAGGGGGCCGTAACGGGGCTTGATGATCTGCTCGATGATCTGCAGACGTTCCCGGAACGGGAGGAAGCTCGACTTCATCGCGTTTACCGTGAGCCAACGGAGCCGGGCCCAGTCGTATCCGAACGCGTCGACCAGCGCCGCCATCTCCGAGCTCATCGTGACGCCCGACATCAGGCGATTGTCGGTATTGACCGTGACTCGGAAGCGCAGCGCCACCAACTTGTCGATCGGGTGGTCCTCAATGCGTTCGACCACGCCAGTGTTGACGTTGGAGGTCGGGCACACCTCGAGCGGGATGCGAGCGTCGCGCAGGAAGTGGCTCAATCGGCCGAGTTCGGTCTCGCCGCCGGGCGTGGTGGCCCAGTCCTCGACGATCCGGATGCCGTGACCCAACCGTTCGGCACCGCAGTACTGCACCGCCTTCCAGATCGAGCGGGGCCCGTAGGCCTCACCGGCGTGGATCGTGACGTGAAAGTTCTCTCGTTGGCAGTACTGAAACGCCAGCAGGTGGTCGTCGGGTGGGAATCCGTCTTCGGGGCCGGCGATGTCGAAGCCGACGACACCGTGATCACGATGACGAACGGCCGCCTGGGCGACCTCGAGGCCTCGATCGAGATGGCGCATCGCCGAGCAGATGATGCGAATCGTGAGGTCGGTACCGCTGGCGCCGGCCTCGAAGCCGGTGATGACCGCCTCGATCACTGCGTCGAGCGAGAGTCCGCGCTCGGTGTGCAGCTCTGGCGCAAACCGAATCTCGGCGTAGACGACGCCGTCGGCAGCGAGATCCTCGGCGCATTCGCGAGCGACCCGTTCGATTGCCGGGGCGGTCTGCATCACGCCCACGGTGTGGGCGAACGTTTCCAGGTACAGGGTGAGGTCCTTGCGGTTGGCGCCCCGCAGCATCCATGCGGCGGGTTCGTCGGCATCGGCGGTGGGGAGATCGGCGTAGCCGGTTTCGTCGGCAAGCTCGATGATCGTCGAGGGTCGCAGCCCGCCGTCGAGATGGTCGTGGAGCAGGACCTTGGGTGCTCGGCGGATGCGCTCGAGCGTGGGAGGCCCGACGTCCGGGCCGTTCAGGGGGGTTTCCATACCTCAGATTATCGCCGGGGGTAGGGTCCCGGAATGTCGATGCGGCGCGGTCCCCTCGGCGTCGTCCTGGTCTTCACCATGGTCGCGTCGACCTTCTCGATTTTCGCGATCGCGGTGCTGGCTTCGCCGATCATCGACGACCTCGGAATTAGCCGGACCCAGGTCGGCCTGATCGGTTCGGTCAACACCGGTCTCGGGGCACTCTCGGCGCCACTGTCGGGACGGTTGACCGACCGCATCGGACCACGGCGTGCCGTCTTGATCCTGCTGGCAGTGTCGGCCGTGTCGATGACACTTATGGGGCTGGCACGAAGTCCCTGGATGCTGCTGCTCTCTGGCATCGTCGCCGGGCTACCGCAGGGATGGGGAAACCCCGCCACGAATGCACTGATCGCTTCAACGCTCGAGCCGGGACAGCGAGGAGTGATGACCGGGATCAAGCAGAGCGGGGTGACCCTCGCCATTTTCGTCGCCGGTCTCTCGCTGCCGGCGCTCGAAGGGGTCTGGGACTGGCAGGCCGCGTGTCTCGTCTTCGGCATGGTGTTCGCCGTGTTCACGGCGATGGCTTGGATGCTTCTCCCGGTCCACGTTGGCTCGCCTCGGCCTGCCGCAGTCACGGCCCAGGAACGCTCACCGCTCTCGCCATTCATCTATCGGCTCGGGCTCTACGCCCTGCTGATGGGGCTCGCCGGCGGCGCGATCGGCCGCTTTCTGCCCCTCTTCGCCGAGGAGAAACTCGGCTACAGCCTGGCGGTCGCCGGGTTCGCCGCATCGCTGTCGGGCCTGCTTGGCATGGGCTTCCGTATCGCTGCCGCTCGAATGGCTGAGACTCGCATCGCCCCGTCGGCGCTGTTGGTGCAGCTGTCCTCGGTTGCGGTGGTGTCGTCGTCGCTGCTCGCCCTCTCGGTGCCGTTCGGTCGATGGCTGCTGTGGCCGGCCGTTGTGCTCTATGCGATCGGCCACACCGCTTGGAACGCCGTGGCCAACCTGACGGTGATCATGCGGGTCGACCAGCGCGACGCTGGTCGCGCGTCGGGCGTCATCATCCTCGGCTTCCTGATGGGCCTGACGATCGCTGGCCCATCGACAGGTGCGCTCGTCGACGCCACCGGCCGGTACGAGTTGGTGTGGTGGGCGTCAGCGGCCCTGGCGGCGGTGTCAGCGGCGGTGCTCGCCGCTCGCCGGCGGCCGCAGCATCGGTAGCAGCGACACGCCCTCAGCGAATCGGATCGTCGTGAGTTGCTCGAACCCGTGGCGGGCGTACAGCGCAGCGCTCCGGGGCGTGGTGGCTTCCAGATAAGCCGGAATCGATTCTGCGTCGCAGATCCGGAGGACCCGCTCGAGCAGGAGTGAGCCGAGGCCCTGCCCGCGGGCTGTGGCCCGGGCGCCGATGAACTGCAGGTAGAAGTGGGGCTCGTCGGGGTGCCACTCGGCCATCTCGATGAAGTGCGGAATCGCCGCCTCCATTCGTTCGGGAATGGCGCGCGCTCCGAAGAAGCCCGACATCGCCTCGGTGTCGGTGGTGATGCCGGGCGGACTCCACAGCGCCGCGCCGAACTCGTCGACCACATAGGTGTGGCCGTTCAGCACGAAGGCGTCGTAGGCGATGGACATGACCTCGACCATGAGGTCGTGTTCGGCGCGCCTGCCGTCGGTGTCGAAGAGATGAGCGAAGATTGGGTCGGTTGCGAACGCGTCGGCGAGCGTCTCGATCGCCGCCTCGCGATCGCCGGGAGTCGCGTGCCGCGCGAGGCTCACGCAAAGCCTCGAAGTGGGAGCTCCGGAGGCCGACGCAGCCAGTTGTCAGCCGGGTAGTCGGCTACGCCATCGATCACGTGAAGCGTGTAGGCGTGCCGGCTGCGGCTCGAGGTGTTGGGTGCACTCCAGTGGGGGAGCGTGCCGTGCAACAGGACGAGCGTGCCGGCGTCGGCCTCGAGTGGCACGAGATCGTCGGTGGAGTACGGCTCCGGGTCGAGGGTCTCCATCCTGGCTTCGGTGAGGTCGGGGGTCATCCGATACCGGGACTTCACCGGGATGCGATGACCGCCCGGGTGGACCCACAGACAGCCGTTCTCCTGCGTGGCATCTTCGATGGCGAACCAAAAGCCGATCACCGATTGCGGTTCGGTCCAGAGGAACGTGTGGTCGCAATGGAGACTGACCTCACCTCCGATACCGGGCTGCTTGAAGATGTACATCGACTGGAGCAGCTGGGGGTCGCCGAAGCCGAGATCGGTGGCGACCGCTGCCAGCTCCGGTGTGCGACTGAAGGCCTGGAACGCCGGGTCGAGGTCGTGCATGGCGTGGCCGAGTTTGTTGACCGCGAGCCGGAGGGGCACGGTGAGTGCCCCATTCACGACGGCGCCGTCCTCGAAGAACCAGCGGACCTTGTCGCCGGAGTCGAGAAACCACTCGTCGTCGCCGTGCGCCTGCTTGGACGTATCGAAGACGGTGAGGCCCGCCCCATCGGCGGGGTCGATCTCGTCGAGGAGTCCTTCGACGTGGGCCTTCAGTTCGTCGCAGCGCTCCCGTGACACGAAGTCGGGGAGGACGAGAAACCCATCGCGCTCGAATGCCGCCAACTGCTCGGGGGAGAGCATGATCAGGTTTCGCCCTTGCGGTACGGCTGTCCGAGGCTCACCGGCATGCGCAGCCGCTGGGCGAAGAAGACCAGCACGAGGAGCACGACGACATAGGGCAGCGTGTTCGACCACCAGCTGGGAACGGTGTCGGCCACGATCCACCAGAACAGCGCACCGAAACCGAGGACAGCGGCGAGGATCGTGTCGGTGCGGTTCTTGCGGGTGAAGGCCCAGATGCCCACGGCCGTGAAGGCGATTGCATTGACCAGCAGCATGGCGTGTGATGCGGTGCCGTCGAGATCGCGAAGATCGAGACCGAAGACGTAGCCGAACAGCAAGGCGCCGAGCAGCACGCCGCCGGGACGCCAATTGCCGAAGATCAGCGCGGCGAGACCGATGAAGCCACGACCGGCGGAGTTGCCACCCTGGAACAGCCCCGACAGCTCCGTGGAGATGAAGGCGCCGCCGAGGCCGGCGAGGCCGCCGGACATGATCACGGCGATGTACTTGTAGCGGATGATGTTGATGCCCTGGGCCTCACCGGCCGACGGCTTTTCACCACAGATTCGCAGCCTCAGACCGAAACGAGTGCGCCAGATCACAAAGGCGGTGATCGGCACGAGGGCAAGGGCGATGATCGCAACCCAGCTCGTGCCCCGCAGAAGACCGCGAGAGAGCTGAGCGACATCGGAGAGATACCAGATCTCCCATTGGCTGATGGTGAGCAGCCAATCGGGTGATTCCCACCCGAAGATGGTGCCGCCGGCGAGGAAGGGGACGTCCCAGTCCCCAACCGCGCTGGTGCGCGGTGACGTGGTGGGGGATTCCCAGATCTCCTCGGACAGATATCTCGTGATCGCAGGCGCCAGGATGTTGATCGCCACGCCCGAGATGATGTGGTCCACCTGGAAGGTGACGGTGGCGATGGCGTGCAGCAGGCCGCCGATCATGCCGCCGCCGATGCCGATGGCCAGGCCCCACCAGGCGCCGTAGTTGATCGAGCCCCAGGCGCCGAACCACATACCGAGGATCAACATGCCCTCGAGACCGATGTTGACGACACCGGCTCGCTCGGAGAAAAGACCACCGAGCCCGGCGAGGAAGATCGGCACGGCGAAGCGCAGCATCTCGCGAGCGGTGGCGACCTGGGTGAGGCGTTCGGTATCGCTGATCGTCTGGACGAGGGTGAGCAAGAAGACGCCGAGCGCGGCGTAGAGCGCCCAACGGGCCCAGGCTGGCATGCGGGTGAGGGTCGAGATCATGCCGGCACCACCTCTCGCTCGGCGGCCAACACTTCGGCGGCTTCGCGCGCCTCATCACGTTCGCGGAATCGGTTTGCGACGCCGTAGGCGACGACGGCGGTGAGCAAGACGATGCCCTGCATGATTACCGCGATCTCACGGGAGGCGGCGCCGGTCGAGTCGAGCACCCCCGACGAGACATCGAGGAAGGCGAACAGAAGTGCGGCGAACGCCATGCCGCCCGGATTGTTGCGACCGAGCAGCGCCACCGCGATGCCCTGGAAGCCGAGACCCTGGATCGGGTCGGGGGGGAATTTGCCGGTGTCGGCGAGTTCGGTCATGCCGATCAGGCCGGCGACCGCGCCCGACAGCATCATGGCGGCGAGAACCATGCGCTTGGGCGGGACGCCGCCGGCGCGGGCGGCGAACGGGTTGATGCCGCTGGCCCGGAGGTCGAAACCGAAGCGGGTGCGGTTCAACAGCACGTAGTAGGCGATGCCGACGAGGATGGCGACGAGGAACATGCCGGTGAGTTCCTTGCCCTGGCCGACCTCTCTCGTAACGAGTTCGAGGAGGCCGTTGATGGTCGGCAACAGGCCGGATTCGTCGATCGGCTTGGTGCCCAGAGACGTTGAGGAGAAGTTCTCGCCGAGATCACCCTGCCATTTCTGTTGGAGCCAGGCGATCAGGCCACCGATGGCGATGGCGTTGAGCATGATCGTCGAGATCACTTCGTTGACGCCGCGGGTCGTCTTCAAGATGCCGGCGAGGCCGGCGTAGAGCGAACTCACCATCATCGCAGTGAGCATGATCACCAGGATGTGCAGCGCCTGCGGAAGGCTGACCAAGCCGCCGACCTGGGCGGCAAACAGGAAGCCCATGAGGTACTGACCTTCGACCCCGATGTTGAACAGGTTCATGCGGAACCCGATCGCGGCGGCGACCGCCGACAGGTAGAAGGGGGTCGCTCGGTTGAGGATGTCGACCTGGGTCTCGAGTTTCGAGGCGTGGCTCAACATGTCGGCGTAGGCCTCGGTGGGGCTCGAGCCAAACGCCATGAGGGCGATCGTCGACACCACGAGCGTGAGGAGGAAGGCACCGACCGGCGCGGCCAACGAGATACTGATCTTGCGCATCAGGCGGCGCCTCCGTTCTGCAGCGCAGCGCCGGTCATGTAGGCGCCGAGGTCACGGGGCGTCACTTCGTCGGGCGACAAGGTGGCGACGAACTCGCCACGCAGCATCACGACGATCGTGTCGGAAAGGCCGATCAACTCGTCGAGGTCGGCGGAGATCAACAAGGTGGCGAGGCCGTTCCGGCGCGCCGCACGGATGTCGTCCCACACAGCCGCCTGGGCACCGACGTCGATGCCTCGAGTCGGGTGGGCGGCGACGAGCACGTCAGGATCGGACGTGAGTTCTCGACCGATGATCAGCTTCTGCTGGTTGCCGCCGGAGAGGGCGTGAGCTGACACCTCGATGCTGGGGGTGCGGACGTCGAATTGCTTGCGGATCCGCTCGGTCTGCTCGCGTGCGCCACCTCGATCGAGCCACCAGGTGGAACCGTAGGGTGCCTGCGTCTGATGGCCGAGGGCGGCGTTCTCCCAGAGCGGTGACGAGAGCAGCAGGCCTTCCTGGTGCCGATCCTCGGGGACGTAGGCGAGTCCTGCTTCGCGGCGCTTACGGACCGAATCGTTGGTGACATCACGGCCGTGGAATGCAATCGAGCCGTTCGAGATGTCGGCGGTGCCGATGATGGCGTCGACGAGTTCTCCCTGACCGTTGCCCTCGACACCGGCGATGCCAACGATCTCGCCTCGGTGGATCCGAAGGTTGATGTCGTGAACGACCTGCCGGCCGTCTTCGTTCCGCACGGCGAGATCGCGAAGTTCGAGCGCCACCTCGTCGGTGACGGTCGATTCGCTGGTGTCGGGGGTGGGGAGTTCGCTGCCCACCATCAACTCGGCGAGATCGTGGGCGGTGACACCGTCGTTCTTCATGGTCGCCACTGTCCTGCCATGGCGAAGCACCGTGATGCTGTCGGAGATCTCGAGCACCTCATCGAGTTTGTGATCGATGAAGAGGATCGTCGCACCGCTCGCCTTGAGTTCGCGCATGTTGTCGAACAGCGCCTCGACCTCCTGGGGCACGAGCACTGCCGTGGGCTCGTCGAGAATCAGGATCTCGGCGCCGCGGTAGAGGACCTTGATGATCTCGACCCGCTGGCGTTCGCCGACTTCAAGCGATTCGACCATCTGGTTGATGTCGATCGTGAGGCCGTAGTCCTCGGTGACCTTGGATAGGTGCGCTTCGGCTTGATGGAAATTGATGCGGCCGCCACCGACGGTCGGCTCGGCGCCGAGGATGACGTTCTCCAGCACCGTGAGCTGGTCGGCCAGCATGAAGTGCTGGTGCACCATGCCGATGCCGCAGTCGATGGCGTCGTTTGGGGAGGTGAACTCCACCACCTCGCCGTTGACCTTCATCGTCCCTTCGTCGGCGGGCTGCATGCCGTAGAGGATTTTCATCAGGGTCGATTTTCCGGCCCCGTTCTCCCCGCAGATTGCGTGGATCTCGCCCTTTTCAACGGTGAGGTTGACATCGTCGTTGGCAACGACTCCGGGAAACCGTTTTGTGATCCCTCTGAGTTCGATCGCAACCGTCATATTTCCCTCCGTACCCAAGAGACAACCGCTGCTGAAAGTAGCGGAGGTCGGTTCCGGTCGGAGATACCGATCATTCGACGGCATGCTTCGTTAGAACCGACCCTCGCAAGAAAGCGATGTGGGACCGAAGCCAGAGCTTCGGCCCCACACTTTCGACTTAGGCCCCGTAATCCACCGGATCACGTGACACGACGATCTCGCCCGAAATCATGCCCGCCTTTGCGGCCTCGAGTTCGTCGATGATGTCGTCGATGTAGCCGCCCGAGGTCGCATATCCGACCCCATCGACTGAGAGGTCATAAACGACCGGACCCGCTGCAAACGAACCTTCCTCCTGCGCTTTAAGGACCTCGTAGACTGCCACGTCGACACGCTTCAGCATCGAAGTGAGGACGAACTCCTGCAGCGACGGGTCGACGACACCAATGGTGTTGTACTGGTCGGAGTCGACGCCGATGCCCCACACCTTGGAGCCGGTGTCGTCGGTGAAGTCCTTCGCAGCCTGGAACATGCCGTTACCGGCACCGCCGGCAGCGTGGTAGATGATGTCAGCGCCGTCCTCGTACATGGTGGTGGCGATGACCTGCGCACGATCAGGCTGGTTGAAGCCGTCGAAATCAGGCGCCGCGGTGATGTACTCGGCAACAATTTCGATGTCTGGGTTCACCGACTGCGCACCAGCACGGAATCCTGCCTCGAAGGGCTCAAGGCCGCCGTAGCAGCACACACCGCCAATGAAGCCGACCTTGCCCGTCTCGCTCTTGAGGGCGGCGGCGACCCCGACCAGGTATGAGCCCTGCTCCTCGGCAAACACCAGACCAGCAACGTTATCCCCGTAAGGAGCCGGCGGATCTTGGCTGAAGTCGAGCATTCCGGAGTCAATCACGGCGAAATTCGTGTCAGGGTTCTCGGCGGCGACTGCAGCTGCGTCCCCTTCGAAGAGGAAGCCCACACCAATCACGATCGGGTTGGCGTCAGCAGCGAGCTGGAGCAGCTCCGCACGGTTCGAGCCATCGTCGTTGGGCGAGGCCTCACCGAAGTCAATGCCGAGTTCGGACTTGGCGCGGTCAAGGCCCGCAGCGGCCGAATCGTTGAACGACAGGTCGCCACGGCCACCGATGTCGTAGACGAGACCGACGGTGGTCTCCGCGGCGGCGACCTCCTCGGTGGCGTCATCTTCTTCGGCTGCGTCCGACGTGGAGTCGGACTCTGAAGCCGAGTCGGTCGAACCGGCATCCGTCTCCTCGTCATCACCGCAGGCTGCAGCGATAAGCGAGAACGACAGGAGCACCGACAACAAGAGCAGCAGGCGCTTGCGCATTGTGTTTCCCTCCAGGCCGCCAGCGGGCGGCGATTTGTTTGGTCCCCTTCGGCCGACTGCCGACCGTAGGAAGTTCGTACGCTAGCCCGCGCGTGAGTGTTGCGCCCCTCTGAAACGCGCGTTTCACGCGGCGTGTGAGTTATCCACAGGAAGCCGTCGTGGCGGGTGTCGTCGCCTTAGTAGAAGACGCACCGACTGCGGTGCCGAGGGATCGCCTTGTAGGTCGGCCCGGCACCGGTGTTCCACAAGATGTTGTCGAGGGAACCGGTGGTGAGGTTCGGGCGTGGATCGATGGCTCGGCTGCGAACGGCGGCTGCGAGGCGCTCGACGGCGGTGACACCGCAGGCGCGGATTTCGATCTCCTCGGGGCTGCCGATCGTGATGTCGTCGACCGCCTCAATGCGCCTGAGAAGGTCGGGCGCGAACTCGAGCACACCTTCGACCCGGAGCACATGAGGCACCAGGTTGTCGGCGAACATCGTGAGTTGGTCGAGGTCGTCGAAACGGCCGTATCCCTCGCCCGCGAAGGCGACGGCAAGATCCTGAGCGGTGATCTGGGCCCGCTTGTAGAGGAACACCTCGCCGGTGAACGGATGCTCGTGCACGTCGCGGTAGAAGGGCATCGCCGTGAGTGACTCGGCCAACGCTGCGGCTGATCCGTGTGCAGCCTCGACCACGCCGACGAAGCGGCCATCGGCGGTTGACTCGACGAAGTCGGCGAGATCGTGCAGGGCGACCGTGAAGAGTTCCATCAGTTCGTGTGCCGGTGACCCGTCGAGGTCTTGGCCGAATACCTGCGCCCAGTCGCCGACGTCGCGTCGCAGCGACGCCGTGGTGATCGTGCCGTTGAGGTCGACCCAGTCGCGCAGACTCGCCGCCACGGTGTGGTAGCCGCTCTGGCCGGGCCGCTTGCGGAGGGAGGGGAAGTAGCCGGAGCCGAAGTTGATCGCGTCGAGCGTCAAGACGAACGCTGCGGTCGACTCGGCATCGCCGATCGGATCCTGGCCAGGGTCATTGGGTTGACGGTCGAGATCGAGACGGTCAGCGAGCGTCTCGATCGCATCGTCGTGGATCCGGACGTGGGAACTGATGTCGGCCACCGCAGCGCAGGTGCGCCGGACCCGTTCGAAGATTGTCTCGCTCATGTCACCATCGTCGCAGGGCGGGGGAGGGGTGAGCGCCACGGGACGACGTCAGAGCCCTCGGGCCCGCCTCCACGCCGAGTAGCCGGCGAGGTGATGAAGCGAACGCACGGCCCGACCGGCTGAGGCGTGGCAGAGCCGTCCGAGGGCGTGCAGCGTCGCCGGCGCCGGGTTGTCGGGCCCGGCATTGGCGAGTTCGGTGGCGACCATGATCGGTGTTCCGGTGGCGGTGCTGATCTCCGCAGCCGCCTCGGCGTACCGGGTGTCCTGACGCTCGTGGAAGCCGACGATGCGTTCGAGGCCGTGATCAGGGAAGAACGGACCATTTCGCATCATGGATGCCGTGTTCGACTGGATGCCGACGCCGAGCAGCACGACCGAATCGACGTCGGGATGTTCGGCCACGAGCTGCAGGATCTCCGGGACGGTGTCGCGGGTCTCGCCGCCGGCCATGTCGATCGGATTGTTCTTGCTCCAGCGCGGCGGCAACTTCTCGTTGATCGCCGCCATGAGGTCATCGGGCAAGGCGGCAGGATCGAGACGGGTGTCGGCCATGGCGTCGACCGCTGCCACCCCCCAGCCGCCGACCGTCGTGACGACAACGACACGATCGCCGTCGGGGAGCGGTTGCGTGGCGAACGTCGCCGCCGCTTCGAATGCCTCCTCGACATCCCTCGCGCGGATGAGCCCGGCCTGGCGGCACATGCCGTCAAACACGGCGTCGTCGCTTGCGAGGGCACCGGTATGGGAGGCCGCCGCACGGGCACCGGCAGCTGAGGCGCCACCCTTCACCACCACAATCGGCTTGCGGGCCGCGAGCGGCGCCAGCCGCTCGAACATCTCACGCCCATCGTCCACGGATTCGATGTAGACGAGCGACACCGCCGTCTCGGGGTCGTCGGTGAAATACTCGACATAGTCGGCGATGCCGAGCACCGAGGCGTTGCCGGCAGCGACGGCGCGCGACACGCCCACCCCGGTGTGGTTGGCCAGGTTGAGGAACGAGGAGACGAAGTTGCCCGACTGGCTTGCGATGGCGATCTTCCCGGCGGGGGCGAACGGCGCCACGATCTGGGCGCACATGTTCGAGGGTGTCGACACCACCCCTTGACCGTTCGGGCCCGCCAGCGCGATCCCGAGTTCGTCGCAGAGGGCGATGAGGCGCTGCTCCATCTCGACGCCCTCAGGTCCGGCCTCTCGGTAGCCACCAGCGGCGCAAAACGCTGCGGTCACGCCCTTTGCTGCGGCCTGCCGGAGAAGTCCTTCGTTGATTGCCGGTGGCGTGCAGATGAAGAGCATGTCGGCGGCGCCGTCGGGTACGTCGTCGATCGAACCGAGCACGTCGAGCCCGAGGACCTCGCCCGGCTCCCGGCTGACCGGGTAGACGGCGCCCCCGTACCCGCTCGCAAGCAGGTTGTGCAGGGTGACGAACCCAAACTTGCCGGGGTGGTTCGACACGCCGGTGATGATGATGCCCTTCGGGTCGAAGAGCGCACCGAGATCAGGCATCGTCGCCCTCCTCGATCTCCAGCAGGGCGTCGACGGCGATCGGTTTCCCGTCGACGAGGATCAGGGGGTTGAGGTCGGCCGAGCGGAGGCCCGGCTCTTCAGCGCCGACACGGGCCAGGGCGACGAGAGCCTCGACGATGGCGGCCCGGTCGGCCTCCGGCTCACCGCGGAAGTCGCCGAACAAACGCTGGGTTGCGAGATCGTCGAGCATCTCCGCTGCGTCGACCTCGGTGATCGGGGCGAGCCGGAAGCTGACGTCGCGGATCGCCTCGGCGAGGATCCCGCCGACGCCGACCATGACGGTCATGCCGAACTGGGGGTCGTCGTTGAGGCCGGCGATCAGCTCGCGATTGCCGTCGACCATCGTGGAGACAAGGACCTCGACCTCACCGTCGTCGGGAACGGCCTTGCCGAGGAGTTCGTCGCACGCTGCTGCGAGGGCGTCGGTGTCGGCGATGCGAAGTCGAACGAGGCCGCGTTCAGTCTTGTGGGCAATCGCTCGCCCACACAGCTTTGCCACGACCGGGAAGGTCACGCTGGCGTCGGCCTCGACGGCGGCCAGAACCTCGGCGGTGGAGGTCCCGGTCACGAACGGGGATACGGGAACGCCGTACCCACTGACGATGCGCCGGGACTCGGCTTCGGAGAGAGTGATGCTCACGCCGAGGGTTGTACCACGTGCGCCCCTTGCACGGGCCAGACGACATGGAATGCGGGTGGCTCGATAGATGGCTGATCCGACGGCGCCTCGAAGCGTTCGGTCATCGTGTCAACGAAGGCCTCGACGGCTGGGGTTTCGACGAGGGCAATCGCTGCGCCTGCAAACCCGGCGCCGGTCATGCGGGCGCCGAGGCATCCCTCGAGTGTTCGGGCGAGTTCGACCGCTGCGTGCGGTGCTGGGCCCGTGACCTCGAAATCGAGATGCAGCGATTCGTGACTCTCGTCCATCAACCGTCCGAGAGAGACGACATCACCGGCATCGACGGCGTCGGCCGCTGCGAGGGTTCGCTCGTTCTCGGAGACGACATGGTGGGCCCGACGCCGGTCGATCGGGTCGACGCCAATCCTTGCGACCTGCTCGAGATTGGCGTCGCGCAGCGTCTGGACACCGAGCGCCGCAGCGACTCGCTCGCACGCCGCCCTGCGGTGTGCGTACTCAGAGTCGACGAGACCGCGACGGGTGCCGGTGTCGAGCACGACGACTCGAACGGCGTCCGGCAGCGCAGCCTGGCGCAGTTGGAGGGAGCGGCAATCGATGAGGGTCGCCGAGCCTCGAACCCCTGCGGCGGAGATGAGTTGATCCATGATCCCGACGGGAACGCCGATGATCTCGTGCTCGACCCGCTGCCCGAGACGGGCGAGGTCGACCGGCGAGATGGTGGTGCCGCAAAGCGCAACGATCGCAATACCGCTCGCCATCTCGAGCGCAGCGGACGACGACAGCGACGAGCCGGGAATGTCGCTCACAACGGTCGCGTTGAAGCCGCCGACCTCGACCCCATGGTCGGCCAGCATCCGAGCCATGCCGTGGAGGTAGCGACCCCACCCGTCGGTGGTGGTGGGCTCGTTGTCGAGGTCGAACTCGGTCGTTCCGAACCGGGCGCTGTAGCCGACGACGCGTCGGTCAGGGCGCGGGGAGATGGCCACGGCGGTGCCAAAGGGGATCGCCATCGGGAAGACGAAGCCGTCGTTGTAATCGGTGTGTTCGCCGATGAGGTTGACCCGACCGGGCGCGACGCCGACGAGCGTTGGCGTCGTGCCGAGGCGGTCGGCGTGCATCGAGACGGCAACGTCGACAATGGCCACCGCCCGACCCTAACCCTTGACGGGGCAGGTCTCGACTGGGATCGTGCGGACATGTCGTCGGTGTGCGCCCACAACCGTGCCCAACGGCCGATCCCGACCCTGGCGCGTCGCGTCGCTGTCGTGTCCGACTCCGTCGTCTCTGCTGGCGCGGGCTGACCATGTTGCACGCCCTGACGAGCGCTCGACTCGAGTTCATCGTTGACGACACCAGCGGAAGCCTCGAGGTCGTGCATCTCGGGTCACCGGTCGGTCGTGTCGATCCGACGTCCTTCTCGGCACCGATCCCCGAGGGCGGTATCGACCATCTCGCCCCGATTGCCGTTCTCGCCGAGGCGGCTGCCGGATGGATGGGCAAGCCGGGACTCCGCCTGCACCGCGACGGCACCGTCGTCTTCCCCCGTCTTGACCCTGCGACGGTCACGTCCGACGGTTCGTCACTTCGCGCCGTCGCCGGCGACCCGGCGACCCAGGTGTCCGTCACGATCCTCGCCACGCTGCACGACGCCGGCGTGCTCGAACTCGTCGTCGAACTCCGCAACGACGGTGCACCGCTCACCGTCGACGACGTCCTCGTGAGCGTTCCCGTGCCCCACGCGAGCGAAGTCCTGCAGTTCGGTGGCCGCTGGTCCGACGAGTTTCACCCGATGCGTCACCCCTGGGAGTGGGGCACGTTCGTGGTGGAGAACCGGTCAGGGCGCACCTCGGCCACCCGTTTCCCGATGCTGATGGCCGGCACGGCCGGCTTCGCCGAGCAAACCGGCACGGTGACCGCCATCCACCTCGGATGGAGCGGCGACGGCCAGGTCCGGGCCGATCGACTGCCTGACGGTCGCCGCATCCTGCAGGCCGGTGAAATCTTCGGCGCAGGCGAAGTGGTGCTCGACACTGGCGAGACGCATCGCTCGGCGCCGGTCTTCCTCGCCCATTCGGCTGAAGGGCTCAACGGCATCTCCGACTCGTTCCACGGATACGTCCGAGCCCGCCCGACCCACGTCGCCACCGAGCGGCCGGTCATCCTCAACACCTGGGAGGCCGTGTACTTCGCTCACGACCTCGACACCCTCTCCGCGCTTGCCGACCGGGCCGCCGCCGTCGGTGTCGAGCGTTTCGTGCTCGACGACGGCTGGTTTCTCGGTCGCAACGACGACCGGCGGGCGCTCGGCGACTGGGTCGTCGATCCGGCGAAGTGGCCCGCCGGCCTCGATCCGCTCATCGCCCGTGTCCGAGGCCTCGGCATGGAGTTCGGCCTGTGGGTCGAACCGGAGATGATCAGCCCCGACTCGGAGCTCTTTCTCGCTCATCCCGATTGGGCTCTCGCCGATCCCCATCACCATCCGGTGCTGGCCCGTCACCAGTTGGTCCTCGACCTCACCAACCCGAACGCGTACGAGCACATCCGCCAGTCGCTGTGTTCACTGCTCGACGACCACGACATCTCCTACCTGAAGTGGGACATGAACCGCGACCTCGTCGCACCCACCGACAGCACTGGCCGAGCGGGCGGTCGGGCCCAGACCCTCGCCGTGTACCGACTGATCGACGAAATCAGGCGCGCCCACCCCGACATCGAGATCGAGAGCTGCTCGTCGGGCGGTGGCCGCATCGACCTCGGCATCCTCGCCCGCACCGACCGCGTGTGGACAAGTGACTGCAACGACGCCCTCGACCGGATCCGCATCCAGCGAGGTGCGTCCTACCTCATCCCACCCGAGCTCATGGGCGCCCACATCGGCCCCAACCGGGCCCATACGACCGGCCGCACCCACACGATCGCGTTTCGGGGCGCCACCGCGATGTTCGGCCATCTCGGGATCGAATGGAACCTGCTCGCCGCGACCGACGACGAACTCGCCGCAGTCGAACGGATCGTGTCGATGCACAAGGCCCACCGTGCTCTGCTGCACGGCGGGCGCACGGTGCGCATCGACGTCGAGGACGCAGCGGTCTCGGCGTTTGCGGTCGTCGACCCGGATCAGGATGAGGCGATCGTGTCGGTGAGCCAGATCGCAACCTCGCGAGGGCTGCCCGTCGGCCCGATCCGCATCCCCGGGCTCGATCTCGATGGCACGTACCGGGTCGAACGGCTGGTGCTCGACGAACGCCACCTAGGGCTGGCCAAGCAGCAGCCCGCCTGGCTCGAGGGTGTCGAGATCTCCGGACGACAGCTCGCCGTGGCGGGTTTGCCGATGCCGGTACTCAATCCGGAGACGGCGCTCCTGCTCCATCTGCGGCGTCGCTGAGGTCGACCCGGCAGGCCTCGGAGGCGCCCGGCATCCGGTGACGGTTCCGGGCGATCCAGCCATAGATCGGGCTCGCAAGCCAGCTGACAGGTGGCCGCACGATCAGATAACCGGGAAGTGTCCAGATCCCCCCGGCTGCGATGAGCGATTTTCCGATGCCGAGGTGGCCTCGCCACGCCGTGCCCCCGGCATCGACCCAGTACGCCGCCGTGGTCACGTCGCTCTCGGTGAGGCCGTACTGCTCGAGATCCAGGATCTGCCACGGGGCGACACGAACGTCGTCGGGTAATCGGCGTTCGATCCAGCCGGCGCTGGTGGTGCAGAAGCCGCAATCGCCGTCGAAGATCAGAAGCACCGTGCCATTGTCGCTTGCGGATTCACAGGTGCGACAATGTCGGCATGCATGACCTCGTGATTCGTGGTGGGAAGGTCGTCGACGGCACCGGTGCAGCGCCGGTCACCGCCGACATTGCGATCGACGGTGACCAGATCGTTGCCGTTGGTCAGGTTGACCAGGCCGGAACGCGCGAGGTCGAGGCCGACGGCGCGCTCGTCGCCCCCGGTTGGGTCGACGTGCACACCCACTACGACGGCCAGGCGACCTGGGATCCCGTGATGCGTCCGTCGATCGACCATGGTGTCACCACGGCAGTGATGGGGAACTGTGGCGTCGGTTTCGCGCCGGTTCGCCCCGGCGGCGAGGCGTTCCTGATCGAGTTGATGGAGGCGATCGAGGACATTCCCGGAACGGCGCTGCACGAAGGCATCGACTGGCGTTGGGAGACGTTCGGTGAGTACATCGATGCCCTCGCCGAGATGCCGCGCACCCTCGATCTGGGTACGACTGTGCCGCACGCGGCGGTGCGCGCCTATGTGCTCGGCGACCGGTGCCATGAGTACGACGTCGACGCCGCCGAGATCGGCGAGATCGCCCGCGTGATGGCCGATGGTGTTCGTGCCGGCGCACTCGGCGTGTCGACCAGCCGAACGATCCAGCACCGAAGCCGTCACGGCTACGAGCCCGGGACGTTCGCTCTTGATGAGGAGTTGATGGCGATCGCCGACGAGCTCGCCGGAGTGGGTCGGGGTCTCTTCCAGTTTGTTTCGGACAAGACCTACGCCCAGGCCGAGTGGGAATGGCTCGAGTACCTCCAGTCGAAGGGGGTCAATGTCACCTACACGCTTGCCCAGGATCCGGGCGCGCCGGAGGCG
>Ga0255780_10001483_pt1 | contig 21811 bp, 20 predicted proteins | sample 071ome_32_FD_179978 | JGI IMG/M metagenome (GOLD analysis project Ga0255780, IMG submission 179978) | Coastal salt marsh microbial communities from the Groves Creek Marsh, Skidaway Island, Georgia - 071405AT metaG (version 2) | ecosystem: Environmental > Aquatic > Marine > Intertidal zone >... | reverse complement strand
TCGCAAGTCGGCTCGCATCGTGGGCGACACGATGGGCCGCTACCACCCGCACGGTGATGCCGCCATCTACGACACCTTGACCCGCATGGGTCAGGACTTCTCGCGGATGGTTCCGTTCATCGATCCGCAGGGCAATTTCGGATCGCTCGACGATCCGCCCGCTGCTGCGCGTTACACCGAGTGCCGGCTGGCCGAGCCGGCGATGGACATGGTCCGCGAACTCGACGAGGACACGGTCGACTTCCGCGCCACCTACGACGGCGAGGGTGATGAGCCGATCGTGTTGCCGGCGGCGCTGCCCAACATTCTCGTCAACGGCACCACCGGGATTGCAGTCGGCATGGCCACCAACATGGCCCCGCACAACCTGCGCGAGGTCGCCGATGCGATCGAGATCGTCATGACCAAACGTCGGCCCAAGCCGACGATCGACGAACTCATGGCCGTGCTGCCCGGCCCCGACTTTCCGTCGGGCGGCATCGTTGTCGACGACGGCTTACGCGACGCCTATGAGACGGGCCGCGGCACGTTCCGCATTCGGGCGAAAGCGCACGTGGAGCAGACCTCCCGAAATCGCCAGTCGATCATCGTCACCGAGCTGCCCTACCTCGTGGGCCCGGAGCGGGTGATCGGCAAGGTTCAGGAGCTCGCCAACAGCGGCAAGCTCGTCGGTATCGAAGGCATTGCCGACCTGTCCGACATGAACGGCCTCATGATCCAGATCGATGTGAAGCCGGCCGTCAACCCACAGGCGGTGCTCCAGGAGCTGTATCGCCTTACCCCGCTCGAGGAGTCGTTCGGCATCAACAATGTGGTGCTTGTCGACGGCGTGCCCACCACGCTCGGGCTCTACGATCTGTGCCGGGCCTACATCGAGCATCGCCTCGAGGTCATCGTCCGCCGAACCCAGTTCCGACTGGAGAAGGCGCAGGATCGCCTCCACATCCTCGAGGGTCTCCTGATCGCCCTCGATGCGATCGACGAGGTGGTCGCCATCATTCGCTCGTCGGAGAACGCCGGCGAGGCTCGCGATCGGCTCGTTGAACGTTTCGAGCTGTCGGTCATCCAGGCCACGCACATCCTCGACATGCCGCTGCGTCGCCTCACCGCGCTCGCCAAGCTCGAGCTCGAAGACGAAGCCGCCGGCCTGCGCACCGACATCGCCGAGTACGAACGACTGCTCGGCAGCGAGGATCGCTGTCGCAAGCTCGTGCTGAAAGAGCTCGGCGAACTCGTCGACACGCACGGCCAGGATCGCCGGGCCGAGATCATCAACGCCGACGACATTCCGGTCTTCGAGCGCCCCAAGGAGAACGACACCTCGTTCGACACCGACAACGACGAGCCATGTGTCGTCACCCTGTCGTCCTCGGGCAACCTCGGCCGGGTCCCGACCGAGGGCGCCAAGAAGGGCGTGGCCGGCCGCCACGACCTCGTCGCGTCCGCGCTGGTCACGTCGACCGGCACCGCGATCGCTGCCGTGACCTCCGAAGGCCGGGCGTTCATCTTCCACGCCGGCGAAGCCGCCGACGCTGGTGGCCGTACCCGCGGCAACGCCGCTGCGCAGCAGCTCGGCCTGAACAAGGGCGAGGATGCACTCGCACTCGTCGGGGCGGGCGAGGAGCATCTCGTCCTCGTCACCGCCCGGGGTGTGGCGAAGCAGGTCACCGCCGATGAGGTGCTCGAAACGAAGTCCGGCAAGCCGGTGATCGGGCTCAAGGACGGCGACCGGGTGGTCGCTGCCTTCCGGGCGCCTGCCGGGGTCGATGTGATTGCCGTCGCCTCCGATGGCCAGGTTCTGCGCATGCCGCTCGACTCCATTTCCGTGCAGGGTCGAGGTGCGGGTGGTGTCGCTGGCATGAAGCTCAAGGCAGGGGCCGAGGTCGTTGGTGCCGGTCCGGTGATCGGCGACGGCGTCGTGCTCACGGTCACGTCCGACTCGGCGGCAAAGGCCACGCCGTATGAGGAATTCGAGTCCAAGGGCCGAGGCGGGCAAGGTGTGCGGGTCGCCAAACTAGGAGCCGACGAAACGGTCACGCTCGCGTGGTTTGGTTCGCTCGGCTCGATCGGCGGGCCGGGTGACCTTCTCGCTCAGATGGCTGATGACGAGGACCCAAAGAAGCTCGACCCCAATCCGGTGCCGTTCGACATCGCGCCCTCGAAGCGAGATCTCGTGCCCGCCAAGACCGAACGTCAGGTCATGGTCCTTGGCCCCAGTCGCTGGTGACCCGTGAAGCTGTTCGACATCCAGCGGGGTTGATCCCACCGGGCGTTGCGGGTGGTGTCGAAGGCGGGAGCGAGGGATACTCCCGGCCATGCGTACGGAACTCGATCCCGGCCAGTTGGGACTCACAGTCCTCAGCCTCTTCAAGCTCAAGGAGGGCGAGGTCGCCAGTGCGGTGCTGCACGTCGGTCACAAACTCGGCCTCTTCACTGGGCTCGACGAGGCCGGGCCGACGACTTCAGTCGCCTTCGCCGAGACGACCGGTCTCCACGAGCGTTGGCTTCGAGAGTTTCTGTTCCTTCTGAGCTCACTCGACCTCGCTCAACATGACGACGGCGAGTTCATGCTGACGCCTGAGGCCTCCGTGGTGCTCGCCCAACCCGATCATCCGCACTATCAGGCGGGTGTCTTCGGGCCGCCCATCACCCAGCACGAGATCGACCGCACGATCGAGGCGTTCGCCAGCGGTATCGGCATGACCTGGGACGAACACGGGGCCGAGACCTGTCACTTCCAGGCTGCGATGGGCGCAGGCGGGCAGAAGGCCTATCTCGTCCCGGTCATTCTGGACTCGATCGAGGCCATGACCGAACGCCTCCGGACCGGGGCGACCGTTGTCGACATCGGGTGTGGCGCCGGCGTCGCTGCCACGACGGTCGCGCAGGCGTTTCCGAACTCCACCGTGATCGGAATGGATCCCTCGAGCCACGCGATCGCTGCCGCATCCGCTCGCGCCGCCGAAGCGGGCCTCGACAATCTGTCGTTCCGGCAGGGCACCTTCGATGATCTCGGCGAGTTCGCCGATGTCGACCTGCTCCTCACGCTCGACGTCATCCATGACCTTCCCCGTCCTGGTGCGGCGGTGCGGTCGGCGCGTGAGTGTCTCGCCGACGACGGTGTCTGGATGGTCGCCGACATCCGCGCACGCGGCGGCCTCGAGGACAACCGGGCCATCCCCGTCCTGCCACTGATGTACGGCATGTCGATCCTGTACTGCATGTCGTCGGCCATGTCGGAGCCCAGCGGTGCAGGACTCGGCACACTCGGGCTGACCACTGGCGTGTTCGAGGAGATGACCCAGGCCGCGGGCTTTACCGGGTTCGCGAGTCGAGAGTTCGATGTCGACGTGATGAACCGGTACTACGAGGTGCGGCCCTGACCGCGGCGGCGCTGGCCACCCTGGCCCCCCTTGCCTTGCGCGGGTCGACCACCTGAACGCTTCTGGGGTGGCCGCCCGCCATCTGCCTTCGGGCCACCCTGCTTGGGGCCTCGGTTCGGGCCACTGCGCTTCTTCGCGGCCCTCTTGCCCGCATTCGGCCCTGGGCCTTTGCCGCCCTTGCGATGGGGTTTGCGGCTGCCTTCACTCGATTCGTCGCGATGCTGGCCGCTCTGGTTCCCCCGATTGGGTTTGCGCTTCTTGGCCTTGGCGCCGGGCTTGGCGCCCCGCTTCCGAGCCTGGCCGCCGGACCTGCGGGGACGGTCATTGCGCACGCGTTCGCGATCGGCTGGTGCGGTACGTTCCTGGATCGGCGCCATGTCGGTGGCCGTCTGCTCATGGGGGAGTTGCGCGCCGTCGATGTCGGGAGGCGGTGTGATCTCTTGCGGCAGTTCGAGTCGCCGCTTCATCCTCTGGACGTCCTTGACCTGGCCGGGATCCACGAACGACACGACCGTGCCGCGAGCGCCTGCTCGGGCCGTCCGGCCGGAACGATGGACGTAGGCGGAGTCCTCATCGACCGGGTCGAAGTGCACGACACACTCGACCGCATCGACATGGATGCCTCGGGCGGCGACATCGGTGGCGACCAGGGCCGCCGCCTTGCCCCGGGCGAAGTCATCGAGGGCTCGCTGTCGCTGATTTTGCGAGCGGTTGCCATGGATCGGCACCGCCGGCACGCCGGCCCGGGTGAGTTGGCGGGCAGCACGGTCGGCGCCATGGCGAGTTCGGGTGAACACGATCGTGCGACCGAAGGTGGCGATGACCGATGCACAGAGCGGGATGCGTTCCGGGCGGGGAAGCTTCCAGAAGTAGTGGGTCATCTTGTCGAGATCAGGGGTGGCTTCACCGACCTCATGACGCACGGGATCGGACTGGTACGCCTTCGTGAGCTTGGCCACCTCGCCGTCGAGCGTCGCCGAATACAGCACGGTTTGTGGGTTGTCGCCAGCCTGATCGAGCAGCCGCTTCACCGCCGGCATGAATCCCATGTCGGCCATGCGGTCGGCCTCGTCGATGACGACGTATTCGACCTCGGCGAGCGACACGACCCGTTGCTGGATCAGATCCTCGAGTCGGCCGGGCGTTGCGACGAGCACATCGACGCCACTGGAGAGTCGGTTGATCTGAGGCTGAAGGCCGACGCCGCCGTAAACGGCGAGTCCGTGGCGCCCGACAGCGGCGAGCATCGGCGCAAGTTCGTCATGGATCTGGCCGGCGAGTTCGCGGGTCGGTGCAAGAATCAGGACTCGGGGGCGTTTCTTGCGGGCCGGGCCGCGTTCGAGCGCCATCGCGACCGCAGGAATGCCGAACGCCAGCGTCTTTCCCGATCCGGTCGGTGCCCGACCGATGACGTCGCGCCCGTCCACCAGATCGGGGATGGTCTCGGCCTGGATGGCGAACGGCTGCGTGATGCCGGAGGCGCTCAGCGCCTCGACGATGGCCGCCGGGACACCGAGCTCGGCGAACGACGTCGGGCGGGGCACCCACCCACCGTACCGCCCGGCTCGGTGGGTGTCGCTGACACCCACCGTGGTGGTGGCCGCCGGGTCAGTCCTCGGCGGCGTCTCGGTCGAGACGCATGGCGGCACTGTTCATGCAGTAGCGCTCACCGGTCGGCGCCGGGCCGTCGGGGAACCGGTGACCGAGGTGGGCGCCGCAGTTGGCGCAGACGGCCTCTTCACGGATCATGCCGTGGCTGGTGTCGGTGCGGATCTCGACGACGTCAGGGCCGACGGCTTCGAAGAACGACGGCCAGCCTGAGCCGGACTCGTACTTGGTGTCGCTGGAGAAGAGCGCGGTGTCGCAGACGACGCACCGGTAGGTGCCGTCGTCGTGGCAGTCCCAGTACTCGCCGGTGAAGGCTCGTTCGGTACCCGCTTGCTGGGTGACGGCGTACTGCTCGGGGGTCAGACGCTCGCGGAGCTCGGCGTCGGTGTAGCTGCTGGTCTCAGCCATGGGGGCCTCCTGGCGTCTTCAGTGCGTGGCGTCCGGCAAGTTTCGCATCAACGGACCCGCGAGCGGAAACGCAGGAGGGCCCGTTTCTGATCTCGTTTTTGCGGAAAACCCGGCTGGGTGACGCGTTCTCGTGATTTCGTCGCGTTCGGTCCTTGACCGAACAGCTGTTCGCAATTACGTTGCTGTCATTCGTTCCCACTGGTCCGGGCGTGTCACACCCCCTCCGTAGGTTCGACCCCACACCCCCCAAGGCAACCAACGCCCGGTTCAGCCGGGCAGCACACAGCAGAGGAAAAACGATGGTGGATCGAGACAAGGCGCTGGACATGGCGCTCGGCCAGATCGAGAAGCAGTTCGGCAAGGGCTCCGTCATGAAGATGGGCGACAAGACGACGATGGCGATCGAGTCGGTGCCCACCGGCGCCCTGGCCCTCGACCTTGCGCTCGGTATCGGTGGCCTGCCGCGAGGCCGGATCACCGAGATCTACGGCCCGGAATCCTCGGGCAAGACCACCCTCGCTACCCATGTTGTGGCCGAGGCGCAGCGCAATGGCGGCACCTGTGCCTACATCGATGCTGAGCACGCCATGGATCCGGTCTATGCCAAGGCCATCGGTGTCGACATCGATGAGCTGCTGATCTCGCAGCCCGACACCGGCGAACAGGCGCTCGAGATTGCCGACATGCTCATCCGCTCCGGTGCGCTCGACGTCGTCGTGATCGACTCGGTGGCGGCGCTCACGCCCCGCGCCGAGATCGAAGGTGAGATGGGCGACACCCACGTCGGTCTTCAGGCTCGACTCATGTCGCAGGCGTTGCGCAAGCTCACCGGCAACCTCAACAAGTCCAACACGATCTGCATCTTCATCAACCAGCTGCGCGAGAAGATCGGTGTCATGTTCGGCTCGCCCGAAACCACGCCAGGCGGCCGTGCGCTGAAGTTCTACTCGTCGGTGCGTCTCGACATCCGCCGTATCGAGTCGATCAAGGACGGCGTCGAGGTCGTGGGCAACCGCACCCGGGTGAAGGTCGTGAAGAACAAGGTCAGCCCGCCTTTCAAGCAGGCCGAGTTCGACATCATGTACGGCACCGGTATCTCCCGTGAGGGTTCCGTCCTCGACCTTGCCGTCGAAGAGGCGATCGTGAAGAAGTCGGGTGCCTGGTACACCTACGACGGCGAGCAACTCGGCCAGGGCCGAGAGAACGCCAAGAAGTACCTCACGGAGAATCCCGAGGTCATGGTCGAGATCTCCGACCGTGTCTGGAAGGCGTTCATGCCCGACGAGGAAGAGGCGACCGATGTCACCGACGTCGATGAGGACGAAGAGTTCTCCGACGCCGACGACATGCCGATCGCCCTCGACGACTAGCCGAGCTGCGACCCCACGGCCGGCTCGAGCTGGCCGACCAATCACACGAAGGTGACCAACGACCCACCTTCGTCTCCCCGCCCGAGCGTGACGCACGGTGCTGTCCGGGTCCTTCCCCGATGCCGGCGGCGCCAGTCGGCGAGCGCTTGGGCGTGAGAGCGGGCCACTCCTCTCGGGGTGGTCCGCTTCAGGTTTTCCGGCGGCAGGTCGGCCGGTGGCGCGGGAGTCGGTTCCCGACCGCACCACGGCCTGCGCGCTGCTGTCGGTAACCTCTGAGGCGTGACCGATCAGGTGAACGACACCGCTGTGAGCCGTCAGGGCAAGTCCTACGTCGTCAAGACGTATGGCTGTCAGATGAACGAGCACGACTCCGAGCGGATCTCCGGCCTGCTCGAGGCCGATGGGATGAACCGCGTCGACGACGTCGCCGATGCCGACGTGATCGTCCTCAACACCTGCTGCATCCGTGAGAATGCCGACAACAAGCTCTACGGGGCCCTCGGTCACCTCAAGGTGCTGAAAGAACAGAACCCCGACGTGCAGATTGCCGTCGGCGGCTGTCTCGCCCAAAAAGACCGCGACACGATCATGGATCGTGCGGGCCATGTCGACGTCGTGTTCGGCACACACAACGTGCACCGGGCGCTCGAACTCCTCGACCACGCCCAAGAGCACGGCCCGATCGTCGAGATCCTCGAGGCAACCGCCCGAGACGATCAAGAGGCTTTCCCATCGGCATTGCCTTCCCGGCGAGAGGTCGACCACGCCGGTTGGCTCACGATTCAGATCGGCTGCGACAACACCTGCGCATTCTGCATCGTGCCCGCCGTTCGCGGGCCCGAGATCTCTCGTCCCTTCGGAGAACTTGTCGACGAAGCACGTGATCTCGCCGCCGACGGCGTCAGCGAGATCACACTCCTCGGTCAGAACGTCAACAGCTACGGCCGCGACCTTGCGCTCGCCCGCCGGGCTCTCGATAGCAGCGAGGGCGACGCCGATGAGGGCGATGCGTTCTGGTGTGGTGATCGTTGGGCAACCGACCGTCGCGCCCGTCCGTTGTTCGGTGACCTGCTTCGCGACATCGGAGCAATCGAGGGAGTGCACCGGATCCGCTACACCTCGCCGCACCCCAAGGACATGCGCACCGAGACCTTCGAGGCCATGGCCGAGACGCCCGAGGTCTGCGAACACCTGCACTTCCCGCTGCAGGCCGGATCCGACCGCGTCCTCAAGCTGATGCATCGGGGCTACACGAGCGAGCGCTTCCTCGAAAAGCTCGCAGAGGCCCGGGCGACCATTCCCGGCCTGGCCGTGTCCACCGACATCATCGTCGGGTTCCCCGGCGAGACCGACGACGACTTCGAGCGCACCCTCGAGGTGGCGGCCGCAGCCGAGTTCGCGAGTGCCTTCACCTTCGTGTTCTCCCCCCGCCCGGGCACCGAGGCAGCCGAACTGCTCGACCACCAGCCCGAGCTCGCGGTGCCGCACGAGGTCGCTGTCGAACGCTACGAGCGCCTTCGAACGGTGATCGAGCGCTCCAGCCTGAAGGCCAACCAAAGCCGAGTCGGTGTGGTCGAGGAAGTGACGGTCGAGGGGCCGAGCAAGAAGGATCCGTCGGTGCTTACCGGCCGGACCCGCCGCAACACCCTCATTCATTTTCCGAGTCCGTCACCGATCAAGCCCGGCACCTACGCCACCGTTCGTGTGCTCGACGCGAAGACGAATCATCTGCTGGGCGAGCTCATCGAGATCACGATTCCGGCCCGTCACCGCACCCGGATCCCGGTCGTCTCGGGCTGAGCCGATGACCGGCACCGCCGACCGTGAGGGCATCCCCCTCTCGGATCCGACCGTTCCGATCGATCCCGAGCAGGCCGCCCGCGCCCTCGGACGCGCGCTTGCGGCCAAGCACACGGCAGTGCCGACCACCGATGGACGGGTCGACCTGGCGGTCTTTGCGTCCGTCGTGCGGGCTGCCGCCGAGGCTGACGATGACGCCATCTTCGACTCCGGTCCGTACCTCGACCGTTCCCGCCACGAGATGGCGCGCCTCGCCGTCGACACCGTTGCCGCTCTCCCCGAGTCCGAGGTCGCCGAGGTGGCGATCACGCCGGGCTTCGACCTCGGCATGGTCGAACTGCAGCGTGATGGTTCGGTGCTCGTGCTGGGAGACACGGTGGCGGGCGATCGTCACCTGGATCTTGCGCGAGCGGCCGTTGCGCTGGCACTTCGCTTCGGCCCCGCCGTCGTCGCTCCGTTCCTTGATGCATACGGGCTCGATGACATCGATGTCCGCCGTCTCGACACCTGCCAGCTGCTCGGCTCGGTTGCCGAGGAGGTCGGCGTTGCCGAACCGGTCGTCGCGCCATGACCGATGTTTGGGCTTCCCGCCGGGAGCACCCGCTGGCGATCCTCGGGCCGACTGCCTCTGGCAAGTCGACGCTCGCGCTTGCGCTTGTCGATCGCATTCGCACGGCGGGTGGTGAGGCAGAGCTCATCTCGATCGACTCGATGCAGGTCTACCGCGGGATGAACGTCGGCACGGCCACACCCACGGCAGCCGAGCAGGCCCAGGTCCGGCACCACCTCATCGATCTGGTCGACCCGTCCCACGCTTTCACCGTCAGCGAGTTCCAGTCGCTCGCCTGCGACGCGATCGACAGCGTCCGTCAGCGAGGAGCGGTGCCGATCCTCGTCGGCGGCACCGGCCTCTACCTCCGAGCGGTCATCGACGACTTGGAGATCCCGGGACAGTTTCCCGATGTGGCGGCCGAGTTGGAGGCCGACTCTGATACAGCGGGCCTTCACGCCCGCCTTGCCGAACTCGACCCCACCGCCGCTTCACGGATGGAGCCCACGAACCGGCGCCGTGTCGTGCGGGCGCTCGAGGTCACTCTGGGTTCGGGTCGGCCGTTCTCATCGTTCGGACCCGGGCTCGACACCTACGGCGAGTCGGAGTTCGTGCAGGTCGCCCTGCGATGGGATCGAGCCGATCTCGATGCGCGAATCGCCGCGCGATACGAGCAACAGATGGCCGAGGGGTTCCTGGACGAAGTCCGATGGCTCGCTCAGCAGGCCCCGAGCCGAACGGCCAGGCAGGCGCTGGGGTACCGGGAGCTGCTGATGCACGTCGCCGGCGAGTGCAGCCTCGAAGAAGCGCTCGACCTTGCGATTACCCGAACCCGTCAGTTCGCCCGCCGACAGGAGCGCTGGTTCCGACGCGATCCCCGCATCCTCTGGGTCGACGCTCCGCCGGATGTCGACGCAGTCATCGGACACTGGTCGGCGGCTGCCGGCCGCTGATCGCATTCGGCCGAACAACCTGTCGAAGTTCGCCCGTTCCCTGCGATGATGGGGTTATGGCCTCCGCGCCGACGCCGATCCGTCTCTCCAAACACCACGGTCTTGGCAACGACTTTCTCGTCTGCCTCACCGAACACCTTCCACTCGACGCCGTCACGCGCGCCCGCACCTGGTGCGATCGCCGCACCGGCATCGGTGCCGATGGCCTGATCTTCGGTTTGCCGCCCGGACCCAACCATGACGATGAAGGCGACATCGTCATGCGGCTGTTCAACAGTGATGGCAGCCCTGCTGCTCTCAGCGGCAACGGCTTGCGCTGCTTCGCCCAGGCGGTCGCTCGGGCGCAGGGTGTGGCCGATCTCCACCTCAAGGTGTCCACCCCGGCCGGGGTACGCGAGTGCACGGTGCTCGACACCGATGAGCCCCACGTCATGACCGCCACGGTCGAGATGGGTGTGGTACGCCCCGGGCCTGCTCCTGACGTCGCCGAACTCATGGAGGTCGTCGGTGCTCCGGTTGCGTCGGTGAAGCGCTGGGAAACGGGCGACATCGGCAATCCGCATGTCGTCTGCGAGGTCGACGACCCTGACGAGATCGATCTGGCCCTCGCCGGACCCGCGATCGAAGCCCACTTTGATGACGGGGCCAATGTGCACTTCGTGAGCGTCAGCGGCGCTGACGAGATCTCCCTTCGCGTCTGGGAGCGAGGTGCCGGCATCACCAACGCCTGCGGCACCGGTGCCACCGTCTCGGCCGACGTCTTCCATCGCTGGGGTCTGGTCGATCGCAAGGTGATCGTGCGCATGCCCGGCGGCGATGCACTGGTCGACGTGGGCGATCCCACCACCCTGACCGGCCCGGCGACCCATGTGGCCGATCTCCTCGTGCCTGACCTCGGGGGGCCGGGTGCCTGACCAGGGCAACAGCGGCGAGCGCGAGCTCCCGAACATCTTCGATACCGACGACCTGGTCGACGAGTTCGATCGGGACGACGGCGTGTCCGATCTGATCATCGACGCCGAAGAAAGCCACCGCGGCGCGTTCGGCGACTACGGCGGCGAGTCCGGTGGCCTCATCGAGCGAACCTTCCGGGAGCGCATCGTGCTCGTCGGCGTCACCCTTGCAGGCGACGATCCAGAGGAGACCGACGCCTCACTCGACGAGCTGGCGCTGCTGGTCGACACCGCCGGCGCCGATGCGCTCGACCGCGTTGTGCAGCGCCGTTCATCACCCGATGCGGCCACCTACGTCGGTTCCGGTAAGGCCAAGGAGATCAAGGCGGCGGCCAACGCGATCGATGCCGACACGGTCGTCTTTGACGACGAGCTCACCCCGGCCCAGCAGTACAACCTCGAGAAGATTCTCGGCCGGTCGGCGCTCGATCGCACCGCAGTCATTCTCGACATTTTCGCCCAGAACGCCAGCAGCCAGGAAGGCAAGGCCCAGGTGGAACTCGCCCAGCTGCGCTACCGCCTCCCTCGCCTTCGCTCGAGCGGACGCACCTTCTCTCAGCAGGGCGGCGGTATCGGAACCAGGGGCCCAGGTGAGACCCAGCTTGAGGTCGACCGTCGTCGTCTCGTGCGTCGGGTACACAAGCTCGAAGCCGACCTGCGCAAGGTCCAGGCGCATCGTGAGACACAGTCGAAACAGCGCTCTCGCACCCGGAACCGAGCGATCGCTCTCGTCGGGTACACCAACGCCGGCAAATCGTCGCTGCTCAACCGCCTTGCCGGTGCTGATGTTCATGTCGAGGATCGACTCTTCGCCACGCTCGACGCCACCACACGACGCCTCGCTCTTCCCGGCGGTGAGACGGTCTTCGCCACCGACACGGTCGGGTTCGTCCGCAAGCTGCCTCATCAGCTCGTCACGGCGTTCAAGACCACCCTCGACGTCGTTCGCGATGCCGACCTGCTCGTTCACGTTGTCGACGGGAATGGACACGACCCGGTCGGGTCGATGGATGCCGTGCGTGAGGTGCTCGAGGAGATCGGAGCAGGTGACGTGCCGGAGCTCATCGTCTTCAACAAGGCCGACCAAGGCGATGGCTCCGAGCGCTTGGCCGAAAAGTACGAGGGCAGCGTCGCCGTTTCGGCCCACTCCGGCTTCAACCTCGAATACCTCACGGCGGTGATCGGTGATCGGGTTCGGTCGATGACCGCGCTCGCCGAGCTGATGATCCCCTGGGATCGCGGCGATGTGCTCGCCTCGGTACACCGGGAGGGTCAGGTCTTGTCGGAGCGCGCAGAGGAGCACGGCATGCGGCTCAAGGCTCGGCTCGAGCCGGCGTCACTCGGACACCTGCACGAGTACGTGCTGACCGTCGATGGCGAAGTACCGTCTCAGCAGCGCCACGAAGAGGACGAATGGTGAGCGAGACGACGCACCCCTACCAGACGCCGTATGACCCACCGCCGTATCCCTACGACCTGCTCGACGAACTGCGTGCGGTCGCCCAGGAGCGTTTCGGTGCGGTGATCGATTGCTCGATCGGCGCGCCGATCGATCCGCCACCAGCATCGGTGATCGACGCGCTGTCGTCGTCGAACGCCGAGCGAGGGTATCCGCCCTCGATCGGCTCACTCGCGTTCCGAGAGGCCGCCGCCCGATGGATGGCTCGTATCGCCAATGTCCACGTCGATCCGGTGACACAGATCGGGGCCACCGTGGGCACCAAGGAGTTCGTCGCTGGCACCCCGCACTATCTGCGGATGCGTCGGCCCGACCGCGACACCGTGCTCTATCCCGAGGTGTCGTACCCGAGCTACGAGCAGGGTGCCATCTTCTCGGGCTGTCGAGCCGTCGCCGTGCCTGTCGACGAGCAGTGGCGCATCGACCTCACCGCCATCGACCCTGATGACGCCGCCCGAGCACTGTGCCTGTGGGTCAACACACCCGGAAATCCGGCGGGCGGTATCGACGATCTCGCTGCTGCGGCGGCCTTCGGTCGAGAACACGACGTCACCGTGCTCTCCGACGAGTGCTACATCGAATTCACCTGGAAGGGATCGCCACAGTCGATCCTGCAGCACGGCACCGACAATGTGCTTGCGCTGCACTCGCTCTCCAAGCGCTCGAACCTCGCCGGTGGCCGGGCTGGTTTCTACGCCGGCGACACCGACCTCGTGCGGTACCTGCGCGAGGTTCGCAAGCACGGTGGCTTGATGGTGCCCGGTCCGGTTCAGGCAGCAGCCGTCGCCGCCTTCGACGACCAGCAGCATGTCGACGTTCAGCGGGAGATCTATCGAGAACGTCTCGAGCTCGGTCTTGCCCTTTTGCGGGCGGCCGGCGCTGATGTCGAGCTTCCCGATGGCGGCTTCTACCTGTGGGCTGCGGCCCCTGACGGTGATGCCTGGGCGCTCGCCCGAACGCTCGCCGAGCGAGCCGGTGTGATCGTCAGCCCGAGCGAGTTCTACGGCCGCCGCACGGACCATGTCCGGTTCGCTGCCGTTCAGTCCTCCGATGATCTCCGCACCGCAACGGAGCGACTCACGGCGTAAGCGGCTCGCCGACCACGGCCAGTCGGGATCGCCCAGCTAGCCTGCTGCTGCATGAGTGATCTGCAATCTCGGATCGAAGTCCTGTGGGAGGGCCGCGACAGCCTGAACGCCGACGACCCGGAGGTCGTTGCCACCGTGCACGAGGCGATCGACGCCCTCGACACCGGTATGGCCCGTGTCGCGGAGTGGAACCCCGACGGCTCGGTCACCGTGAACCAGTGGTGCAAATACGCCGTCCTGTTGCTGTTCAAGATCTCCAAGATGGAGACCATCGAACACGCACCGTTTGAGTACGCCGACAAGATTCCGCTCAAGAGCGACTATATGGAGCGCGGTGTCCGCGTGGTGCCGGGAGCCCAGGCCCGGTGGGGGAGCTATCAGGCCCCCGGCGTGGTCATGATGCCGAGCTACACCAACATTGGCGCCTATGTCGGCGAAGGCACCATGGTCGACACATGGGCCACCGTCGGTTCGTGTGCCCAGATCGGCAAGAACGTCCATCTGTCGGGTGGCGTCGGGATTGGTGGTGTGCTCGAGCCAGCGCAGGCCGCTCCCGTGATGATCGGTGACGAGTGCATGATCGGCAGCCGGGCCATCGTGGCTGAGGGTGCCCGGGTGGGGGAGGGCACGGTGCTCGGCGCCGGCGCGATCCTCACCGGCTCCATCCCCGTGATCGACGTCGAAACGGGTGAGGAACTCGGCCGAGGCGAGGTGCCGTCCTGGTGCGTCGCTGTCGCCGGTACTCGTCCGAAGCGCTTCGCAGGGGGCGAGTTCGGACTTCCTGCGGTGCTCGTCCTCAAGCGTCTCGAAGAGGGGCAGCGACACGACAAGTCCGCCCTCAACGACATCCTCCGCGATCACGGTCAAGCGGTCTGATCTCGTGACCGACGTGGTCGCCCCGAGCCTGCCCACCGGCGACGTGTTCGCCCTCACGGCCGCGCTCGTCGACATCGCGTCCGAAAGCTTCAACGAGCAGGAAATTGTGGCGGTCATCGAGGCGGAGCTTCGGGCGTGCCCACACCTCACCGTTGATCGCATCGGCGATAATCTCATTGCGCGCACCATGCTCGGCCGTGATCGACGACTCGTTCTCGGTGGTCACACCGACACGGTGCCGGCCAATGGCAACGCCGGGGCCCGCATCGAGGGCGACCGGATGTACGGCGTTGGCACCAGCGACATGAAGGGTGGGCTGGCGACGATGCTCGAGCTCGCCCGCACCGTCACCGAACCGGCCGTCGACCTCACCTACGTGTTTTATGCGCGCGAGGAGGTGGCGGTGATCCACAACGGACTGCGCGAGATCGAAGCCGAGCGGCCCGATCTGCTCGATGGTGATGTCGCGTTACTCGGCGAGCCGACCCTCGGAACGCTCGAAGCCGGTTGTCAGGGAACCCTGCGGGTCGAGGTCACCCTTCAGGGGGCCCGAGCCCACACCGCTCGCCCGTGGATGGGACGCAATGCGATTCATCGCCTGGGCGAGCTGCTTGCGATCGTCGAGGCCTACGAGGCCCGCCGTCCTGTCGTCGAAGGGTGCGAGTACCGCGAGGCACTGCAGGCGGTGCATGTCGAAGGTGGCGTTGCCGGCAATGTCGTGCCCGACTCGGCCATGGTGCGGATCAACCATCGTTTCGCCCCCGATCGATCCAGCGAGGAAGCCGTGGCTCACGTGCGTGCCGTGCTCGCACCGGCGCTGGAGGATGGTGACACCGTCGAGGTCACCGATCTCTCGCCCGCTGCCCGCCCTGGGCTCGGTGATCCGCTCATCGAGGCGCTGGTCGAACGGAACGGCCTCGAGGTGCGCGCCAAACTCGGCTGGACCGACGTTGCGTTCTTCGCCGAGCGGGGTGTACCCGCCTCGAATTTTGGTCCTGGTGACGCCACCATCGCGCACACCCAGGGGGAGTATGTCGAGCGAGCGTGGGTGGTCGACACCCACGCTGCGCTGCTCGACGTGATCACCAACGGCGTCTGATCGTTCCTGCCGCTCTGATCAGAGCTTGCGCATCACGGTGACGACCTTGCCGAAGATCTGCACCTCAGCCGGATCGAACACCATGTCGCTCAGCGATGCGTTGTGGGGCACGAGCACGATCTTGCCGTCGCGCTCCTGGTACGTCTTCACGGTGGCTTCCTCACCGGGGATACCAGCGATGACAATGTCGCCTTTCGTGGCGGTGATCTGGCTCTGGCAGACCACGAAGTCACCGTCGAAGATCCCGATGTCGATCATCGATTCACCTCGCACCCGCAGCATGAACAGTTCGCCGTCGCCGGTGAGGTCGGCCGGCATCGGGACGACCTCTTCGATGTTCTCGGAGGCGAGCACATCGGTGCCGGCGGCGACATCGCCGACGAGCGGGACATGGCGGACGGGGCGGCGCTCGGCGCTCGCACCGGAACGGCCCTCGTATCGCACCTGGATGGCGCGGGGTTTGGCCGGATCGCGCACGAGGTAGCCAGCGTCCTTGAGGTTGTCGAGGTGAGCCTTGACCGTTGCCGGAGACTTCAGGCCGACCGCCTCGCCGATCTCACGCACCGACGGGGGATAGCCCCGGTCGTTCTGGTGCTCGACGATGCAGTCGAGGATTTCTCGCTGTCGAGTGGTGAGTGTGTCGGACATGGGGACCTCCGTTGGGCCGTTTTCCCGCCCCTGGCGGGCGGCCTGTGGACAAGGTGGGGATTTCTTGTGGTCGATGGTTGACAAACGAACATGTGTTCGGGTTCAATGAACGAACGGTTGTTCGCCGCACACATGTTCGCCAAACATTCGTTCGGTGTCAAGTACCCGGGAACTCCGCTCCGAAATCCCTCTCGGAAGGGTCCCGGGCGGCGACAACCTTCCATCGCCTCCGGGTGTGTCACACCCCCTGAAGAGACTGACTCCCATGACCGCTGCTTTCGCTCCCGCCCCACAGACCACCTTCCGCCCCCGCACCGTCGACGATCCCTCGCTTACCCCGAGGCAGCGTCCGGTGTTGGCGATCGTGCCGGCACGTGATGAGGCGCCCGCCGAAGTTGCACCCCTGGCCGTCGTGTACCGCCTGCCGGTAGCCGATCAGGCGAACGTGTACCGGCGTCGCCGGCTTGCAGCGCTGGCCATCGTGGCCGGTCTCGTGCTCGGTGTGGTGTCGTTCATGCAACAGGCCGACGCGACGCCCACCCCCGAAGGCCAGCTCACCGAGTCGGTCAGCGTCGTCGTGCAGCCCGGCGACACCCTGTGGGGTATCGCAAGCGCCCTGGCACCGGAGGGTGATCCCCGAGCACTCGTCGACCAGCTCAGCGATCTTGCCGGTGGATCCCAGATTCAGCCTGGCCAACAGCTCGTGGTGCCGGCCCACTGGCTCGACTGAGTCTTCCGGTCACGCCCGGACGTATCGGGCGAACAGCGCGTTCTCGTGTTCGAGCAGGCGATCCAGCCGCAGATCGGCAGGGATCGCGGCTTCGCTCCCGTTGACGATGCGACTCGAGCCTCCGCCTACCAGATGGGGCGAGACCGAAAGGCAGAGTTCGTCGATGAGGCCACTGTCGACGAGCTGACCATTGAACGTCGGGCCGCCTTCGGCAAGCACGACGTCCGCACCTCGTTCACCGAGCGCAGCGAGCACACCCTCAGCGGTCGGGCGTCCCGTGTCGGTGTGATGCCACTCGGCTCGTCCCTCGAGGGCGTGCATGCGATCCGCCGGCGGGTTGGCGCCCGTGATCACGAGCGGCCGGGCCTCTCCGTCGCGCTGGTCGGCGAAGAGCGGGAGTTCGGGGTCGAGATCGACCGAAGCGCTCACCACCGCAAGTCGCGGTGCTTCACTGCGGCCGGCGGCGACGCGCACGGCGGCGATTTCCTCCGTAGCTCGGGGAATCCGATAGCGCTCGGCCCGAATGGTGCCCGCCGCCGCCACGATCCAGTCGCAGCTCGCTCGGATCGCCCGGAAGGCCATCGAGTCGCCCTCACCGCCAAGCCCACCGCTCACACCGTCAATCGCGATCGCGCCATCGACACTCGCCACCATATTCGCCATGAGCCACGGTCGATCAGCCGGGCGAGGGCGACGATCGAAGGGATAGAGGGTGAGCGGGTCGACCGCGTCGAGTGGGGTGGGGAGCAGTTGGCGCACGAGGCTCGACCGTACCGCGATCGGGTTGTGAACGCTTGTGGACAAGCGGCGCGAAATCCCCGCGCAATCCACATGAAGTTCCCTTTTCGTTCACATGCGACCTTCTCTAGGGTGAGGGCCGCTGTGGCGGTCGGGTCCATCAGGATGGTGGTGGCGAGACGTCTCGGTGTGAGTCGAACTCTGCTCCTTGGGGGCCCTACGCCAAGGGGGGTGTGGGGAAGCTGCATGTCAATGCTGCCCTCTGACCCAGGTTGACCCGCCCGCCACGGCCGTCACGGCGGCACGCACCCGGATTCGCCCTCTGTCAGGCGTCGCCGATCTCGGTGCGGAGTCTCGTCAGGGCACGGCGAAGTAGGCGCGACACCTGCATTTGGCTGACGCCGATCCGCTCTGCGATCTGACTCTGGGAGAGCCCGCCATAGAACCGAAGGGAGACGACCGCGCGTTCTTGCTCGGGTAGTCCGTCGAGCAGTTCGGGCACAACGAGGCCGGTGTCGACCGCATCCCATGTCTCGTCGCTGGAAGGATCGGAATCGAGCTCGTCGGCTCGGTGGGCATTGGCTGCGTCAAGCGCGAGGGCAATCTGGTCGACCGTGACACCGAGACGGTCGGCGAGCTCTGCGGGAGACGGAACTCTGCCCAGTTCGTTGGTCAGCTCGCCGGTCGTCGAGCGGACGGCGACCGCCAGCTGTTTGATCGATCGGGGTACCCGGATGTCCCAACCATCGTCGCGGAAGTGCTGCTTGATCCGACCATCGATGACTCGAGCGGCGTAGGTCGAAAAGCGAACTTCTCGTTCGGGGTCGAAACGGTTGATGGCGTGGATCAGCGCCTCGAGGGCGATCTGCTCGAGATCGTTGTCGCGCCCGGTGCGGGCATATCTCCGAGCGAACGCGATTGCGAGCCCCTGATGCTCGAGCACCAGTTCGTTGCGCAACGCCTCGTCGCCGGTCGCGGCAAAGCGGACGAAACGGTCGTCAAGTGGCGCGTCACTCACGCCGATTTGTCGAACTCGACCGTCGTTGCGCCGGCGTCGTGGTCGATTGCGAACCCGTCGACGACGGCCGAGAGGATCGTGCAGCGAAAATCGTCAGCTGCATCGGGAACCGGGCCGGTCTCGCTGCAAAGCCGGACACGGAGCCGCTCGTTCGAACACCAGAAGGCGGCCTCGATCCGAGCGGTCGGCCCTGCGTCGAGCAGGATCGACGCCGCTTCCTCGACGCCGATCTGCGCGTCCTCGACCGCTTCCACATCGAGGAGTTCGCCGGCAACCACCGCAGCGGTGAGCCGCAGCACATGAAAGTAGGCGGGGTCGGCGGGCACCGAGACGACGACCGCTTCGTCGGGAACGGTTGGGGCGGGGGGCGGCGACATCACATACCTCCAAAGGGCATCGGCCTCAGCGTACCTGTCGTGACGGGGCCGACTCTCGGCTCGTGGGTTCATCGACGTCCAGAACGGCAACGCTCCTTCCGTCATGGCTGCCGCCTCGTTCCACGCGTCGATTCCCTCGTCGCACCTCGATCTGTCGTCGCTTCGACACGAGGTGCGGGCGTGGCTCGATGCGCAGCCCGACAGCGGTCGGCCACCGTCGGTGGATGTCGACCTCGTGGTCACCGAACTCGTCGCCAACGCGATCGACCACACCGACGCCTCGACGATCGACCTGACGGTGGTGGCCGAGGGACCGACCCTACGAGTCGAGGTCGCCAACGACTGCGGTCCCGAGGAGCCCGTGCTCGCCAGCGCGTGGGCCGAGTCGGGTGCTCGGGGCCGCGGGCTGCGGATCGTGGCAGCGCTCAGCGCCGAGCTGGGCCTGCAGACCGAGAACGGTCGGTCAGTGGTTGTCGCCGAGCTCGTCGGCGAGCGGCAGCCGGCCGGCGAGGCCTGACAGCTCGAGCAGTCGGATCACCGTCTCACTCGCACCGAGGAGGCGGAGCGATCCACCACCGGCTTCGAGTCGTTCTGCAGCAGCGAGCAGCACGGCGAGACCTGCCGACGAGATGAAGCTCGTGCCGGTGAGGTCGATGCCGAGTGCGGCGTCTGCCGGAATATCGGCAATCCGCTCCGCAAGCGTCGGAGCGGTGTGGGTGTCGATCTCGCCGACGACGCGGAGAAGACTGGGGCCCGGTTCGTCGACGAGCAGCTCAGCGGCCATGAGCGGAGACTAGCGAGGTGACGGCGGTTCGTGCTCGTCGGCTGACGGGTGTCGCCGAACGGCCACCACCGCCGTATCGTCCTCCGCGCTACGAGACGAGATGACCGAATCGACGATGTCGTCGAGTGGGCCAGCCGCGTGACCGAGCGCAGCGCAGAGGCGATCGAGCCCCTCGGGGAGTGGCTCCCCCCGCCGCTCAACGAGTCCGTCGGTGAAGAAGAGCAGGCTCTCGCCGTCAGAGAGCGGTGTGGTCGTGGCGGTTGGTTGTTCGCCTCGAAGATGTCCGAGCGGCGGAATCGGCGAGACTGCGACCAGCGTTGCGCCATCGGACCCGAAGCGAACCGGCGGAAGGTGCCCGGCCGACCAGATCCGGGTGTCCTCGCTGTCGGTCGAGATCATGGCGAGTGTCATCGTGGCCATCGTGGCATCGTCGCGGCACGCACGGTCGAGAACGTCGAAGATCTGGTCGATCGGCCGCCCCGCTCGGATCTCAGCGGCAGTGAGGGTCTGGAGCCGCGCCATGGTGGTGGCGGCGTCGATGCCGTGGCCGCTCACATCGCCCACGACGAGGACGATGGCGGTTGCCGTCTCGATCACGTCGAACCAATCGCCGCCGACGTAGACGCCGACGTCGCCGGGGAGATAGCGACTGGCGATCTCGAAGCCGTCAGGCGCTGCGTCGACCCGGGGGAGCATCGCCTCCTGGAGGCGAAGGGCGGTGCGTCGCTGACGCTGATACTCGGCAAGACCGGTGATCACCGCTGCCGCCCGTTCGGCGACCCGGTTCAGGCTCGGCCGATCGATCATGTTGCGCTCGTCGTCGCGGAGGTTGCCGATGGTGATACTTCCGATCGTCACGCCATCGACCCGCGTCATCGGGACTCGAACCTCGACGGTGATGTCGGGATTTGCCGGCGGTTCGGCGTTGATGTCGACGCTCGCTCGGAGCGGTCCGAGCGTCGGATCCCGCAAGGTCACCTCGGCGGTTCCGTAACCGGCGACTCGTCCTGCGCCGACGGCGACTGCGTCGAGCAGGAGCGCAAGCGCAGCCTCCGTGTCCGACGGCGAGCCGAGTGCGTCGACGAGCGCCGTGTCGAGTCCCTCCTCAGCGAGACGCACCCGCTCCGCAACAACCTCGGCGGTGACATCTCGCTGAGTTGCCACATAGTGGGTGGCGACACCGTGATCGTCGAGCACCGGGTCGATGCTCCATGCGATATGGAACGGCTCGCCGTCGGCACGGTAGTTGATCGTCTCGCCGCTGAAGGGCCGGCCGGCGGAGAGATCGTCTCGAAGTCGATCGAGGACGCTGCGGTCGGTGAGTGGCCCTTGCATGATCCTTGGGGATCGGCCGATCACATCGGCACGGTCGCGGCGGGTCATCAGGCTGTAGGCCGGATTGACGTACACGATCGTGGGGCCGGGTGCATCAAGGTCGGCGGTGGTGATGCAGACGGGTGAACTGGTCTCCTCGAGTGCCGCAATGAGCACGCGAGGGAGTGCATGGCCGTCGGCGATGGTGTCGATCTCGAACAGCGTTCCACGGTCGGAGGTCACAGACCCCCAGTCTGGTCGAACGCGCCCGAACATGTCCCGCCAGAAAAGTGCATCGTTTGTGTTTGACCTTGTTGTGGTTGGTCAACAGTCCGCCTGACGGTGCGTCCCCCGGCATCGTCCAACCATCCCTTGTTCAGGAGAAAAGAGCCGTCGAGACGAAGGCCACGACCTGAAGACAACGGTCGAGATCGGCGAAACTCGTCCCGCCGCCGTCCCCATATCCCCCCTGGCGGCGGGCCTTGTCCGATCTCGAACGGGTTGCCCTGACAGTCGGTGCGGTGTTGATCCCCCCCTCAACACCGCACCGAAGGGCTCCCTGCACCCACGCCGGCCCTCCCCCCTGGGCCGCCGTGCGGTCGTTTTCGGGCAACCGCTTCGAGCCCGTTGGACACGGTGCCCGCCACGGTTGGCG
>Ga0255780_10001482_pt1 | contig 21812 bp, 18 predicted proteins | sample 071ome_32_FD_179978 | JGI IMG/M metagenome (GOLD analysis project Ga0255780, IMG submission 179978) | Coastal salt marsh microbial communities from the Groves Creek Marsh, Skidaway Island, Georgia - 071405AT metaG (version 2) | ecosystem: Environmental > Aquatic > Marine > Intertidal zone >... | reverse complement strand
AGGCAGTACTGCGCTTCCAAATATGATTGGTGGAAATTTTATCTCTACAAGCTGGAAAATGGCAAAAGGCACTACTACGAGCTCCTTCGAGAGGACACACCTTGCCATCTGTATTTTGACTTGGAGTACTCAAAGAAGGCAAACCCAGATATCGATGGTGAAAAGCTAGTCGATCGTCTCGTCGAGCTCTTGGAAGAAGAGTTGCGGGCGACGAATGAAATTGACGCGTCCGCTTTTGATCCCAAAAAGCATGTCGTCGAGCTAGATAGCTCAAACGAGCGAAAATTCAGTCGCCACCTAGTCATTCAGCTACCCGCGCGTGCGGGCGATTTGGGTAACCAGGTTTTTCTCAACAATTCTCATTGTGCTCACTTTGTTCGAAAGCTTTGGGCTCGCATTGAGGCGCGACGCAAAGAAGACTCTTTGTGTGACGCAATGTTTGTGCACAAGGAACCTGGCGATGATAGAGTCGATTCTTTCATCGATCTCGGGGTGTACTCGCGGAATAGAGTTTTTCGATTATACTTGTCGAGCAAGCGCACTGCGCCCGGTGAGAAAGAAAAGCCTCGGCTTCTCCCCACCGGACGCTTTTGGAGCAATCCAGACGTTCCATCCAAAGAAACACCAGACGAGGAAACATTCAAGCGTTCTCGAGCTACAGCCAGGAAGGCTATGGAAGCGATCAAAGCGTACTCGATGATCCAATTCGAAGGCGTGAACCACACGTCCGTCTTGCGTGGGAAAACGTTTCAAGGCTATCGCACAGGCTCCTTTAGCAACTCAAAGGGCGTCGGGGGAAATTCAATCGGTCCTTGTCCTCGCACCGCCTCCTTTGTGTGCGAGGACTTCAACGGATGGAGCTGTTGCGAGGGAGCTGCGATCAGGTCTTGGACAGCCTTTCCAGAGTACGGCGTTTTGGTTTTGAATCTGTTCGGTAATCGATTCTGTGAAAACGTTGAACGCGCGCACAAGAGCAACAATGTGATGTTCGTCGTCGATTTCCGAGAAGAAGCTTACTATCAGAGATGTCACGATCCAGATTGTCGCGGCACTCGAGGACCTTGGCACAAGCTACGAGAAGATTTAGTCGAAGAGTCTTACGAATTATTGAAATTATTGCCGCCTTCATTCGACGACGTCGCTGACGACGAATTGGCAGGCATCGCGCTGTAGCATTTATTACGCATGTAAAAACAAATTGTTGTGGTTGATTACTTTCTTCCCTCTTATTAGAAGGTTGAACTAATTGTTTGTCTGTGCATTGCGCGACGTTTAAAAGCCGCCCATGCCACCCATGCCGCCCATGCCGCCATCGCCCGGCAAGAAGGCAGGCTTGTCCTCCTTGATTTCCGTAATCATGCACTCCGAGGTCATCATGAGAGACGCTACGGACGCGGCGTCAGTGAGCGCGGTGCGCACCACCTTGAGCGGGTCAATCACACCAGCCTTCACCATGTCGGTGTATTCACCCGTCGCCGCGTTGTAACCGAGACCCATGTCGTCGGAGGCCAACACCTTTTCGACGACGACGGAGCCTTCCACGCCGGCGTTCATCGCAATGGTGCGGAGCGGACGCTTGATGGCTTCGCGGATGATTTGCACGCCAATCTTTTGGTCGAAAATGGTCATCGAGTCTTCGAGTTCCTTCAAAGTCTTGCTCGCGTGCAAGAGCGCCGATCCACCACCCGGGACGATACCTTCGTCAACCGCAGCCTTGGTGGCGTTGAGTGCATCGACGACGCGATCCTTCTTTTCACCCACTTCAACTTCAGAGGCGCCGCCAACCTTTAAGACGGCGACGCCGCCGCTGAGCTTGGCGAGACGCTCTTGCATCTTTTCGCGATCGTAGTCACTCGTCGCTTCCGTGATCGCCTCCTTGAGTTGTTCGCATCGCTCTTCGATCGCACTCGACTCACCGGCGCCGTCCAACATGATGGTGTCGTCCTTGCTCACGGTGACCTTCTTGGCGCTACCCAACATGTCGAGCTCGACGTTTTCGAGCTTGTGTCCGAGGTCTTCGCTAACGACGGTGCCACCAGTCAAAATGGCAATGTCTTGCAAGTTGGCGCGACGGTTGTCGCCGAAGCCCGGAGCCTTGACGGCGCAAATCTTCACCCCACCTCGGAGCTTGTTGACGATGAGCGTCGCGAGAGCCTCAGACTCGACGTCTTCGGCGATGATCAACAGCGGACGCTGAGTCTTGAGAACATTCTCAAGCACTGGCAAGAGCGGAGTGAGACCGGAAATCTTCTTCTCAACGATGAGAATGTACGCATTCTCGAGTTCACACTTTTGCGTCTTCGGGTTGTTGACAAAGTACGGAGAAATGTAACCGCGATCAAACTTCATACCCTCGACGACTTCCAATTCGTTTTCGAGCGTCTTTCCATCCTGCGGTGAAACAAACATAATTCACGAGACGATTATTTTTCAAAGTCAGTCATCGCATCGATCGAGTAAACGCGGGTGTACGTGTCATCGACGAGGAGAAAAAAAAGAGCGCATCGCAATCGTTGAGTCAGTGTAACTATGACATAATGCCCACAGCAGCGCGAAGCGAACGACACGAATGTCTTCACAGGCTTTAGGCTTTGATTTGTTATCATCACCCCCAACGAATACGCGAAACGAAACGTCGTCATATACGTACCCCGACGGTAATTACACCCTCCTTGCCAACCTTCTCCATCGCGCGCGCGATGAGATCACCAATCTCTCGTTCTCCGTTGGCGGAAATCGTGCCCACTTGCGCGATTTCCTCAGTCGTCGAAATCATCTTTCGGTTCTTCTTGAGCTCACTCACGACGTGTTCGACCGCGGCGTTGATCCCACGCCTCAAATCCATCGGGTTCATACCCGCCGCCACGCTCTTACATCCTTCACTAAAGATGGCGCGCGCTAAAACCGTCGCCGTCGTCGTCCCATCGCCCGCCACGTCGTTGGTGCTCACGCTCACCTGCTTCACCAGGCTCGCCCCGAGGTTCATCCACCGATCCTTAAACTCGATATTCTTCGCCACCGTCACCCCATCCTTGGTAATCTTCGGCGCACCGTACTGTTGTTCAATCACCACGTTCCGTCCTTTCGGTCCCAGCGTCACCTGCACCGCGTCCGCGAGCGAATCGCACCCTTGAAGCATGAGCGCCCGAGCCTCCACCCCAAACTTCAAATCCTTCGCGTACCCTCTGCGCGAGCTCTTCGTCGTCCCGACGATCCTCGCCGCCGTCGTCGTCGTCGTCGTCGATCCCATCATCGTTCGTCTGCGCGCGCGAATCCATCCGTCAGTCACCCGTCAGCGATTACCCGCCGAACCGAACCGAATCAATCAACCTTTCGACGGATGCCGAAATCAATCGAAACCGCGACGGAAAGGTGTCGAAAACGAGGAAAATCCATTCATTTCATTCATGCATTCATTCATGCATTCATTCATTCATTCGCGCGACGACGACGACGCACCCGAGGGAGACGAACGCGCGAGACGCGTTTCTTCGAAACATTCTTCCCGTTCGATTCGCTTCGGTGCGGTCAATGAAGTCGTCGTTCGAAACCAAACCAAATCAATCAATCAATCATCAATCGGTCGACGCGACGCGCCGTTTCCTCGGCCGCCGGCGCGCGTTCGCGTCTGTGTCGTCGTATATGATACCATTTAATCGCTCATTTTATCCATTTAGTACGTATTTTATCATCGTATACCATCCATTGACTAACCCATATGTAGTAACTACTAACATCAGTAGCACGACGGACCCGATCGGAAAACGACCCTCGAGCGCGATCGAGATCGAGACAACGAGCCTCGGATCGATCGAGCGCGCGAACTCGGACGACGATGCGAAGAGCGGCGACGAGAGCGGCGGGGTACGCGCGCGCGAGCGTCGGTGTCATCGCGCGCGGTAGTGGGGGCGAAACCGCGGGCGTCTGCGGCGTGAGAGCGATCGCGACGACGACGACGACGACGACGGAGCGAGGATGGAAAAAGCTGACGACGAACGATGCGGCGGCGGCGGCGGCGACGAAGACGAGAGGATTCGCGGCGGCGGCGAGCGGAGGGTTGATCGAACCGCACGGAGGGAAGCTGGTGAACCTCATGCTCGCGGATGACGCGGCGAAAGCGAAGGCGATCGCGAGCTGTAACCGAGCGTTGGAGCTGAGCGATCGAAACGCGTGCGACGTCGAGTTGCTGTGCGTGGGAGGGTTTTCTCCGCTCGAAGGGTTCATGAACGAGGAGGATTACGAACACTGCGTGGATAACATGCGGTTGAAGGGTTCCAACTTGTTGTTCGGTTTGCCGATCGTGCTCGATACCTCTTGCGAGGATACCAAGGTGGGCGATCGCGTGTTGCTCAAGTACAACGGCAAGGATGTCGGCGTTCTCACCGTCGAGTCCAAGTGGAAGCCGAACAAGCCGAAGGAGGCCAAGCTTTGCTACGGGACGAGCTCGATCGAGCACCCGGGTGTTGCCATGATTTCCATGGAGCGCCGCAAGTACTACATCGGCGGTAAGATTGAGGGCTTGAACCTTCCGGCGCGTCCGTTTCCGTGCCCGACCCCGGAGCAAGTGCGCGCCGACCTCCCGGCTGGTAAGGATGTCGTCGCCTTCCAGTGCCGCAACCCTGTTCACCGCGCGCACTACGAGCTTTTCACTCGCGCGCTCCACGCTGAAAACGTCGGTCAAGACGCCGTTTGCCTCGTCCACCCGACCATGGGTCCGACGCAAGACGACGACATTTCCGGCTTGGTTCGCTACAAGACGTACGTCGTGCTCGCCGAAGAGGTTAAGAACCCGCAAATCCGCTGGGCGTACCTCCCGTACTCTATGCACATGGCTGGTCCGCGAGAAGCGATTCAGCACATGATCATTCGTAAGAACTACGGCTGCACCCACTTCATCATCGGCCGCGATATGGCTGGTTCCAAGTCGTCCCTCGACGGCGAAGACTTTTACGGCGCGTACGACGCCCAAGATTTGGCCAAGGCTAACGCCGCCGAGCTCGGCATGCAAACCGTCCCGAGCTTGAACGTCGTGTACACGGAGGAAGAGGGTTACGTCACCGCCGACGTCGCCAAGGATAAGGGTCTCAACGTCAAGAAGCTCAGCGGTACCAAGTTCCGTCAAATGTTGCGCGGCGGTGAAGACATTCCAGAGTGGTTCGCCTTCAAGTCTGTCGTCAAGGTGCTCCGCGAGAACATGTGAGTCTTCTTCGAGCTGAATGAATGAATGAATGAATGAATGAATGAATCATCATCATCATCATCATCATCATCACTGAATTGCACGATATATAATTGATACACGTTGACACCATGCCGGTGGCGCGCAAAGACGGAAGGATTTATTAGACGAGGGAAGAGGGAAAAACCGTTGTGAATATTCTAATTTTGTCTACCATAAAATCGAGCGCACTCTACTTTCTTAACGCCGCGCCCCCCGCGACGGCTTCCTCGGCCAAACGCTGCTTTTCCTCGTAATACCCCGGAATCGGCGGCGTTTCGCTCGGAAGTCTTCTCTTGAGCGGGAACAAATCCGTGTCCTCAACCATGGCGGCGTCTCGCGTCGCTCCCGCCGGCAACGCCTCAATCGCCGCCATCTTAATCCTAATCTTCTCGTTCAAGTCGCGCTGAAAATCTCTCTCCTCTCGCATCTTCATCCTCGAGTACTCCTTCGCCCTCCGCTCAAACTCCACCAATTCCTCCTCCGTCGGCGCGTCCTCCGCTCGCCGTCCCGCCGGCGTCAACGCCTCGAGATAGGTCAACTTGTTCCCCTTGGTCGTCGCCTCCACTTTCCCCGGAACCGCGATCGACCCCAACCCTTTACCTCCTTTCCCCGACCTCTTCCCTTGCGACGCCTTGGATTTCGACTTGCTCTTGCTCGCGTACCCCCGGCTCGGCGTCACCAACCGCGATGATTCGCGACAACCCTCGACCGCGACGACCTCGTTGCCCTTCAACAATCCAACGATCGATCGCGCGGAAAGAAAACCCACCGGTAAAACCGACGACGACGACGACGTCGACGCTCGTCCCATCGATGACAAGATTCGTCGTCCGAACGCGCGTCCGCCTCGCTCCATCGTCGCCGCCGTTCACGTCGACGCGATGTGACGCCCCACACACCGGTTGTTTCATCGAGAAACCGAGAGGTAGTAATAGTGTATCGTCCACTAAACTACTAAACTATAATTAAAAATCCACCATTGAGAAACACTTAAACGGGAGGTAGCACCCGTATCCATCTTACCAGCGGGCGACGCGACGGTCGACGCGTGGGTCTGTGCTGCTGCCGCTCGACTGCTCGACGCGCGTCGTCGTCGTGCGCGTATCCGATGCGAGCGAACGAGGACGCGCTGGCGAGAGGAGGGGCGCTGAGACTGGCAGTGGAGGTGCGTACCGCGAACGAACGCGCGAACGGCCGCGCGCGATCGGTCCGTCCGTCGTTGGGATTATTTGTTGAGCATGATTTCGACTCGGATGACGACGACGGAACGATCGATCGATCGATCGATCGCGACGACGACGGATCGCGGTGACGGTGACGGTCGATCGCGCGCGGGCGTCTTCGCGCTCGATCGTCTTCGTCGCGAACGCGTCGTGGTCGTGAAGCACCGACCCTCGTCGCGTCCATCCGGTCGTTCTTCGTGCCGGTGTGGATAGAAAAATATCTATCTGTACCGCCGAGAGGAGCGTCGTCGTCTATCCTGTTTTCGATCGGGCGCGGATCATCGCTCGCGTTCGTCGCGGATCGCGTCGGTGTGGACGCGCGGACGCGGGAGACGGACGGCGCGATGTCGTGGGTGAGGGTCGGAGCGAGAGCGAAGGGTTCGACCCGCGGCGCGCGCGAAGAGACGAGGGCGAAGGAGGGAAGGCGCGCGCGAAGAGACGAGGGCGAGCGCGGAAAAATAGTCATCCGACGACGAATGAGTAAAAGAGATGTGAGACTGACGATTTTGTTTTTTTGTGTGTCGTGTGACTGCAGTGCGTGAGAAAGTGTTTGAAACACGAGAGGTACGGGGAGGCGTGCGTGAGCTTGGAAGAGGCGTCGACGAGCGCCGCGGACGAACCCAGCGGGCGGTTGGAGTGGGTGGTCGCTCGGGCGTTTAACAAAGGGTACGACGATACGGCGCAGTTCTCGGCGGATGTGGAGCGAACGTGGGAAAAGCTGGAGAAAAAATGGTCCGCGGGTGGGGAGGCGAAGAAATTAGAGGCGCTCGAGGTTGTTCGGGCGTATTTTGAGAGAAAGTGGCAGAGTTTGGGCATCGGGTCGAACGGCGCGTTGGTTTGCGTTCCGTCAGTCGGGATATCCAAGGAGGAATTGGAGGTTCCGGCGCATCCGACGGCGAGCGAGAGGTCTTTCGCGTCGACGATGATGACAACAGCGCAGACGTCTACGGATCCTTTGGCGAGCGATTCGGACACGCAGACGAGGTTGACGCAGCGTGAAACCGAATGCAAATCTGACGAGCTCGAGCGCTGCAAGTGCGTCATTCAAAATTTCATGAAGACCCCAGAGGCTCTTCACTTCAGGGGTCCCGTCGACGTAGGGACGGTGAATGTTACAAATCATAGCAAACTAGTTAAACAACCGATGGATTTCACGTCCATATTGAGCAAGATTGACGCGGGTGAGATTGCCGATGCCAACAGCGTGTGGGATGCGTGCTGCTTGATATGGTTCAACTGTCTCGCCGTGTATCCTCCAAATAGTGAGATGATTCGGATTTGCAAGCGCGCCGAGTTGATGTTTGCGGCAGCTTGGCGTGCGGAAGGATTGATGATTATTCAACCTGTGCCGACGGAGATGAAGGCTTCTCCCGCCAACGAGACGGATGCGCAGCCAACGAACGCGGTGGGATCCAAGCAGAAATCCGAAGCGTTGAGCACGGCGACTTCAACCGTTCCGCAGAAAACCAAACGAGTGGCGGCATACAAGTGCGACGTGTGCAAGCGAAGTAAGAAGGGTAGATGTGGGACTGAATCAGCGCCCAAATCCTGTCTTGGACGTCCTGAGAACCAAATGCATGAAAGGCAAGCAGCCATTCGGCAACGCCTGAGCAAGCTCAAGCCAATGCCCGAAAGGAAAAAGCCCGACAAATCGATGAAGGATAAGCCCATCAAGGCGCCGGCAGAAAAGAAACCGAAGGGAACGAAGAGGAAAATGACTGAAGCCGAGCTCCAAGAAGATGGATTCCGTCGCATCTTTGACGTCGATGATCCGGGTAACTTTATGACTCGCATGGAAGATCAGCAGCAAGTTGCCCAGACGAGCGCACAATGGGATAGCGCTTCGTACCATCTGATGAATGAGCAGATCCGATTGCAGCAGCTTCAACAGCGCATGTTGACGAATGAAAGTGTGCAGCCGCGACAGGTTGTCGACGACGCCGAGTTGCAAGCGAAAGCTCAAGTGATCAAGAAGGAACTGGCTCAGATTTACTCCTTGGTGAACCATCTTCAAATCAAACAAGTCAAGGTTGGCACACTACTCGACACTCCGCGGCTGGGTCGGGAAAATAGGCAAATGTTAGCGCGAACGCGTACGACGATCCAAAATCAGCTTGCAAGTCTCGCCAAGCGCCACAGTGAGCAATCGCAGGCTTTGCAGAAGCTTTCACAAGCCGCGCCCGCGTCGGCGTGGCCAAAGCAGCCATCGAAACCAAAGCAAACGGTTTCGTCGTTGGATGAGTTGATGAATTTAAACACCAACACGACATCGAACGATCTGAGCGTCGCCACGGCTCAGTTCTTCGACGATCCGCGAGAGAAAACCGAGGCTGGACTCATCACGAAGGATGACATCTTTTTCGATTTTCCGACGCCGCCATAAATATTCGCCTGGGAACGCCCAGTCGGCACCGCTTTAGTCGCCATACACATCAAATAGAATCTGTAAGACACCCATCGCATGCACGCCGAACAAACGAAGGGGAATCACTCGCAAATTGAGCGTTTGCCTCGTTTTAGCGACGACTCTGAGGGGTTCATCGACGCCCCGCCTTCGGTTGCCGTTCGTCCCTCGTCTACCGACGGTTCATGAATCGACACTGTGCCCACTTCCGAGGAAGATCTCACTTACTCTGGCAAATCCAACGCCTCGTGCCAACCAAAGCCCCTCGTCGCGGCGGCACAGCGCGACTGGTCGTCCCTCCGACGCCGGTCGTGGTCACGCGCGCATCCAACGAGCCCGCGCGTCCGTTCGGGGCGCGCATCGGAGCGAGTCACGACTCGAAGCGAGTGCGCGTGCGATAGATCCCGTTGAACACCAACCTCTGGCGATCAGTAGTTGTGACAACTGCGCAGCTGTCCGGTGTGAGGATGGAGCGATTCGTCTCCACGGCGAAGCCGTCTTCGACGATTCGTCCGAGCCGATTCGGTGGAGACGGTGAGCTCGGACGCGCGCGCGGACGGTCGTCGATCGGGACGAAGAACGCGCGAAGCGGTCCGGCGCCGACGCGATGCGGAAGCCAGCTCGGCGCGAGCTGTTCCATGGAAGAGCACGTCGGACTCGGTGCGAGGATTCCGTCGGAGCGATACTCGGCTTCGACGTCTAGTACGATTCGAGCGTCGCAGAGGTGCCTGTCGCGAACGAGTGCGCGGGTCCGGGGAGACTGCACGAGCGTGCGGGCGTTGAGTCGACAAAAAGCCGATGCGCCCAAAGCGGACGTCGAAGAAGACGAGACTCAAATCGACGAAGACGCCGAAGTGTCGCTGTTGAAGTCGAAGGAGACGTTTTACTCAAACTCTTTCTCCGTGACTCAACGTATTCGCGTCGCAAACGAGCTACGAGTACGGGTCGAAACGAATGGGGTGAGGTACAAAGTGAGCTTTGAGACAGATTTAAGCGCAAACGACTTATTATTGCACTGGGGATTAGCACCGTCGAAAGCTGCGTGGGACGAATGGACTACTCCGCCAGAGAGAATTAGGCCAAAGCTTACGCACGAGACTGTGGGCGTGTGTCAGACACGATTCGTCAAGTCACCCGCATCAAGATTTGGAAAAGCAACGCTGAGCACCATGATTGAAGGAGACGTCAAAGATGGTTATTATGCCATCAACTTTGTTCTCTACGATAAGAAACTTGATCAGTGGCTTCATCGTGAGCAAGGTGGATTTTTTCACGTTCAGTTACCGCTGCCTCCCGAGCCAGAAATGGTTACTCGCACGATCACCACCATGGAGGAATATGAAGAGGAAGTCGAGTACGAGGTGGAGGTGGAGATGAGCGAGGAAGAAGTGGCAGAGTTGGAAGCTTCTGTGCCAGATGTTGCCGCGGTGAACGTCGAGACCACTTCAATTTCTGAGCCTGAATCTCGCACTGAGAATCCAAATGATGCATGGCGACGATTGCTGCGACCGCCAAAGGAGCCGCAATCGTTCAGTGGTATTGATGAGTTGAAAGCACTCTCAGAGTCACTTTTGCGACGAGTCTCCGATAAAGACGAGAGCAAACCTGAATCAAAGACTGAGATCAGTGAATCGCCGAGTGCTAGCAAGGACGAGCCTGAAAAATCCCCACCAAGGACAAAGAAGGTGACGAGAACAAAGACGTTGACAAAAGTACGCGAGGTCCAAAGGTCTTTCGAAGAAGCTCTTCCGGTCAAGCTTACAGAAGGTTCGTGGATCGTGACGAATTCTATAGAAGAAAATGTTCACAACGAGATGGAGGTGCAGTATAAGATTGGTGCTTTGGTGGAGAAGAATCCCGATGGTGGCGGAGTTCGAATGAGAATCGAGGCTGAAGTTCCGTGGGATCTCAAACTTCATTGGGGTATCGTTCCACGAGGCGCTCGTAGCGACGTTTGGTCGTTACCACCAGAAGTTTGGCGCCCCGAGGGATCTGCGGTCTACAAAGACAAGGCCGTCGAGACACCCATGGCGAAGTTTACAAACCCGCTGTTTGGCCTGAAGACAATCAACTACGCCGAGCTTGAACTAGGAAACGCACCGACCGCGGTTCGCTTCGTGCTCAAGGAAGATGGTGGTACGAGATGGATTGATCTTAATGGCGATGATTTCGTCATTCCGATGCCTGATGCACCAGCACGTACCTCGTCAATCGATCCGACGCTCCCTCAAGCGGAGGACGCGAAGAACGTCGCTGCCGCCGCAGCTGTTCGCGCAGCTGAAATGCACCTCGACACCTTGGATGAAATTGGTTTTGACGTCGACAAACTTCCTGATGATGTTTCCACTAAGAAGCAAGCCGATGAGGAACGAATCGTCTTTGAGATGGAGCCAGAAGGAATCGCGTCCATTGGTCAAAGAGAAGCAACGCGTACGTCAGAGAAGTCGGCTGTCGGGAATGGACGGGAAATCTTACTGCAAGGGTTCAACTGGGAGTCCTCCAGATCGAGCGTTTCTTGGTATAAAAGCGTTGAAAAGCTTGCGCCAACCATCGCTGAGCTCGGGTTTACCGTTATTTGGTTGCCACCGCCCACAGACAGCGTGAGCGCTGAAGGCTATATGCCACGCGATTATTACGATCTGAATTCGAGATATGGTACAAAGGAAGAATTACAAAGCTGCATCACAGCGTTGCACAACAACGGTGTCATGGTGCTTGGGGATGCAGTACTCAACCATCGATGCGCCCACTTCCAAGGACCCGAAGGTCTTTGGAATAAGTTTGGCGGTAAGCTTGACTGGGATGCGTCTGCAATTGTATCTGATGACCCCAACTTTGGCGGCAAAGGTCATCGCTCTGACGGTGACTTCTTCCTCGCGGCGCCTAACGTGGACCATAGCCAACCATTCGTGAAGGCTGACCTAGAAGAGTGGATGTCATGGCTCATGCAAGAGGTTGGTTACGACGGTTGGCGTCTGGATTACGTGCGAGGCTTTTGGGGAGGACACGTGAAGGATTACATGGAAGCGACCAATCCGCAATTCGCCGTCGGTGAATATTGGGATGCCCTAGCTTACAACTTTGATGCCCCGGAATACAACCAAGATGCCCATAGACAACGCATCGTCAATTGGCTCAACGCCGCGGGTGGCAACGCCGGTGCGTTTGATGTCACCACAAAGGGCATTTTGCATGCGGTATTTGAACGACACGAATACTGGCGCCTCTCGGACAAAACCGGCAAACCACCGGGTGTCATGGGTTGGTGGCCCAGTCGAGCTGTTACATTCATAGAAAATCACGATACTGGCTCGACCCAAGGACACTGGCGCTTCCCTCAGGGAAAAGAGCTCCAAGGCTACGCCTACATTCTCACCCATCCGGGCACTCCAACCATCTTCTGGGATCACATGTTTGACAACAACTGGGGTCACCTTCAAGAACCGATCCGAGACATGATTCGCGTACGTCGTCAGTGTGGAATTCACTGTCGAAGTGAAGTGAAGATTGTCAAATGCGAGCAGAGCGTTTACGCCGCAGTTGTCAATGACAATCTCTTGATGAAGATTGGTCCCGGAGAGTTCCACGCAGATGACAACTGGGCCATGGTGTTATCTGGCAACGATTTTTGCATTTGGCGCAAGAAATCGACCAGTGGGGGGCCTAGGTAAACCTATCTCATTACTCTAGTAGTATTACAACCGACTATTACACTTAAATCATCATCGCTAGGGCAAACACTTGTAATTTTTAAGACACCACACGCTCGCCAAATCTACGATTCACTTCTTCTTGCGGGACCGGATAACCGAAGCCGTCATGTGATTTGCCCCCACCATGGTAGGCTTTCGAACCACTTCAATCTCGTCCAACAATTCGATGACACTGTTCATAATGTCAGTGCCGCGGGCCGCTCGCTTATCGACAGCGATACCATCCGAATTCTTAAACATGATTCTAAACGTGACTCGATTTCCAGCGTCGAGAAACTTCTTGGCTCCGTTAATCTTTACATTCAAGTCATGCGTGTCAATCTTTGCCGTTAAACGCAACTCCTTTGTCACATCACGCTTCTGAGCCGCCACCTGCGCCTTTTTCTGCTCCTTCGCTCGCTTCTTTTGATCGTATCTCATCCGTTCATAGTCCATCAACCGACATACCGGCGGCGACGCCTTTCCGTTCACCTCGACCAAATCCAACCCAGCCGCTCGAGCCAGTTCGATCGCCTCGGCTACAGTCACAATCTCGTGCGATGATTCTTCACCATCACCCCCATCCCGAACCAATCTCACCGATTTCGCGACAATCTATATCATGGTGCGCAAGACGTTATGCATTCGTTAGTCTCAATGCGCGTGACAGAGCCAATCACAAGTCAAACGACGACGAGTTTTCGTCTCTCTCGACGACACCCACCTCATCGTTCACCCTCGGTCTCACCGTCGACTCTCGCGAATACCCCGCCGCGAATGTCCGCACCGCCCCGAATCTACCCGCGCATCCCACGGCGCGTTCGACGTTCGGTGCAACTCGAAGCGCTCCTCGTTCCCACGCCCCGCTCGACGTCTGTAACGCCGCCACCCGCGCGGTCATCATCCCCTTTGACCATCCACAGACGCAAACCGACGAAGACGAATCATGCTTCGTCAGTCCTCGCGCGGCATCGTCCAAACATCGTCGCACCGCGCGCGTCCACGACGCGAACGCACGCATCGATTGGTTGATTCGAAGAAGTTTCAAAACGTGCGCGGCAGAGAGTGTCGTACAACGCGTTCACCCAAACGCGCGACATGGCGCGGATACGCGAAATCGAGGATGGAGAATCGGTGGGGATCGGACTCGCGGGAAGCGAACTTCCGAGGCGTCGGAACCGAAGGACGCGATCGACGGAGAGCGCGTCGGCGTCGGGAGAAGATGACAAGACGAAGGGGACTGCTGCAGGTGCTGGTGCGGCAGGGAAACAGCAGCGCGTCGTCGGTGGTGGCGCGCGCGCGACGGGCAGGGGATGGAGCGATGGAATGCGAGCGTATTTCGGTTTCGCGTGCGTCATGGCGCTCGTGTTGGCGATAGGGAAGAGGGTGATGCGCGCGTTGTCCGCGGCTTGAAAGATTTGTATTAGAGAGGGAAAGTAAATAAAAAACACCAGCGCATTGTCGCGTCGTGTCGTCCGAATGGATGAATGGATGGAAGAATTTCGCTATTACACTTTTTTAACGTCTTCGTCGTCTTCGCGCTCGCGCTCGTGCTGAAATTTAAAGACGAGAATGAGGATTGGTTCACTTCTTCGCCGACGCGTTTTCATCGAGCTTTTCGACGAGTTCCTTTTCAGCGTCCGACAACTTGGACGGAATGGTAACCTTCACAGTGACGTAGTGGTCACCGCGAATGGAATCGTTGCCAAGTCGCGGGACGCCACGCTTCGCCATGAGAAGAGTGGCCTGCGGTTGCACTCCCGGAGGAATCTTGAGATCCACGGGGCCGTCCACAGTGCGCACCTTGATGCTGCAACCGAGAATCGCCTTGGTGTACGGAATGGTCACCGAAGAACTAATGTTGACGTTTTCAAAGCGCTTGAGCTCCGGATCGTCGCGAACGTTGATAAAGACGTAAAGATCACCCGGCGGACCGCCACGACGACCCGCGTTACCCTCACCACGCACGCGCAAACGGGAGCCCTTGTCGACGCCCGGCGGCACGCGAAGCTGAATCTTCTTGCTGCGACGAACGCGACCATCGCCGGCGCAAGCCGGGCACGGGGTGGAGGATTGACCGGTACCACCGCACGCTTGGCAACCAGTGACTTGTTGGAAGTTACCGAGCGGCGTGCGCACGGTGGCAACAACCTGACCTTGGCCACCGCAGGTACCACACGTCGTCGGCTTGGTTCCCGCCTTCACGCCGCTGCCGGAACACTTGTCGCAGTTTTCGAGACGCATGGTATCGAGCTCCTTTTCGATACCGAAAACTGCGTCGAGGAAATCAATTTCAAGATCGTACCTCTCATCGTCACCCTGCGTCGGGCGGTTACGCGCTTGTCTTTGGCCTCCCATGCCGCCCATGCCGCCGCCCATGCCGCCGCCGAAGAAGGACTCGAACAAATCGAAAGGGTTGCTAAACGGATCGCCGCCCATGCCGCCCATGCCGCCCATGCCGCCCATGCCGCCTTTGAGACCGTCCTCACCAAACCTGTCGTAAATAGCCTTCTTCTGATCGTCGCTGAGCACCTCGTACGCGTTGGAAATCTCCTTAAACTTTTGCTCGGCATCCGGTTCCTTGTTGACGTCTGGGTGGTACTTGCGCGCCAGCTGACGATACGCCCGCTTCAACTCCTTGTTATCCGCCGATCGAGAAACCCCAAGCACTTCGTAGTAATCACGTCCGGCGTACGTCACCACACTACGTCGTCTATTCGCGCTCGACTCGCGTCTTCCGTTCGCCATCACCGGCGCAAAGCTCTTCGCCGTCGCCTTCTTGGCGCTCAGCCCCGTCGCCCGCGAGCTCGGAGCGGCTGCCATCATCGTCGTCGCCATCATGCTCGTCTATTCCCGCGGTCGCGTTCACGCGAACGATGACGAACGTCAGTCACGAGGTTTGTACGAAACGATCGCGCGCTCGAACGAGCTCCACCGGCGCGTCGTCGTCGTCTTCGTCGTCGTCGTCGTCGCACGGAATCGAAACTTTACACCCTTGGCGGCTGCGCGGCGCGAGGATAAAGATGACGAAGTTTGACCGAAACGACGACGAACCCGTCGCGTTGGCCGACGCGCGAACGAAAACGAAGCGAAACGCGCACTCACCTACTCAAGTCGTGCGTGTGTCCCGTCGGTAGACGCGTGACGAGCGCGCGCGTCGACGTGTGAGACCTGACACAGACTGTCAAAGTCGCAAAAGGAAGGTTCTCGACGCGTGCGAGTGCTGGTGTCGACGTCACGCGTATGTGTATTTAGTATAGAATCGAATGGTACTGGTACTGGTACTGACACTGGTACTGGCGCCGGCGAACGGGACAAAGAGACGGAACGGAGACGGTGTGCGTAACGCTAATACAGAGGTTTCTTTTGATTGTTAAAACAAAGGCAATCAGACGCAGTTGAATATGGAAACGGAGGCGTCGGAGGAAACGGCGGCGAGCTTGGAGCCGTCAGAGGAAAATCTGACGCACCAGACGGCGTCGGAGTGGTCCGTCATGGTTTGAGCGCAAGAACGAGAGGAGAGATCCCAAAGCTTAATGGTGGAGTCTGAAGAGCCGGTGACGAGAGATTTACCATCCGGAGAGGCGGTGACGCTGAGAACCCAGCTCTTGTGACCGGCGAGAGACTCCATGAGGGATTTGTTGTGGGCGTCGTAGACGTGGACGTAGCCGTCGTCGCTCGCCGTGTACAACGTCTTACCGTCGGGAGAAAAGGTCAAGTCTCGGACCGGAGAGACGTGGCCGTCCAAGGTGTGGACGCACTTGCCCGTCTTGACGTCGAAGATCGCCACCGTGCCGTCCATCGCACCGCACGCGATGCGCTTACCATCCGGGGAGTATGCGATGCTCTGCACAAAGCGGCTGTTTTTTGGCTTTTCCTCCGTCGTCGCCGGAAGCTCAAACGACTTCTTCTTGCTCCCATCGTTCACGTCGTACAGGTGAACGCTCTGGGACGTTCCACCGGCAATAGCAATCAACGAAGAACCCTCGATCGGGTCAAACTTCACCCCCCACGACTCTCCCGGACCGCTCTCCAATACCAACTTAGTTTCAGAGCTCGCCAAATCCCACACTCGAACCACCCCGTCCAACGCGCTCGCCGCCACGAGACCGCTCGTGGAGACATCCATGGACACCACACCTAGAGTGTGTCCAGTGTACGTGTGTTCAGACGTCAAATTCTCCAGAGAACTCCCCTCACCCGTCCAGGTTTTCACGGATTCATCCAGAGATCCAGTCACCAAGCTCGCGTCGTTTTCACCCGCGAACGCGCACGCCCACACCTCGGCATCGTGCGCGCGAGGCTTGTGACACAGCGGAGAGAGTTTCACCATGACTCTGTCGCCTCGGTCGTCCAATCTTCCGTCGCGGTACCACCCTCGACCGTCTCGCTGTGACGCGTAGTGGAGAATCAATCACTCAGTCAATCAGTCACTCGTGAGAACCTATCGATTATTTGTGCACTGGCGCGAGTGAAACTAACTAATACAAGTGCTATGCGCCGCTAAAAGAAGGTGCATTCGGTGTGTAAATGACGACGAGTGTGACGATAATGTCGGATGTCGGCGACGTCGAACGCTCTACATGAAACGCCAGACGGCTTCTCTGTTGGAGACGTCTGGCGCCGAGTGGACGTGATGGGCGTCGCAGTACACCATGACCTCTTGATTGCGACGAAACTCGGGACGAGCGATGTACTTGGCGTCGAAATCACCCTCGTATGGGTGGTAATCTTCCCATTGGATCACTGAACCCTCGGCGTTGGGCTGAACGAGGGCGTGAGAGAGCTTGACGGCGTGCGTAAAGACGCCGACGCCCGGCGGTAATCCCACATCTTCGTTCGGAACGGAGGATGGGAATCCCAACATGACGGTGAAACGCTCGTATCCGGAATCCTGATGCCAGGAATGCTTTATTTTTTGCTTACCAATGCTCGCGATATCGATGAGGGTTCCGTGGCACGGCTCGCGACAGAGCCCACCGAGAGTCTTGATGAAGGTTTCGCCGTCGAGCGAGACGCCTCGGCGCGCAAAGCACTCCGTCAACGCGGCGTATCCCGTGCGAGACTCAAACCAGTTGACGTGCACCGAGCTCGAGAGCGATCGCATCGCAGCATTTCTCTCCTCGCTCAAACTTTCGTCCGGGACGAAGAGATCGTCTCGCATCGCCCGGCGAATGTCCGTCCGGAATTCAGCGTCGGCGTGAAACGCATCCGCCAATCCGGAACCGGGAAAGAGCTCGTCCAGCGACTTGTGCTCGACAAATTCGACGTTTCTCCCGGAATTCGGTCGTCTCAACCGCTCAGGAACGTCATACACTTCCACATCGTCCCACGCTCTGTACTCCATCGCCGCTGAAGACGCGGTAGACGGCGACGTCGACTCGGTCGCTTTGCTTTGCCTCCTCCAGCCGCCGGCGCTCTGCGCCGCGAAAGGATCCTTCCGCGTCGTCGTCGTCCTCCCGAACGGATCCCTCGACGATGAAGACGCGCGACCTGCGTTCGAATTAAACGGATCCCGCGATCGTCGCGATCGTTCGTCGTCACCGACGCTCGAAAACGGAGAAGATGAGGATGAGGATGACGAAGACGCTCTAGTGCGCGCGGCAACAACTCTCCTCCAACTCGTATTCGCAATCGTATTCATCGTCGTCGACACCCTCGCGCTGGTTCTTCGTCCCGACGTCGACGTCGACATCGGCCGCATCCGTCCCCCAGTCGACATCGGTCGGACCGCCGCCGAGGTGTGTCGAGTCGAATCGAATCGATCGCGCTGACAGGCGGAGTGCGTCGTCTCCAGCGCAAAACTTATCCAAAAGGAAATCGACAGTGTTCGACTCCTCTAAACGGACCGTCATGCGCGCCGCCGAGGTTTCGAAAGCCGCCGCGGTTCGGACGATCGAAGCGCGACGATGCCGACCGTGTTCCGTCGTCGGCGCCGGCCGGTCGTCGGCGTCTTCGGGCGTCTCGCGTCGAGGACGAGGACGGGTGATGGCGCTCGGTCGTCCTCGCGACCAATCTGGTGTGCGCGCGTCGATGACGATGCCGACGGTGAAGCGAGGGAAGGCGACGGTGATGCGAGCGGGTGGGGAAGAGGAGACGCTTCCAGCGAGACCCGCGGTCGGGGCCTCGGCACCGGCGTTGAGAGACGAAGACGATGAAAAGGTTGGTGAGGGCGAGGCTTTGGGCGGGAGCGGGAGCGGATCGGGGAAGAGGGGCGCTTTGCCGCCGGGACCGCTGATGCGACCTCCGCTTCGCGTCGCCGCGGGGTTGGCTGGGTTTGGAGCGATTGAATCGACGTATCTGGCGATTCAAAAGTTGACCGGAGGCGAGGTGGCGTGCCCGGTGGGAGGATGTCAGACGGCGCTCAACTCGGGATACGCCGAACTGTTTGGAATACCGCTCTCGGCGTACGGCGCGACGGCGTACGCGTTGGTCGCTGCGTTGGCTTGGTGGGGCGCTGGGATGCAAAACACGCTCGTGGAACAGGGAGACGAGAACAGAGACCGAGACTTGGAGTCATCCTACGCCAAAGCGAGAGTGTTGCTCTTCTTTGCGGCGACGGGATTGGCGGGCGTTTCATCCTACTTGCTCTTCGTGTTAGCCTTCAAACTCGGCGGTGTTGAGTGCTTGTACTGCCTGACCTCTGCCGCGATCTCTTTGACGTTGTTTGGGGTCGGATTCTCCGGTTTGAGTTCCAAGGAAAGCGGAAGCTCGCTCCCGCCCGCGATTGCCTTGTACCTTGTCACCGTGTTGACGATGAGCATCGTCTTGACGGAGGGCGATGTCGATAAATCCCAAGGTCTCAAGTTGGCTTACGCGCCGCCGCAAATCGAGCAACAATCCAATGCTTACTCTCGCGCCCTCGCCAAGCACTTGGCGGACACGGGAGCGAAGATGTACGGCGCGTTTTGGTGCTCTCACTGCATTGAGCAAAAGGAAACGTTTGGAGCTGGGGCTCAAATTCCATACGTGGAGTGCTTCCCAAATGGTTGGGAAAGAGGCACGCCGGTCACGGAAGCCTGCTCCGCGGCCAAGGTGGAGGGTTTCCCGACCTGGGTCATCAATGGCAAAAAGTTAGAAGGGGAACAAACGCTCGAAGAGTTGGCCAAGTTGAGCGGCTTTGAGGGACAAAACGACGCCGCGTCGATGGTCGCAGAGTTGTTTTAAACTGATTCGTAGCGCAGTAAGAGCGCGCTCTCTTTTTTTTATTATACTGAAAAGCCTAATGTACAGTGCACAAAAGTTTGATTTCTATAAAGTATTAGTATGCAGCCCCTTGATCCCGTTCGAGGTTCCTCACCTCGTTTGTTGTAATCCCGGTATGCGAAGCGCTTTTTTTTTTTCATCGACGATTTCACTTGTAGCTCCGGAACGCCGAAGCGTCCTCAGAACGAGTTCCTCGATCGCTCGAGTTTCGAGGCGAGCGTCTTCTCGAAGTCACCTCGGATTTTTGCGCATCAGACGATCCAACTCGCGCTTGATGCTTCATTTTGTCTTGCACGGCGGAGCACAACACGGCGGCGTCAAACGCGCTCTCGTTGAGCCCTTCGAGCGTCATAGGGGTCCCGTTGCTCGGATCCTTGCACCGATACGTCAGGTTGAGCGACTTCATCTTCTCCTCCGGTATCCCACACCGGTCTCGAATCTGTCGCATGAAATCCGCCAAGCCTTCCGGTCCCGTTCGCACTTGACACCGAAACGAAATGTTGTTAAACTTGACTATGATATCCCCCTTGATCTCCCCGTGCTCAGTCCCCGCCCCGGCCGTCTCCGGTTCTGGTTCGATTTCTTTACCGTCTTCACTCGTTCTCACTTTTTTCGACGACGACGACGTCGCCATCTCCTCGTCGCTCGCCTGCACGACATCCTTAAACAGCGTCGCCCTCCAGTCCGGCAACCGAGACGCGCAAAACTTGCACATCACCTCTTCGGATTTCCCCGAGCACTGCAACTGCCATCTCGCCATGCACTTCGCGTGCGCCCATCGCGGGCACGCACACGGATGGTAGAGCTACGCGTCGCGTAAGAAATATCATCGCGGTGAATACAACCGTCAGTCCTCTCGTCTCGTCATCATCATCAATCACAGTCTCTCATCTCAATCTTGAAAAAAAAACGCGGCAAAATCGACGCGTTCGAGCGGGATATTTTTGATTTTCCCACGTGGACGATGCCTTTTTTTGAAAAAAAGTTCAAACACGGGACACGTGTGTGTGTGTGATTTTTGAGTCGTAAACGGTCAAAAATAGACACCCACACGTCCAACCGAGACCCGAAACCGAAACGCGGACGCCGCGCGTGCCCTCTCGGCGCGGAGTGATGATCTGTTTGACTCGTTGATTTCCGTTCGGTTCCGTCCCGGCCCCGACGCGAGAGGCGTCGTCGTCTTCTCCGTCGGGTTCGCGCGTCTCGGTCGTCGTCTTCTCCGTCGTCGTTCGCGTCGGGCGTTCACGTACCTCTCGTCCCGCGGTATCGCCGTCGAGGCAAATCCAACACTGGTCGTCTGCGCGAGACCCGCGTGCGTGCGTGCGTGCGTCAGTCTCGAGTACGAGTCATGATTCGAGATTTGAGAAGACACAAAAAGAAAAACGACGCGGATATCAAATCAATCAATAATCAGTCAATAATCATCCAAACGTACCGTCCGCGTGTCGCGGCGTCGACGCCTCCGCCCCCGCGCCTCGGTCCGCGAACAGAACGTCCCCGGCCTCGTCCTCGTCCTCGTCCAACATCTCCGCGTCGCCCCGTTCGCTCTCGTCGGTCGTCCCCCGGGTCGTCATCCCCGGGCGGTTCCCGGACCCGCGAAAATGGTTCCCGTGGCCCCTCCAATCGTCATCCACGGATGTCGTCGCGAACGGTCCGCCCTTCCCCGGCGATCCCGCGTCCGACCCACCGCGCGGGGGCTTTTCCCCGGCCGAAGCCGAAGCCGTCGTCGTCGTCGTTTCCGCTCCTCGCACGCGTCCGCCCATCTTCGAATCTATCCCGCGGTTCGTTGGAGCGAAGAAGACGAGAAGAAGAAGCGCGCACTGCGGGGGCGGGCGAACTGAGATGATCCCTTCTTCCCTCACGCTCACTAAACCCTGAGCTAAACCCTAGCTTTTCGGTGCGACGAAAAACGGGTCAGTCTGAAACTTGCTACAACTTGTAGCAAGTTTCAGACTCGACGAGAGAAAATCCTAGAATCGACGTAGCGTCGTCGCTACGCGCTTAAACACGCCGGCGACGGTGGAGCCATTGACGAGATGATTTTCCGCACCTCCACGGCGAATTTC
>Ga0255780_10001478_pt1 | contig 21853 bp, 10 predicted proteins | sample 071ome_32_FD_179978 | JGI IMG/M metagenome (GOLD analysis project Ga0255780, IMG submission 179978) | Coastal salt marsh microbial communities from the Groves Creek Marsh, Skidaway Island, Georgia - 071405AT metaG (version 2) | ecosystem: Environmental > Aquatic > Marine > Intertidal zone >... | reverse complement strand
GTGTGGGTGGGGCCGTTCGTTTCTCTCCGAGTTTCAAAACTTTCAAGGGGACTTGATGGTGTCGGGGTTGCAAGCGGCGCTGAGAAAGGAGGCATTGGCGAAGAAGCGGCGGGAGAAGAAGGCGCTGGCCAAGGCGGCTGCGTCGCGAGGGGAGAAGGAGGAGACGGGGGCGGAGGAGAAGGCTTGCGCGACGGACGCTTCGAATGCAACAACAACGGCGGGGTCGTCCGGGGCCGTGAAGGCGTCTCGGTGGGAGGCAGATGAGGGAGAGGAGCGGGGAGGAGCGGGAGGGGCGGGAGGAGCGGGAGGAGCGGGAGGAGCGGCTGCGCAGCCCGCCGGGCCGCAGAGCGTCATGGCGAGGACGGCGCAGGCAGAGATTGCGGCCTTTTCGAGGTATAAGGAGCAGTATAGAGAACGGAATGGGGACGAGGCGGGTGATGGTGCGGAGGAGGCGCCAGAGCCGGAGGAGAATGTCGCGGGGGAGGTGGCGGGGTCCGCACTCCAAGGAAAAGTACAGCGGGATGCGGTGCCCGGTTTGGGCGACCTGGACGATCTCGATGATCTCGACGATGACGATGAAGACGGTCTTGACGACCGTCTCGGCGATCGCCTTGGTTTGGGTGGTGGGACGGCCGATGGCAGCGGGTATGAAAGTACACCTGGACCGGCGCGGCCCGGTGCCGGCGACGTGGCGCAGTACGCAGAGGTCGAGGTCGAGGATATGGACGAGGATATGGACACGAAAGCGGAGACGAAAGAGGAGACGGTAGAGCGTGACCTCTTGATGACCAACAAGCAGCATCTTTTCAAGCGGAAGATGTCGATGATGCAGTCGTGCCGGGACGTCGATCAGTACCAAAAGCTGAATCGGATCTCCGAGGGGACGTACGGTGTTGTGTATCGTGGGAGGGATCTCGAGAAGGGCACCATATGTGCCCTGAAGCGGCTCAAGTTGAAGAACGAGAACGCGGGGTTCCCGATGACGAGCGTGCGGGAGATCAACGTGCTGTTGGCCCTGTCGCACCCGAACATCGTCAACGTTTCTGAGGTTGTCCTGGGTCAGCAGCATTCGGGCGACCCGCGGGACGACCAGATCTTCATGGTCATGGATTACGCAGAGCACGACCTCGGTTCCTTGACGCACGCGTGGACCGTCGCCGAGGTCAAATGCCTGATGTTGCAGCTGCTCTCGGGGGTGGCCTACCTGCACGAGAACTATGTCATGCATCGGGACCTGAAGCCGGCCAACATCCTGTACAACAACAAGGGACAGCTGAAGATCTGCGACTTTGGGCTCGCGAGAACCTTCAGCTCGAAGTTCGACAGGGACTACACGCAAATGGTGGTCACGCTCTGGTATCGGGCGCCAGAGTTGCTGCTAGGGACTCGAAAGTACTCATCGGCGATCGATGTCTGGTCGGTGGGGTGCGTCATGGCCCAGTTGCTGACAGGTCGCGCCCTGCTCACGGGCAGCGGCGAGATCGATCAGCTGCGACGGACGTATGATACGCTCGGGGACCCTGAGCCAGGGGTATTCGCGGGGTACCCCCTTTTCGACAAGCTCCAGCACATCCGGCGGTCCAAGCATGCCCCCAATCTGTCCGAGACGCTCCGAAGGTCGAGCGTGAAGGTGACCGACGAGCTGCTGGATTTGCTCACGTCGCTTCTTGATCTCGACCCGAGGACGAGGATAAGTGCGCAGGATGCCCTCGATCACCCGTGGTTCAGGACGCATCCGCTGCCGAAAGAGGTGGGTCTGATGCCGACGTTCGCCAGTTCGAACGAGCAGGCCAGGCGGTGAGTGAATGAGCTTCTTCCGTTCTAATTCTCGGCTTTGAACGAAAGTGGCGAATCCGGTTTCGTTCGATATCAAATCATCCTATAACTTCGGCTGCGAGAGTTTGAATACATAAGAGTCATCGTAATTGGGCTGCCTCGGCACCGGAGACACCGAGGACGGCCACCGAGCAAAACTCTCGTTTGAACCGATTCGCGTTTTCTTCCGCGTTAACTAGTCGAACATACGCGTAAGACGGTATGTGCGCCCGTTGTATGAGCCTATTTGGATGATTGCCAGCGAGACGGGACCAGAACCGTTCGTTTTCGACCGCTCTCTCACGCTCGCCGCATCCCACAGACGATGCTGGGTCACGCCCCTGCGCAACCGGCGCCCGCCCCGGAGCCCAGTCAGCCAATAGAAGATGACGACCAGCAGCAGGTCACCGAACTCCAGGCGGAGCACAGGTAGGTTGCTGAACTCGACCGGCGGGCGCTCGCCCCGACGCTCACTCGCGCTGCGCACTTCGTTCGTTCGTTCGACAGGGTCGCCGAGCTGGCAGACCCAAAGACAACCTCATCCGTGCGCCTGGAAATTCTCGCGGGCATCCGAACGGCGCTCGAGCGCCACACTAGCATGGCGAGCAGCTCGGCCGTCCTCCAACGGGCCACGCTTGCCGCCGTTATAACCGCAGCTCCGGCCGACCCGTCGCTCCGTTCTGCGGCGCTCGAGCACATATCGCGCATCAACATATCTGACGTGCCGAAGGAGTCAATCACACCCCTGATCCAGCTCTGCGTGGATACCCTCCAGACGTCCACCGAGGACGACGGCGCCCTGGCCCAAGAAATTCTTGGTGACGTCTTCAAAGCGTACAAATCGTTGCAGGGCATGGAAGAATTAACTTCGCCATACCTGCAGTGGCTTGTTCAGCTCTTTGACGGACTTCCGAACGGTGAGTATTGAATTTCATCGTCGCGCTCGCCCGCCCTGGCTCTCACTCGCGCTCTGCGCCTCTCGCCTCGTTCGCCAGCCGTCACGAAGTACGTCACTGGGTCGGGCAGGAAGGCCGACAAGTCGGACGAGCCGATCCCCGCGGCGTCGAGCATCAAGCTGTCTCAGGACATCGCGGTCACGGCCTTCTCGCTCTTTCAAGCATTCCCCCGGAAGCTCAACGCGTTTGGCCCCGACCTCGTCACCAAGATGGTCGCAGCCGTCTCGCTGGACGCCCCCGCCCCTCAGGGTGACAACCCCAAGGCCATCCGCCTCTATGCGGAGTTGAAGCTCGCGCAGGTGAAGACGCTGGTGTTTTTGGTCATCCTGAGCAGGAGCCAGACCGCCAAGCCAATGGTGGAGCCGTACCAGGAGGCGATTTGCTCGGCGCTCGTCACCATCATGAAGACGGCACCGTCGAATGGCAGCCTGGCCCTACGCAAGGAGATTCTCAACGCCTTTCGGACCATCCTCACGAGCGATGAGCTTAACAAGGGTCTGGTGCTGAAGGTGGAGGAGCTCTTGGACATGGACGTGCTCATCGGCACGGACAGGGCAGTGAGCGAGTCGCTCAAGCAGGTGGCGTTCATCCACGTGACCGAGCTGCTGCTCCTGGTCAAGCAAGACATCAAGGTGGAGTTCATTCAACGGGTCGTTGACATGGCCATCGACAGTCTGATGGATGCCGCGGCTCCCCTCACGCTGCACGTGACGTCGGTGCGGGTGCTCTACAACATCGTCGTCGACATCGTCTTCCCTCGTCGGGACGAGAGCGAGCAGTTCAGGGATATCCTTTCGAGCATCCTTGAGTGTATGCTGACCAAGCTGGACTGCATGTGCGTGGAGATCCCCCGCATCCTGAGCATCTCAAGGGACCTCGAGGCGATGCACAAGAAGCGGAAGGAGGAGAAGGCCGCCGAGGCCAAGGAGGCCAAGGAGGCCAAGGAGGCCAAGGAGGCCAAGGAGGCCAAGGCCGCGAAAGTGGCTTCGAACTTGAAGCAGGAAACGGAGGCTGCCGTCAAAAAGGAGGAAGTTCCCGATGCGGGCGCCGATGGTGGAGCGGCCGACATGGACGTCGACAAGAGCGGGGCCGCGGCTAGAGCAGGTTCTGCGGCACCCGTGTCGGCATCGAGCCACGAGCCTGCCAAGACCGGCGAGGAAGTCGCGCCCGATGCAGATGCCAGCGCACCCGGGTCGCTGCTGCACTGCTTCAAGACGGTCCACCAGTCGCCGCACCAGTCTTCGCTCAAAGAGCGCGAGCTCCTCGAGTTCAGGAACCTCGCTCATGGCCTGATCAACACGTCCAAGACGGTGGCGTACGTCGTTATCGTGTACCACACGGCCAGGGGCCTCAAGGGCCCGGTGCCTTCCCACATCAAGCCGTGGAGCTCGAGAAAGGCCGACGTGCGCGTCCTGTGTCATATCCTCAAGTCTGCGCTCAGGTTTATCTCGATGTTCGAGCGGCTCGTCCCTTCCATCCAGAACTTTGATCCCAGGGACGTGCTGCGCGAGATGTACAGCGTCATCACGGACCAGAACGAGTACGTCAATGTGGTAGCACCCAACGTTCCGTACATCATTGAGACGGTCATCGCCAACTCGTGGTATCTCGGGTTCGTGAGGAACCTCATCGAGGAGGAGACGGCGTCCGACAACAGGAACAGGACCTTCTCGAACAGGTACGCCATCGCGTGCATCCTGAACTACCTGGTCAACGAGAAGATCGGAGCCCTCAGGGATGTCAATTCCAGGGAGGGTGCGACCGTCCTGCAGCTGTTCCAGCTGTGCTTTGAGACGTTGCCGAGGATCCAGAACAACGACCTGCAACGGGCGACGCAGCTCGCGGCGAACGGCGTTCCGGGAGTCGAGCGGGTCGTACAGCCATACATCGTTGCCTTCTTGAAGAAGGTGACCCCCCTCGTGGCGGAGAGCCCGGAAACGTCCGGCTACATGAAGGCCATCAGGTCTTTGTTCTTTGCGTTGGCGGCGACGAACAAGTTCCTGGACATCCAGGCCAGCGTGGGCTCTTCTGGGCTCCACGTCCAGATAGTCGACACATTCCTGTCGCTGATGAACAGTCCACTGGTTGCGTCCAAGGAGGTGGAGGAGATGTGCGCCGAGATCTGCCTCCTCGTTCCGGCGAGGCTCGAGCACCTCATCCCGCTCATCCCGCGGATGATGCAGGCGGCCGTGGTCGCCCTCAACTCTGGAGATCGGAGCGTTCATATCGCTTTGCGCGTACTGGACGTCTGGGTCGAGTCGTTCAACCCCGAGTTTATCGAGAGGAGCATGTCCAGGGTCACCAAGCCGCTGATGACGGCCCTGTGGGGCCACATCAAGCCGCAGTCCCAGGGGCAGTTCGGCCACAAGGTCGCGAGCATGTTGGGCAAGATGGGCGGCCGAGGTCGCCGGTGGCTCGGCGAGAGCGCCTCTGTCGACTACAAGGACATCCCCGAGTACGGGATGCGCGTCATCCTCGCCTTCCCGCCGCACACGTCGTTCCTTGTCCCGCTCGACCGCTGCGTGCAGCTCGCGTGGTCCACGCTTTCTTCCGGTTCCGACACCCACAGGAGAAAGAATGCCCTCCAACTGCTGCAGATCTGCGCCGAGACGCTGTCGAGGCTCCACCTGCCCAACAACATGCTCGCGGCGCCGACCGCCGCTGACACTACGACTGGCGGCTTGGACGCTGGAACGGACGCCGCCGATAGAGACGAAGAGATGAGGCCTGCAAACGTTCCTCAGACCGAGGAGACGCAAAGGAAAGCGGCCGAGGCCGCAGAGAAGAGGGCGGCGGAACTCGACGAGCACAACCTCCGCAAGCTCAAAGACCTGCTGTTCGACCCCAGCGAGCCGCCCCAGATCCCCGCAGAACTGGTTTGGCCGGCTGAGCTGGGAGTCAAGACGAAGAAGCAGCACGCTGCGGAGAAGAAGATGCTCGAGACCGTCCTGACGGCCATCGTGTCGTCGTCGAGTGTGGAGGACGACATCGAGGGGTGCGACTCGAGGGCGTTCGCGCACGCGACGTGCAAGCACTTTGCCCTCCTGATGACGGCTGGATGGTCCAACATGGCCATCCCGCCGTGGGCCCCGCCGACGTCCAGGATGGTCAAGTACGACGTCTTGCAGGGTATCCCCGCGTACGTCGCGACACTCAAGCACCTCCAGCCCCACATCCTCCTCGACGCTTTCGAGAAGGGCCTGCAGCGGGAGAGTGAAAAGGAGCGAAAGGCAACAATAGAATGCATTTCGGTATTCCTGGACACCCTGATGGACGTCGGCAAGGCCCAGCAGCAGTTCGCCCAGGCGACGGGCAGCGCTGACGACGCCAAGGACGCCCAAGACGCCCAAGACGACAAGGACGAGAAGAACGAGGCCAATGGCGGTTCCAAGGACGATCTTGCCGAGAAGGTTATGAACGTTCGAGATCAGCTGGCGCGCGATGTGCCGTATCTGAGCATTCAGCAGGACCTTGTCACGCGGGCCCGGCACTGCTGCTACGGCGACAGCTGGGCGTCCAAGCTCGGCGGTGCCATGGCGCTGGACGCACTTTCCAGGAGGATGCCTCAGTCATTGCTGACATACGCCGCCCACTACATCGTCAAGGCACTCATGACCGTCCTTCGGAGCTTCCCGGACAATGCCGTGCAGGAGATCAAGGACATTACGTCCGTCATCACGAGCATCGTCTCCCGGGCCAACGGACCGGCCGGGCTTGACGGCAGCGAGAATGGCAACGAAAACGGTAACGTTGAGTCTGCCATCCCCGGTGGCGCAGCGACTCCCGCGGGGGCCGCGAAGGACGACGGAGACGAGGAGGAGGAGGAGGAGGAGGAAGACGAGCGCCAGGTGACCACCAGGCGGGGTAAGCGGACAAAGCGCAGCACGCGCCCGGTGGCAACTTCCAGGAAGAAGCAGAGGCGCGACACGAGCAAGGACGAGAAGGCTGACAAGTCGGACAAGGGGACCCCGTCCAAGACGCCCGACGCCGAACAGGCGAATGCGTCGAGAACCGAGCGCGACGCGGCTAGGCTCCAGAATGACTTGTTGCAGGCCGTGATGAGCAGCAAGAACAACGACGCTGTCCGGAATGCCGCGACTCAGTGCCTCGAGTTGCTGTCCTCGGCGTCGGGGACGACCATTGGCGCCATGCTCGACCAGATCCTGAGCCGCCAGCCGGCCAGCAAATCGCTCCTCGAGAGGCGGATTTTGCCTCTGCGTAGCATAGCGGCACAGACGAACTACGCCAGGAGCACGGCGTTCCTGTTTCGTCACTGTCCGTCGCTCGAATTCTCCGACTCGCTGTGCACCTTCGTCGCCGACTGCTGCACGATCCTAGGGCAGGAGGACGCGACTATCGCGGCGGCGACAAGCATCCGCGGACAGCAGCCCAAGCAGTCGATCATTTTCAAGCTGCGCTACTCGTGCCTGGAGGTTCTGGTCGAGGTCCTCGGGTGGCACCAGTTCGGGGACGCCAAGGACGACGTCACGGTCACCACGCACAAGTGGGACTGCGTCGACTTCAGGGACAACGACGTCGAGGATATGGCCGCGCTGAGGGCTCGCATTGTCACAGCGTTCGTCCGCAACATGGGATCGCCTTCGGCAAAGATCGTCGACCTCGCCAAGCACGGGCTTGGCCTCGCCAAGGAGCTTGGCGTCCTCGCCAAGGTCAACCCGACCGACTCGATGAACCCGTTGCTCACGGATGTGTTCTCCATCACGGGCCTCAGCGTCGAGCGGCTGACCCACCTGAATCATCTGCTGGATGTCATCTCGGACAGCCTCGAGAAGGACACGTTGGGCAACAAGTTCAACGAACACCTCCAGGCGTGGGTCAAGTACGACAAGCAGGTCGCGCCCGCCCTGGCGTCCAACGCGACCAACGGCATCCCCGCCGCCATGGAGCCAGGCACCGAGTGTCAGGTGGCCGTCTCAATGCTGGACGTGTTCCACAAGTTGCCCGACTGGGCCGCTGGCTTCCTGGAGACGCAGACGCTCGACGACAAGACGCCGAGGCCTGGTTTGGTCGTGCTGACCATCAACCTGGAGCAGTTCTTGCCGTCCCTCCCGGGACCCGCGAACGCTAGCGTATGCTGGTCGCCGTACAGGGACCCCCTCGTGCGCTACCTCTCGAAGTATCCCGACCTCGCCATCGACTATTTCCTCAAGGCAACGGAGAGGCTGGCGACGCCCGACTACTTCTCGCTGTTCCTGGACATCGTCAACCATCCGTCCGGCAAAGTGCTCCTCGAGAGCCTCAAGGCGCGAGGGGAGACCCTGCTATTCGCCCTGGAGGGTCCGACGAAGGCGGGCGCTGGAAACGCGTCCAACGCCAAGGACGCCCAGCACAACTGCATCCGGCTGGTGCGCGCTATGTGCGACCTGTCGCCCGACTGGCTGCCGCAGGACATTCATGGGGCGTGTCGAGCCCTGTGGGAGTCGGGAGCGTTCGAGGAGCGGCCGTATGCCGACCTGACCGCTGTCTTGCTCAACTACGTTAGGCGCAACCACGGCGAGTCTGACCTCGATCTCTTGATCCAGCTGCCCGACGCCTTCGTGGGGCACCCCAACTGCGATCTCACCCCGCTCAAAGAGTACCTGACGAGGGACTTACCCCGCGAGTCGTCCGAGGACGTCAAGCAGAAGGTACGCCGCGCTTGCCCGAAAATCGCCGGAATTTACGCGCCCTCATCAAGATCGATACTAATTACCCAACTCTGGCAGGTGCTGTCGGCGTGGATCGACACCTTCAAGATCGACAGCGTTGGCGCGGCCGACGTCGTGAAAGTTCGCTTCCTCATCCGCCCGATGATCGAATGGCTGGTTCAGCACGATCAGTCCGGCGTTCTTTCGCCCGACGTGGTCGACAAGCTCGTCACCAACATATTCGGCACGGTTCTGGCGGAGGATTCGGACCGCGACGAGCTGTTCCAGTCGGAGGTGATCCAGATTTGCGTCGCCCTCGTTAAGCACGTTCCGCACCTATTGCGCGAGCACAAGAAGCTCATCATCCAGTGTATTTGGTACGTTCATTTCGCACGTTCGCCCGCGCAGACGTTACGTGTTTTTACGGCCGAAATATCGATCTTCTCCAGGTGGACCCTCAAGAAGGACAACATCGCGAAATCCTACGCCTTTCTGTGCGTCGCGCACTTCTTCCGCGCATACCTAGGCAACAAGGATGATGAGAATGATATCAACCTGGTCCTCAAAGCGTTTTTCAACATGCTGAGGATGAACGCGCACGACTCGGCGACCCGCGAAGCGGTCAAACAGGCGATCGACTATATCATCCCGATCCTGGGCGAACAGGCCGAGGAAGGCGGAGATAGCGATCTTCATAGCTCAGGGGACACCCCCGACGGAAGCAGGAAGCGTCTCATCTTCCCGACGGCGTTCAAAAGGCTGCTCAAGGAGGAAGGCATGCTGAGCCCGGTCATGGTGCTCGTTATGCAGATGGTCGTGCGGAATCGGGAGGCGTTCTACAGCTCGAGGGTATCGTTTATCCCCATCATACTCGCTAGCCTCAATAGATACGGCCTCCCGAACCAATCGACGATCGACAGCAGAATCCTCGCGGTCGACATGGCGGTCACCATGTACTGGTGGGACGAGAAGGCCAAGGCCGAGAACGACAAGGGAGGCAAGGCCACGTTGCTTACAAAGGAAATGGACTCCAACATCTTGAATTTCCTGCTCCGGATGACCTTCGTCAGGTTCGTGCGATCGTCGCGAATATTCGCCAGGACGCGTGTCCGATCGCGTCCCCTCCGCCGCGCTCGCACGAACACACTCCCTCGCTCACTCGCTCACTGCTGACCGTGTCCTTGCTCGAACCCACGCGCAGCTGCGAGGTCCGGGACCGCGACGAGACCGGCTGGAAGAAGCTCCACGCACACTGCCTCAACGCACTCCGCGACGCTGCCCGGTACAGGAAGGACTGCTCGTTCAGGCTGCAGTTCTTCGAGAAGCTGTTCCATAACAGCCACCAGCAGCAAAAGCAGCAGTTGGCCGCGGGAAAATCGGTCGGACCGAACCCCGTGCTGCTCACCGGCCTGAGGATCTTTACGCTGTTCATGGAGTACCAGCCGACCAACTTGATCGAGTGCTGCCACGCGCAGCTGTCGCTTATGATCGAGCCGAGCATATACCACAAGAACCTAAACACGATCGAGCCGCTGGCGACGGCCATGCAGCACTTCTACGCCGCCTATCCGGACAAGAGCCTGGCGTCGGCCAACCCGTCGACGTTGGCCGGCCCGGCGCTGCACGCCGCGGAAATCCAGCGGCAGTTTGTCAAAACGCTTGCCAAGTATCTGACACACATTGTCGAAGTCGAGCAGTTCAGCTCGGACGTGTTTTGGTTCGCGTGCAACTGCGTGCGGGTCATGAAGGGTGCCACTGAGGCCTCGCCCGGGTCGATGGACGAGGTCCTGCTCCTGTTGCTGCGGGCCATGAACCGCATCGCCAAGGAGCACAGCAAGCACCCACATAACGGACTGCTCTCGGTCAAGGGCATGCCGCAGGAGTCGCTGTCGAACGCCGAGTTCGGCTCCGGGGCGTGGTTCATGTACCACGCCCTGTCCGTTTCGGTGCCGTCGGCGCTCGTGCTCTCGTCGGACCACCGGAAGCTGTTCCTATCGACGGTTGTCGAGCTCATGGCTGGCAACCCCGTCAGGCACGGACAGACGCACTCGGGCATCCTGTTCTCCGTGATGCGCCTGCTCCGCGAGTGGCTTCTGGACGACTCGGTCGACTACCTCAACCCGAAGGAGTCGCTGGTCCTCTTGCAGCGCCTAGCTCAGGTTGACAGGTTGCATGCTATCCCAACGGTGTTGCGCCAGGTCTGGGACAAGGACTTCCTGGACTTTTTGTACACGCTGATCACCACCAAGACGGAGAACAACTTTGGCGACGACGTCTTCACCAAGGTGGAGCGGCCGTTCTGCTGCGGACTGCAGAACCCGGACCCAGATGTCCGCGCCAAGTTCTTCAAGCTGTACTCGGAGCGAATCCCTAGGGACCTGTTTGAGCGCCTCAGGTACATCATCCAGACCCAGGAGTGGGAGTTCCTCTCCAACACGTTCTGGCTGAAGCACGCCGTCGCGTTGCTCTTCGACTGCCTCCACATGGATGACCTGGTCACGCTCGCATACAACTCCGCGCACGTCCCCCAGCTCTTCGACTACAAGGAGTCGCTCATTCTCCCGACGAAGGACAGGTCGGGCGGCACCTCTGCGGAGAACGAGCCGATGGACGTGCCCTCCAAGGAGGCAGACAAGAACAAGTCATCCAGAGCGGCCAAGTCGAGAGAGAAATCGGGCGACGCGTCGAACGACAAGTCGAACGGCGGGAAGGAGATCGAGGTGCCCGAGTCCACCGACGCCCTGCTCAAGGAGCACCTCCGCTTCCTCAAGCAGGAGAGCGGACGGCGGTCGGAGTCCCTCGTATCGTGCCTGATCGAACAGGTGCAGACCGACCCGAACGTGGCGCACCACCTGTGGGTGCTCCTGTTCCCGATCGTCTGGACGTCGCTCGAGAAGGAGCAGCAGACGGGCCTCGCCAAGCCCATCATTCACTTGCTGTCCAAGGAGCACCACATCCGTCAGTCGCTGCTGCGTCCAACCGTCGGCCAGACGCTGCTGGATGGCATCAGCATGTCGCAGCCGCAGCCCAAGATTCCTGCAGAGATGATCAAGTACATGGGAAGGCACTTCCACGCGTGGCACACGGCCATCTCGATGCTCGAGTCGCACGTGGGCCTGTTCCCACAGGACATGCGTTGCTTCGACGCCGTTTGCGACCTTTACTCGATCCTCGGCGAGGAAGACATGCGATGTGGCCTGTGGCAGCGCCGTGCCTCGGCGCCCGAGACGGCCACCGCCATGGCGCTCCAGCAGCACGGCTTCGTCCCACAGGCGCAGGGCCTGTTCCTGGAGATGATCACTCGTGGCGTCAGCGGTGATGTCAGTGGCTTTACAAAGAGCGAAATGGTCCTTTGGCACAACCAGTACCTGTCGTGTTGCACCGAGCTCAACCAGTGGGAGGTCATCACGGAGTACGCCAAGTCGGTCGACAACAGCGCCCTCCGCCTCGAGGCCGCCGCGAAAACGTACGAATGGTCCTATCTGAAGACAATGATCGCGCCGAATGCTCAGATCGAGGACGGACCGGAGTTCACCCTCGTCAAAGCCCAGGTGCTGATGTCTGACATGGTGCTCCTGGACGTCGACAAGTTGTGCAAGACGGCCCTGACGCAGTGCATCACCAGATGGTGGCAGATGCCCGAGTCGTCTCCGTGGAGCTATGCGTCTGTCCTTCACTCGTTCCAGCGCACCGTTGAGTTGATGGAGAGCTGGAGGGTCATGATGGAGTTCAGCATGCAGGGCGGCCAGGCTGGCCACTACCAGGAGCTGAAGGACATCGCGGACACCTGGAAGCTCAGGACGCCCAACGAGTGGGAGCCCGTCCGGTGGTGGAGCGACATCTTGACGTGGAGGAATCACGTGTACAACACGACCATCCGCCAGTTCGGCAACCTGCGGAACGTCAACCCCAACCTCCACCAGCTCGGGTACAGGGACAAGGCGTGGAGCGTCAATCGCCTCGGCCACGTCGCGCGCCTGCACCACCTCCCCGAAGCATGCATCCGCATCATCAACACCCTGTATGGTTTCAACGCCATGGAGGTGCAGGAGGCGTTCATCAAGGTCCAGGAGCAGGCCAAGGCGTACATGCAGAAGCCGTCTCAGTACATCCAGGGCCTCAACCTGATCAACTCGACCAACATGGACTACTTCAACCCGAACCACCATGCCGAGATGTATGCGCTCAAAGGAGAATTCTTCCATCGTTTGAACGATCCGGAGGCGCACAACACCTTCAGCGAGGCCCTGTCGCTGTGGCCGCTCTGCACCGAGGGTTGGATCAACTGGGGCAAGTACTGCGACACGCAGTACACCATGGCCACGCAAAAGGAGCAGAAGATGCAGCAGGAGGGTGGCGACAAGGCAGTCGATCCCAGCCTACAGAGTCAGGCGTGGACTTGGCTGGAGTACACGGCGACGTGCTACATCCAGGCGATCCGCTGCTCGGCCGCCCAGGGCGTCTCCCTGGTGCCGAGGCTGCTGCAGCTTCTCATCCTGGACGTCAACGGCAAGCTCGTTGGCAAGCACCTGGTCCAGCATCTGGTCGATATCCCTGCCTGGATCTGGCTGCCGTGGCTTCCCCAGATGATCGTCGGACTGCAGAGGCCAGAGGAGGGCACCGTCAAGCACGTCCTGGGCGTGTCGGCGACGCACCATCCCCAGTACGTGTACTGGCAGATGCGTCCTGCGCTGGCGCACCTGAAGGACGTCGCGTACAAGGCGATGAGCGAGAACGAGGCCAAGAAGGACGAGGAGATGCCAGACGCCTCGGCTTCGACGGCCGCCAAAGCCTCGGCAATCACGACTGGATCCGGCACCCCGGCCGGCAAGGCCATTGGTACCCCCGCGGGCGCGTCAACGCCCGGGCAAGATCCCAACGGGGAGAACCTCCCCGAGGTCCTCGCCTACACCCGTGCAAAGCAGGTCATGGAGCCGCTGCGCGCCAAGCAGACCACGCTTCAGACCCTGGACTTGTTCATCACCGAGCTTGGCCAGCGCTTTGCGGCCAGAACGGAAGAGCGCTTGCTCGCCGTCGTATACACGCTGCAGCACCGCACGTACCGGGTGCCGCTGCCGGCCAGCGCGCCCATCCCCGAGTCGCTCTGCAAGGAGCTCTCGAGCGTGTGCAAGGCGTGTAGCAGTGCCGCATCTAACACAGCCGGAAAGGCAGGATCAAACTCGTGGAACCACTGGAACGCCTACCAGATGAAGTTTGCCAAAGACCTGGACATGACGTCCGAGTCGGCGCCCAAGAACCTCGGCGAGCTCACCGAGCGCCTCAAGGGCTGGAGGACCATGATGGAGGCCATCATCGAGGACACGAACCCGAGCCGGCTCAGGCTGGAGGATATCTCGCCCGCCCTGACGGACATGGCGGTCGACGAGATAATGATGCCGTGCCAGGCGCCTCCGTCGCCGAGCATCCCCGAGCCGCTGTACGTCGAGAAGATGTGCTCCGACGTGCACGTCGTCAGGCGCGCGTGTACGTCGTCGAGGAGGGTCTCCATCACCGGCAACGACGGCCAGATGAAGAATTTCCTGATCACCGGACAGCAGAACAGCGGGTTCGGCAGCGGCGAGGAGCGCATCGGCCAGCTGCTCCATGCGGCCAACGCCCTGCTCGACAGCCACCCAGAGAGCAGGCGCCGCGATTTGAAGTTTGCAGCGCCGCGGTCCCAGCTGCTGTACCCTAGCGGGCGGATCATCGAGGACGACGAGGCCAACTGCCTGTTCGTCGAGGCGTACGAGACGTACTGCGCGAGGTACGGCAAGGAGCCCGACGCTCCGATCGTCAAGTTCAAGGAGATGGTCTATGGAACCGGCGAACAGAACAAGGAGGCAGAGGACGAGCGCCGCCGTCAGGCGTACAATGAGATCGTCGATCCCGAGAACGGCCTCGTGGGCGAGAACATCTTCTCTCAGGTACGTATCTCTCATCCTATACGGTGCATAGGGTAGACAGATAGAGACGAACCATCTCTATACCCTATACCCTACTCTAGCCGACTCTCAAAATGCTGACTCGCTTTTCGCTCGTACTCGTTCGCAGTACATGTACAAGACGATGGTCGAGAACTCGAAGACGATGTGGACTTTCAAGAGGCAGTTTGCGGCCTCTGTGGCGCTGTCTTCTCTGGTCTCGTTCGTGCTGCGCCTCAGTGGCCGTTCTCCCAGCAAGATGCTCATCAGCAAGGCGTCGGGCAGCCTGACCCATCTTGAGATGGTCACGTCGTACAACGACAGACTGCAGCTGGACTTGTCGGGCGAGACTGTGCCGTTCAGGTTCACGCGGAACATGGCGACCTTCATCGGCCAGCAGGGTATGGAAGGTCGCATGGTCGCATCGGCCGTCGCCGCCGCACAGGCCCTGTGTCAGGAGGGCAACAAGATGTCGAGCTTGCTCGGACTGTTTTTGCTTCAGGACATCCTACTGTTCATCGCGCGAAGGCTCGGGGTTAGGTCCGTGGCTGCGATCACGACTGTCACCCCAGCCCAGGTTCAGCACGCGTGCCTGCACAACATGGTCCAGGCGATCGCCCGATTGGAGCGGGTGGCGCCTCAGGCTCAGGACCAGAAGGCCGCCGCCAACCCGGGAACCAACAACCCCACGAAGAACTTCAGGGACTTGGTCGCCATGAGTGGCGCGCCCAGCAATCTCGCACGACACCCCGACGTCACGTGGATGGCTTGGTACTAAGGTACTATTTTTAAGCAATACATTTGACACTCAAGCTTGCCCACCCCCCTCGGTCTTGTCTCCTCCGGCTTCCGCCTCTTGGCCCTCGATCAGCAGGTTGGTGAATCTACTCAAGCTTCTATTGTGCGGATCCGAGTCGTTCTCGCGGATCGGTCCCGCCGCCGCCTCCTCGTCATAGTCAATCGGCGAGGCCAGCTGCGCCTGACTTTCGATCCGCTTCATCTCCAGATGCGCTTCCGTTGCCACTTCTCTAAAGTCAGTCGGAAGCGGCGTGAACGAGGGGTTCTTCGGGTCAGTGGTCGGGAGGGTGTCGGTTCCGACTGCCGCGTTGTACCGGTTCAAGTCGGCTCCCGCTCCCACACTCAGCTCGTTCCAGGTGAGGGCGTCCACGAGGGATGACCTCGGCATTGACAGGCTCGGGTGCAACGCTGGCATTGCCGGCATGGTGGTCGCCTCGTCCAGCGAATTCTCTAGGAAGTTCCGGAGCTCGTGACTGATGTCGCGGTGCGGGTCCAGGGAGCGCTCCGTGTTGTAGCTACTGAGGCGGAAGGTCTCCTTCCCGAAGTTAGCGAAGTAGCGCTCCAAGTTGCTCTCTGCACCTGTTCGTTCTTCGCTCGTCCTCTTGTCCTGTTCTGGCGATCGAACGAGGAACTTCGGTGGCTTTGGTAACGACTCCATGCCGCTCGCCTTCTTGGTCTCGTGGAACAGCTGCCATCTGACACGGGGCTTCCTATCCGCCGACATCATCGGATGCTTGACCACCGGCACGAACCCATAGCCGTATCGGACGTGGCTATTGACCCGGTACGTACGCTGTCTCAGCATGTTGCCCCCGTTGGTGAACTTGTAGGCGTTTATGACCACGGTGATCTCCGTCGTTGCGTCCTGCTCCAGGCCGCCCTCGTCGAGCCAGTTGCGGAGCGGTGACGACCCGTCAATCTCGTGCACAACGAGCTGCGGTAACCGGAGGTGCACCCTATCCGACCCGTCTCGATATCCACACGATAGCATCTCCAGATGGAACGTCTCTCCCGCTGGCGCAGCCTCCCTGCTGCTGTTGGGGTCGGACATTGGCCTCCACCGGTACAAGTACATCTTGACAATGATCTCCACCATCTGATCCGGATAAGTATCGCCAACGCGGCAGTATAGACACATATTGCCGCGCTCGTTCGGAGCGACGCACAGCGTGTCCGACAGCACCAGCGTGTTTTCTCCCAGCAGAGGATACGGCACTGTCCTCTTGGACCTACTCACCACCAAATGACTGAGATGCGACTTGGGGAGGATTGGCAGGCCGCTCTGAGGTTCGATGGTGTGGAACTTCTCCAGGTCCACCACGTACAGGTGCGACGGATCCCTGGGAATCTGCACAACGTTGACAAACTGGTATCCCCAGAAGATCTCCTCCGGCACGTAGGACCGCCTCGTCATAAAGGGATTACCCAGCTCGGTGGTCCCCTCGAACGTCACCACGACCTCCGCTCGCATCGCCACGAGCGAGTCAAAGTTGTGACCGCACAGCGGCGACCGCTCGTCGATCGTGTGCTCAATGATCAGCGGGAGCAGCAGCATGCCGTCGATGTAATCCAGCTCGATCGACTCGACCCGAACAGGTATCTTTTCTTCTTCTGCTGTCTTCCTGCCTTCGCCCCACGTGTAAAGATACGCCCGCACCTTGGGCTCCACCACCTGCGCGCTTCGCAAGTCAGCGATGCGGAACATAAACTTGAGAATGCCGTCTCGCCGGCTGATAACAGCCTTATTGCTCACGAGAATCGACCTCGAACGCTGATGCGGGTGCGATATTTTCGCGAAAATGATGCCCAACGTCACTGCATCCATCACGATGCCCATCACCGACTGGATGAGCACACACCACGTCGCCGGCCAGCACGTGTCCGGAGACGTGTTCCCGTACCCGATAGTCATTTGCGTGACCACAGAAAAGAGCAACGCGTCCACATATTGCTCTGAGGGTCCCGTGAAACACCCACTGTGTGTGCGCATCAGCAGATAGTACCACCCCGACCAGAAGAAAAAGCCCGTGATAAACACGAAGGCAGTGATAAACAAGATGACGTACAGGTCGAGCGACACCATCGTGATGAAAAAGTCCTTCGTCAGGAAATGCCCAGTGATATTCCCCCCAATATACTTGACGCGACTCATGCCGGGGTCCTCCCCGTCTTGGCCCAGCTCGACAAGGGTGGGCCGGGCCTCCCGTCGCTTCGCAATGTCCGCCTTCGAGCTACCGAGATCCAAATCCACACTGCCATCATCCGTTTCAAACATCCTCCCAGCCTCCTTGACCCGACGCCGCAGGGAGAACTTGGAGAGGACCATGTTGGAGGGACCTGGCGCCGTGTTTCGTCGTGTCTCGGCTAGATTCTCGGGTTGCTCCTCTCTCGTCTCTCGTCTCTCGTCTCTACTCTCTCGTCTCTCGTCTCTCGTCTCTCGTCTGCTATCTTCGCACGCACTACACTTGAGACATCCCTGTAACACGCTCTAACTGACCGCGTCTCGTCGGCGACCGGCGGAATAGCAAGAGACTCGCGAGTCTAAAAAACGAGTTTGTTGCCGGGTCTGGGCCGCCAATCTCCCAATTCTTCCCAGGTTCTTCAGCAACAGACGCGACTACACCCGTGTAAGGTCTATATACGACCCGGGCGTCACGAAAGACGAAACCGGGCGGATGAGAGTCGTCGAGCTGGGCGGGCTGCATGGCCACGCCCCCCCGACTTCGACGGCCGTCGTTCACCAGGTTGTCGCCACGACGGACGTCATCGAAGGACTGGAGGAGAACACGCTTCGCGGTCACGGGACGATTGCAAGGGGCGGCGAGCTGATAGCGTCCACGTGTGGGGTCGTCGAGCGTACCAACAAGCTCATCTGTGTGAGAACGCTCGAGGCGTCTCGGTATCAGCCCGAGGTGGGTGACGTCGTCGTCGGGAGGATCACGGCGATCGATGGATCCAAGTGGCTCGTGGATCTTCACTCCAAAGGGGCTGTTCAGCTGCAGCTGAGTGCGGTGAATCTGCCGGGGGACGTGCAGCGTCGGCGGACGACGTCAGACGCCCTGACGATGCGGTCGATCCTGGCAGAGAGCGATCTGTTGTCGGCGGAGGTGCAAGCTGTGCATTCAGACGGGATTGTGTTGCTGCACACGAGAAGTTCTCGGTATGGGCGGTTGGAGCATGGGCAGCTGGTCGTCGTTGCTGCGGGGCTTGTCAAGCGGCAGCGACAGCACATCGTGGAGGTTCAGGGCTGCGAGGTGATACTTGGATGCAATGGGATGATTTGGGTCGGTGCAAAAGGTGATACGGGGGTTGAGTTGGACGCAGCGTCGCATGCGGCGATCGCGAGGACGGCAGAGGTGATTCGTAGGCTCGCGGGAATGAAACGGTTTATCACATTGGATTCGATCAACGAGTTGATGTGTTAAAGCGAAGAAGTCGGAGTGTCGGGCAGGCAAATCTACTTGGACTTGTAACACGGGAAGTACTTGATGCCCGGCACGCAGTGGAAGCTAAACGGTCTAAAACGGTCTAAAACGGTCTAAAACGGTCTAAAACGCGAGTTCTTTACCAGAAAGGCAAGGTAACCCGGGCTTAGAGCGAGTGGCCCTCACTGGCGACAGGCACTGTCGGTGCCTCAACTTCACCGGCGAGCGCGCAGCGCACACTGAGCGATAGGAGGGTTGTCGAGAAGGTCTGAAGGATGCGTGCGTGTGTTTACATGTATTTGATAGGGCTACCGGACGTACTGGGGGTGTTGGCGTCAGCGGACTGGGCGCTGGCACCGGTGGTGGCCATGGCGACCGCAGCGACGAGGACGGTGGACTTGGAGATCATGATCGATATGTCCGGTGTGTGTGGAGGTGCGGGGGTGCGTGGGTGTGGGGGTGGGTCGTCGTGGCCCCACGCGTCCTCTACCGCGGGAGCGTCCTCGCTCTGAACGATAAAAGCCCACTGCTCGCTTCCCGTCTGGCATTCTGAAAACTAATACAAATACACTCATATAATTATACACCCTCTTGCGCTCCGCACGGGCAGGACCATAAAAGCTTCGATCTTGACCCCGTCCTTCATACCCACAGCGCGAAATGTTGTCCTGCCCCCGCACCGCCACGCTGGCGGTCCTCGTCCTCGCCTGCATGGTCCTCGTTGCTCAGTGTGCTCGTATCGGTGACTCGGGGAAGGGTTGGCGAGTCGTCAAGAGCGATTCGGCCGACGGTTTGACTTGCGCGTACAACGGCGGTGGGGATTGGTCTCGACCGACGTGCGCTCGAACGCCCTGACTCTCTCACTCGCGCCCCGCGCTTCGCTCGTTCGCCAGAATTTCGGCTGAGGGCCGTCGGTTCCCGGTGCGGCGGGAAGCGGTACCTGTCCTCGCGCAGGACCTGCAAGTCGACCCGAGGATACAACTTCAACGTTGAACTCGGAAAGACCAAATCAACTTGGTCGATCCAGCCAAAGGCCGGCGCGTACTCGATCGTCGACGCGAACGCGAACGCGAAAGGCTGCCCCTATAGGTACCTGGCCCTCGGGCCCGACACGGATCAGTCTTCCGGGATGGCAGACTACGAGAGTGAGGAGATCGAGCTGGTCACCTCTCGCTGGGACGGCCCGTGGGTACTGATCTCGACCGACGTGCGCTCGCACGCCCTGACTCTCTCACTCGCGCTACGCGTTACGCGCTTCGCTCGTTCGCCAGATACTACAGCCAATGGGACATTGTCCCCAAGGGCGACGTGGACTGGCCGAGCAAGAAATACTGTACTGAAGACGTCTTCGTGCAGCCGCGCAACAGGCATACCAACCTCTATCACACGGGGAGCTGCGACGGCTTTATCTTCGACGGTGGGTCCATCTCGACCTCGACCCCGACAGACGCGCTCGCGCGTTCTCACTCGCGCTTCGTTCGCTCGCTGCAGGCTACGATGGCGAATGGGTGCTGGAGGCTGTTTAGAGTGCATTTTCTATTTTCGCCTATCGTCAATTGTTATACTCGGATTCATTGTTCATCAGTTCATTGCCGCCCCCTGTCGCCGCATGTGCAGATCCACACTGCCCCCGAAGCTCGGCGCAAGGATGTCAAACAGCGCGTTCGGGTTATCGGTGTGCACCCAGTGACCGCTATCTCGCAGCATATGCACGTCATGGCCGTACGCCCTTATCAGGTCCTGGTCAGTACCGCTCCACCGAAAGTTGCTGCGCTCGGCCCGCACGAAGCTCACCGTGATGCCGTCGGCCGGGTTCTGCAAAAACGGCCACAGACACGTCGACTCGTACGATCGATACATCTGGTGTATGGCAGCCAAGTCGACCTTCCAGACAAAGCCACCGCCGTTTGGACTCGGCGTGAGATTGGTGGCCGCCCACTGAGCAATCCCCTGGCTGAATCCGCCGTCCCGCTGCAACGACGTGACCAAGTCGCTCTTATTTTGCACCGGCAGCGGGAAATGCCGGAGCGCGCTGATGAGATCCTCGGGTCTGTCCTGGGCGCCCATTTCTGCCGACCGTACCTCGCCGGGCAGGGCGTCCAAAACCCACACTTTGACGGGCCGAGGCAACCGCTTGATGCCCGCTCCAAACTGGTTCGCCATGCTCATCACGACTTTGCCCCCGAACGAATGTCCGATTAGAATCTCCGGAAACATCTTAAGCGCTTGCAGCAGCCTCAGCACGTCTCCGGCCGCCGAATCGACGCCGTGGTCCTGGTTGGCGAGCTGCGGGGCGATGGCGGCGGAATCGCCGTGACACCTGGCGAACGAACGAACGAGCGCGAGTGAGTCAGGGCAGTCGAGAGCGCACGGCGGTCGAGTTCAATACCCACCGGAGGTCCACCAGCACGACTTGCCAAGTCGGGAAGCCGTCGACGAGCCGCTTTGCGAAACTCGCCATGTTCCGCTTCGACCCCATGATGCCGTGGACAAGAACCGCCGTGGGCGGGGGCCGCGAGTCCCTGGATTCCGGGGACGAGTAGCGAACGAGCGCGCCCCGGATGATCTCGTACGACAGCATTGGCTCCCCGCCCGGCGCCGCGACCGAGGACGGCGGGGTCGCAAACAGCTGCTGCTGGTCGTCGACCTGCAGCGCCCGAGTGACCGGGGTCGTTGTTCTCCCCCAGCTCTGTCTCCGCACCTCGAGGGCTGCCTTTGCCGTTGTCGTCGTCGTAGGACGTACTGACCGCGTTGGGCTCTTCGACGGGCTCGTTTGAGCGCGCGTGGGCCTCATGTTTCCGACCAGGATTCTGTTGAAAAAATTCGGTGGGGTGAAAACCTGGACGCTCCCTGTGGCACAGCACGACGCGTCCTGGATGGATAGACGGCGATACAAGGGTGTAAAGTAATATTCGGGTCTTGAGTGCGTGAAACAAGAACGAACCCACCGAGGCCAGTGGGTTTTCGCACCTCGAGGTGCGTCAACGCTCAGCGCAGAGTTGCTGCTGTTCCCTCGGGGTCTTGTTTGACGCACGCTGCTTGACTTGAAACCTCGACCTTCGACCTCGACCTGGACCTTCGACCTTCGACCTCGACCTTGACTCGGCGTGTGCGGTCGATGTTGGCGGGTGCCCCAGCCGCCCGGGAGACCCCTCGCCCCATCATGATCCTGTTCGTCCTCTCCGTCTCCGTCTCCGTCTCCGTCGTTCAATCCAACGCAGAGGGTGAGTTGCCCGTGATGGTTAGGATCGTGTGTTCACTCTTCTCTCGAGAGAGAGCTCTCTCTCGAT
>Ga0255780_10001472_pt1 | contig 21894 bp, 22 predicted proteins | sample 071ome_32_FD_179978 | JGI IMG/M metagenome (GOLD analysis project Ga0255780, IMG submission 179978) | Coastal salt marsh microbial communities from the Groves Creek Marsh, Skidaway Island, Georgia - 071405AT metaG (version 2) | ecosystem: Environmental > Aquatic > Marine > Intertidal zone >... | reverse complement strand
TATTATAAATTTCTTGCCAGTTGTTTGCTCGTACAACTTCCGGGTGTTCGTAATCAGTATTCCATGAATGTGAAACTAGAATAGGTTTATGTCCGGCACGTAGTCCTGCTTCTGCGTTGGCAGGTTTATCTTCAATCCACCAATGCCCTGGTTCATATTCTTTTAGCACTTCGTCTTTGTCACTGCCTGTTGCTAGACAACGCACACGATAAAATGTGCCACGACCAAAGAAGCGTTCAAGGTTCATTGTGCGTAATTCACCTGCCCAATGATCTGTGCTTAAACTTGTAATGGCTTCAAAACTGTAGCCTTGTGCTTTTAGTTTTTGTACCCAGTCTACACTGTCACGCAATGGTTTTAGGAAACCCATCCACGCACTTTCGTTAAACTGTTTTACTAGTTCATCACACTGCTTTTTTCTTTGAAATCCGTATCTAACGTATTGGTTGTATACGTCTGGCTTTTTGATTTTGAACCCACGTTCGGCCATCCACGCATCGAAGGCAGGTTCCCAGTCTAGTAGCACACCGTCTACATCGACAAGTATTTTTTTCAATTGTTTCTCCATTATAATTTTCTGTATAAGTGTTGTGGCGGATTAAAGATTTTTAACAACACATCTTCTTGATTGTAAAGTATGTTCCAACTTATCGCTGTTCTAGATCTTTTATCGTTTTTTGATGGTAGTACTAGATGTTTAATGTAAGAAGGAAACATTACACAACTATTTGCCTTTGGTTTATGATAATAGTCAACACAATTACTGTGTGTGTTTCCGTCGGTATCAATTACTTCTTTTAGTTCAAAATCATGAGCACCTCTAGGATCTAATAGCACTAAATCGCCTTGCTCATCATCAAAATAAAAAGTTCCAATACACCATACACTTGGATGAATATGTGGAGGAACATAACTGTCTTTTTCTGTTATGGTCCTATGCCACATATCTCTTAAAAGAATGTATCCATTATTTTTGTTTATGTTGTACGCATATCTTTCGGTATTTGTTAAAATCCAATCAGTAAACTCTAGCATTTCAGGACTGCTGTTAAATGGGAAGTTTAAATTCTTATCAGCGATCTGTCGCTTTAGTTTTACTAACGTTTCTGGATTTCTATCCCAACTATACTCTGCTATTGGAGTAGTAAAGATATGCTGTACAGACATTAGAGATCGCCGTCTTTGCGATTCTCTGAATAATAAACATCAAACTCACCGCCCGGATAACGTGCTTTGAGTTTGTTTACGTTTTCTGCTACGACTTCATTAGGATCGAGACCCAATGCCCGGCAACTATTAATCCAATACCACATAATATCGCCAAGTTCTCGTTTACAATGAAAGACAGTTTCATCGTCCATTGGTTTACCTTGGAATATACATTTTTTAACAATTTCACTGAACTCTCCTCCTTCTGATGCAATACCAATTGCACCTGTTAGTAACAATGCAGGATTAACCTTTTCGCTAATCTCAACCATTCTATGATGCATTTGTGCAACATTGTTACTTTGTTCACTAGTTACTTGTTCTACAAATTCTTTGTATTTGTTTAAATCTACGTTACTCAATTTAACCTCTTTTATCTTGCGCCAAAGTCTTCTGCTTTTACTTGATCTGGTGCTGTTGAAAACTCTTCACCAATTTGTAATTCGTTTGGCTTTTCATTACTAACAGCAAGTATAGCATCAGTATCTACCCTGTGTAAAGTAATTTCTTCACCATCTACATCACAATCAATTTTACGTGTCCAACGTCCGTGTTCAATTAATACATATTCCCCAACTTCGTATGGATCTGTATTTGTAGGACCTTTTGCCCACACTTTTGCCCAACGTGGATAAACACCTCTAGCAGTACCATTGTCATCTCTAATTATAATACCACCTTTGGTTTTTTGTTCGCCAAAATATAGATCAGTTACAAGTACATGATCTTTAATTGGTGTTAGTTTACCCTTTACGTGCATTAGTTTCCTCCTGTTGCGTCTGAGATGCCTCTGCGTCTTGCTCTTGCTTTTTTAACTGCTTCAACACCTTTATCTAAAACTTGTTCTTCTGCTTGTTCTGCATCGACTTCTTGCTTAACTTCTGGCATTGGTTCTTCTACAACACTGCTTACAGGTGTATCTTCAATCTTCATAGTTTGTGAAGGTGGATTCTGTGGCCTAACGTTTGGTTGTGCAACACTTGGCGGCACGTCAGTATCGGGTGTTGCTTTTGGATTTGCTTCGTAATATGAACTAACAATTTGTTCACGTGTACGAATAATTTTGCCACCAGGCCCAATTTCGTCACCTCTAGCATTTACTTTCATGTTACCTACTGCTGGAGTAAGTTCGTTTTGGCTACGCAATTTATCCATATCAATTGCTTTGCCTTGCATTGTTCTATATGTTCTTCCCATTATATTCTCCTTTGTATAGGTAGTTATCTCAAGAATTCTGTGGGATCTAAATTATATTTGATAGAATTTACTTTGTGTACTCCTAACAAATATAGTACGTAACTGGCTACACTAGACCCACGTCCTACACCCCATACAATGTTGTTTTCTCTAAGTGTATCCACCATGTATTTAAGGAATTGTAAAACATCCATCATAGCATGTGACTTGAACAAATCTAGTTCATAATTAACACGCTCAGTTTCTTCAGATGTTTTACAAAGACCTAAAACATATTCTTCGATATTAAACTGTTTATATTCTTCAGGCATAAACCAATTTAATCTGTTGTTTTGATCAAAAAGATCCTGGTCTATGCTTGTATCTATATTTGAATGTAGTTTTTCTAAATTGTCTTTATTAGAATCTACAACACTGTTGTATTTTTCAGCAAGTTCATCAGGAATTAGACAGTTTTGTATGTTATTAAATTTGTTTTGATATATTAGTTCTACGATGTTGCGTTCTGTAACAGATGATTGACCAATACTATTTTTCTCGGCCACCGTCGATGACTGTTGGATTGAAAGGCTTTGCTTTTGTTTCTGTTGTTGATTCATATCCTAAATCTTCCCAAGTGCTTGCGCCTGTCCAAATTGTTTTTGCATCAATTCTTTGATCAAATGTTGCAGTGTCATTTCTATTCCACCATGGATTGATATTTGAGTCCATCCAATTTGTAACTTCAAGGTGCTTGTTTTCATAACTAGTCTTATCTACTGTATATTGTACACTATCACCTAGTTTGCTGTCAACCGTTAAATGTCCAAAATGGAAATAATCACTTGCAATACTTTCTATCTTTTTTAATAAAACAATGGCCAATAACTGATCGTAAGGTGCTCCTGGTAACAGTATTTTGTTAACAGGCATCTTAAACCAATATGCTTGTGTTTTATCCATTGGCGAAAATATAACTGCATTTTCGCACAGTCGTTCTATAAGATATTTTATTTTTTCAAAGCCAATATTTTGTTTTGAAATTTGTTTTGTTTTAGGAATAAAACTGAATTTGATATTATATCTGTTAGGATATATTACATCATCAACAACTACAGTTGCATCGAATGATGTACTCCAACTAAAAAAATTTAATGTGTCTTCGTTATCTTCTTTATTGAACATTAATTAACCCGTCTAGATCCTCACCATCTTTTTTGCTTTGTTGTTGTAATTCACGCATTTTATCATTACTTCTTTTACGTTGTTCTTCACTGTACATAGTTATAGTGTTTTGCAACTGAAGTAACACAGACTGATTCGGAAATCTAGCGGCTGTAAGATATTTTTTCTGTAGACTGTTTATCTTTTCTTGTAGTTCATCATCAGACAGAGTGCTTGGGTCTTTGGCTAATGGATTAAACATTATTAATCAAACTTACCTTTGTAGTAAACAAAGATATTAGCACCTTGATCTGGACTCCAAATTTCAAAAAGATATTTTGCATTGGTATCGGTCATATCAAAGTCACTTGATAAATCTAAGTTTGATGTATCTGTTAAGATATTTCCTGAAGGTGTTGAAAAGTTCAAAAACTTTTGGCTAGTATTATTACTTCTTACTTCTAGCATCATATGGCCTAATGCTTCTGCTGGTGCCCAGTTTTGAACTACCACTGTGTTGGTGCTTGGTTTTTCTGTTGTACAAATAAGTCTACGATAATGTCCTGCTGTATAATCAACATTTGTTTCGCCTGCTAGTGTTTCTGCACTAGGAGCCTTAAATGCACTATCTCTTAAAACTACTTTTGAAATTGTGTTATCATTAAAATCATTATCACTCTGTGTTGAAGGAGATGTTCCTTCTAGTGTTGAAATAGCGGCTTTGCTATCATCTAATGCTTGTTTAATGTTTGCAAAATTATCTCTAAAACCCTGTGAGTCGTTATCTTGACCTGCTACAGGATAGGCAGTATCAATACCACCTGTGTTAATGTCATTACTTGTTGCCATATTAAATTACCTTCCTTTTTGGAAATACAATGTATTTATCGCCTGCTTCACCTTCTACACTATCAATTATGAGTCTGTCGACTTCGAATTCGATATTCTTGAAATCAAAGCCGCTGTCTTGTATATTTTCAAGTATGGTTGCACCAAAACCCGGTTTAGCATACGCAATAGGAACAGCCTTAGTATAACCTAGTGCAGTTCCAGTTGTTGTTTGAGTACTGCTCATCCATAACGGAATAAACTTCTCATTGATATTTATAATGGTGCTATCTCCCTTAGGAAATATTTCTTTTAATCTTTGTTGCATATTTGTAACGCTGTTAGGATATAAAAACTTTCTAATCAGTTGATCAATTGTGATAATATTAGTACTTGCTTTGAATTGATCGTTATCAACTGTTATGCTTTTGTTAGCATTTGTAATATTTACAGCCGAATTAACACTACCGTTTGCGTTTTCTGCGTCATCAAAAATATCAACGTACACAATATCATATATAATATTATTGTTTTCGTCACTTGCTGTTGCAATTTTTACATCACCAAAACGGAATGTTTTTCTATGGAAGTTTCTCACAAGTGCGGGTACATATTCTTCAATTTTTAGTGTTTCAATACCGTACTGTAAAAGTAGTTTGATTTCGTTTTGTGTTCCAAATGCAGGATCGTTTCCTCTATATAACAAGTTATCCGGAAATATTGTATTGTTGGTTATAAAATCATAATAGTACTGACGTTTGCTTTTTGGTAACAAAGGCTGTAAATATATGTTACTGTACTGTGTGAGTGTGTCAGCAGTAACAGCAATACGAAAATCTTTTTCTACAGCACTTTGTTGATAGTAATCTCTTGCTTGTACGGTGAAACGGAATTCTCTGTCAACAGTTGTTGTACCACCGTCTAAAATGAAACTTTTTAATCCGTAATCTTCAAGATCAATAGTTGTTAGTCCATCGGCCGCTCCTGAAGAAGTTTCAAACTGATTAATTTTTCCAATTAGTTCCCCGCCGCCTGACAAAATTAATCCCGGAGGAAGAACACCACTTACAAAACTATAACGCACATCGGCATTTGTTAAAATTGTTTCAGCATTAATTTGTAATGTACTTGTTTGGTTAGGCGAAAGTGTTCCTAATAATTCTGGACTTGTAAATCTAATAGTGCTATCTACTTCGCCTTGTATTTTTAATATAAATTGTCTAGTATTAACTACACTTTCTGCAGAATAAACATCGTCTCTTTCTACTTGAACTGTAAATGTATATGTTTGTGTTACTGCTGGTTGATATGGTACTTTACCAAATAATACGCCATTGGTGCTGTCAATGCTCATACCTGGCGGCAACACACTTGCAGTTGAATCTGCATTATTAACAAGACTGTAAGTAACAGTTCCGCTAAATTGATTAGGATCGTAAACTTCTAAAGGAATAGTAACATAATTGTTAGCACGTTTAATTCCTAAATTTCCCGTTGTTAACCAAAGAGGTGCTCTCAAGTATGTTGCACTTGAGATAAATGTTTCTGTATCCGCTTGAATTGCAAGTGTATCTGCTCTAAAGTTTTGTTCGTTGACAACAAATATTCTAAAACGTCTTCTTGCTCTTGTTACACCATCTGAAACTGTAACAAAAAATTCATAGAATCTATTTAGATACTTAGGAGCACCGCTTCCGTCGTCTCCCCCGCCGTAATCATATGGAAATAAATCAAATTGCTGTCTATCATAGTTAGTGCTAGATGCTTTGTAATCTACTGTTAATTCTGCATCAATTATTCCGGTTAATTTGCCATCGATGCCTAACGTTAATCCTGGTGGCAGTTCACCAAACAAATCATCCAGATAGTATTCTAGTACTTCTCCATCTAACAAGTCTGTGTCATTGGCACTTAATTGATAATCCACAATACTTCTATTAAGAATAAAGTATTCGCCTTGAGGACCTACTGGCAATGTTCCTTCAGGAGTAATCCAAAACGGAGCATCTTCTCCTTCTACAGTAAGTGTAAAAGTTCTATCAATACTTCCTTCGCTATTGCTTGCACGAATTACAAATTCACTTGTTCTAGTGTCACTAACTTCAAAAGGTGTTCCAACAATACTGCCATTCTCGAGACGTAACCCTCCTGGAAGAGAGCCGCTTATTAATGAAAATGAAGTAGCATCTGTAGCAGAAAGTGTGAAAGATTGTGTTGTTCTTTCTTGTATAGTTCCTAAACTACCTGCTGTTGTTGTCCATACTGGTTTAGCCATTTTGTATCCTCTTACCAGTATTTACCTTAACTATCAAACTGACTTACTATCCACCAACTTGAATTGTGCCATATCAAATTTACAGCACCATATTCTGAATTTTGTGATACATTTAAAGTACCTACAGAACCATTAATTGTTAAGTTCACTACTAGATATCTATCTGTGAATGTAGCGCCACCGTTTGTACTAAACTGTCCTCTGCTCACAACCTTGATCATTTTGGTTTGACCATCGGTGGTTCCGTCTGCTAGATTACCATAAGCAAAATCTGCACCAACTGCTGTCCAATCATTAGTAGTTACAAAACTGTTTGTAACGCTTGTATCAATAGTTACAGGTGACGCAGTGCCTGTTACAGTAATATCTTCACTTGTATAAATTGCAGTGCCTGTAAATTTAACATCACCGTCTAGTTCAATATAACCAGTTCCTTGCGCCGCAAGTCTTAAAATACCGTTTGATGTTGTTTCAATTGAATTATTTTCAATGTGCATATTGCCAACATCGACAGTTGTTGCATTTATATTACCTGCAAGTGTACCAGCAGTTAGGGTGTTTGTGCTAGGATTATATGATAAATCTGTATCAGTTTCAATTCCTTGAGCACCTGTTGCTCCGTCAACAAAGGTTAAGTAAACAGTTTCGTTTGTTGAGTTATTTGCTGTTGCTGTAACTTCAGTTGCTGTGTCTGCTGTACCAGTTAGATTGCCTGTTACATTACCAGTTACATTTCCTGTAAATGTTGTTGCATAAACATTTGACCATTTAAAACTTGCTGTACCTAATGTAACAGCATTGTCTGTTGTTGGAACAAGTGGAGCATTTGTGCTTAACTGTCCAACTGCTGTAAAGTTAATATCACTACCTGAAGTAAATGACGGTGCGCCGCCTCCCGAAAGAACAAAGTTATCAGCAGTTAGTGTTCCACTTACGTTTGCATCACCACCTATACTAGCATTACCTGATACATCTAGTGTTTTTGTTGCTGTTGTATCTAGCACATTTAAACTGCTTTCTACTGTTAGATAACTTTCTAATTTTACACCAGGTGTTACTGTAATTTCACTAGAATCACTAGTATCGATTGTGCTAACATTTAAGTTTGTTGTGCTGACTGTAGTTGCACCACTAACATCGCCGGATAAAGTTCCTTGGAACGTAGTTGCTGATATTTGAGTAGCATTGGAAATGTTGCCAGTTCCCATATTGATATTTCCAGTCATTGTACCGCCTGCTTTTAACAAGCCACCGTTAGTATCAATATATGTGCTATCTATAACACTTGCTACTGTTACAAATTCTAATGCTGTACCACTTGCCGCCACACGTACCATTTTAAGAGCATCGCCGGCACCTCCTGCATATGATCCTGGAGTATCTGATAATCCAACAAAGGTAGATGATCCTCCACCGCCTCCACCGCCGGCACCCCATTCTAATACAGTGCCTGAAAGTGGAACAGTTAGTACTTCGCCTGCGTTACCAATTGTGTCTGGGAATTGATATGCACCGTAAAAATCTACCTTACCGCTACCGTTTGCTGATAGTGTTAAATTTTTGTTTGAAACATTTGTTGTAATAGTTCCTTCGCCTATTTCAACTTCGTTAAGTGTAGCAACACCGCTTGAATTAAATGTAAAGTAAATAGGCTGTTCGCCTGCAGGTCTGCCATTTTGTACCGGAGCAAGAGCAATTTCATTAACTGTTCCGTCAACGATTCTACCACCAATAGCACCTAACGACAATGCATTACTATCACTGTCATTTACTGTAAAACCAATTGTAGAACCTGCTCCTGCTTGATATGATTGGCCGCCTGAAAGTGTTTTATCAATAACAGTTTCAACATTTAATGGTGATACTGGAACATTTGTAAAACTTGTTACTAGAATAAAATCTGCAGGTAAGTCAATACTTGTAAGCACACGCAATGGGCTTGGGTATGATTTAAAACCTGTCCCGAATTCAATACCAAGTTGCCCTTGGTTAGCAATTTGTGCCGTATCGATTACTATTGGACCGTTACCACTTATGGTTTGTCCGTTTGTATCTACTGTTCCAGTGAGTTGACCTTCAAATCCTCCCACAACGTCTGCATTTAAACTTGTGCCTGAAGGTAGTGTAATACCGCCTGCCGCAGTTAGCATACCATTAAATTGTGCGGCTTGTGTAAATGTTGAGGTTTGATTAACTGTTAAAGTATCAGCAGTGATTGCATCACCATCAATTGAACTGATATTTGTGATACTACTTCCAGCACCGCCGATTATGCTATTGCTTAAAACACTTAAATCTCCGCCTAATTGTGGAGTAGAATCGTCAACTACACTAAAAGTTCCTGAAATCTTAATATCATTCCCATCTTTAGTTACAGCAATATTTGCATTTCCTTTTTTGATTCCAAAAAGTTGTCCTGATGATGTAGCAGTAAGGGTGTCGCCGTTGTCAACTTGTATTGCACCAAAGTCATTATCAGCAAGATTGCTTGTGTTTAGATAGACACTGTTGGCATCAGATGTAATTGTAATTTTACCATCATTGTTTCTTAGTGTTTTAAATTCTAAGTTCTGTGCAGTTTTTTGTTTGAACACTCCTTCACCTATGCCTAGGTTACTAGCAGTGTTAGTCTCTCCACCAACAGCAAGTAGTTCAGTAAAGTTATCGTTTACTTTATCAAACGCTGTTCTTAGATCATCACCTGTACCATCATTTGGATTAGTACCTATGTTAATTGTTTGTATTGCCATAATTTTTTCCTACACCCTTATTTACAGTCTACCCACCACAACTTCGATGGTTCCAACTTCTGTTGAATTGTTGTAATTTTCTAATGCTTTACCAATTACTGAACCTAGTTTTGGATTGTCACTAGCAACACCAACTCCTGGAACGTCACTTGCTACAATCATATCACCTTTGTTAACTTTACCTAATACCTTACATGGTACACGACCTTGTAATGCTACAGGTACAACAAAGTCTCCTGCCATTTCTGCATTCATTAAGTGTGCAGGATTGGTTGATACAACACCTGCAATCTTGGTTGTCATAAATTCTTGTGCAATAGTAACTTCATTTTGTCCACCAAACACAATAACAGTGCCTGGCTCGTAAGTATTATCACCTAAATAGTTCTCAGCCAAGTCAGCAAATCTTGCACTTGTAGCAACACCGTTAAACACATTTGCATACACACTATCAAATTTTAATGATGAACTTCCTAAGTTATAGGTTGTATTAGCAGTTGGAACAATTGATCTTGAATTCAACTGTCCTGTGAGAGTGTCACCTGTTACATTTACATAATCACTATCGTGATTGTGATTCACACTTGTGCTTAATGCAACATTTCCACTACCGTCAAAACTTACGCTACCTGTAACAGCACCGGTAAGTTCAATTGTTCTTCCTGTTGTAAGTTTTGCCGCACTACCTGCAAAAGTAGAGTTAGCAACTATTTCTGTAATAGTAAGTGCCGCTGTGCCTGCACTGTTTTGAATTGTAAGATTTGTTAAGTTTGATTTTTTCTTAACTACTTCTGTGTTAACAGTTGTTGTATATGTATCATTCCAGTATTTTGTGCTTGAACCGTTATCAGTTGTATTATCTACTTTTGGTTCAATATTAACAACACGCAACGTTGTAGCATCGTTCATGCTCACTGTGCCGTCTTTCATTATAGCACCAGCAGTTTTTACATTTGCATAGTCAGTAACATCAGCACCATCTTCTACATTAGCAATAGTTCTTACTTGTGCAGGAGTAAGTGCTTGAACAGCCGCATTAGAACCTGCACCCGCCGGAACACCTAGTATACTAGATGCCGCTTGTTGTGTAATCTTTGTAAGTGCAATACCGTCTGACAATCCAGTTGATGTTTTTAATGATATCCAGCCATCGGTTGCAGTAAATTGACTGCTATCAAAACTTACAAGTCCGCTTGAATTTTGTATTAATCGAGTGTTAGTTAAAAATCCGCCGCTTATGTATGCAGTAAATCCTGTTGTACCGTCAACTGTATTTGTTAATCCAGCATCAGTGTATAATGTAACATTTGTATTATCGACCTTGCTAACATAATAGGAGTTACCATTTAGTTCAATAGTTCCTGCAACACCATTAATAGAAACTTGATCTCCATTAACAAGATCGTGTGCAACACTTGTTGTAATTCTCAAAGGATTGTTAAGTGTAATACCGCTGATTGCTCTACCACCTGCATTAGCACTTGCTCTTGTTGTTGCAAGATTCATTGACAACTTAGTTTGGGCGATACCTGCTTCTTCACTCACATCAGCATTTTTAACACTACCTGTTGCAAGTGCAATTTGAATTGAATTCCCTGCTCTAGTAAATCTAATATCACTTCCAGTACCGCTTGGTTCTCCGAATGTTCTAGAACCGCTTACACTATTTGTTGTAGTATCTAATCCTACGTTAACAGCACCGTTAATTTTGTTACCCAAATAATCTGTGCTATTTGTTCCTGTAAACATTAACAAATCAGTATTAGATGGATTACCTGTTATGGTAATTCCTTCAATGCTATCTAGTTTGTTTTGTGAGTCAGCATATTGTTTTGTAACAGCATCAGTTCCATCTACAGGATCACGTAGTGATTTAATTCTGTTACCATTCATGTCAATTGCACCACTATCAACTGTGCTGTCATTTAACATTGTGAATGTTTTTACATCTGTTCTTTCTGAATCAGTAAAGTCTCCACGGAAAACATTGTCAGCATATAATTTGTTAATTGCATCTGTATTGCTAGTTCCTTGGAAAATGTTAGTGATCTTATTTGTATTCATATTAAGTTCACCGTTCATTCTATTCCAAGAAAGATTAGTTCCGTTATAACCTGCTCTGTTTAATAGACCATATGTACCACCAGTTTGTGAACCAGTTGTGCTTGGTTCTGGAAAGTCACTGCCGTCTTCGTGTTGTCCGATTATAGCACTGTTAATGTATTCTGCTGTAGTTGCTTCTGTTGGCACAGCATCATCTGATAGACCTTGCATTTTTCTATCAGTTGAGAATTCATCAATTGAAGTACCTTTTGTAAATTTAAGTGAATCAACATTTGTTAAACCAATATTAGCATTAAGTTCGACCGAACCGTCGCCTTGGTTAACACGGAAGAACGGTCCTACTCTAAAGTTACCGTCTTGGTCTGTGCTTGCATAGAATGTTCTACCTGACCCAACTTCAACCGCTTCGTTTGCTTGATCGACACTATAGTCTGGTTTACCTGCAGGAGCACCAAATACGTTGTTTGGATAATTTGAATCTGCATAGTTACCCCAACCAACATTTAGGAAATCGTGTCCTGTTGCTCTCATAGTCGAAATACGTGTAGTAACAATTGAAGTTGTACCACCTGTTAAATTAGGCGGAACACGTAAATCTAATAAGTGTTCTTGAATGTTGCCTACTACACCGCTAGGTTCTTCAACATCGAATCTTTCTACGTTTAGAATTCTAAACACTTGATCGTCAATGCCAACACCAGCAAACTGCAATGCACTACTTGGAAGAACTCTTGGAGCATCTGTAATGCCTTGTAGTAAAACTTTTTTACCAATTGTAATTGTAATGTCGCTTCCGTCTGGAACTTGAACTCCTGTGCCGATGTTAATTGCACTTCCAAGAGATAGTGTTGCTCTACCTCCCCATAGTGCATCAGCACCAGAACCACCGTAGCCTCCATCTAATAATGAAGTAGCATCGAAGCCTGTTGATAAACTGCTATCGGTATATAGATAAAATTCCGTTGTTCCATTTCCGCTAGTAACATCTATATAGTATGCACCATCAAACCCTGTTAAGAAACCATTACCGTCTAAACCTTCTAGTACAACAACAGCCCCGTGTCTAAACAAGTGGTTGCTTGAAGTTGTAATTTTTGTTGCACTGCCTAGTGTAACACTTGAAATTTCAATTCTGACAGGTTGGATTTCACTTACCACATATTCTGTAGTGTCATTGTTTGTAGAGTATACACCAAGTTCGATTCTTGAATCTTCAAATGGCATATAATCAAAATCTTTAATTAGTAATTCTGTATTACCGCTGATATTGTCACTACCGCCCGGAGTGTGAGCCTTAACAACTTGTGTGTAATCTGGATCAGGTGAACCAGTAGCAGTAGCATTTACATGTCTAAAGAATGTTTGTCCGCTTTGTAAGTTTTCGTTTGGATCTGAGCCTTCTGCTTGAATACCAATACGTCCATAACAACTAGATCCGTTTAATGATCTAATTTGTCCACCGTTTCTTGCCCAATATGAAACATCACAATAGTATGTGAACACAGATACCGCTTCAATTAATCCTGCGTTTGTAGCAACAAGACCATAACCATCACTGTTAATCTGCGTATAGTCGTTACAGGTCATTGACTTATTACCAGCAGTCTCAATTCTTATTTCTGTACCTTGTGGAATGTTACCTGCAACGTTAGAACGTGTTCTTGATGTAATTTCTGTATCAGCCGCTAGTGTTAGTGTTTGCTTAAATGTTCCTGCGCCTAGTCCGTCATCAACTGGACTAGTAGCACCAATTACTCTGTATGTAAATTTTTCAAAGTCGCTAACACCGCTTACAAAGTTTCTTGAATCTTGATATAAGAACGTAGTCGGTAGTTGGATGCCTCTAGTTAAACCTTGTAGTGTGATTGTAAATCCACTGGCAGGATTATCAACAACAGTACCATACTGTACGCCGGCGTTACCGTCAACATATTGACCACCACCGCCTTGTCCTGAGAAACTCGAAACTGTTTGTACATATGGTGACTTAGTAAGGATTTGACCTTCAGGATCTAGTACGTTAATAAATCCTTGATGTCTACGTAAAGACAAGTTACGCAAAATAGTTGCGTTGTTCATTAAGAACATGTCCATATGCTGGTTTAGTTTCTTAAGTTCAATAACAGTGTTGTTATTAATAGTGTCTTGTAATGTTGTGGCAGTGGTTGTGTTAATATCGCTATAAAGGTTACCACGCCATCTACTCTTATCACCTACACCATCTGGATCACTTGCCCAATCTTTTACATAATATCTAGTACCATTAAATTCGAAATACACACCATTTACTGGAGCATATGCCATATCCTTTAGTGTAATTTGACTGTCTGTTGCTTGGTTTACACTTACATCAAAAGTGTCAGCACGAGAATATTGACTATCATAGTGGTTTCTAAAACGTGCCTCTTTTGGAAGTGCAGTTCCATTGTAGCGTAATAGATCTCCTCTTTCAAAAGTAAGATCCAAAGCACGTTGTAGTGGACGAACTCCTATTAATGGTTGAATAATACTACGTCTAAATTCATCACCTTTTAGTGAAACGTTTTCAGGTAATACAATAGGGAAGTATTCTTCATAGACACCTGATTCGACAAAAATTGTAATTTCTGGTGCAGGTATATTTGTTTCTCTTCCTTGTCCGCCTGTTTTAGTAGGAGCAACACCTGTACCATTAGTGATAACATTTGTAACAATGTCCATCAAGTTTCCAATAGTTGTGCTTGCACCGCTTTCTGCAACAACAGCACTGTCAATAAATTGTGTGTAGCCGCTTTGGTTGCTGTAGGTTCCTTCGTAAGCAGGCAACGAACCTAAACCACCGTTGATAACAGTAGTAAGAGAATTCATTAGGTTGTTAACTTTTGTGCTTGCCGCACCTTCACCATTGTTAGCAGTTGTGTATTGTGAAAATGTTGTTTGTTTACTGCTTGTGTAAGCAAGATTTTGTAAAATAAAATTCCTTACAAGATCTTTAGTAAATTCAAGTGCATCTACTGTTTGTGCCTGTTGACCTGCAACCTGGCTTGTAGCACCGTCCCAATACTGTGATGCATTTTCTCTAGTTTCTGTATTACCGCCATATTTTAAATCAAAAGCAACACCTTCTAAAATTAATTTTGTATCACGTCTGCATTTAGATTCATTATATGTAAATCCTGTCCAAATACCTACACTGTTTGTGATTTGATCATTTATATAAGCAATAGTTTCTTCTGCGATATAATCTATGTTGTTGGTGATTAAATCGTAAGCATATGGATTACGTGTGTTTGCTGGAGCAACATATTGAGTATTGGTTAAAACATAATTTTGAATTAAGTCTTTTGCAAAGTTAATACCTGCAACAGTCTCACTTTGTTGTCCAGCAACTCTAGAAGTTGCACCATCCCAGTAACTTAGTGCCGCATCAACGGTCTTAGAGTTACCAACATAAGTTAAGTCAAAACTTACAGCATCAATAATTAAACCAATATCTCTAAAACAGTAGTCTCTGTCAAAAGTAAATGTATCAGCAAAGTCGTCTGCATTGTCACCGTCGTTGATTTCGTTTTCAATCCAAGCAAGAGTTTCTTCTTGAATAAATCTTCTGTTGTCAACAAGCAATTTGTTTGCTAGTACATTTGTTAAATCTTCTGTGCCATCTGCCGATAAGTTAATTGTGTATGGTCCAGGCTTTTTACCAGGAACTGGCCAGTATACTTCTGTACCACTTGGTAACAGTCCTTGTTTCTTAAGTTCAATGTCGCCTTTCATGATACGTTCAGCATAAAAACATGCTTCACGAATAGTATTAAAAGCGTATGATTGAGCACGACCAATTTGATCTTCAGTTGCACCAGCCGCCTTCATTTGTGCTTCGGTACGTCCTGATTTACTTACAAAAATATTGTTTGTGCTAGTAAAACTGTTTTGATCAACATAACCTTTTGTTGCGGCTTGATTTGCAGGATCATATGGTGCAGGAGTTTCGCTTAAGAACAGCGGTCCTGACATAGTGTCGCCTGCTAGGGCAACTTTTGAATCTGCATACTGTTTGTTTACTGCTTCGTCTGCAAGAGTAGGTGTTCTTGGATCCGAACCATCTCTTAATAAAATCTGTCCAGTTGCAGTATCACCACTACCTGCTAGGAAATTATTATCAACATAATCTTTTGTTGTTACATCACCTGATTTAGTAGGAGTTCCTAGGTTTTCAATTAAGAAGTTGTTAGCATCAAGGTTACCACCTAGTTCAGGAGAAGTATCACGTACTACTTCAGTACCTGTATTTCTAATAATGATTTTTGTTGGATCTGAAGAATTGTCAATGGTTAATCCATCGCCTTGTAATTGCTTCTCAACAACAGCATCTCCTGCCGCATTGGTTGCTAAAATTTTGTTTGCTGTTATGGAACTCGGAGTATTGTCCAAGTTTTGGAAGTTTAGTCCACCACCTAGTCCTAGTGCCGCATAAATTTCAACAAAGTTTTGATTTACTTTGTTAAAACCTGTTCTGATACTATCGCCGGTAGCGTCATTACCTGTAGTACCGATATTAACTTCTTGACGTGCCATATTTTAAACTCCGAAACTTTCCCCACATCCGCAACTTGAAGTTGCATTAGGATTTTGTATGCTCATGTATGATCCAAACACTTCTTTCTTAAAGTCTATTGTAGTACCCATTACATACATTAGACCCACTCCATCAATAGCAAAATTGCCATTGCTTAACTCTATTAATTCATCGTCATCTTTTACTTCATCTACAGCATTCCACTCATATGTAAAACCAGCACATCCACCGCCCTTAACACTTAATTTAACATACTTTTTGCCTTCTTTAGCAAGTACGCCTTCCATGTGTTCTTTTGCTGAATCTGTAACGTTTACGATGCTCATGACAATATTTATGTTATTATTTTATAATCCGAATGTAAATAGTATTATGTTCGTAAGAATAGAAAATAGCATCACACACTATTATCGTAAGAGCAAAAAGGGCAAATACCACCCCTACAAACGCATGAAACAGATTGCAGTGTTTATTTGTGATGAATGTGAAACTGAGTTTAAACGTGAAAAGGGAAAGGTCGATCCCAAGCGTCTAAGTGACAACTATTTTCACGTATGCGAAAAGTGCGATCCTAAAAGATTCGCACAAAAGAAGGGTGTACAAAAACGCTTAGTTTGGAATATGCCTGCGGGTAGTGAAATAGATATTAGTAAGATCTAAAAAGGCATTAGATCGCGGTATTCTTCCGCTATCTTATCTTTGCCCCATTGCGGTAACATGGTTGTAACCACTTCAACTTTGTGTATTTTACTGTGTGATTCTAGTGTTAGGTTTCTAACTTGTTTTAGCAATTCGTCAGCAAAGGGACACCAAGCACTGGTAAATGTCATAAGCACATATAACGTGCCATTTTCAGTAACCTTAAGATCATAAATTAATCCTAGGTCATAGATGTTAAGTGAAATTTCAGGGTCAAAAATGCCTTTCAAAGTATCTATTACACTTGGGCCAACTTCTTCCCATAGTTGAGAATCATTGTGTACAGTGTCTAGTGTCTTATGAAAGGCATCATTGATATCCATTAGTCTTCTTTTTTCCAAATAGTCCAAGCACCGTATGCGATAGCACCGTATGCAACAAGACTAGCGATTGGTTTAAAGATTAAGAAAGCAATACCAGCACCGATTAGAATTGCTCCGTCAAGTGTGGTACGCTCTTTGATACGAGCATTAATCCATTTTTGTAACATGATTTACTCCTTTGCTTTTTTAGGTCTACCACGTTTTGCTCCTGTGCTAGGTGCTTTTTTAGTAGTAGTTGTTTTTTTAGCCGCTGGCTTTTTAGCAGGTGCCTTTTTAGCAGGCGCCTTTTTTGCGGCTGGTTTCTTTTCAGGTTCCTTTTTTTCAGGAACAGATGGAAAGAATAGGTTCTTAAGCCATGTAAACATTATATTCTCCTATTTGTCTGTTAATATAATTACCCCGCAAGCCAGTCTTTTGCCTGCGTTTCCGGTTTTGAGTGATTCCTCATCTCCGCCTTTGCCGAGATCGTCTTCATCAGAATGGATTACAATACTACGACCCACAACACTGCGTTCACCTATTAGGTCAACACGTTTTGCTATGATAGTGAAGTCGGCTACGCCGTCCGTGTTCGCTGTGACATTTCCTAAATCGCCAACATGACCGCTTTCTAAATCCCCATGATTAACAACATCAGGATTATAGTGACCACCGGCGCTCTCACAGCCATCTGTCAAATCACCAAATTCGTGTATATGAAACCCATGTTTGCCAGGTTCTAAACCTGTAATACGTCCTACAATGGCTGTGCCAGTTCCGGCTTCTATTTGTCTTAGTAAAATAGTACCTTTTACTGTGTCGCTTTGTTCAAGCACACACATTGCAGTAACGTGTTCTTTTGATTCATTAATTGCTGACAGTCTCGAGCATTGACACTCTTGTGCCTTTGTCCTCGGACAACTTTTGTCTGCTATTTCTGTTAGTTTCATGATAATATTTATGCAATTTTTGGCTGGCTAAGTTCTTTGCTTTGCTTTCTACCATAATATCTGCGTAGTCCCAAAAACTTAATGCCCAGTCATTTACTGCACGGTTCCACATAAAATCACTATGGGCACGTAGTTTTTGTTTTTTGTATCCTGTTTCTAGCAGTGATTCCATGTTAGGTTTAGAATCTTGTGGGAAATCTACAAGCACATCTTCACGGCTAACACTGTAATGAATTACAGGACGCACACCACGCCAACTATCTATTATGCGACTAAATCTATCGTCGGTGGGTTGAATGTATTCTCCACTATTGACCCAGTGATGGTGTATGTCAAGAACGAGGGCAACGTGTTTTTCAAGTTCGAGGCTTGCGTCGATACCCCACGACATTTCGTCATTTTCGATTGTGATTGTGTTTCTCGCTTCTGGCGATAGTTTTGGCAGTACACTGATGATACCGGCTGGACCTTGTCTGCCTGATATGTGGACATTACATTTAAAGTCTTGATATGTTGTACCGTATCCCATCCAGCGAATGACATCCACATGATATTCAAACTCCTCTATGCTTCTATTTACTATATCTGGGTTGTCACTAGCAAGCACAGTAAACTGACCAGGATGCATACTGAGCCTAACGTCCAACGCTTTTGCACGTCTGCCGATGTTAGCAAAGTTGGATTCACAATAAGCGACCACAGAAGGTAGTTTCCAAAAATAGCACCAAGTAGGCTCAGTGTATACAGGAAGGACATCACTGCCAAGTCGAACCATTCGTAATTCATCAGGTAATCCTCCTACGTAGTTGATAAGGTTCATAAACGATTGTATGTTGTGAACCATAATATCCCACAAACGTTGTTCAGCAACTTCACGTGTTTGTCTATTCAACCAAGCAACGGTTGTTGAACGTGTGTTTAGTGGTCGTTGTATTTCTTCTAGTAATTTTTTCTTTTGTGTTTGGTCTGGGTGCATGTACTTACATGCGAAGCCTATGCGTTTAGATTGAGAATTCATCTTGTAATATTTTCCAAGTTTCTTTGTAGTCTTTTATATTATAACAAAAACCAAGGTCCTTGTCAAGTATTACTTTTTTCAACGGGTAGTCATTTCCATCTTTGTCCATTCTATCTCCAAAAAAGTGAAGGATATCATTAGCAGGATCAAAGTCGGCATGTATTTGACTTTTATCACTGCCTTTTGGATAAATGTCTATTCCTGTTTCTCCACCTACCCGTGCTTCTAATTCTGGAAACAGATTATTAAATTGTTTTGCGATTGTATTGCGTTCATTTTTATGTTCATCCCATTCTACATACATAAAACGTTCTTCAGTGTTTGCGTTACGACCTACAATGCTGTAGTTTACCATTCCTGGTCTATGTTCAAAGTGTAGTCCTGTTTTTCTGTAAAACCCACTTTCAGCAAGCATTTCACTTAACCAACCGTGTGCTGGCTCGGGCAATGTCCAATTGGTTGTGAAAATATTTTTACCATGTTCGTATACATCACTACCCGAACAGTTGTAAACACGTTCTACATTTTCACATATGGTTTGACCTAGTTGTTCTACAGTTTTAGGATAATCACTTCCTGTAACAAGATACACATAATTTTCGTGACAGAAATTTAAGAAAAACTTTTTAAATTTTTCATCAATACGTTGCCTACTAGGAGTAAGTGTGCCGTCTACATCAAATATAAATCTATTAACTACTGTCATATTAACACCAATTTGTTTTTACCCAAGGATCATCGCAGTTGTGTGGATTAGGATCACCATGGAATACTGTAATACAACATTCACTTGGAGGTACAACATCTTCTATTTGATGAAATTTTCTATTGCCTTTTGGTCCACTTAATAATGCCCTATCTTTACGAATCTCCCATTTCCAACTGCGTATCCATTCATCGGGCCATAGTGTAGCAGGATTTGTTTGATTAGTAGATGTCCATAGCCAGTCTTGATCTCCAAAATGACTGCGAATTATTTTTTGAGGATCTTTTCTAAAATCACTCCAAACTTGGTGTAGTTGTCCTAATTTAAATCTAATCACACTAGAATTATATTTTTTCCAGTTAGGTTGCATAGCACGAGTAAAGTCACGTATCACACACCATTTATCTGTTTCATAATCAAATAGTCTATTTAGGTTACCACTAATAACAACATCTAGGTCCATATATAGTATTGTGCTGTCTTTTGCTAAAGGTAAATCCGCACTGTACATATAAGGCTTGCACCACCATCCTGTTAATTCTTTTGGTAAATCTAAACACAGTATATCTTTATCTATTCCTTCTTTATTGTCTGTCAAACAAACCATTGTAAAAGGAATAGTTAAGTTTCTTTTTACCATTGAATAAAGTGTGTTTACATATTGACTAGAATATTTTGTTCCATGCTTAAGACACAATACGTAATTCTGATCTTTAACTAAAGGGTTATGTGGGTGATAATTTTCGTGGGATTCTATTTCCTGTCCAATATCTGAAAGTTCCTGCAAGGCTTCTTCGCGACGTTTTTGTTCTTTCTCACGTCTACGCTGTTCTTTTAATTTTTTAAATTCCTCTTTAGTATAGAGGCTTTTGTCTATTTTGGCCAATGTAATTTCCTCTTAAAGCCAATGCCAGTTTTGTCCTGCTTGATAACAACCGTGTATCTGTTTAACAATATTTTCAAAGTCATTGAGTTTAATCATATTAGGTCCGTCACTAGGTGCGTTGTCTGGATCAGCATGTACTTCTAAAAAGAAATTGTTGATACCCAAAGCACTAGCGGCACGAGAAAGCCCAGGAACATAATCGCGATTCCCTCCACTTGAAGTACCGTTTCCGCCTGGCTTCTGTACTGAATGGGTAGCATCCAATACAATGGGAACGTTATAATTAGTGAGCAAATACTGAAGACCAGTAAAATCAACAACAAGGGTATTATAACCAAAACTAGTTCCTCTCTCTGTTATCCATACTTCTTTGGCATTTTCAGTTTTACTTAGTATGCCAGCAACGTCCCATGGTGCTAAGAATTGACCTTTTTTGATGTTAACAATTTTGCCAGTGTTACAAACTGCTTCTATTAAATCTGTTTGTCTACACAAAAAAGCAGGTATCTGAAAAACATCAACTTTATCACTCCACTCTTTCATGATATGATCGACTTGTGTTACATCATGAACATCTGTAAGAGTTTTAACTCCTAGTTGATGTTTAATCATACCAAAGTCTTTTAGTGTTTTGTCTAAACCAATACCACGTTTTCCTTGTTTACTGGTTCTATTTGCTTTATCATAACTTGCTTTGAAGTAATAGTCTATTTTGTATTTTTCACATACACGTTGACATTCACGAGCAATGTCCATGCTTTGAACTAGACTTTCATGTTGACAAGGTCCTGCTATAATTCTCATGTATTTCTCTTTCCTTGAAATACACAAACAAAATACATTTCACTATCACCCGCATGTACACGGTGAAATACTCCGTCTTTAATTAAAACAGTATCTCCTGGATATACACTAAATGTTTCATCATCTAGTTGCATATTACCAGTTCCTTCAATAAAGAAATAAACCTCTTCCTGACCGTCGTGTTTGTGTCCTGTAGTGCTTTTGTTAGGTTTTAACCTAGTTGAACTTACGATTAAATTTTCTAATTCATTATTATCTTTGACAACATAACGATCATCAGATTTAACAACAGTTCCACCAATGTCCCATGCTCCGTATTTCATTTCTTATCCTTCGTAGATTGCTGAATTAGCACCGTGTTCTGCACACTCAACTTTAACACAGTAACAACGATTATTAGTTGCTTCTCTAATTAGTTTGTCTGCAAAGTTAAATGCGTGTTCCGCAAACTTCTCTGCACCTACTCCATCAAAGATACGTAGTTCTGCTAAACCTTTTGCTTCAAGAT
>Ga0255780_10001459_pt1 | contig 21964 bp, 24 predicted proteins | sample 071ome_32_FD_179978 | JGI IMG/M metagenome (GOLD analysis project Ga0255780, IMG submission 179978) | Coastal salt marsh microbial communities from the Groves Creek Marsh, Skidaway Island, Georgia - 071405AT metaG (version 2) | ecosystem: Environmental > Aquatic > Marine > Intertidal zone >... | reverse complement strand
GGCCGAGCGACTCGGCGTCCCCAGCTTCTTCACGCTGGACTACGACCAAGACCAGATCGACGCCAACCTGCAGGGTCGGTTCACGAAGTACTACCAGCACTTCCTCATGCCCTCGGGGCCGCTCGGCGACGCCCAGGTGCTCGTCGGCGAGTTCGAGACGCCGGACTGAGCGTCAGATCGAGATCGCGAACTCCGGTGGGGTGGCCTGATCGACGATCGGGTCGACCGGGTTGTTGAACGTCGGGAAGCGGCGCTGGGCCTGCCGGCGATACTTCGTGGTCGAATGCTCCGGATCGGTATCGAACTCGGGGATCACCTGCTGGCCGAAGACCTCGATCATCTCCAGCACCTGCTCGTGCGCGAAGCCTTCGTCGGGGGTGCCGAACGTAACCTGGGTGCAGCCGACCTCCTGGTAGGCCTGCAGCTGCTCGCAGACTTCCTCGGGGTTTCCGCACAGCATGTAGCCCTCGGCGATCGCCCAGTCGAGGGTGGCGTCATCGAGCTCGGCGTGTGCCCGGGCGTTCGGCCACACGATGGCGTCGGGACTCTGCGGCATGGAGTCGTGGTAGAGGTTCACCATCGTCACCCGGTAGCCGCGAAGGTTGCGTTTCGCCATGGCCCGCGCCTCCTCGCGGTCCTCAAGGCAGATCACGGCGTTGGTCATCATCACGTTGTGGTTCTGGAACTGGCCGACGGGGTCGGTGACGTTCTCGGCCGCTTCGAGGTAGGCGTCGACCCGGCCCTTCAAGTTGTGGATCGGTTCGAAGTTGAAGGCGATCGCCCCGAGGCCCATGGCGCCGGCCTTCGCGTAGGTAGCAGGATTGCCGCACGCCACCCACATCGGGGGATGCCCCTCGCCGAAGGGCTTCGGGAGGATGTTGTGAGGCGTTGGCACCGAGAATGCCTCGCCATGGTGCTCATAATCCTTCTGCTCCCACATGCGCGGGATCTCGCGGATGACCTCGTCCCACATGGCCTTGGTCTCGGTGAGTTCGGTGCCGTTGAACGTCCGCACCTCGTGGCTGCCGGCGCCCCGACCGGTGCCGAACTCGAACCGACCCTCGGAAAGGTGGTCCATCATCGCCGCTCGTTCAGCGATGCGAACCGGATGGTCCTTGCTCGTCGGGAACGAGGTGATGGCCGAGCCGACATGGATCTGATCGGTGCGTCCGGCGACGTACCCCATCACCGGATACGGCGCAGACATGTGGCTGTATTCGGTGAGTCCGTGGTGCTCGCCGAACCAGGCGTACTTCCAGTTGTGGCGGTCACCGAGCACGGCGTACTCGGCCTCGCGCATGAGCATCAGATGCTCAGAATCGGGATCGTGTGCTGCTGGTCCCGGCAGGTACCCGTTGAAGAACAGCCCGAACTCCATGTCGCCCCCTCGGCATCGTGTCGGCGGGACAGACGCTACGGGGGCGGCAGCGAGCGAGCAAGAACTCGACGGTCCTGTCAGCCGGGCACCGTGGCCAGCGTGTCGAGCGGCGGGCAACTGCAGACGAGATTGCGGTCGCCGGCGACACCGTCGATGCGGCTGACCGGCGGCCAGTACTTGTTCGCGCGATCGAACGCACTCGGGTGGGCGGCCACCTGACGGCTGTAGGCGTGGGGCCATTCGTCGGCGATCACGTCGTCGGCGGGGTGGGGCGCGTTCACGAGTGGGTTGTCGTCGGCGGGCCATTCGCCCGCCTTCACCCGCATCGCTTCGTCGTGGATCGCGATCATGGCGTCGCAGAAGCGGTCGATCTCGGCGAGCGACTCCGATTCCGTCGGTTCGACCATGAGCGTGCCCGCCACCGGGAACGACATGGTCGGCGCATGGAATCCGTAGTCGATCAACCGCTTCGCGATGTCGTCGACGGTGATGCCCGTGTCGTCCTTCAGAACCCGGGTGTCGAGAATGCATTCGTGGGCCACGAAGCCGTCGGCGCCTCGGTACAGGATCGGGTAGTACGGCTCGAGTCGAGCGGCGATGTAGTTGGCATTGAGAATCGCGACCTCGGTGGCCCGCCGGAGACCGTCACCGCCCATCATGCGGATGTACATCCACGGGATGGCGAGGATGCCGGCCGAACCCCACGGTGCCGCGGCGATCGGGCCTGACCCCGTGGGCGGACCGGCGACCGGGGTCGAGGGGTGGTTCGGCAGGAAGGGGGCGAGATGGGCTCCGACGCCGATCGGGCCGACGCCCGGGCCACCTCCCCCGTGGGGGATGCAGAACGTCTTGTGCAGGTTGAGGTGGCTGACGTCGGCGCCGAACGCTCCCGGCTGGGCGAGTCCCACCATGGCGTTGAGGTTGGCACCGTCGAGGTACACCTGGCCGCCGGCGTCATGGATCATCTCGCAGATGCGTCGGACTTCGACCTCGAAGACGCCGTGGGTCGAGGGGTAGGTGATCATCAGTGCTGCGAGGGTGTCGCCGTGCTCTTCGATGAGGGCGGCGAGATCGCCGGTGTCGATGTTGCCGTGATCGTCGCACTGGACGACGACGACCCGCATGCCGGCCATCACTGCGCTTGCGGCGTTGGTGCCGTGGGCTGACGATGGGATCAGGCAGATGTCGCGCTGCTCGTCACCGCGACTGTGGTGATAGCTGCGGATGGCGAGCAGCCCGGCGAGTTCGCCCTGGGCACCACTGTTGGGCTGGAGCGACACGGCGTCATAGCCGGTGATCTCGACGAGATAACGCTCGAGTTGGTCGATCATGCGTTGGTAGCCGACCGTCTGGTCGACCGGCGCGAACGGATGGATGTCGGCGAACTCGGGCCAGCTGACCGGCTCCATCTCCGTGGCGGCGTTGAGCTTCATCGTGCACGAGCCGAGCGGGATCATCGAACGGTCGAGCGCGATGTCGCGGTTGACGAGCATGCGCATGTAGCGAACCAGTTCGGTCTCGGAGTGGTAGGCCTCGAAGATCGGGTGAACGAGCGGGGGAGACGTACGGCGGAGTGCTTCGGGTCGGGGATCAAGGCCGAGTGCCCCGAGGGTGTCGAGGTCGGCCTCGATGCCGAAGGCCGACCAGACCCGCTCGATGATCGAGCGATCGGTGAGCTGGTCGAGCGAGATCGCAACGGTGTCGTCGTCGATACGGCGAAGGTTCACCCCATCGGCGAGCGCCACCGCCATCACCTTGTCGGCCCGTCCCGGCACCCGGGCGGTGACGGTGTCGAAGAAGTGGTCGTGAGCGATCTCGATCCCGTCGTCGGTGAGGCCACGGGCGAGGATTGCCGAGAGTCGGGCGACGCGATCGCCGATCCGGCGGAGCCCGTCGGGCCCGTGGTACACGGCGAAGAAGGACGCCATCACGGCGAGCAGAACCTGTGAGGTGCAGATGTTCGATGTGGCTTTTTCGCGGCGGATGTGCTGCTCCCGTGTCTGCAGGGCGAGACGGAGCGCAGCGCGCCCCTTCGCGTCGACCGATACGCCGACGACCCGACCTGGCAACGATCGCTGAAACGCCTCGCGGGTGGCGAAGTACGCAGCGTGGGGACCGCCGAATCCCATCGGCACCCCGAAGCGCTGGGTCGAACCCACGACGACATCCGCGCCGAGCTCGCCGGGTGGCGTGAGCACGGTGAGCGCAAGCGGGTCGGCGGCGACCACCACGAGGGCGCCGGCCGCGTGAGCCCGTTCGATGATCGGCTGCAGGTCGACGATGGCACCGGTGGTGCCTGGGTATTGGATCATCACGCCGAAGGCACCCTCGAGGTCCGCGGTCATCGGATCGGCGACGACGGTATCGAGGCCGATCGGCTTGGCTCGGGTCTCGACGACGGCAATCGTTTGCGGGTGCGCAGCGGTGTCGATCACGAACCGGTCACCGGGGCGAGCCTTGTTGACCCGATGCAGCATCGTCATCGCCTCCGCCACGGCGGTCGGTTCGTCGAGGAGGGATGCGTTGGCGACCTCCATCCCGGTCAGCTCGATCACCATGGTTTGGAAGTTGAGTAGCGCCTCGAGGCGGCCCTGGGAGATTTCGGGCTGGTACGGCGTGTAGGCGGTGTACCAGCCGGGATTCTCGAGGACGTTGCGGCGGATGACCGGCGGTGTCACGGTGCCGTGGTAGCCCATCCCGATTAGCGACACATTGGACCGATTGCGCTCGGCGATGGCCTTGAGTTCCTGCTGAGCACCCAGTTGGCCCAGCGGTTCGGGAAGATCGAGCACGTCGTGGAGACGAATGTCGGCGGGCACGGTGCGATCGATGAGTTCGCCAAGCGAGTCGACACCGATCGTCGCGAGCATGTGTGCCTGCTCGTGCTCGGGCGGGCCGATATGGCGCGACTCGAAGGGATCGCGGCCTGCCTGGTCGGCGATGGAGGGCGGAACGGTGGACATCAGAACTCCCGGTGGGTGGTGGTGTCCCCGCCCGGTCCTGGTGCCTGAGAGCTTCGCCGTCGCCGGCTTTCCCCTTCGGCGGACGCACGAAGCGCCACTCTCCCGAGACGCCCACGGCCCGACGGTCGGGGTGCCTGAGAGGGTTCCGGGTGGTTGCTCCTTCGGCGCCTCACTCGAGGTGAGGACTCTCCCGCCGTGCCAGACGACGTGGTGCAGACAGTAGCACTGGGCCGGTGGCGAACCGGCTACACCGTTGCCAGCAGCGCGATCATGCCGAGGCCGTTGATCAGGGCGTGGGTGATGATCGAGGCGCCGATGCGTCCGGTGAGCAGTCGTCCCATGCCGAGCGCGATGCCAAGGGTGAACAGCACGGGGAACCGACTCGGTTCGAAGTGAGCTGCGGCGAATGCGGCGGAGGTGATGAGCAACACCCACCATTCCGACATTCCCCGCTTCATCAGGGCGCTCCACCACAGGCCCCGGTACACGAGTTCCTCGATCACTGGGACGGCGGTGGCGGCGAATACCGCGACGAAGACGATCCAGGTCGTGAGGCCCGACTCGTTCGTATCACCGAGGAGCCCGTCCGGCCCTTCTGACGAGTCGTCGAGTCCTTCGTCGGCGGCGTCTTCGAGGAGTTCCGCAACGCTCGCTGTCGGCGTCTCCGCGCCCAGTTCGTTCATGGTGGCGACAACACCCGCGACGGCGAGAAAACCGCCGACCATCAGCACGGGCCCGATCAGCCAGTCGATCTTCCGAACGGTCATCCCGTAGTCCCGGTCGATCCCGGTGCCCTTGCGCCTCGCGACCAACCACACAAAACCGCCCTGAGCGATCTGCGGGCCGGCGACGAGAAGTGGGAGCCACGGCGAGTTCAGGGCTGCGTCGGGAGCGACCAGTGCCATGATCCCGACCAGCACGATCGACGTCACGACGAAGACACCGAAACTGGCGAACGCGTCGCCGAGTCCCCACCGGACGGACGGCGGGAACGGGATCAGTGGTGGCCGACCCTGGTCCTTCCACTCGCTCGCACCCCCGGACGGATTCGGTGGTGGAGGCGGGGGAGGAGGTGGTGGGGGCGGGAGTGACGACTCGGCCATCGAGTGGCGAGGGTAGTTGTCGCTCAGGGGTGGAGGTCACCGCGGTCGTGCAGGTTCATCGCCGGGAACGGCCCGAAGAAGCCGTGCTCGTAGAGGCCGTACCCGACCTGATCCCCGTAGGTGAACTCGCCGACGGAATCGACGACCCCGTACTGGGCGAGGCCTCGGATCTCGTCGACTTGGTAGGTCAGCGCTTGCACGACCTCGTCGTCGCCTTGCCACATGCCGTGGCGCCAGTCCTCTTCGAAGCCGTAGCCGGTGCCGATAGAGATGAAGTTGGTGACGAGCGGCTTGGCGGCGACCGTGATCGGACCCTCGGGCGCATCGGGCATCGTGATGCGGCTTCCGGAAAGCAGACGGGTGCCGGAGATCATGTCGTGATCCCACTCGGGAGTTCCGAGCCACTCGACCGGCCGTTCTGGGTCGGCCCAAACCCGGACGGCCTCTTCGAGGGGACGAACCCCGTCGGGGCGCTGGTGGCACATGTAGACGATCGAGTGGTCGCCGAAATCGATCGGCATGTAGTTCCACATGCCCGGCATGACCGAGATCGACTGCCGGATGCCGTCGGGCTGCTTCTCACCGACAGGACGGACGCCCCAGGAACGATCGCGGCTGCCACCACAGCGATCGGGCGTGACGGCGATGTCCTCACCGGCGACGGTGAGCGTGCCCTCCCAGCGGCCCATCTGCGCGAACCGCTGGGTGTCGAAGACGACCGTGCCCCTGCTGCGCAGATACTGGCGTGGTTCCTCGAAGGCAGGGATCGATGCCGTCCAGGTGACGTCCATGGCGATGTCGGCGTCGTTCGGCTCGACGATCACCCGGAGCTTCTCGAGCGGTTCGATGATCTCTACCCGCATCGGGCCGACCGAGATATCCATGCGGTCCTCGAGCGGCTTCGAGGTCCGCATGATGCGCTGGGTCCCGTCCTTGGTGACCGCCAGAAAGGCGTCGGTCGTGCCCAGGTTGGGGTACTGCCCGAGCCCGAAGATCGCGAAGTACTCGTCGGATGACGGGTGCAGGTTGAAGTAGTAGCGGTCGTAGAAGTTCCGGTCGGAGGTGGCGACGTGGCGGATGAACTCCGAGGTCTGATGGACGGGGTAGTCGTCCCAACCGGATACCGAACGTTCTGCAGTCATGAGAGGACGGTAACCCGCTGGTTCACGGTGGACCCAATGCTCGCGGTACCGTCTCGTGTGTGACGAAGACCCGTGTACCCGCCGTCGACGGCCTCTTCACCGAGGTCGACGGCGTCGCCCACTTGATCGGGGCGAAGACCCCCGACCGTGAGTCCTACTTTTTTCCTTCTCACCTGCCCGGCATGGCGGGCGGTGACCCGGCCGCGGTCGGCGCCGAACTCGAAGAGGTGCTGCTGTCGAACACCGGAACGGTCTGGAGCTACACCACGAGCTCCTATGCGCCGCCACCTCCGTTCGTCGCCAACACCGACCCCTACGAGCCGATCACCATCGCCGCCGTGAAGCTCGAGCGGGAGCAGATGGTGGTGCTGGGACAGTGCACGCAGGGCATCACGCCTGACGATCTCGAGATCGGCATGGAGATGGAGCTCTACATCGATGTGCTCAACGAAGACGACGAGCACGAGTACACCGTGTGGAAGTGGCGCCCTCGAGGCACCGCCGGAACGACCGCCGCTGCTGAGGGGAACTGATCATGGACGAACTCGCGATCATCGGCGTCGGGATGCACCCCTGGGGGAAGTGGGGGCGCAACTTCGTCGAGTACGGCACGGTTGCTGCTCGCAAGGCGCTCGACGAAGCCCGAGTCGACTGGAATGATGTCGGCTACATCTCCGGCGCGATCACGGTGCGAAACGGCTATCCCGGCTATGTCGCCGGTGCCACGTTCGCGCGAGCGCTCGGTTTCAACGGGGCGCAGGTGGCGTCGAGCTACGCAGCGTGCGCCTCGGGCGTTACCGCCCTGCAGGTCGCCCGCGGCCAGATTTTGTCCGGCGCCACCGACGTGGCGCTGGTCATCGGCGCCGACACCACACCGAAGGGCTTCCTCAAGCCCAATGAGGGCGACCGCCCGGACGATACCGACTGGCTGCGCTTCAAGCTCGTCGGCGCCACAAACCCCGTGTACTTCGGCCTCAATGCCCGTCGCCGCATGGATCTCTTCGGCGCCACCCAGGAGGATTTCGCCCGGGTGAAGGTCAAGAACTCTCGTCACGCCGTGCACAACGAGTTGGCTCGCTTCACCAAGGAGTACGACATCGAGGACGTGATGAACTCGCCAGTCGTCTCGGATCCGCTTCGGTTGCTCGACATCTGTGCGACCTCCGACGGGGGTGCCGCCCTCGTGGTCTGCTCGATGGAGTACGCCAAGGCCCACGGCCACACCGATCCCGTGCGAATCGCGGGTCTGTCCACGGTCACACCCGTCTATCCCGACACCGTGATCGACCTGCCCTACATGGCCACCGACTCGGCTGGCGCCACACCCGAACCGTTGCGAGGCTTCAAGCAATCGATCGGCGACAAGGTGTACGAGGAGTCCGGTCTCGGTCCTGACGACGTCGATGTCGCCGAGGTCTACGACCTGTCATCGAGCCTTGAGCTCGACTGGTACGAGCAACTCGGCTTCTGCGCCGAGGGCGAGGCCGAGAAGCTCCTGCGCGACGGCGTCACCGAGATCGGCGGCCGCCTTCCCGTCAACCCGTCGGGTGGCCTGGGTGCGTTCGGTGAGGCCGTGCCCGCCCAGGCGATCGCCCAAGTATGTGAGCTCACCTGGCAGCTCCGGGGCGAGGCCGGGAAACGCCAGGTCGAGGGCGCCCGCGTCGGCATCTCCGCCAACCAGGGCCTGTTCGGGCACGGTTCGTCGGTGTTGGTGCGCCGATGACGATCCACCAGTCGGTCACCGCCGAGGGAGTCCTTGAGCTGGTCATGGACAACCCGAAGGTCAACGCGCTCCCGATCGCTGACACTCAGGCGATCGCCGAGCTGCTCGACGGGGTGAAGCATCGCCCGGAGATCACCGCCGTGATTCTCACCGCCACTGGTCGCGGCTTCTGCGCCGGCGTCGACATCAAGGAAATGCAGTCGATGCCGGGACACGAGGGGATCCTGGGAGTCAACCGGGCGTGCGCCGAGGCTTTTCGGGCCGTCTACGAATGCGCCGTCCCCGTCGTGTGTGCCGTCAACGACTTCTGTCTCGGCACCGGCATCGGGTTGGCGGGCTCCGCCGACATCGTGCTCGCCGCCGAGGGCGTGAAGTTCGGGCTGCCCGAAGTCGACAACGGGGCCTTGGGCGCCGCCACACACCTCGGTCGCCTCGTGCCGGAGAAGCATCTTCGGTGGATGCTCTACAGCTGTGAGCCGGTCTCGGCCGAACAACTGCACGAATGGGGCACCGTGCTCGATGTCGTTCCGGCCGGCGAATTGATGGATCGCGCTCGTGAGATCGCTGGCGTGATCGCCTCGAAGTCCGCCCCGGTGATCCGAGCGGCAAAGGCATCACTACTCGGCATCGATCACGCCCCGATGAACTCCTACCGCTTCGAGCAGGGGTTCACCTACGAACTCAACCTGCAGGGTCACGGCGACGAAGCCCGCGACGCGTTCCTACGGGGTGAGCGAGACGCGAACTCGGCGGCAGACTGACGCCCCTGATTCGAGTGAGTCGGCGACAGCGTCGAGGTCGGTCCCCGGTCTCGGAACCGCCACGATCGCGCCGCCGGAGCCGCAGAATTTCGCCGCCGCGCCCGCTGCTCGTGCGGCCGTGACGAGGGCTGCTTGGTCGTCGTCGAGCGCGAAGATCATGCGGCGCAGATCGAAGTTGGCATCGACCGCATCGCAAAACGCCGTTGTGTCGCCGTCGAGAAGTGCCTGACGGCCGGTGTCGGCGATCTCGGCGAATCCGGCGATCGACTGCCGCACTGCCGAGTCGCCGGCGCTCCAGCGCTCCCAGACCGCTCGATGCACGTCGCCTGAGGGCGTGCCGGGTTCCTCGGGCCAGGCGAGGAGCAGCGGCGGGAGGAGATCGGGATCGAGAGACTCGTGGGTGCCGATTTCGTCGGGGCCGGAGAAGTCCATGTACTGGAGGCCTCCCAGGGCCTGGATGACGCGATCCTGGGGGCCGGCGACGATGCCGAGTTCCTCGCGTTCGATGTCCCAGGCGATCTGTGCCATCTCGAGCGGCTGGAGGCCGAGGCCGAGGTGGGTGTCGAGCGCCCGAAGTGTCGCCAGCAGGATGGCGCTCGAACCGCTGAGGCCCGACTGCACGGGCACGTCGGTCGTCAGCCCGAGCGCGATCGCCCCTTTCGAGGGGGCGACTCGGGCGATTGCGAGTCGCTGCAGGTCCGCAACGTCGGGCTGGAACGACGCCGGGGCGTAGAAGACAGTGTCGGTCACCGTCGCGACCGTCTCGAACGTATCGATCGTGGCGGCGAGGACGTTCCCGCCGTAGAGGTCACCAGGATTACCGAGAAGCCCGATCCGGGCCCGGGCCCGGCCGACCGATGCGGACATCAGCGACGGTTTCTTCGCAGCCGCAGCGGGTTGCTCGTCGAGAGGTCAGGCACGAACGGGAGCGTAGCGAACGGTGTTGTTCGCCAACCAGGGGCATCGGGCTAGCGTCGACCGGGTGCGTGAAGAGGTGACCCTGTACGAAGCCGTCGGCGGTGAGCCCTACTTCTCCGCCCTCGTCGAGCGGTTCTACGGCGAAGTCGCCGCCGATGACCTGCTACGGCCGATGTATCCCCGCGATCTGTCCGACGCCGAGGAACGGCTCCGGCTGTTCTTGATGCAGTACTGGGGCGGGCCCACGACCTACTCGGACGAGCGTGGGCATCCTCGGTTGCGGATGCGCCACAACCCCTATCGAGTCGACCTCGCGGCCCGCGACGCATGGCTGCGCTGCATGATCACTGCGCTCGAAGCGGATCCGCCGGCCGAGCCGATGCGCTCCGCGATGATCGAGTACTTCGTGCGCTCAGCCGACTTCATGCGCAACACCGAGGAGGCCGACGGCGGCGTGTGAGCGCCCTGTCCGGCCTCGCCCGATCGGTTGTCATTTGGCCCCACTGGGGTCAGGGATCCATGACTTCCGCGTCATTCTGCGGCAAAGTAGTTCCAGGGACAGGCGGAAATGCTTGACTCACGGCGCGATTTCGACTCGCGTGTAACCCAGTCTCCGCGATTGCCGTGGAACAAAGCAAGGAGTACCAATCATGAACAAGGGCGAACTCGTCGCAGCGATGGCCGATTCGGCTGGCATTTCCCAGAAGGATGCCGGTGCGGCGCTCGACGCGATGTTCGAGACCATCGCAGCCGAAATCGGCAAGGGCAACCAGGTGTCGATCACCGGCTGGCTCAAGGTCGAGAAGGCCAAGACCTCCGCTCGCACCGGCCGCAACCCGCAGACCGGCGAAGCGATCCAGGTCCCGGCCGGCACCCGTGCCAAGGTGACCGCCGGCTCGAAGCTCAAGGCCGCTGGCAAGAGCTGAGTCTCGCTTCCGCGAAATCGCAGACGGGGACGGCCTCGCGGCCGTCCCCGTTGCGCGTCCGGGCGACTGTTCCGGTCTAGGTTGCAGCGATGACCGATCCCGTTCGTCTCGCTGCCAGTGACCGTGCGCCGGCGTTTCATCTCGCCGACCAAGGCGGCGCCAAGCACCGCCTGAGCGCCTACAAGGGTCGTCGGGTGCTGCTCTTCTTCTACCCGAAGGCCAACACCGGCGGTTGCACGACCCAGGCGTGCGGGCTCCGCGACGTTGCCGGCGAGATCGGCGACACCGTCATTCTCGGCATTTCTCCCGACCTCCCGAAGGCCCAGGCCGCGTGGGATGCCAAGCACGACTTCGGCTTTCCGTTGCTCTCCGACCCGGATCACGCCACCGCCGACTCGTACGGTACGTGGGGCCCCAAGAAGCTCTACGGCAAGGAGTACGAGGGGATTATCCGCTCCGCCTTCGTGATCGGCGCGAACGGCAAGGTCGAGCACGCGTGGTACAAGATCAGTCCCAAGGCGACCCCGGAGAAGCTGCTCGCCGCACTGGAGGACGCATGAGCATTCCGTGTCCCGACGAGGTCCTGCCGCACCGGCCTCCGTTCCTCTTCGTCGACGAAATCACCGAGCTCGACCCCGGTGCGAAGGCCGTCGGCACCTGGACCTTGTCCGGTGACGAAGCCTTCTTCTCGGGTCATTTCCCGGGACGACCGACGCTGCCCGGTGTCCTGATGTGCGAGGCAATCGCCCAGGTGGGCGCGTTCGCGCTGCTGTCCGATGAGCGCTTCGCCGGCAAGCTTCCGCTGTTCGGAGGACTCGATTCGGCTCGGTTCCGCCGCCAGGTAGGACCTGGTGACACGCTCGAACTCACGGTCGAGATGGGTCGGCTGTCGGCACGAGCCGGCAAGGGGAGCGGCACGGCGACCGTCAACGGCGAGCTCGCCGTGAGCTGCGATCTCATGTTCGTGATCGTCGATGCCGAGACTGCCGGCTGAACCGGTGAGCGACACGCACGCAGTGCTGGCAGCCAATGCGGCGTTCTACGAGGCCCACGAGTCCCGCGACATCGCCGCCATGCAGGCGGTCTGGGAGCACTCCGACCGGGTGGCGTGTACGCACCCGGGCTGGCCGATCCTGCGAGGCTGGTCCGAGGTCGAGACGTCGTGGCGCCGTATTCTTGAGGGGCCAGGGAGAAATCAGTTCATCATCACGAACGACACCGTCGAGGTGGTCGGTGATGTGGCGTGGGTGACCTGCGACGAAAACCTCGTCGCTCCGGGGTCGACGTTCACGGTGGCGGCGACCAACGTCTTCGTTCGGGACCCAGGCCGGGGCTGGCTCATGGTCAACCATCACGGGTCGCCGGTCGGCGCCTGATCCGGCGTCGGTGGCGAAAACGACGAACGCCCCGGCCGGAGCCGAGGCGCTGGCGTCGGGATCCGTGCGAGTCAGGCTGGGCCGAGCACCAGGGTGCCGTTGTGCCCACCGAAGCCGAAGCTGTTCGACAGTGCAGGCCCGGGCTCCCAGTCGGCGGGACCGCCCTCGACGATGTTGATCGCCGGCAGCTCAGGATCGCGTTCGGTGAGGCCCGCCGTGGGCGGCACCTTGCCGTGCTGCATGGCGAGGAGCACTGCCACGGCCTCGAGCGCACCGGCAGCTCCGAGCGCATGGCCGGTGATGCCCTTGGTGGAGGTGACCAACGGGCCTGAGTCGTCGGTGCCGAACACCTTGGCGACGGCCTCGGCTTCGGCAGCGTCGTTCTTGTCGGTCGACGTTCCGTGCGCGTTGATGTGCCGGACCTGATCGGGCGTGATGCCGGCGTCGTCCATGGCCAACTGCATGCACGTGACGGCACCCACCCCACCCGGCGACGGGGCCGTGATGTGGTGGGCGTCAGCGGTGGAGGCGGAGCCGAGCACCTCGCCAAGGATCGTGGCGCCGCGCGCCTCGGCGAGTTCCCAGGCCTCAAGGACAAGAATGGCGGCTCCCTCGGCCATGACGAACCCGTCGCGGTTCGCGTCGAACGGACGACTGTCGCCGCTGTTCGAGAGGGCGGTCATGTTGCCGAAGCCAGCGACTGCCGTGGGCGTGAACGGCGCCTCAGCGCCTCCGGCCATGACGACGTCGCAGCGGCCGTCGGCGACCATGCGAGCGGCATTGCCGATCGCATGGGTGCCCGCCGCACACGCGGTCACGGTGTTCTCGCATGGGCCCTGCCAGCCGTAACGCATCGAGATCGTGGCGGCCGGCGCGTTGGCCATCATCATCGGAACGAGGAACGGGGAAACCCGACGCTCGCCCTTGGAGAGACGGACCTCGATCTGTTCTTCGAGTGTGCCGATGCCTCCGACGCCCGTGCCGACGAAGGTGCCTCGTCGGGCCGGGTCGGCCGAGATCTCCCCGGCCTGCTCGAGTGCCTCGGCGGCGGCCGCCAGCGTGAACTGGGACACCCGGTCGCTGCGGCGAGCTTCCTTCGGATTGTCGAAGTACGGGGAGGGATCCCAGTCCTCGATCTGCCGGAAGCCGTTGGGCGCAGGCGAGAGCAGGCCGCTCCAGAATGCCTCCTTGCCGATGCCGGCCGGTGCGACGACTCCGATGCCGGTGACAGCGACGCGGCGGCCGAGCATCAGAGCTTGGAGGTGACCAGGTCGAAGGCGGCCTGGATCGTGTTCACGCCTTCCAATTCTTCCTCTTCGACGTTGACGTCGAACTCTTCCTCGAGCGCCATGACCAACTCGACCAGGTCGAGGCTGTCGGCGTCGAGGGACTCGAAGGTGGCCTCCGGCACGACCGCGCTCTCGTCGACGGACAGAACGTCGACGGCGCACTTCTTGAATCGCTCGAAGTTGTCACTCACTGCATTGCTCCATTGGTTGGTGACCACGGCATCGTGCTGCCTGGTCGAAAGATCGTTGTGAAAGGCACTGAGAGGCTAGTCAGCCCATCGAGTACCCGCCATCAACCGGCAACACCGTACCGGTGATGTAGGCGGCCGAGTCGGACGCCAGGAACTCGACGGCGGCGGCGATCTCGTCGCCCTGGCCGAGTCGGCCGACCGGCACCACGCCGAGCATCGCATCGCGCTGCGCATCGGTCAGTGCCGCAAGCATGTCGGTTTCGATCGGCCCCGGGCAGACGACGTTGGCGGTGATGCCGCGGCTGGCAAATTCCTTGGCAAAGGACTTCGCCATGCCGATGAGGCCCGCCTTGCTCGCGGCGTAGTTGGCCTGACCGGCCTGGCCGCCGAGACCGACGATCGAGGAGATGAAGATCATGCGGCCCCAACGCGCCTTCATCATCCCCTTCGACACCCGTTTGGCGACCCGGAAGCTGCCGTTGAGGTTGGCGTCGATGACGTCCATGAAGTCGTCGTCGCTCATGCGCAGGACGAGACCGTCTTTGGTGATGCCGGCATTGGAGACGAGGATCTCGACGGGGCCGAGCTTCGCTTCGACCTCGGACACGGCGGCGTCGACCGATGCGGAGTCGGTGACATCCGCAGTGACGACGAGGAGATCGTCGCTGTCGTCAGCGTGCCCCGAACGCGAGGTGATGGCGACCTGGTGGCCGGCTGCAGCGAACCGCTTGGCGATGGCGTGGCCGATCCCTCGGTTGCCACCGGTGACGAGAACGACGCGGGCGCTCACCATGTCACCACCACGCTGCCCCAGGCCATGCCGGCCCCGAAGCCGCTCATGAGGACCACGGCGCCCGGTTCCAGCACCCCCGCCTCGTCGGCGGCAGCCATCGCCATCGGGATGCTGGCGCCGGATGTATTGCCTGTGTGTTCGAGCACGTTGAAGGTCTTCTCCATGGGGATGCCGAGACGTTGGGTCACAGCCTCGATGATGCGCATGTTGGCCTGGTGGGGAAGGACGACGTCGATGTCCTCGGCGCTGATCCCCGCCTGAGCGAGTGCGTTCTGGACGGAGCCGGTGACGGCCCGAACGGCCCGCTTGAAGACCTCGCGACCTTCCATGACGATCGTGTCACCGAGATCGCAGTAGAGGATGGATTCCAGATCGCCGTTGACACCGAAGTCCTGGCCGAGGAGTTCGCCTTGCGGACTCTTTTCGAGCACGACGGCACCGGCTCCGTCACCGAAGAGGATGGCGGTACCCCGATCGGTCCAGTCGACGATGGTCGACATGGCGTCGCTCCCGATGACGAGCACGCGATCGGGCCCGCCGGGTGTGGTCATCATTCCGTAGGCGGCCACATAGCCGTACGGAAAGCCGGCACACACGACGTTGAGGTCCATCGCGCCACACGTGATGCCGAGACCGGCGGCGACCATGGCGCTGGAGGCGGGGAAGGTCTTTTCGGGCGTGGTCGTGCACAACACGAGGAAGCCGATGTCGTCCGGGGTGAGGTCCGCAGCGGCGATGGCGGCCGTGGCGGCCTCGACCGCCATGTCGACCGTGGAACCACCGACCCGGCGCTCGCCGATGCCGGACCGTTCTCGGATCCAGGCGTCGGAGGTGTCCATGTGCTGGGCAAGGTCGTCGTTGGTGACGACCTTTTCGGGAAGGGCGGTGCCGATCCCGGCGACGCGAACGCTCATGCCGTTGTCCGCAGCCAGGCGATCGGCTGGCGGGAGGTGACCCGCTCGCCGTCGTAGGCGAGCACGCCCTTGATTTCACCGGCGAACGAACTGCGAACCTCGGCGGAGCCGACCGTACCGAGCAATTGCCCGACCTCGATGACGCTGCCGTCGACGCAGGATTCGTTCGGGGCGAAGATGCCGGCGCCGGGGGAGACCACCATGCGTTCGGTGGCGAAGAGATGCTCTCCCTCGAGGGCGGTGGCCGTGGCCGCGTCGCTGGTCTTGCTGCCCTGGAGCGTCTCCAGGAGGCCATCGACGTCGGTGGGTGTCGACACACTGACCCGTCCGGCGGTCGTGGCCGCCCGCTTGACCAGGCCGGTGAGGACGGTGCCGGGACCGAGTTCGACGAAGGTCGTGAAGCCGTCGGTCTCGAGCGCCCGGAGTGTCTGGCGCCAGCGGACGGGCGAGGTGAGTTGAGCGCCGAGAAGGTCGGCGAAGTCGCCGGCCTCGGTGTGCGCCATGGCATCGACGTTGCAGTAGACCGTTTGTTCGGCGTTGCGGAACTCGACCTGGTCGATTGCCTTGCGAAGCCGATCACGAGCGGGTGCCATGAGCGGCGAGTGGAAGGCGCCGCCGACAGGGATTCGCATCGCGCGCTTGGCGCCGAGTTCCTTGGCGGTGGCACAGGCCCGGTCGAGGTCGTCGGGCGATCCGGCGATCACGACTTGGCCGGGTGCGTTGTAGTTGGCGATCCAGGCGTTACCCGCCGTCTTCTGGCAGGCGACATCGACCTGGTCGTCGTCGAGCCCGAGGATGGCGGCCATGGTGCCGTCCTGCTCATCGGCGGCGGCCTGCATGGCGTCGCCGCGTTCGTTGACGAGCTTGGCGGCGTCGGCGAAGTCGAGCACGCCTGCGGCGCACAGGGCGCTGTACTCGCCGAGTGAATGGCCGGCGTGAGCGGCGGCTTCGGCGCCAGTGCGGCTGACGGCGTCGAGTACGACCATCGAGGTCACGAAGGTCGACAGCTGCGCATTGCGGGTCATCGTGAGTTCGTCGGCGTCGGTGTCGAGCAAGAGGTCGGCGATGTTGCGGCCGGTCGCGTCGGATGCCTCCTCGACGAGCTCCCACGAGGGGTGGTCGACCCAGGCGGAGCCCATGCCCGGCGTCTGGGACCCTTGACCCGGGTAGGTGAAGACGATCATGAAATCCTGCCCTCCAGCAGTCGGTCGCCCGAAGGGCAGGGGCGACACAAACGATCAGACCCTCCAGGCTTGCCGAGCGTTTCATTACCGGCGAGTAACTTCGAGAGAAGTTTTGCGCCGAAAAGCGGGGCAGGATTCAGGGACTGTCGTGCCGGGGCCAGTTGTCGAGGTCGTCCTCGTGGCGGCGGATCTCGACCTCGCGCCACACCAGGATCGCAGCGACGATCGCAAGGAGCGCGAGACGCCGCGATCGCGTGCTGGAGGACATCTCGGAGAGGCTACGCTGCCGCCCAGACATCGTCACCCCGCCTGGGATGGCGCACCCGCCCGGGTGGTGGAATTGGCAGACACGGCGGACTCAAAATCCGCTGCTCCTAGAGCGTGCGGGTTCAAGTCCCGCCCCGGGTACGCAATGAGCGCAGGGACGTCGACCGGCAGGGCTGCTTCCAGGTTCCGGTAGGACTCCCGAGCCGCCTACGGTCGAGGCGTGGCTGACCCCCAGGTCCTCGAATCGCTCCATCGTGCACGTCGTTGGCTGCTGATCTCGTTCCCGGTTGCGTGGATCGCTCTGGTGGTGCTGTGGCAGATGCGTCTGGTGGTGGCCACCGGTGTCGCCTTCGCAGTCTGGTTGCCCGTGGGCGGCGTGTTCGTCGCCGCCGTCACGAAGGCGCTCGAAGAAGAACAGAACGGCGCCGAGTCATCGGCCTTCGAGTCACGAGCACGAGTCGGGCTGGCCGGTCGCCTTGCGGCGTTCTCGATCGGTGCGCTTCCCGGGGCCGGGTTCGTCGGGCCGGTGCTTGCCCTGCCGCCGGCGATCGTCGCGTGTTCGATGCTCGCGATTGCGTGGGTGCAACCGCCGCAGCGAATGCGTCTTGCTGTCGGCTTTGCCGGTGGCTTCGTGCCGATGATCCTGTTGGTCGCAGGCACGGCACGGAATGCGTTCATCACCTCGGTGATGATCGGATGGGCCGTGATGCTCATCGCCGGGCTCTGGCTCATCCGCACCAACGCCGGTGGCCGACTCGGCCCGACCGCCGACTGACCCCAGACGTACTGTCGGCAGTAGCTTTTCGCCAACGATTGGAGTCCCCCCATGAACGCCAAGATCATCTCCGACAGCCGCGTCCTGCCCTTCCCTGCCGATGCCATCTTCGACGTGCTCGCCAGCCCGGCCGGCCATGTCGAAATGGACGGGTCCGGCACGGTGAGAGGCGTCGCCAGCGGGCCCGAGCGGCTCCGCGACGGAGCCCGGTTCAGGATGAAGATGAAGCTCGGGGTCCCGTATCAGATGTCGTCGACGGTCAAGGAGTTCGAGGAGAATCGACGCATCGCCTGGGCCCACGTCGGTGGTCATCGGTGGCGGTACGAACTCGAAGAGGTCGACGGCGGTACCAGGGTCACCGAGTCGTTCGACTGGTCGACGTCGCGCGCTCCCCGCTTCATCGAGCTGGTCGGCTATCCGGAGCGGCACAAGGCCAATCTGCAAAAGACCCTCGAACGACTCGAAGAGGTCGTTGCCAGGCGTCAGGCCTGACCGGCGCGAAGTGTCAGTCGAGACCGGGGGCGTCGGCTGGCCGTTCGGCCGCAAACGCCTCGAGCGTGCGGAGGTCGACTGCCGAACACGAGAGCTTCCAGGTCCAGGCGGTGGCGACGATTCGCGCCGGCAATGGCGAGGCCGCAGGAGCGACCACGATCGATGGTGAACCGATCGACCGGAGCTGCTCGAGTTCCGCACCGAGGACAGCGTCGTCGTACTGCACCATGACACCGCCGGATTCGAGAACCCGCACCTGGATTTCCGGTGGCACCCCGGCGTCGAGCACCCCCTCGGGCGTGGGGCCGGCGATGTGGGGTCCGCTTGTCGGTGGGCTGGTCTGGTACTCGACCGTGCCCTCGCCGAGGACGTGCTGGCCTGATGCCTGATCCTCGGGTTCGCGCAGCTCGACACAGGTCGCAGCGGCATCGTTGCCACCGCACCCGACGACAAGCAACGAGAGGGCACAGGCCCAGGCGACGAGACGCATGAGCACATCGTGCCCCAGAAATCGCCGGACACGGTCCCGCCAGGACGGCGCCGTATGATCGACGCATGTCCCAGGCCCAGATCGAGCGCCGCCTTCGCACCATTAGCAAGCAGCTTCGGTCCGCGCGCGACGACCTCGCCGTCACCGAGGAACAGCTGATCCAGCTGGCCGACGAAGCCGATGACGCGCGTCTGCGTGCACTCGTGTCGGAGACCCCGCTTGCCGAGCGAGAGCACCGCAAGGCCAGCCGCCACGCCGATCGCCTCCGGAAGCACCGCGACACCCTTTCGGCGAAGATCGCAGCGCTCGACGCCGAACAAGACGAACTGCTCGACCGGTTCGGAGCCACATGAGCGACATCCGTGTTGTCGTTGCCGAAGACGAGGCGATCATCCGTATGGATCTCGTCGAAGTGCTGCGTGAGGAGGGCTACGACGTGGTGGCCGACACCGGTCGCGGCGATGATGCCGTTGCGCTCGTCATGGAGCACGGGCCTGATCTTGCGCTGCTCGACGTGAAGATGCCGGGAATGACGGGGATCGAAGCGGCCCGCGAGATCACGTCCTCGACCGACACGGCCGTCGTGATGTTGACGGCGTTCAGCCAGCGAGAGCTGATCCACGAGGCGAGTGACGCAGGCGCGATGGCGTATCTGGTGAAGCCCTATCAGCGAGAGGAACTCGTGCCGGCGGTTGAGCTGGCGATCGCTCGTCGCCGTGAGGCAGCGGCGTTGCGCAGCGAACTCGACGCAGCAGAGCAACGGTTCGAGGAGCGCAAGACGATCGACCGGGCAAAGGGCAAGCTGATCGACGAGCACGGGCTCAGCGAGCGTGATGCGTTCACGTTTCTGCAGCGTTCCGCCATGTCGACTCGGCGCCGCATGATCGATGTCGCCTACGAGGTGCTGGCAGGCGACGCGACCCTCTGAGGGGCGCGTTAGGGTCGCCCGCAATGGCGACCGTGATGCTCATCGATGGAAACTCGCTCACCTATCGAGCGTTCTTTGCCTTGCCCACCGACATGGCCACTGCGTCGGGACAGGTGACCAATGCTGTGTTCGGCTTCACGTCGATGCTCATCAACCTGATGAAGGATCACGAACCCGACCACATCGCCGTCGCGTTCGATCGGCCCGAGCCAACCTTCCGGCACGAGATGACACCCACCTACAAGGCGCAGCGGGAAGCAGCGCCGGACATTCTTCGCCAGCAGATGGGTGTCGTGCGCGAGGTGCTCGATGCGATGGCGATCCCGACGCTGGAAAAGGTCGGCTTCGAAGCCGATGACATCATCGCCACACTGGCTACCCAGGGCCGAGATCGTGGCGACGATGTCATCATCGTGACCGGCGATCGCGACAGCTATCAGCTGGTCGAGGACCCGCACGTCAAGGTGCTCTACAACAAGCGCGGCGTCAGCGATTACGCCCTCTACGACGAGGCAGGCATCTTTGAACGCACCGGTGTGAAGCCGGTCGACTATGTCCAGTACGCAGCCCTGCGCGGCGACAACTCCGACAACCTCCCCGGCGTCCCCGGCGTGGGCGAGAAGACGGCCGCGAAGCTGATCAACGAGCGTGGCGGTATCGACGGCATCTACGCCGCCCTCGACGAACTCACGCCGAAGCTACGAGAGAACCTCGCAGGGAATGAGGCCAACGTCCGCAACAACGTCGAGATGATGGTGCTCGTTCGCGACGTCGAGCTCGACTTTCGCCTCGATGACTTGACCCAGGGCGCACCCGATACCGACGTCATCAAGAAGCTTTTCGACTTCCTCGAGTTCCGCACGCTCTGGGATCGTCTCGCTCCGGTTCTCGGCGAGGCGGGCAGTGAGCCCGCTGAGGCGCTGACCGCCGATATCACGGTGTACGACTCGCCCGCCGCGGCAGCCGCTGCGCTTGCCCTTGCCGGCACTGGTTCCGATGTGCTCGCTCTCGGTGTGCCGGAATCCGGCGTCGACGGTGGGCTCGCCTTCGTGGTCGACGGTGATGCGTGCGATGTCGGTTTCGTGAAGGGCGACTTTTTCGCCGACCCGTCGGTGCTCGACGCTCTGCGGGCGCTCTTCGGCCCCGACGGCCGGCCCGTGGCGATGCACGGAGCCAAGGCTGCGATGCGACGGCTCTACGACCATGGTGTCGATGTCCGTGACCTTGCGGTCGATACCCGCCTCGCTGCCTACCTGCTCGATCCGGCCGACAATGTCTATGACCTCGGTGCGCTGCTGTTCCGACACTGTGGCATGGAACTCCCGGCGTCGGGCCCGCCTGAAGGGCAGCTCGATCTCGACGGCGGCGCCACGGCGGATGCCGCCGAGGAGCCGAGCCTCGCGGCGCTCGCCGTGCACCACCTCGTGATGCCGCTCCGCGAGGCGATGGCCACGCAGGGGCTGCTCGTCCTCCACGACGACCTCGAGGTTCCGCTCGTGCGGGTACTCGCGAAGATGGAGTACCGAGGCATCGGCGTCGACCCCGATGTGCTGCAGGCGATCCGCGATGAACTCGTCGCCGAGACGGAGGCCAAGCGGGCCGCCGTGATCGAGCATGCCGGGCACGACTTCAACGTCAACTCCACCAAGCAGCTGCGCGAAGTGTTGTTCGACGAACTCGGGCTCACCCCACAGAAGAAGACGAAGACCGGCTATTCGACCGATGCCCAGTCGCTCGAGAAGATGCGCTCCGAGCATCCGATCGTCGAGGATCTTCTGCAGTACCGCGAAGTCGAGAAGCTACGTTCGACCTATGGCGAGGGTCTGCTCGCCGAGGTCGGCGAGGGAAACCGGATCCGCGCCACGTTCCAGCAGACCGTGGCCCGAACCGGCCGCCTCTCGTCGGACCAGCCGAACCTGCACAACATTCCCGTCCGCTCCGAGCGGGGGCGGGTTTTCCGGACGGCTTTCGTCGCCCCTGAGGGGCACAAGCTCCTGATCGCCGACTACGACCAGATCGAGTTGCGGTGCATTGCCCACCTTGCGGAGGATCCGGGTCTGATCGGGGCGTTCGAGGCTGGCGACGACATCCACACCGCGACGGCCGCGGCCGTGTTCGACATCGCTCCCGAGGATGTCCATGTCGAGGAGCGGTCGAAGGCGAAGATGGTCTCGTACGGTCTTGCCTACGGCATGGAGGCCTACGGGCTTGCGCAGCGCCTCAATATCCCGGTGCCCGAGGCGTCCGAGATCCTCGAGAGTTACTTCGCGGCGTTCCCGGCCGTGAAGCAGTACATGGAGGACACGGTCGAACTGGCCCGTGAACGTGGCTACACCGAGACCCTTTTCGGG